>Ga0255340_1003592_pt1 | contig 16138 bp, 15 predicted proteins | sample wastewater_treat_7_FD_192417 | JGI IMG/M metagenome (GOLD analysis project Ga0255340, IMG submission 192417) | Wastewater microbial communities from Lulu Island WWTP, Vancouver, Canada - plant10 | ecosystem: Engineered > WWTP > Wastewater > Unclassified | place: Canada: Vancouver, British... | reverse complement strand
CGGTTGACTTGATAAGTGCCGACTTGCCGCCTGTAACGTCGCCGCCTGCGTAGATAGTATTGGTATTGTCGGGGTCAACAGCGATAGGCTCGATACACTCACGTCCGTCGCCGTTGCCGTGTACCTGTATCTGGTCTGTTACATCAACGGAAGTAAATGTCTTGCCGCCGTCTGTAGTCTTGAAGATAACAGTTTTTGCGTCTGAGAAATAAGCACATCCGCAAAGGAAATAAGCTGTCATATCATCTGTAGGATCGATAGCGATACCCTTACAGCTGAGGAGTCCACGGTCATCTTCGTTGATGAAGCCGAAAAGCTGTACCCATCTTTTCTGGTCATAGTCGTATCTGTAAGCACCGCCGACGTCGGTACGCAGATACATTTCCTTCTGGCCTGTCACGATACCCGAAACGAATCCGGCACCGCCCATTCTGAGTGTATCCCACTCCATGCTTGAAGAAATATCTTCTGCCGCTGATACTGTCATACTTCTCTCCATCATTCCGCCTGCTACAGGAGAAGCTGATACTCCGATGCAGACTGCGCAAAGACCTGCTAAAGTCTTGTTTATCTTTTTCATGTTTTTTATCCTCCGTAATAATGTCTGCGGATGCCTATTCCGCAGATATGGTTTTTCTTTACAAATTCATTGTAGCATATGATTTTTTTACAGTCAATGCGAAATGCCGCAAAAGATACGATATGTCATTTTAAAAGCACTATCGGACAGATTGCAGATATGTGCCGCTGCAATATTACTATTGCCAAATGAGTAAAAGTATGTTATTATATATAGCATAGAAGGAGTTGATAGATAAATGGATTCAGTAGAATACAAATGTCCCAATTGTAACGCCGACCTGAAATTCTCACCTGCTACACAGAAGCTGGAGTGTGAATACTGCGAAAGCGCTTTTACTATCGATGAAATAAAACAGATATGCGCCGCCGCAGAAAACAGCATCCCTCCCCATGTGGTGCAGGCACAGCAGGATTTCGAGGCGCACACCAACCTCTACCACTGCAAAAGCTGCGGTGCGGAGATAATGGCTGACGACCAGCAGACCGCAACTTTCTGCTATTACTGTCATAATCCCGTTATCCTCTCAGGAAAAATGTCAGGTTCATACAAGCCAAGCAAAATCATAGGATTCAGGCTTACCCGTGAAAACGCAGAGAACGCTTTCAAAAAATGGATAAAGGGCAGAAAGTTCGTCCCAACGGATTTCAAGTCACAGCAGCAGATAGAAAAAATAACAGGACTTTACGTTCCTTTCTGGCTGGCTGACTGCAATATCGACATCGACTACCGCAACGAGGGAAGAAAATCCCGAAGCTGGACCTCAGGTGATTACAGATACACCGAAACAAGCATCTACCGTCTTATCAGAAGCGGTACTGTCGTTACTCAGGGTATCCCTGCCGACGGCGAAAGCAAAATTGAAGATGCACTCATGGAAGCCATCGAACCCTACGACTACAACGAGCTGAAAGATTTCTCAATGTCTTACCTCAGCGGATTCTTCGCTGATAAGTACGATGTTGACAAAGCAGCTGTATTCCCGAGGATAAGGGAACGTGCCTCACAAGCCTGCCTTGATATAATCAAGGAAAGCATCTCCGGCTATTCCGCAACCGCACCGGGCGGAAACAACATCAACTTCCGCAGCACCGACTGGCACTATATTCTTCTCCCTGTATGGTTCATGTCCTACAAATATAAGGGAAAAATATATGAATTCGCCATAAACGGTCAGACCGGCAAGCTGGCAGGCACACCTCCGCTCAGCAAAGGAAAGCTGGCAGCCTTCTGTGCGGCTATCGGAGGTATAATCACCATATTAGGCACTATCGGCGGAGGTATGATGGCATGATAAAACGTATAGCATCATTTATATCAGCAATGTTCCTCGTTATCATAATGCTCCCGTCTATGAACGTCAATGCAGAAATGCTGACGGGATATCCCGCAGAATCAGGCCTTATCGACGAACTGGGACTTTACAGCAATGACACGACCACTTTTGAACAGCTCGACAGCCTGATAAAGAAAAAAGGCGATGAACTCGGCCTTAACCTTATAGTTTTCCTTGCAGGCAAACACAGAAGCGAAGAAGATACCATAATCTTCGCAGACGATTCCTACGATGAGATATTCGGTGAGGATACCGACGGAGTTTTCTATTACCTCGACCTGTCAGGCTACTCGCCTGCTACCGACCGTATATCCACATCGGGCAAAGCTGTATTCTATTATGATGACAGCACTGATGAGATATTCTCAAAGCTTGACTACTATCTTCCGGCATCGGGTTCAGAGATCATACCTGATGATATCGCAAATGCAGTGGTAGAATATACAAACTGTCTTTCAAGATATGCAGACACTGATCCTTCGGTATTTGACGTCCACTACGATGAGTTCAAAGATACCTATGCTTACTTCAAACACGGCCAATACGTAGTATCGGATCACAAGCCGCTTGTAGTGTATTTCAGACCTTTCTGCAAGTCATTGCTTGCAAGTTTCATCATCTCACTGATAATATATCTCATAACAAAAAGCAGATATAAGTTCAAAGGCACTGTCGATCCTAAGATCTACGTGGCAAACAATCAGACAAAATTCACGGAAAAACAAGATATATTCATACGTAAAGACACATCCAGAACTCGCATAAGCAGCGAAAGCAGCGGAGGCGGCGGAAGCCATAGAAGCAGCGGCGGCAGTCACCACTCCCACAGCGGCCACCACGGCGGCGGCAGTCATCACCGCTGATGCCATCAGCAAAAATTTGCCCCTGACAGTTAACCGTGATACTCATATAGAAGCTTTATATGTATTTATCGGGGGAAACCTTTCTGAGGAAAGGTTCTCCCCCGTACCCCCTTCCAAAGACTTTTAATAGAATTTTTCCCCTGAGAGGGCGCTCCACAAAAGATGTGAAAACCAGTAGTATTACTGTGAGCGCCCTCTCAGGGGAAAAATTAATAGTCTTGGGAAACAGATTCGAGAAGATCCTTCTTCAAATAGTCTACCTCAATAATACATACAAAACTTCTTTATCAGTACCGACGTTAACCATCAGGGGCATTTTTTTGCTGATAAAAAGCTGAGAGAGGAACATTTCATGGAATGCTCCTCTCTCAGAAATTACATATTAAATCTATAAAAGTAAATTAATCCGATCCGCAAGGTATCATAATATGCCGTTAGCTGCGTCTTCGATGCGCTGTTCGTAGTATTCCTTGCCCCAGCTGAACTCGAAATTGCTGAACAGGTTCAGGCAGCTTCTTGCATTTTCGAGAGCGCCTTCCAGTCCTTCTTCGTCCTCTGCCTTAGCGAAGATATACACGACGGTGATGAATATTTCCAGAAGCTTGACATCGTTCTTGCCCTGCGGCTTATAGCCGAACTTCAGAAGCTTCAGAGCCTGATCGGGCTTCTTTGCGGCGCAGTCGGTGAGCGCAAGAGCCATGTACAGATCAGCCTGCTGCTTGATATCCACCTTTTCGGAATGCTTCTGCATGAAGTTGATATTTTCGGTACGGAAATCAACTGCATCACGCCATTTTCCCAGAAGGCTGAGTATCCTGAGAGTTTCTACGCAATATGCAAATTTCTCAGCACCGCCCAGCTTTTTATCGCCCAGCTGTTCAAGGTAGAAATATGCAGTTTTATAATCATGTATCCTTTCATACAGCACAGCCAGCTGTACCATATCGAAAGGATTCGGTTTCTTGACATTATCAACGAAAGTGTCCGCATACTGCTCACAGAGGTCTTTTGTATAACCCGTATTGGCATAGGTAAAATAAACCTCTTCATATTTTTTCATCTCTGCGTTATGGGACGGACGAAGTGAAAATGACATTTTCTTTCTGTCTATTGGTGAGATCATGGGTCACCCCTCCTTTATATATCGGGCTGTTCCGTCATAAAGGTCTGCCCGGACATATATTTACCCATTATTGCTCCGCCAATTAAACGTTGTCAAGCATTTGCAGGCAGGGTTTAATTGACAGAGCAATAGTAAATATCTGATTAAATAATTACCTGTATAAATTATTTTATCACAAATTCAATACTTAGTCAACAATTGTTATACTCATAACACAAAAACTGTTGAAATGCACAAAAAACAAGATAATTTTTTTCTAAATAAAATCTTTTATCATTTTCTGATTTAAGCTTATTTCAAGTTTTTATGTTATAATAGTATATAATGGATAATTATAGGCGGAGCATTGTCCGCTGCGACATAAATAAAGGCAACACTGCACAAAGCCCGCCTGACGGCTTTGCACTGAATCTGTGGCGCCCGAAGGAAGTGCCCTTGGGGTACATATTTTCCGCCATCTTGCACAGAAATTCCTTGACATACGATAGTATGCCTGCGGAATTTCTATACAATCTGACGAAAAAATCTGTCGGCGCATCTTCAGCACAAGCTTTGTGCGGTGTTGCCTAAAAGGGAGAATTATTATGAGATTACTGGTTGTTGAAGATGAAGTTCAGCTCGCTGACGCTCTCAGCGAGATACTGAAAAGAAATATGTATAACGTCGATACCGTTTACGATGGCATTGACGGACTTGATAATGCCATGACGGGAGTTTATGACTGTATCATTCTCGACATCATGCTCCCCGGAATGAACGGTATCGAAGTTCTGCGCAATCTTAGACAGGAACATATCAACACTCCTGTTCTTCTGCTTACTGCAAGGAGCGAGGTCGAGGACAAGATAAACGGTCTTGACTGCGGTGCCGACGATTACCTTACAAAGCCTTTCATTACAGGCGAACTCCTTGCAAGAGTACGTGCCCTGACAAGGCGCAAGGGCGAGATAGTGGACGATAGCAACCTTGACTTCAACGGTCTCACCCTCAACAAAGGCACCTGTTCTGTTATATGGAAGGGCAGCGATGTCAAGCTGAGTCTGAAGGAATATCAGATCATGGAACTGCTGATATCAAACCCACGCAGGATACTGCCGAAAGAGCGTATCATCGAAAAGATATGGGGATACGAAAGCGATGTGGAATACAACAATATCGAAGTGTACATATCTTTCCTGCGCAAGAAGCTGGCATCCATAAGCGCACCCGTTCAGATAAAAACAGCAAGAGGTATAGGTTATTCACTGGAACAGGAGGGATGATCTGATGTTCAGAAAAGCTCAGTTAAAGCTTTTTGCGATCATAACAAGTATCCTTTTAGCGGTTTTCATAGGACTTCTTGTAGCGGTAAACGTCATTACCGAACAGGCCATGAACCGACAGTCGGAATTTGTTCTTAAACAGATAGCCGCATCACTGGAATATGACGATCTGTTCCATCAGTTCATACTCAGCCGTCCTGATGTCTATGATCCCGGAAAATTCGACATCTGGAAAAATGAGCCTCCGCCGAGGCCGACTGAAACGGATGCAGAAGAAGAATCGACCACAACTGAAACAACTACCGAAACCACCACTACAGAAACCACATCGACTACCGTTACAGAAACAGAACAGCCAACAGAACCCGAAGATATCCAGGAGGAGATCATCGAGGAAGAACAGCAGGAATACAACGAACCCGAAAACAATCCCGAACCTCCTCAGCAGCAGGCTGCTGAGACCGATCCGCCTGCACAGAACCAGAATCCGCCTGAAGAAAATCACGACAGCGGCAATACTCAGGGCGGCGGAAACGAGCATAAGCAGGATTGGAAAAATCCCTGGGGAGATTTTCAGCCTCCTACGGCGCCGAATCAGGGCGGAAACAACAACGGTCAGAACGGCGGTATGTGGACACCGTGGGGATGGGGTTACTGGCCTCCTGTTTACCCGAACTACGGATGGGACAGTCAGTTCAAGGAACATGATGACGACGACGATGATCATGACGACAAAAACTACTACAAACAAAGCGCTTTCGATGACTTTGAAGGCGGTATAGTTGCGCTTGCAAATACTGTAACTACTGACCCTTCTGCAAAGAAGACAACATCCGCAGAGACCACCACATCAAAAGGCAAGGAAGACAAACCTCCTGTGCCGCCCGATGATAAAAAAGAAACTCCGCCCGATGAGCATAAAAACTCAGAAGAAAAGCGGATAGAGCCGATACCTAAGACTCTCGGAAAAGTGGATTTCTTTGCGGTAATGGCCGACAAAAACGGCAAATTCAAAGCTACACTCAATAACGATGATCTTTCGGATGAAACTGCTCAGTCTTACATAAGCGCTATCATGGAAAAGGACGTTGACACAGCTATGCTCAACTCCTTCCAGTTTTTCCGTACATCCAAAAAGAACGGCACACTGATAGTTTTCACCGATAAGAGCGGCGAACTTGATGTTCTCAAGCAGCTGAAAAAAATAACAATAATCATCGGTATCATAAGCACTATCATACTTGCCGCTGCCGCTTACTTCCTCAGCAAGAAGTCAATTGAGCCTATCAAGATAGCTTTCGACCGCCAGAAACAATTCGTATCCGATGCCAGCCATGAACTGAAAACTCCGCTTACTGTAATATCCACCAATGCGGATGTACTCGAAGGCGAAATAGGCGAAAACAAATGGCTCAGCTATATCAAATCACAGACCGAAAGAATGAGCGTTCTTGTCAACGACCTGCTGAGCCTGACAAGACTTGAGAATAATTCTTCCAAGTTCATGGTTGCGGAATTCGATCTTAGCAAGGCTATCGAGAATACCGCCCTCCCCTTTGAATGTCAGGCATTTGAGCAGAACAAGAAGTTCATAATCGATGTTGACAAGGGCATAAAGATCACAGGAAGCGAACAGCATCTGAAACAGATGGCGGCTATATTCATCGACAATGCCCTGAAATATTCCAACGACGGCGGAACTGTCAAGGTAATGCTGAAACGTCAGGGCGATAAGAAGATATTCTCCGTCTACAACACAGGACAGGGTGTCAAGGACGAGGACAAGAACAAGATATTCGAGAGATTCTACAGAAGCGACGAATCACGAAACCGCTCAACAGGCGGCTACGGCCTCGGACTTGCTATTGCAAAATCTATCATAGATAAAGCAATACATTGATGGCGAAACAGACCTCATGGAATGACATTCATATCATTCCACATTACCTACGCCCTTGTAAAATATCTCTATCAGTTGTTCACCAGTTTCCTTGTTCTTCTGATGAACGAGTATCTTGTCGATGAAGGTCACCAACAAGTCAAGAGACAGTTCCTCAAATACTGAGCATTTCTTAACAAGTTTCAAGAAAGCATCTGTTCCCATTATGCTGTTCTTTTTCTTGTCGATAACAGCTTGAAGCTCTTGGAGACGTTTTTTGCATTCTGTAAGTTCCTCATTATATGTATCTGCAAATGAGAAATACTGCTCATCTTCAATCTTGCCTAAAGCCCTGTCCTCATACAGTTTCATACGAACAGAACTGATCTGCTTGATACGTTTCTCGATCTCATTCATGCTGCACGTACACCGTTTGATCTCTGCTTCCGAAGAAGCATTGACCTTATGGTACAGATCCTTTGCAAGTGCTTCATAGTTCACATCAGCTTGCTTTATAAGCTCGTTTATGTTATCAAGAACAAGCTCACAAAGTATATCACGCCGGATCATATGATTAGTGCAGCTCAGACCGTGCTTTGTATAACCGTAGCAAAAGTACTGGTCTTTTCTTCCAGAGGTGTTCGACCTTCTGATAACCATTCTTTTGCCGCAGTCCGCACAGTACAAAAAGCCGTGCATGATGTCGGGATCATAGGTCTTTTTTACTCTTTGTTTCCGACTGATAAGTTCCTGAACTTTGTCGAAAACTTCACGGCTTATGATAGGATCGTTTATGTCCTCAAATACCATTTGCTTGTCCGCAGGATTTCTGCAAACCTTGTGATTCTTATGTGACTTCCTGTAAGTTTTGAAGTTCACGATATCACCACAGTATTCACGGCGCTTGAGAATAGTTTCAATCGTTATCTCACACCACTCATAAAGACCTCTGTCGGATTTGATCCTTATCGGCAGATCATTCTCTACAGCGTATGCATAAGGAGTAAGAACGTGATGTTCTTCAAGATAGTTGGCGATCCTGATGTACCCTAAGCCGTCCATATATAAACGGAATATGGTGCGTACAACTTCGGCGGCATTCTCATCAATAAGCCAATGGTCTTTTCTGTCTTTATCCTTGACATAACCAAACGGCGGAATGACTGAAAGGATTCCTCCTGAGATGCCCTTGTTGTGTAAGACCGCTTTGATCTTTCTGCTCGTATCTCTTGCATACCATTCGTTAAAGAGATTTTTCAAAGGCGCAAAGTCATTGCTTTCTCTCTCACTGTCAAAATCATCATTGACTGTCAGAAAATGGACGTCGTGATCGGGAAAGAAAACTTCGGAATAATATCCTGCAAGAATGTAATCTCTCCCGAACCTCGATAAGTCCTTGACGATAACAGTTGCGACCTCACCTTTTTCCACATCAGCTATAAGCTGATTCCATTGCGGACGGTCAAAGGTAGTTCCTGTTACACCATCGTCAAAATAAAAGCGAATATTACGATAACCATTATCCTCTGCAAACTTGCGGAGGATCTTTTCTTGATTTGCAATACTGTTGCTCACTCCGTCTATATCATCATCTTTTGATAAACGTGCGTATAACGCTGTGACGTTGGCAGCAGTCTTGCCCCTTTGTTTGCTAAAGGGATTATTTCTGCTGATTGCTGTGTGTCCTGTAAAGTCCATATAAAACTCCTTTTCCGTTCGACACACAAGCGAAAAATGTTACTTTACAGTATAGCATTTTTTGCCTGAATTGTCAAATCTGTTTATTCTGGAGAGGACATTTTTCATTATACAGCTTTCAGCATTTCTCAGGTTTACTTTACCGTTGAAGTTCGTTTTTATCTTGTACACGGTATCGTCTGTTTTCTTAATGTCAGATCCTGACGATTCGCAGTTCAAGTTAAAGCTCCTTTGCATGGTAGTCGTACTCCCGATACAGTTCCTTTGCAGGACGTAAGTTTATCGCCCGGCAAGTTATTGTTTCATCTGAAACAAAAGTATCTCTTTCGGGGTACGGATTCAATTTTCAAGATCCTGTTTATGAGGTACAAAGTATCATTGCCCCTCTACTTATATACGGACGAAAAAGCGGTCGTGCGTGACATTATTTTTCAGAAAATTTTGAAAAAATCAAAACTTTGTAGAAAGTTCCAAAAGACGAGGCTGTTACTTGTCTAATATGTCACGGACTTTTTTAATCGCCCGACTGTTTATCATACGGCAGTTGTCTTCTGTCAAGCCGATCATCTCAGCTATCTCCCTGAATGTTTTGCCGTCTTTTTTTGATTAAGATGTACTTCAAAGTCAATTCCTTTCCGAAACTTATATGAACGTATATTGACTTTTAATTACAAAACTATTATAATATATTTGTAATAAGTTGTCAATAGCTTTTTAAAAGTTTCTATGATAATTTATAAATTTGCCTTTTTAAAAAATGTCACGCCCTGTCACTTTTTCGTCCGTATATAAGTAGAGGGACGATTTTTTTATAAAGGCTTTCGGTGATTTCAGCCGCCGAAACGAACTATCTTCTTGTAGGTTTTTCTCCGTTTTGCGGAGCAAAAGGGCTTTGGTTTACCAGAATAGCAAGCATAGAAAATGTGTCACATTTTCGGGGTTCGTCAAAATACTTAACGTATTTACCGCCGTTTAATAAACGGGTTTTGACGAATAAGGGATAACCCTTTGACCCTTTTCGACCGACAGAAGAATGGGATTCTATCTTTAAATGGTACTTGTCTGAAAGCACAAGCATGGGAGGTGATATATTGAGCAGAAAAACAGTTTTCAAGAATATCAGGTTTACACCAGAGGAAATGGAAGATATAAAACATAAAGCCGAAACACTCAAAATGACTACATCAAGATATATCCACACAATGGCATTAGAGGGCGAAATCTATATGCTTGAAGCCCCCGAATACAGAGATGTGATGGTAGCACTTGGACGGATCGGAAATAACATTAATCAGATTACTCGCCGTCTGAATGAAACAGGCAGTTTCTATTATGATGATGTAGCAGATGTAAAAAAGGAGTTTGATGAAATATGCCTTATGTTAAGTCAATATCAGTCCACTCTACACCTGAAAAAACTATAAGGTATATTCTCAATCCCGATAAGACCGAGGACTTGCTTTTTGTATCGGGGCAGAATTGTTCCACTACCGCAAAGATTGTTTATGAGGAAATGAAGTCGGTCTTTAATGCCTACTCAAAGCGTTCAAAGTTTGACGAAACAAAAGCGATAAATTCAAAAACTCCGGTCAAACTTCATCACTTTGTGCAGTCATTCAGCCCGACCGAAAGTGTTACTCCCGAAATGGTTCATAAGATCGCAAATGAATGGGCAGAAAAAGCATTCGGAAAAGACAGACAGATACTAATTGCGACACACGTTGATAAAGGTCACATCCATTCACATATCGTTATAAATCCTTATGACCTGAACGGAAAAAAGTACAACAGCAATAAGCGTACTTTACAGCAAGTCAGAGATTTGTCTGATGTTATCGCAAGGCAATACGGTTTATCTGTTATTGATAAAAAGCCAGTTACCAAAAAGACTGATTACAAGGAATGGGACAGCAAGCGAAAAGGAACTTCATGGAAACAGCAGATAAAGGACAGTATCGATAGACTTGTTTATGAAGTCAGCAGTAAAGACGAACTTTTTCAAAAGCTGTCTGAACAGGGGTATGAGATCAAGCGTGGACAGCATACCACCATTTCTATTCCCACCGCCGAAGGAGAAAGAAAAAAAGCGGTTCGTATTGATAATATAAAGTCCTTTGGCGAAGGGTATTCCGATGAAGAACTTGACCGCCGTATCGAACTTGCAAAAGCTCAAAAGGCTCAGGATGAAATGCGGAAAGAATATGAGGAACAGCAAAAAACTATGTCCCCGATGGAGCAGTTATATACCAAGCGTATTTACGAAGTAGGCAGACTTGCAAGAAGCGGACAAAAGGTCGCAAGGAAGTTTGCGAAGAAGCTGCCTTACTCGGTAGAGAACGATTATGAAGTATATCGTATGGCTCAACAGCTTGAAATAATAAAACGTGACGGAATACAGAATATCTCACATCTCCAAAACATGATAAGTGATGTGAACACAGTTTTTGAAGATACAAGAAAAGAACTAAATAACGTCGGTGATTTTCAGAAGCAACTGGAACTTGTAATAGAGCGTTACGACCTTTATAAAAAGCTGTCAGCTGTACCGCCAAAGGAACTTTCACAGGCAGAGAGACTGAAACTGAATAATGCCGAACTTATTGTCAAGCAATCAGGTGTAAAGTCTGACGGAGATGTAGAAAAGCTCCTCCGTGCGTATGCGGATAATCAGCAGAAGATAAGAGCGCTGAATGAGCAATACGCAGAGCTTGAAAAGCGTTTTGCAGAGTATACGGATATAGTCGAGAAGTATAAGGAAATATCTCAGGGCGATTATGTGAGCCGTCTGATCGAGGAAAAGAAACGACAGGACAGGAAGAATTCTCTGCAATAAAAAACAGCCCTTTGGCGGACTGTTTTTAATATCATTTGGTTGTATCAGGGTAAGGATAATCGGTAAAGTCAATACCGTATTCCTCAGACAGATATTTTGTAAGAGATGTGATTATAAGTGAGGATACGGATGTGCCGTGATCCTCTGCGATCTGTTTGAGATATGCGAGCTGTCCTTTTTTCAGATATGCGTGAGCGGTATCATAGGTCTTTGCATTGTATCTTCTTTTTACCGCCGATGATGTATGTGACATGAACTCTCTCCTTTCAGGTGTATTCTCTCAAAAGCAAACTAAATAATTGCATAAAAGCATACTCTTATTATACATCTACAGAGTATGCTTTTTCAATATTGTGACAGTATAATATTTTATGAATTTTTACCGTATGATTTGTACAAAATAAACGAAAATGGGATCACACTAAAAAATTGTGATTTTCTTCTTGACATACTCTGGAGAGTATGCTAAAATGAAATAGTAAGAAAAACACATATCAATTGTCACCGTGACAATTGAATCCGAAAGGAGATTTTGAAATGCCTATTATAATAAGTATTTGTTCAGAAAAAGGCGGTGTCGGAAAGACTACCACCACAGCTAACCTTGCAGGAGGACTTGTCCGTAAAGGGAAAAGGGTTCTTGTTGTAGATCTGGATCAGCAGATGAATGTCAGCTACGCATTGGGATACATCAAGGACGGTAAGCCTACTGCTGCCGAACTTATATACAATACGGTAGCCGGGATAGAATCGGACCGTGGTACAGCGATCAGACACTCAGGACAAGGGATAGATTACATCCCTGCTTCACCAATGCTCACGAACATAACAAGCACGATAGCTAATGACACAGAGAATGACAGCAACTATGTGCTGAAAAGGCTTTTTTCAAGCAGTCCGTTCACAGAATATGATTATATATTACTTGACTGCCGCACCTTGCTTGACCTGTTAGTGTCAAATGCGATGAATGCCAGTGACTATGTTGTGATACCTGTAGAAAGCGGAATATATGCTTACAACGGACTTGATAAAATGCTTGACAAGGTCGCAAGTATCAACAACAGCACTAATAAACAGCTCCGTGTGCTTGGCATACTTCTTAATAAAATGCAGAGAACAACGGTTAGCACCTCTCTTGCAGAATCAATAAGAGATGAATATACCGAGCTGACATTTGATACACAGATACCGTACTGCCCTGCACAGACCGAAAAAGCGGTTCTTAGTCAGAAAGCGAATGTTTTTGATGAACGCTCAACACTTGGAATGGCATTTGTGGAGCTTACAGATGAAATAATAAGCCGTATAGATCGCAGTACGAAAGGTGATTGATATGAGAAAGATCGAACTTGAAACCGAAGACATTATTGGTATAATACTTGCCATAGTTGTTGCAGGATTCCTGATTTTTGCATTGATCGACAAAAAAGGAAGTGAAATGCAGAAGTCGGAGATCCAATGTACAGTAAACAAGTTGTACACCGAGCAAAGGTTTGATGCTTCTGTAAAACACACGGTTACTTATTATTGGTTAGTAGCTGACACAGAGGATAAGTTACAGCAGATACAGTTTCAAATCAATAAAGACAATTATGAATCTACAGCCACTAATGAGGATATAGTTGTTTACAAATATGAAAGATCAGGTGCGTACACCGGGGCGAATTATGACCAGTACGAATTCAAAGGTCAGGATATTACAAAGAGCATAACTTTCAGCGCATTAAGTGTTGAAGAAAAGACTGCTGAATAATGGAATTGTCACTGTGACAATTCGGAAAGGAGCTTACGGTTTGATAAAGCAGATTATATATAAGGTAAAGATAAAGAAGTGGTGTAAAGCTCTTTTGAGGAAGTAAGAATATGAAATGGGACGGTAACATACAAAAGGACAAAGTCCGTGAAGCTCTGACACAGCTCAATGTCCTTCCTGTCAGGACAATGATAAAGGACAAAAGCTCTGTTGGTGAGCTGAGCGAATACATCAAGAGCGTATTCAAAAACGCACATTTCAAGCCAAACTATGAAAGCGGTTATGAAATGTGTATCGTAGACAATCATGTTATTCTCTACTTCAAGGGCATTACCTTTGAAAACGAATTTGACGGCTGCCTATCACTTACATGGAGACAGTGTGCTAAAGAATTGATAACAATGAATACGGCTGAAAAGGAGGGAACAACAATGCAGACATTTATATGCAAATGCGGCAAAACCTTTCAGAAATCTACTAAATCCGAGAGTACAGGATATTTGTTGGAAGATTATTCTCCGGAACATGAATGCTACGGCTGTCCGTATATCGTACATGAACGAGATTGGATAACACATGAGATAAAAAAGACTGAGTGCAGGGCAACACCAAAGATCACCTATGGCTCACGCTGCTACATAAACACGGAAAGCGGAGATCATACAGCTTGCTACATTTATTCTCTTGATCTCATGTTTATAAAGCGTATATTTAATTACATGAAGTCTCTGGACGGTGTGATTCATGAAGATGATCTGAATACTATCCCGGAGGAATGGAGAGCAGCGGATTTTGCAGGCTGCCATCGCTTTGATGATTGTCAGGGACTTGCCGCATTCCCAATATACTTTGAAAAGAACAAAAAAGGGACAGAAGCCAGACGAGAGGTAAAGAATACATTCTTCACTCCTACAGGCAGACGTAAGAATATGTCAGAAGAATACGAAAAAGAAGTAGTCCTAAACAGAATAGAAATAGCGATAGAAAATGCGCATAAAGCGGATGTTAGTGAAGCGAAGAATATTATTCCTTTAGAAGATCTTGATATGAATATCAGAGCATACAATGCTTTGAAGCGATACGGAATAAATAATGTGAACGATCTTGAAAAGGCATTACAGAGCGAAAATACTGATACTGTTTTTTCAAGAATAGGGCGAAAATTCATAAAAGATTTTTACCGGGATTATGATAACTATATACAGGAGAACGAAAATATGGCTAACATTGATTTTAAGGCACTTAAAAATGCACGTAAGGCAATCGAAGATGAAGTCGAGGAAAATATCCCCGAAGAACTTGAAAGCTCATATACAAGCGTTTGGGGAGCTAAAAAGGAAACAGTAACTCAGATAGAGGTCACAAGACTTGTAGCCTTTACTGATGAGGAGGGAAACACACAGCCTTTCAAGCTGAACCGTGACAAGGTAGAGCAGATAAAGGCAAGTGCCGCAGATGTGGGTATAATCGTTCCTCTCCGTGTCCGCAGAAAAGGTGATATCTATGAGATAATATCAGGACACCACCGCCTTGCCGCTGCCAAAGAGTTAGGACAGCTTACAGTCCCCTGTCTTGTCGGTGAGTATGACGATGAAAAAGCATACAAAGTACTTGCCGAAAGCAACATACAGCGTTCTCAGACATTGCCGAGCGAATACGGAAAGATCTTTGCAAGATACAAGGAGCTTGCTGAGACTGAGGAACTGAGCATTGAGGAGATAGGAAAGAAGTTCGGAGTATCTCAGAAAACAGTATACCGTTATCTGTCACTCAATTCCATGACAGAGGAAGTGCAGGAGCTTGTAGACAACGGTATGATAAATTTCAATGCAGTTGAGGTCTTAAAGAGTCTGTCCAATGAGGAACAGAGAGTGCTTTGCGAAGTGCTTGCTGATAAAGGGAAGAAGCTCACGCTTGTACAGGCAAAAAAGATTGCTGACCTTGCCGAAGGTGATGTACTTGACACTGAAATGATACTGTCGGTATTTGAAAGCGCACCGAAACCCACATATAAAAGTAAGGTCTATAACACCGTTGCAAGCAAATACAGTGTGAACATGACTGAGAAAGAACTTGACGAGCTGACTGAAAAGCTGCTTGGAGACTATTTCAAGAGTTGTCATACTGACAGTGAAAGGAGGTAAAGGATGTTCGGAAGGAAAAAACAAGATGATAACAATGATATACTGTATCAGATCAACGAAGAATGGTACGGTTATCTCATTGAACAGGTCAAACTCAACGGACTGCTGAAAGCAAGAGAGATCAATGATCCCAACAAAAGAAAAGCTGTTATCGACAAGACAAACGATCTTGTAAACAGACTTGGTGATTATGAAGATGATTTCCTTACGATCACACCGGAAGATTGCGAACAACTGATAGATGTATTGCTTGAAAATAGCCATATATTCTATCTTTCAGCAGGAATTGATGAATAAACAATTATGAATCGGCTATAAAGGAGAATTACTATGGAGTATATCAAAACACCTACAGGACAGCTCAACCCTGATATCAGATACACAGATGACCTTACACTTGAGAAACTCCTCAAGCGTGACATAGGCAAGTGGGGATACCTCTGGCAGCAGTGGATCGAGACAACAACACTTAACAAAGTGCTGTATGAATTCGGCTGCACATGGTGGATCATACCGAGAATAGTAGATATCAAGGCATACGACCGCCTTGAAGAACTTAACGCTATATTGGACCATAGTCAATAAAGTGGACAAGTAAAAGAAGCAAAATTCACAAAAAATTCACTTCAGCAAGGTCTGGGGAAAGACCATTATTGTGAGAATG
>Ga0255340_1003585_pt1 | contig 16159 bp, 18 predicted proteins | sample wastewater_treat_7_FD_192417 | JGI IMG/M metagenome (GOLD analysis project Ga0255340, IMG submission 192417) | Wastewater microbial communities from Lulu Island WWTP, Vancouver, Canada - plant10 | ecosystem: Engineered > WWTP > Wastewater > Unclassified | place: Canada: Vancouver, British... | reverse complement strand
GTTTGCTAAAAAAGCTTCCTGTTTTTTTCATATTTAAAGATTTTAAATAAAATAAACTGAGAATTTACTGAATGAGTGGTAGTTTTATTAAAAACTCCGTGCCCGTACCTTTTTTGCTTTTTACGGATATTTTTCCTTTGTGGGCTTCAACTATTTCTTTAGCGATTGATAATCCAAGTCCGAAACCCGGAGCTTCATTTTTTGATCTTGAGGTGTCGGCTTTGTAAAATCTGTCAAAAATGTAAGGAATATCCTTTTCGTCAATTCCGATCCCGTTGTCCTTCACGGAAATTTGGGCCCAGTTGTTTTTAGCCTTTATGCTTATTTCAATCTTCCCTTCTTTTTTGCTAAATTTTATTGCGTTGTCCACAAGTATAGTTAAAAGTTCACGGACAAAATTTTCATCACCCCGTGTCTTTATCTCATCAGCATCAAGATTTATTTTAATTTTCTTCTCTTTAGCGATGGGTTCCAATTTGGCAATTACGTTTTGCGCTGATTCCTTTAGATTTATAGAGTCTCTTTTCCCATTTTTATAATTTTGATACTTGCTTTGAAGAATAAGGGAATTTGTCAAAAGTGTGAGAGAATCTATATCGTTTATAGTGCCTTCTAAGACGGTTTTTGCTTTTTTTAAGTCAAGATTTTTGTCTCTGAGGTTTACTTCCAGATTGGTTTTCATTGCCGTTAGGGGAGTTTTTAATTCGTGAGCTGCGTCAACAGTAAATTTTTTTTGCTTTTCAGCCATCTCTTCTATCGGTTTCAAAGTTTTTCCCGCCAGCCAGTAACCGGGTATTCCCGCTCCTATAAGAATAAGAACATTTATCAATAAAAGCCTTGTTAAAGTTTCTTTTTCGATTTGTTTGACGATTTCTTTGTCTATTATTGGTTCATTAGGTGGAAATGGGGGATTAGGTATATTAAAAAATCTGTTTTTCACCCTTCTTTCCTGCATCTCCAAAGCTCTTTCCATCTGACGGGTGGTGCTTCTATAAGCCGCGGCACTGAAAGAAAACGTAATAGCCATGATTATTAGCAGATAATATGCTGTTATTTTTATTCTTGCTGATTTAAACATTTTTATTTTTCTTTTTTTCCTCTCCGCACTTTAGCATATAACCAAAGCCTCTTACGGTTTTTATCAATTCAGGTTTTTTCTTAAAGGAGAGGTCTATTTTTTTTCTCAGATATCCTATGTAAACTTCTACGGTGTTGGGCAAGATATCGGAATCATAATCCCATACATGGTTCATTATCTGATCTTTTGTTAAGACTTTGTTTTTGTTTCTCGCCATGTATTCCAAAAGTGAGAATTCTTTTCTCGAAAGATGTATATCTTTTTCTCCTCGTTTGACAATGAAGTTTTGAGTATCTATACAAAGATCGTCACAAATTATCTTATCCGGTAAGAAATTTTTTGGTCTTCTAAGCAAAGCTTTAATACGAGCGAGAAACTCGTTGAAGGCGAAAGGTTTTGTTAGATAATCATCGGCCCCGCAGGTAAGTCCTGCAACTTTGTCCTCTATGTCTCCTTTAGCGGTTAAGATAAGAACTGGTGTATGAATATTTTCTTCTCTTAGCTTTTTACATATCTCTATTCCGTCCATACCAGGAAGCATTAAATCCAATACGATTAAATCGTAATCTTCGGATGAGGCCATATCATACCCATCCGTTCCTGTATATGCTACGTCAACCGCAAAGTTTTCCTGTTCTAAACCTTGTTTTATTGAATTTGCTATTTTATGTTCGTCTTCCACCACTAAAATTTTCATAGGTAATAAATTATATAGAGTTTCCTGAATCTTTGCTGAGAATTAGATTGAATAATGTTTAGATTGGTCGGGGTGACAGGACTCGTCCACCTGTCACAATCAAAAAACTGCCAATCAAACCTAAAAGTCTGCTTGCCAGTTTTTCTGGTCGGGGTGACAGGACTCGAACCTGCGACCTCACGCACCCCATGCGTACGCGCTAGCCAACTGCGCCACACCCCGACGAATAAGTATATTTTACACCGCTCCAGTCGCTCCGAATATAGTAAAAGAAGGCGGACGAGTTTTTTAGACTAATCCGCCCCCGGACTTCATTTCAACAGCAAATTAATGCCTCAACTTCCTCTTTATTTCGTTGAGTTCTTTTCTCTCCTTCCTAGGCATTGTTTCTACTTCTTGCGGTTTTCCGACAAGAAATGTAACGGGATCAGTTGCCTCTATGAACTTTTTTCTTGGATTAGCCCATCTTAGGAATTTTTTCTTGTTTCTTACCATTACGGTAATAGAAACAATTCCTGATGAAGAATCCAACACAGGGTCGACCATAATTCCCGTGATGAGGGTATTTTCTAACAAATACCGCTCTACCTCCCCTACGTATTGATTCGGAACCGAAATCACATATTTTCTTAACATTTTGTTCTCCTTTTCTATTTATTTTTCCTGCATAATATCCTATTTAATCTTAATTTTCAAAAAATGGTAATATAAAAAACATGAATGAAGAAAATGAAAAAGAAAATTTAACTGGGTCGGTTCCCGCAGATAGTGAGAGAGCAGATAAAAATGTAGTTTTGGGAAATGAGAAAGCTAAATTTGTCGAAGATAAAGATGATGAACTTAATAAAACAACTAAAGATTCAAAAGCGGAGTTTCAACCTATTGTAATAGAGTGGAAAAAGCCGTTTTTTATTATGTTTGGAATAGGTGTTGTTGGAATTATATTGGCTTATCTTCTAAAAGGGCAGGGATAAAACAAATTTATTTTAATCATTCTTTATTGATTATTTTTTTAAATACTATTTTGTGTATTTTTCTGTCTTTCCCAAATTTTAGTTTTTTTGCCCAAGTGGTTTCTAAATTCCCTAAGTCTTTTTTGTTTAATTCTCTAAGTTCAACAATTTCAAAATATTTTCCAAAAGAAATTAAGATTTTTTTCAGATTTTCTTTTTCCGTAATATCAGGTAGTTTTAATCTCTCTGTTTCTGAGGGTTCAAATTCCGGTACATATCCGAATATTATTTCCATTTGTCCGTCTTTTTTTATTATTGAACTTAATTTTTGAGCTGTTAATTCGTTCATTTTTACCATTTTTTCCAAAAGGGTTCCCCAAGGCAGGTTTATGTATAGTTCGTCAACCGAGGACAAAAGCTCGGAGGGAAGATTTTCTATCGATCCAATTGCAAAAATTGCGTTTTGTAGTTTTTTTCTATTTGCTTTTTTAGAATAGATTTTTAACTGACTTTCTGCAGGATCAATTCCGATGTAAAGGTTTTTTGGGTTTTTAACCGCTTTTTCATAAATAAATCTCCCGTCTCCGGTTCCTATGTCTAACACTGTCTTATCAAATTTTTTTATTAAATTTTCGATATCAGTCTTGTTTAACTCGCTTTTTTTATTTCCTGTTACTATTTTCATTGGAAAAATGATAGCATGAAAATATCTTGAATTATTTTGCCGCTATGGCACAATTATGTACACTATGCCGAGAAGAAAAAAGAGAAATCTAAAACAAAAGAATTTAAAAATTAAAAGAACAAAGAAAAAGGCGCATAGAGTAAGTTAATCTCCACCAAATCTTCTTTGTCTTCTGGAGAACTCCCTTATTGCTTCTTCAAACTTTTTAGGCGTGAAAGCAGGAAAGTACGTGTCTGTGAAATAAAGTTCAGCGTAAGCGCATTGCCAGGACATAAATCCGCTAAGTCTTTTTTCACCGCCGGTTCTTATTATGTAATCTATTTGCGGAAGTCCCGCTGTATCCAAGCTTTTTTCAACATTTTCAGGGGTTATTTCCAAATTCTCTTCTTTCATTTTTTTCATAGCTCTTAAAAGTTCATCATGTCCGCCGTAATCTATAGCCAGCACTATATAAAAATCGGTAAATTTTTTGGTTTCTTCCTCCGCCTTAATTATCATGTTTCTCAAAGCTTCCGGGATTCTGTCTTTTCTTCCAATGTGAACAAATCTCATATTTTCTTCACCGCATCTATCAATATATTTTTTTGCCATTTTTTCTATGATAGAAAATAGTTTATCAACTTCTTCTTTTGATCTTTTCCAGTTTTCCGTTGAAAAAGCCCACGTTGATAAACAACGTATTCCCATTTTCTTAGCTTTTCCCACCAGTTTCTCAAAAGTTATCGCTCCTCTTGCGTGTCCTTCAAAAGCGGGAAGACCTCTTTGTCTTGCCCATCTTCTGTTTCCATCCATAATTATTGCTACATGTTGGGGGAGATTTTCTATTTGTGGTTTTTGACTTTTCATAATTTGCATTATACTGCGAAATTATTGTTATATCTAAAAATTTTCAATTTCATTAAACTCCTTAGCGGTTATCCACTCCGGTTTTGGGAGATCTTTGTATTTTGGATTAGGCAAAAATTGCGCTCTGTTATCTTTTTTTATAAAAAAATATCCCATTCCTCCCAGCTCTTCAATTGGTTTGTAATCATCTGGTGAGTGTCCTTCTTTCCAATTATCTATTGTTATTAAAGGTTCGTTTCCTATGTTGGTCCATGAATGTCCCCATTCCTGGCTTATTTCCATCTCCTCACCCGGTAGAAATTCAACAAAATAAATTTTTTCAAGTCTGTCAGATACCCAGTCGTCATCAATAAATTTTCTTTTTTGCATTAAAAGAATTCCTTCTCCGCTTATCAATTTGTATTTTTCCGTTACGGGAGAAGAGTGATAATGTCCGAAAGTTTTTGGAAATTCCCCATTGTAATCTCCGGGAGAAATTAAAGTTAGGTTTTCCCATGTCTTTGAAATGTCGGAAAAAACCCAATAAACTACATCGTCTTTGTTTTTATCCTTGCCGATGTTTGGATCTGCAAGTACGGGAGTCATTTCTCCCAAAGTTCTTATTGACTTAAGTTGCATATATAAACAACCGTGTTTATTTATTATTTAATAATATTTCGATATCGGCTTTTTCTCTTAACCCGTTGATAAAAGATTGGTATTCCGTGCTCATTTTTTCCTGTTTCAATCCTTCTTCAACAAGAGATTTAATTTGTTCCATATCGGTGCCTTCGGGGAAAGAGTCTTTGTTTTCTTCAATATATTTTTGTATATCCTCATCGGTGACGGTTATTTTATCAGCCAATAATTTCTCAATTAAAATGTTCATTTTGTAGTTTTCCCTTAAATCTTCTATAGTCATTCCGCTCTCTTTTAATGCTTGTTGGAGGTCTTGTCCTTGTGATTTCATGCTGTCCTCAATCATTTTAATTTGATTGGAGACTTCTTCTTCCGTGGCTTTTATTCCTCTTTTTTCGGCTTCTTGTTTAATGAGTTCTCCTTCAATAATTGAACTTAATACACTTTCTCCATAATAAGTTTCCATCTCTTTTACTAATTCCTTTTTCCAAATTGGTTTTCCATTTACCATAGCTGATATGAGGTTATTTTTCACAAAGAATCCTGCTAAGAAAGCTATCATAACTATTATTAAACTCGTAACGAGAGTTTTGTTTTTCTTAAACCAACTTTCTTTTTTAGTCTTTTCTTCTTTAGGTTCTTCCTTAATTTCCTCGATATTTTTAACGGGCGCTTTAGTACTTTCTTCTTCTTTTAATTTATTATTTTTTTCTTTTGTTTTTTCCATTGTCCAAGTATAACATGATAATTAAATACTATTGAAAGTACTTGTTTTTGAAACCTTTACTTTCTGAAATTGATTTTACTCTATTTTTGTTTTTTAGTGAAAGATTTATTTTGTCTTATTGATTTTTCAATCTTATTTTGTGATAGTATTAAAATATGAAGAAAAATAATACTGTCTTTATCCTAATAGTTCTCCTTTCTCTGTGTTTTCTATGTCTCGGATTCTCGCTTTTAAAAGTTATGGAAGTCGGATATAAGAGATGTATTCCCTCAAGAACTTCGGGATATAATTCTTGTCCCGTTGTTGCCGATACAGTAGAAATGCCAACTATTGCCATTGAAGCCGTCGGTCAGGGAAACGAATTATTTTTATATGGTGATTTGAAAAAAGAATCAATTCCTGCGGAACTAGAGCTTGGAGAATATTGGTATTGGATATATTTTGAAAAACCGGTTCTTTTAGTAAATAACGCTTCCGGAGTTCCAACTTACATAGATAAAATGCAATTAATCCCTTCTGAAAATGAAGACTTTTATAATCTTGAAAGTTTTGTAGATAAGAGAGTAGAGGTTTATGGCTATCAGACTTCGGGATACGCGGAAAGTTCTGTTTTCCAGGTTGAGGCTATTAGAGAATATTAATTAACCTAAGGCTATTAAAATAGTTCCTATTACTACGATTATTATTCCAAAAGCGGATTTAGTTGTTAGTTTTTCACCTAGAAGGGTTGACGCCAGAATGAGTGTAAATACTAAACTTAATTTGTCTATGGATGCAACTTGAGCGGCGTTTCCCGTTTTTAATGCTTTAAAATAAAAAAGCCAGGATAATGCTCCGGCGATTCCGCTGAGAAAAATAAATAGCAAGGGTATTGGTTGTCCCCAAATTTGTTTTATCAAATATATTTTTCTTTGAGTTAAAAGTATTGTAATTAAAAACAACGCCATTATAATGGCGCGAATCGTTGTAGCTGTGTTGCTGTCAATGTTTTTTAACCCTATTTTTCCGAAAATTGCCACCAGAGAAGCAAAAAAAGCGGACATTAGAGAATAAATTAGCCAGTTATTTGGCATGGTTTTAGTATAACATCAATAAAATTTATTTTCTTTTGTAAATTTCCCAGTAATCGGAAACAGTTTCATAATGTGCGTATTTTTCATTTACATAATCTAAAACTTCAGGCATTCTTTGTTCGTTTGTAATATTGTCCAAATTTTGAGTCCATGATTTGGAAGAGTAAATGATATATTCCGGATTAATTTCAGCCAAATCTTTTATAAACTTTTCTCTATACGGATCAACGGAAGCAAAATATGAAATGTAGAATTCATTGCAGGATGGTTTTCTTAACATAAAGGGAGATATTGCATCCGATGCTAAACTGAAGACGCATTTTTCATTGGCAAATATTTGATTGAGTCTTTTAACTCCGTTGGCATAGTTTTTGTTATAAAAAGCGTAGTCTTCCTGGTGTACATATTCGTTTAACCTGGAGCCAAAAGAAAAAATGTTGCCGGGGTTAAAGTTTCTTAAAAACATAGTAAGTAGAAAAATGCAGTTTAAAAATGCCGGGAAAAGTATAGCGTGTTTCTGTAATTTTTCTTTGCTTTTGTCGGGAAGAACATGCACAGGAAAAATGTAACTGATTATCAGCGCAATATTTAATCCTAAAACTATGAACACGAAACTTGAACTATATTCCAGATGCGTTAAGTCACTTCTTCCTAGGGCTGAACGGTAAAACAAAAGAGAAGAAGCTGTCATTATTCCGTGAATTATTCCTTCGTTTTTTAATTTTCCATTTTTATAAACAAAGGCAAGAAAAATAAGGTAAATTAAAATATTGAAACTTGAGATAAGTAGAGGAAGTGTAAATCTAAACGATTTAATTATGTTTGGGGTTGGATAGATTTGTGAATCTAAGAGATCTTTAATTTTGGTAATATACATGAGGTTTTTCACGAAAGCTGAAAATTCATAAGAACCTACAAAAAGATAAAGTAATATCCAGCCGAAAATTACACCCGCCGCAATAGTGAGTAAGTTTATCCGCACATTCTTAGGAGTATGCATTTTGGATATTGTGAGGATTAAAGCTAATATGACCAACAGCGCCGTGAAATAAATTCCTATATCCAGACTGTAAAAAGAACAGATAGCGGAAAATAGCCCGGTGACGAAATATAGGATTTTTTTTCCGGAGTTAACCGCGAGGAACATCACAGCGATACCGAATAAAAATGGCCCTGCCCTCCTGTCAAAATTTTGTATCCGCATAGAATATAGATAGAAAAAAATCATAAATTGAACCGCCAGCGCGGAAAAATGTTTATTTTTAAGATTTTTCCAAATGGAATAAAACAGCAGACTCAGACCTAAAGGAATCAGTAATTTAGTAATTTCTACTATTACTCTATACGCTCCGATTGAAACGACATTAAATATTTTCCATCCTAGAACAGCGGTAAAAAGATCCTGAAAAGCTCCGCGTACAAAAAGTGTGCCGGACCAAATTCCTTTTCCGTTTATGAAATTGTACGCGGGAGTCATTTCTACTCCTTCATGAAATGTATCAAAATATTTATAGGTAAAATCTTTTTGAAAAAAAATTAGTAAAGGTATTATTGAAAATAAACATATTGTGATAATAGTGGTTTTCCTATTTAAAGTATCTGAAGTAAGGTCATTTTTATTTGTGTTATTTGCGTAGTTATTATTATGTTCGGAGTTTTTTGCAAAGATTTTTACTAAGGTGTTTTTGAATTTGGAATTTAAACTGAGGGTGAAAAATAAAACGGATGGTAAAATAACGAACACTCCCCATCTCACGCTGTTTGTCATTGGATTTTGTTTTGCGATGGTAAGTTTTCCGACCGCGTTGTACGGATTTGAAAAAGGAAGATTTATTTTCGGCCATAGTCCCAATGCTATAAGGTATCCGATGCTTATAACGATAATAATACTAAGTAGGAAAACAAGGAAATCTTTGTATTTTCCCATAAAGCAATTATACATTACAGGTTTGTAATAATTTTCGGCGCAATTGGTTTTTGAAATAATTGGGTTTTGGATTGGTGTATGCCAATAATTAATTGACATATAATCTTAGTATGAAAAATTTAAGTTATGTTGCCATAAAATTTAGTGATGAAGATAAAAAAGCTTTTAGCGCGTTTTTACATTCTGTATGTGACGAAGATGATTTTTTTTGTTCACCGGTGATAAAAAGTATCAAAGGTGATGTTACTGATGATTTACATTTAACAGTTCTGTATGGATTTAACAAACCTTCGGAGAAAGAGAAAATTAAAAACTATATTGATAAGATTGAGTTGGAAGATCTTGAAATAGAAGGAATCGATTTTTTATCGGGTTATAGAGGGATGTATAAGGTTTTGGTTTTATCCATAAAAGATAAAGGAGGTAAATTATTAGAGTTGCACAAAAATCTTAAGAAAAAGTTCAGTTTTGATGAAGAAGTTCAGCACGAAAAATTTGTTCCGCATGTTACTCTTGCTTATTTGAAAAAAGACGTTAAGGAGAATGAGGTACGGAAAGAGTTTGAGAAATTTTTTATTAAATCTGTTAAAGTTTTACATCCGGTTGGTATTGAGTTGGTAAATTAGTAGCGTGTTTCATTTTGATTGTTTCTCACAGGAGTGTTGAAAAAATAATGGCGTTCATAAGAAAGATTGAGAATTTTACTTGTAATAATTGTGGTACTTTTGTTGTCGGGGACGGTTATACAAACCATTGTCCCAATTGTTTGTTCAGTAAGCATGTTGATATTAGCCCCGGTGATCGTAAAAGCTCTTGCAAAGGTCTTATGGAACCCATTGGTATAGAAATGAAAGATAAGGAGATAGTGATTATTCACAAGTGTGCTAAGTGCGGTGAAATTAAAAAGTGTAAGTCATCTCCAAAAGATAATTTTGATGTTATCTTATGTTTAATCCGGAGACCGGTAGCATAGTAAAAATTATCAATGTATTGAAGGTTTTGTGCGCTTAAAAAAGTTTTTGTTTATTTGGGATTTAAAAGAGATTTTAAAAAACTAATCTTTGCATTAATGGGATTTACATCACACTCGCCAATAACTAGCCCGATGCATATACTATTGCATTCTGTAAGGCAATTACTAAGTTTAGAACACGTTTCGTTTGTTGTTATACCAGTACATGAGGAAAAACATCCATCTAGAGGGGGCATACCGCACTTTGTATTATAAATACGAATAGAATATTCTCCGGGAACAGCAATAAATAATAGTAATAAAATAATCATTGGTAAAATCAATTTTCTCATTGGAGATATTATGTACTTGTGAGAAGTTGTAGCGGTATAGTTTTTTGTTACTTAAATTTCATGGCTGAGCACTTACTCTACCTGTTTTGGTTCGCTCCCGTTCCATTCAATTACTGGGCAATTTTTTATTAATATTCTTCCATCATAATACTATATCCAGCCACATCTAGATTTTGAAATCTAATCATCATTCCGGCAATATTTCCATTTGGATACACAAGTCGTCTGTGATAAATATAGTTACCATATCCATCATCAAGGGTGTTTACAACATCTGGCTCACCGAAAATTTCTTTTACCTCTGAAATATTTTCAATTTTAAAGTCACTAAAAAGTTCTTCAAATTCTTCGACGGGCATCAGTTTAATTTCATTGCTAGGGCTTTCGCTAATTTCGTCTTTTTCCCCTTCAGTTTGCTCAACATTATTTTCTTTTTCGTTTTCAGTGACTTCTTTCTTAGCAACTGCTTCGGTTGGTTCAGTCTCTTTATTTGTGATTCCTAGGAATTCTTGTACTTCTTCCTTTGTCATTGGTTCATAATCTTTGTTAATACTCTTTATCCACTCCTCTACCTCAGCCATTTCCATTTCCGCAACAGTTATATCTCCAGGATATTGAGTGTTTTTAATCACTTGAAAAGAAGGATGATATTCAAAATTTTTAAGATCTATTCCAATAACTTTCCCTTCCTGAACAGTATCTCTAAACTGCTCTAGTCCGACCATAACTGAATCAAACTTACCATAAGCTGAACCCAGATCACTAGGGACATTAGTTATGGTTAAAACAGAAGCAATGGGTTCCGTAACTGTTCTAACATCCTTGACAAAGGAAGACACCTTATTTCTATCACCGAGAGCTATCTGAGCACTATCTTCGGTTACCTCCAATGCTAAATCAACACCTACAACAACTGTAGTTACTTGAGTTAGGGTTCCTAAGGTTGCAAATCCTCCCGCAGCACCGCTTGTTATAACCATCCCACCCACATAACCTGTTACTTTACAGCCATCCTTTATTGCTACTGCAGTAGTTTCCAATTTTTGAAAAGTGTCACCAGCTTCAGTCCAACCTTCTGCTGTTGCCTCATCTTGAGCTTGATTCAAAATTAATTGGGCTCTTTTTGCATCCACTCCCAAGTGTTTTGCTAAAGTTGCAATACCTTTAAATTTAGGAGCTTTATCATAGATGCTAGTTATTTCTTTTGAGGTATAAGCGTTGGCTGTTTGAATTACTTGAAAATTGACAGAAACTTTTTCTGCTTCATCAGTTGCAGAATTCTCTAATTCTTGTGATTTTTTACCCAGATTTTCCCAATCTTGAATTAAATTAGTCATATCTTCATTCCAAGATGAATAGTCGGAATATTTGTCAGCGTCAACTAAAATTTTATCGGTTCGTAGACGTAATGAAAGGTATTCTTTAGAAATATCATAAGTTAACTGTAGAACTTCTTCTTCATCATTTTTATCACGATTTGTGTAAAGAAAGAATCCAACAACAACTGTAATTATGAGTACAAGGACTACTAATATTTTTTTATTTTTCATATAGGCATTCTACTAGATTTGCTTCTTATTACAAACTTCAATTTCTTTAGTTATTGATAATACACCAAAAGAACGTTTCGGGTTGATTGTGCTTATATCGAATCCTTACGCTCTCAATCAATAAAATTTTATCACCACAAAGGTGCTGACTAAATTTTATGGCTGGGGGACAGGGATTCGGCCCCGCATAAAATTCTGCTGAATTTTTGCTCGACCCCGGCTCAGCGCCGTCGCGCCTCCGCCACCGCCGAATTTAGCGCCAATGGAACTGGTGCGCCGCAAATTTCTAACCAAGGATTTTACTTTCTAGCGCTTCTTCAAATTCTCTCTTTAACTGTTCATTATAAAACGGCAATCCGATTAACTTAAAGTTCGTATTTTCTAGTTTAAAATCTATATCCGCTTTAGTTTCCAATTCCAGTAAAAATTTTTGCTTCCAACCCTCTTTAGAATCTTCAAACTTCCCATTTCTATCTTTAAATTGATTTCCTTTTGGTTCAATGAAAATTTGATAAATACTTACGACATGATTTCTTCTTTTTAAAAGCATAATAAAGTCCGGCTCAAAAACCCCTCCGTCTTCAAAACCGAAAACCCGAAAAAATTTTTCGTTTCGTAATAAAGAAATGTCTGAATATTTTTGTCTTAATTTTTCTATAAACCCATCGATAAAACTGATAAAGTTCTGCTCCTCGTCGGTGCCATAAAATTCCGTTTGAGCATACCATTCTCTATCCGCCAAATTAACGTCTTCCAATTTTTTACTCTCTAGTTCATCTTTATCAATCTTAATTTTCTTGTCGTAAAAAACCTCTTTTAGCATTTTCGCCTTAAATAAATCAGTTCCAACAAAATCTGCTGTTTTTGTTCTTGCTTGTTCAGATATAGTTTTAATAACGAACAAAACCGATTCGATTTTTTCCTGCGCCGTCAATCCATTAACCTTCTCTTTTGGTCCGGAAATCTCAATATCAATCCCGCCCAAGTATTCCGGCGACGTTATAAATTCCCGCACTGATTTTACATGCGGAAAATATCTTTTGAGATTATCAAATTTAAAGAATTCAATTTTATCCAAAGCACTTCTTAATACATTTTCTCCAAAATCAGAAAGTTTAAATGTTTTCCTTACCGTTCCGTTTGTTTTGTTTTTCCTGCCAGCTTCACTTTCGGCCAAAATAACGATTTCCGTTAATTCACCGGTTTTTAATCGCCATTTATAATTTGTTTCAATTTTGGCGTCTGCCAAGCTAAATATTTCTTCTCGTTGATTTTCCACCCGATCATTTATAAACACGACGCCCTTTTTCCAAAATTCGGTCTTTTTGAATTCCGGTTTGACGAACAAACTCACCTGAACATGCTTTTCCGGTATAATTCCGAGCTCTGTTAGTGTACTCTTAATTTCCTCAATATATTTTGGATTATGAGCGCTATGATAATGCAATGTTTCCACAATTCGAAGTTCGTTTTCAACGTCTTCGTCAAATTTTCTTTTGTACTTATCTTCTATGTCGTTCAATCGAAAAGGATAATATCGAGCTCCTCGACCAATGAGTTGAGCTTCGCCCATTGTGGTATTGCCGGGCTTATATTTTCCACGAACCCAACTACCATCTCGCGTATCATACAGTCTAACAATATCAAACAAATTCAGCACATCCCAACCCTCATTTAACATATTCACGGCAAAAATTGCTCTTATTTCGTTATTTTTATCTTCCAAAGAATTTAGTTTCAATTGTTTCTCTTCGTCAACATTTTCCGAATCCAGAAGCATGCATTTTTCTTCGGCAAAATCCTCTTGCAATTCTCTGATTAAATTTTCAAAAGTTATATTTTCTTTCTGAAAATAGTTAAATACCTTTTCCAAAGCTGTTCCTTTCGCCCGCGAACTTATCCCTTGGATATCACGAGGGATTAAATTTTTTATTTTTGCCAAAAATCCTTCGTAATTTTCTTTTGATTCTTTAATACTCTTGGATTTAAAGAGAATTACCGGTTTTAAGCGTAATTTATGTTTTTCGGCAATTTTGCGCCGATATTGGCTCAAAACCGCCGCTTGCAAAGCACGATCCACCGGCTCCAAATCCGCCTCTAAAACCTCAATTTCCTTTGAATACTTATCTAACCGAAAGCGCTTCAAATCATATTGATAAATAATTTTGTCCTCGTATTTCTTGCAGATGTCCTCGTTGCCTAAATCTATCGTGGCGGTAAATTCCAACAAAATATTTTTTGGACTTTTCCCGAAAATCTTTTTCAGAACCGTGTATTCCCAGCTCTTTTCTAAATCTTCTTCCCTTTGGTTTCTGGTTATCGCCTGCAAGTGGTGAGCTTCATCGGAAATAAGCACAATATCTTTCCCCTCAAATTCTTCTTCGGTTAAAGCATTTTCTTTGGGATAGTTTAATCGCGTATGTAATCCCTGAATAGTAATAAAAATAATATTGATGTCTTCCGAGCTTACCGCCTCAAAATTATCAACTTCTTTTACAAAAACTTCTTTGTCGCCAAACTTGATTTTCGGCGCGAACAAATACTTTTCCGAAAGCGAATTCAAAAAATTGTCTTTTGTTTTCTCAATAATGTTTGTGCTATTTACAAAAAAAATAAAATTGCGGTAGCCCTGCTTGTAAAGCTGTAAAATATTGGCGGCCATTATTAAAGTTTTGCCGCTTCCGGTTGCCATATGGAAGAGCAATTGTGCTGGGAATTGCCTTTTTTGATAACCATTGAAATAAAAATTAAAACGACCTAGTGCTTCTTTTTGATAATCTCTTAGTTCGAACTTTGGATTAAGGTTTTGAACTACTTCATCATCAATCTGAGAAGTAAAATAATCTTGGCCAAAAGATTCATTTATTGAATTAAAAGTTTCATAGAGCATAACTAAAATAATTCACTTGCTACATCTTCAATTAGCCGTAAGTATTTATTTAAATAGAAATAGTCTGGCTCGCTTTTGATGGCCCTTGTTAATATCTCAAATTCAGGATTTTCTTTATTAATTCTATCAAAAAGTATTAGTCCAATACCAAACTTAAGACATAGCGATTCTATCCTTTTAATATCAATTCCTCGCGCGTCTTTCGGGATAACTAAATAAACTTTATGGCTAAAAAGTTTATAAGAACATGCTTGTCCAAAAGAAGTAATAAGTTGATTTATATCTGTTTTTATTTCAGCGCTAATAACTTCGATCGGTGGCTGAACATGGCCAATCCCCAAAATTCTGTAAGTCCCAATAACATCTGGTGTACCCCATCTGTCTTGAAATCTATTGCCACCCAACGGTACTGCTTTTGTGCATTCTTCCAAGTCATTTACCAAATAATCGGCGAATAATTTATAAAAATCTTCTTCCTTGACTTCTTTTATTTCCTCACTTTCTCCATATTCGGTAACTCCATATTCTCTTTCTTTCAAATATTTCTGTAGAATATACAAACCTCTTTCTGGTGCAACAATATCTTTAATTTCTCCTTTATCCATTTTTTGTTTAAGTTCCCAAATAGTCCCATGAATTGTATTTATTTTCGTGTCCGGTAACGCTTCACTTATACTCCTTATTAGGTCAGCGTAACGAATTCCCTTTGGCGAATTTTCCAAAATTTCTCTTGCTTTATTTATTATTTTTTCTCGTTGTGTTGGCATATTTTTTTATTATTTTTTAGAATTAAAAGTTTCGTAAAGCATCGTCATTTTTTATTTTTCATAACAATTATAAAGATATAAAGACATCGTTTTAACCGAATTAACTGCTAAAATAGACAAGTGTTTCATCACCTCTTTATTATATTGAGTTAATCTACCATGACGATCTGCTACACTATTGCTAATTCCAGCTATGCCAGAGACAATCGAAATCAAACCACTTAAAACGTGTTTTATATTCCCTTCTGTGTTTTTTTCTATGTTCAATTCAATCAACCTTGATACATCTTTATAAAGTCGGGGTAAATCACCGGTAAATTTGTAATCCTCTTTTTTAATATCCTGATAAATATACAAAAGTAAAGACTCTAAAAAAGTTCGAGCGTTCGTAATTGCCCCAGTAAAATCACCTTCTTTGATTTTTTTATCGCATTTTTCTATATTCTCTTTTATAACTTCATTATTTAGTTTATAGATTTCCTTTATCTCTACAATTTCATCAGTAATAGATATTATTTTCACTTTTTTGTTCTGAATTTTTAGTTTATAGCCGTCGAACTCAAGATATTTATTCATTAAATTTATAAGTTTGTTTAATGAATCTTCTTCTTCTATAAAATTTATTGGAGAAAAATAAGCATAAAGCACATCGCTTATCCGCCCTTTTTTATTTAACTCATTAAGTTTTGTCTCAACATAATACCATCTGGAAGGAAATCCTTGACCATATTCATCATTAAATCCTAGGCTATTAAAAAATTCTACAAGTTTAGGACCACTTTTATAAGGAGATAATTCTTTATCTCCAGTGATAACATCTCTTAAAAATTCTAAAGTTTTTTGGGAAATTTTAATTTCCATAAAATTCTTTATTTAATTTTTTATCTTCTTGACCAACTTCATACTCCTCATCATCTATTTCGCTGTAATTGACATAAAGATGGTTTTTATCTAAACACTCAAGCAAGAATCTTTTTTGATTTTCAATTGATAAATCTTCAAAATCTTTGGCGTTATCATCAATGGTTTTTATATCAACTTTA
>Ga0255340_1003575_pt1 | contig 16191 bp, 10 predicted proteins | sample wastewater_treat_7_FD_192417 | JGI IMG/M metagenome (GOLD analysis project Ga0255340, IMG submission 192417) | Wastewater microbial communities from Lulu Island WWTP, Vancouver, Canada - plant10 | ecosystem: Engineered > WWTP > Wastewater > Unclassified | place: Canada: Vancouver, British... | reverse complement strand
ATGGGCTTTTACAAAACACTTACCAGCTTCAACCAGGGCATGCAGTGCTGATCCATGAGAACGGTCGGATAGAGGATCATTGTTGGTGGCAATTCCCCCGCTCTCCTCACATCGACCTCTATGAGGAAGAAGCCGTTGAGGCTGCGGGGGCGGCAATCAAAAGCGCGGTCGCTAGCCAGCGCGTGGCGGAGGCTCCGCTTGGGGTTTTCCTCTCAGGCGGAGTAGATTCTCCTCTAATCACTGCTATTACTCGCGAACAAACAAGCGCCGATCTAAAAGCCTTTACGATCGGGAATCCTGATTGGCATCAGGACGAATCCGCGGATGCGGGAGCGTATGCCATGCATCTTGAAGTTGATTTTCGCCTGCTCAATATCACAGGCGCGGATATGGCTGACCTGATTCCCCGCGTTTGGGAAGCTCAGTCCGAACCTTTCGCGGATTATTCTATTTTGCCGAGCATGATGGTGTGCCGGTTCGCGCGCGAAGAAGTCCCGGCGGCTCTCAGCGGGGATGGCGGAGATGAATTGTTCTTCGGTTATCAGCGTCCGCTTTCTCTGCTGCGCAATGGAACTGATTTCCGCTTTCCGTGGCTGCTTCGTTACGGACTGTACGCGGCTGGGCGGCTTGGAATTATCCCCGCACGATCCGAAGTGATCGCAGCGCGGTCACCCGCTGATTATTACTTTGGGGTCAATTGCAGAACAAGTGAGAAGGATTTGAGCAAGCTTGCCCCAGACTTGCCAGGCTTGCCCAGGGATTTTTCGCTTTATAAATTTGGGAGGTACCAGGGAAAACCGGACCTCGCTAACTATTCCAGGGTTGTAGAATTCTACGGTCAATTGCAGCGGGGATTGAAGAAGATGGAGATGGCGTCGAGCTATTATGGTTTTGAAGTACGTACGCCTTTGCTTGACCGCAGGGTCATAGAAGCCAGCTTGCGAATTGATCCGTTTATGAACATGAAGGACAACAATCGGAAACAAGTTTTGGTCAAATTGCTGCAACGATACATTCCTCGGGAAATCATTCCAACCTCAAAGCGCGGTTTCGCGGTGCCTTTGGGAGATTGGTTCAGGGATTCCTTACGCCCAGTTGTAGAGGATATGCTTTTCTCGGCGGACTTGTATCCGACCGGGTTATTCAATAAGAAGGAACTCAGAACATATTGGGAACAGCATCTTCGGAAAGAAAAGGATCACAAGTGGGGCTTATGGAGCATTTTAGCGCTGCAAGGATGGGCGAGGGCTAACTTATGACCGGTCGTTTGCGTATCCTGTTTACCATTCCAAACTTTATCACCGCAGGTTCGGGTGGTGCGATGCTGAATATCATTAGACGACTGGATCGGGATTTGTTTGAACCAGCGGTAGGCGTGCTGAGGAAAGGCGGAGCTTTGGATCGGACGGTGACCGAAATGGGGATTCCATTGATCGAAGCGCCGTTTGTGTTGGATGCGAAGCCCTATTCCAGCTTGCTTAGGCGGGCAAAGCACGCCGCTGATGTGTTCAGACCTTACCATTTCGACTTATGGCATTCCTTTCACTATTCGGATGATTACACAGAGCCATTAATTGCTTATCTTTCTGGGGCGAAAGGTTGGATTTATACCAAGAAAAACATGAACTGGCATTCGCGGGCATGGTTATTGCGTTCGTTTTTAGCCAGGAAAATTGCCGCTCAGAATACAGATATGTTGGAGCAGTTTTTCAGTAAGCCTGTTTTTAACAATAAAACAAAACTCATCCCTCGGGGTGTGGATCTTGAGAAATATTCCCCGAAAGCAGTGGCAGCGGGGGATTTTCGGAAACGATTTGGCATTGCTGATCGCGAAATAGTGATCAGTTGTGTTGCTCAACTTGTGCCCGTAAAAGATCATCCCAACCTGATTTGCGCTGCCGCGCGCGTGCCGGGAGCGCATTTTTTTCTTGCCGGCAGCACGACTGACGAAAGCTACATCGATGAACTGCAAAGGCGAGCGCAGTCGCAAGGCTTATCCGACAGGGTTCATTTTCTCGGGAAAGTCGCGGATATTCCTGCGCTGTTGGCGGAAACGGATGTGTTTGTTTTGTCTACCAAAGGTTTGGGCGAAGGCTGCCCGGTCGCATTGCTCGAGGCGATGGCGTGCGGAAAGGCTTGTGTGGCAACCAATATACCAGGATCACGGGATATCATCGAAAACGGCGTGTCGGGTGTGTTGGTTGAACCGGAAAACGCGGAAGCCCTGGCGGGCGCAATCAACCGCCTGATTTCTGACCGCGACCTGCGCGAAAGGATGGGCAGTGCCGCCCGCAAGCGGGTGGAGAAGTCTTTTTCCATCGAACGGGAAGTTGCCGCGCATGAAAAGCTTTATCTTGAATTGATGGGCGAGAAGTATTGATGATCGGCGACCTGCTGCTCACTTTCAATAAAGACGCAACGACCTGGCATACGAGGACTAAACAACCTTGGCAGGCGACTGGCAGCTTTGGCTGCGCCCGCCTATGGACCTCGCAGCCCGATGAAACCTGGAGAGGGTCTCCCTGGGCAATTTCCGAGGATGATCAATGGGTCGTATGGTCGATGGGTGAATTCTTTGGGAGTCAGCCAGGCTTTCCCCGGGCTCTGGAAGACCCAAATGACCTAAATGGTCACTATCTGTTAATTGCTTATGACAAACTGAACCAGCACTGGCATATCCTCACTGATCGGCTGGGAACACTGCACGTCTATCGGACGCTTGATGCTGGCAGTGTAACAATCGGATCATTTTCGCCAGCGCTTGCTTCATCTTTGGCGGACCGGGCACTGGATTGGGAGGCGATCGGCGGATTCTTGCGGTTCGGTTTCTTTTTGGGGGATAAAACTTACTGGAAGAATGTCCGGCTGATTCGCCCCGCCACGCGCCTTGTGATGGATCGTGATGGGCAGGTGATTTCCGAGACGCGATATTGGAACTGGCATTTTCAGCCTGAACAGACCTTGTCTTTTGAAGAGGCGCTAGGTAAATTCAGCGAAGTTTTTAGCGAAGTAGTGCGGGAAATGGCAGCCACCGGAACTTTGGCGCTTCCGCTTTCCGGCGGGCTGGATTCCCGCAGCACTCTGGCGGTGTTGGGCTGCCCGAACCAGGCTGGGACAAAATCTTTATACCCATTCAGCTATGGATATTCTGATCGCTCAGTTGAAACGGATATTGCCCGGCAATTGGCGGAGAAACGGAATTTGCCCGTGCGGATCTGGACCATTCAACCTTACCTTTTCCAAAAACTCGACCAAGTCATATCGAGCGTGGAGGGTTTTCAGGATATTACCCAGTGCCGGCAGGCTTTTGTGGTAGAGGAGTTTTCGCGCCATGCTGATGCAGTCTTAGCCGCGCATTGGGGGGACGTTTGGCTGAATTCGATGGGTTCGGTTGGGCAGCCTCCTTGTACCAATTCTGAGTTGGGCAGAGAAATTTTCCAAAAAATTCAGAAAAAAGGCAGCAGTGAGTTATGCACACTAATGCGGGGAGTCTTGCCAGCGGGTTGGGAGACAGCCGCCCAAGCTGAAATCGAGAAAAGCCTCAACGCGCTGGGGACAATTCGTGAGAAAGACTTTTTGATAAAGGCATGGAAAACGGCGCAGTGGTCCCACCGCTGGACATTAGCATCAATTCGTATGTATCAGGCAGGGCTCTTCCCCCGGCTGCCGTTCTATGATAACCGGTTGGTGGATTGCTTTTTGCGTATTCCCTCGGAGCACATGACCGCGCGAAGGTTGCAGATTGAGTACATAAAACGGACGGCTCCCGATCTCGCGCAGGTACGCTGGCAGGCGTATGATGCCAATCTTTACAACTACAAATATTTTGACACCTGGCTCTTAGCCGTCCGCGCGGCAAAAAAAGCAGCCCGTGTGTTGCGGAATCAGCGCACACTGCAGCGCAACTGGGAGGTGCAATTCTTGAACACGGAAGGGCGATTGGGGCTCTCCCGATGGCTGTTGGAGGGTGGGCTCAAGCTGCATCAGTTTGTGGCGCCTAAGTGGTTGGAAGAGGTTTTACAAGCCTTTTACCGAAGTCCTGACGGTGCGAATGGTTATACCGTCTCGATGCTGCTGACCCTTTCCGTTTGGCTTGAAAAATATGGATAAAAACGAACCATTGCGAGTGCTTTTCGTTGGCTACGGCACAACCGGAACAACATTTTTGACCCGGCTCATCGATGGACTGGCAATTAGGGGAGTCCACGTCACTATCAGCGGTCCTGATAGAAAAGTAGTCGATTACTTTCCGAAAGGGACGGTCGATTGGCTCTGGGCGCCAAGTTGGCATGGTTTTAGCTTTTTGCGAATGTTTCACTTGCTTCTTTTGCTTATTAAAGCACTGCCCAGTAAGCGTAAGCCCTGGCTGAGAAAACTAATTCATAACAAGGGTTCTTCTATTGACAAACTCAAAACGCTTTATCAGTATCTCCCTTTTGCAAGAGGCGAGTGGGATGTTATTTATTTCCCCTGGAACTCCTCGGCGATCGATTACCTGGGTCTCTTTGATTTAGGTATTCCTGTTGTAATTTCCTGCAGGGGAAGCCAAATTAACATTCGTCCACATCTGCGCGGTCAAGAAAGTTATGTCGAGTTGGTAAGCCAAACTCTTGATAGAGCTTCGGCAGTTCATTGTGTGTCTGAGGATATTCTCAGCAACGCGGTCAGATTGGGACTGAATCCAGCCAAGGCGGTTGTGATCCGCCCCGCGGTAGATCCGGTTTTTTTCCATCCCGCTGACAAACCAAAGAAATCCGCGCAAATTGATCTCATTACAACCGGTTCTCTCATATGGAGAAAGGGATACGAATATCTTCTGATGTCCATAAGGCTGATGAAAAATATGGGGATCACCGCGAACCTGCACATTATCGGTGGAGGGGCAGAGCGCAGCCGGATATTGTTCACAGCCGTTGACCTGGGAATTGCTTCTCAGGTGATGATGCATGGAAAATTGCCGCCTGCGGAGGTGAAGCAACGTTTAGGGAAGGCAGATGTTTTTGTGTTGTCCAGTCTTTCTGAGGGCATATCCAACGCCGTCTTGGAAGCTATGAGTTGTGGGCTGCCTGTGGTAACCACCGATTGCGGGGGAATGAGAGAAGCAGTACGGGATGGTATTGAAGGTTTTGTTGTGCCTGTGCGGGATCCGGACGAAATGGCAGCAGCTCTGCATAAGCTGGCGCAGAGCCCTGAATTGCGGAACAAGATGGGCAGAGCAGGACGGGAACGTGTGCTCTCAGCATTCAATTCTCAGGCTCAAATCGACGCATTTGTTAATTTGTTTGAAAGTGTCCGCGTGTGTGAATCTAACTAACGTGAAGCAGTCACCACAATCCAATACCCGCATCGTTTTGGCCGTTCCTGCATTCCCTAAGCTTTCTGAGACCTTTATCGTTTCCAAATTTTTAGGGTTGTTGGAACGAGGTTGGGACGTGCATCTGGTTTGCAGGCAGAGTAACCCGAAGGATTGGGAAGCATTTCCGGAACTTCATCATTCAGGCGGCGATATCAAGCAACGGGTGCATGTTAGCTGGCCTCACAGGCCCCGCTGGTTAGCCTTTTTGTTGTTTGTACCCGCGATGATCAGGGCACTGATTTGTGCTCCCAAAAGATTCTTGAAATACCTGCGCATAGGTTGCAAACGCTTTGGTTTTAAAGTCTTTCGAACCTTCTACCTTGATCTGGATTTAGTCTGTTTAAAACCAGATATTATCCATTTTGAGTTTGGGGCACTCGCAGTGGGGAGGATGCACCTTAAGGATTTGTTGGACTGCAAAACCACTGTGAGTTTTCGCGGTTATGATCTTAACTTTGCTGGCTTGGATCAGCCTGATTACTACATGGAGGTTTGGAAAGAAGCCGACGCCTGCCACTTCCTGGGGCAGGACCTGTTCCGCCGGGCTCAGCGGAGAGGTTGCCCGGCAGATATCCCTCATTCAATCATTCCTCCAGCTATCAATTTGGAAAAGTTTCCAACCCCAGAACGAACGATAGGAGAAATCCTCGGCACCAAAGAGCACCCACTCAAGGTGTTGAGTGTCGGAAGATTGGAGTGGAAAAAAGGATATGAATTCGCATTAAGCGCGTTGAAACTACTACAGGATCAAGGTTGTAATTTCGAGTACCGGGTGATTGGCGAAGGCGAACATCGCGCTGCTATAGAGTTCGCGAGCTATCAACTTGGGATAAATGGAAGGGTTTGCTTCCTGGGCGCTGTTCCCCACGATCAGGTGATTCGACATTTGCAGTGGGCTGATATTTTTCTGCACCCGTCTGTTTCAGAGGGTTTCTGCAACGCTGTGATCGAGGCACAGGCTGTCGGCTTACCCGTTGTTTGTACCGATGCTGACGGGTTGCCGGAGAATGTGGCTGACGGAATTACTGGTTTCGTTGTACCTAGAAGAGATTCAATTAAATTAGCTGAAAAACTTACATTACTGATTTCCGATCCTAACCTTCGATTAACGCTGGGTGAAGCTGGCAGGAAAAGGGTAATGGAAAAATTTCAACTTGATGAACAAAAAGAGGCATTCCACAATTTTTTCGTGATTTAACATGACGAAAAAGTATGTTTGGAGACTTAAATGAACATAGTCTTTGGATTTATTGGAGAACAAGCAAGTAATCGCTTTCTGCGGTTGGCAGAAGCGTATGAGCGACTGTTCTCAACAGATCAACATTTGAACAATGTGATTTCGCCAGATAATCATGCTGCCTTTGCCATCTCTCAACCTGGTGGATTCTTTCCAATCAGCGGACCAGTGCTCGACATCAATGAAAACTTACTTTTAATGTTGAACGGTTACTTTTGGTACCACGATCATTTTCCATTAACTATCAAAGAAGCTGCTAATCAATTGGTTCAAGCTGGTAAAGAAATCCGAAGAACCAATCAATTGGAGATGACTGAAACCGATGGAGGCGTTTTTAATCTTTTTTTGTACGATATTCTAAAAAAGAAGCTTACAATCGTCGGAGATTATTCCGGCCTCATGCCACTTTACTTTTATAAGAGTAATCAGGGCTTTTTCTTTTCCAGCCATATACGCATACTATCTTATGTTTTATCCCCTGCTATTGACCGTGTCGGTGTCATCGAACGAGTTTCTTATCACTATACTATTGGAAGAAGAACAGTTTTTAAAGATGTTTTTCAAAAAAATGTAGGTGAAACAGTCATTTATGAATTAGAGAATAACACGACAAGCTTCATCCAACCTACCGCTTACTATTCCAGACAGAGATTTTATAAGAACGATATGGAAGCAGTCGAGGAATTGCACCACGCTTATATTTCTGGCATAAAAGAACTAACGAGACCTTCTTTAATCCACGGGGTGCTCCTTAGTGGTGGTTTCGATACAAGACTTGTAATTTATGGATTACAAAAAACTGGTGCATCGATCCAGTCTCTCACATTCGGTGATCCAAATAATTTCGAAGTCCGCATAGCAGGAAAAATTGCGAGAATGGTTAACTCAGAGCATGAAGTTTATACTCCTATAATGGATTGTGATTTAACCGACTCTCGAATATTGAATCTTATGCGCCTTGTTGAAACAGTGAGTTTTCCATATTGTGAATCAGGTGCTTCTCTATTAAAAAAGAGCGGTTCTCAAACCATTTCTACTGGATTTGCGGGAGAAACACTTCTTGGTGGACAAGGCTACAACTTGTTAGGATCATCTTTTTCTTCACAAAACAGACTGATATATGTGTTAAAAAGAATGATAGGTTGCCATTCAAGCAGTATGTCGAAAATGACAAGAAAAACCTTTGAGGATGGTTTCCTTTTAACGGATAGTTTTCATAGAAGATTATTTGATCGAAGTGCTCGTTTTTTTTCAGATTCATTTCTGGATGGACATGATCAAGAAATTTATTCCGAAATACGGAATGATATTAGAGGGGAACTAATTCGGTACGCGTCTTTGAATGATTCTTTACTTATGTTTTTGCTAGAACGGTTTTGGTATGAACACCATGTCTCAAAGGAATTTGGAGGTCAAGAAAGAACAGTTGGATCCATACTTCCTCTGCTGACACCCACCGTCCATCATTCCTTTTTATCATTGTGTACAAATCTTCCGGTAGACAGGAAAATCGATCATGGGATTTATTTGAGGTTTATTAAACATTACTTTGGGAATTTGGCAAAAATCCCTACTTCAAATATCCCAGTCCCAATAAATCTGCCAGATATTATCCTTTGGACAAGCAGGGCAATACGGGCGTATATCGACCAAAAATTAGTGAAGAGGCAGATTAGCCTAAAAAGTTTTGAAACTCGTCGAAAAGGCTGGTCAAATTTCGAATCATGGTTTCGGAGGACTGATTTCCTTGATAAGGCCGCTTTATTCGTTGATTATGATGTTTTCTCTGAAAAGTATCTAACTCGACAGATTGAAAAGTGGAAAAACTGGGAAAGCCGTATATATTCAGGTCAGGAATTGCTAACATTCATTACCTTGAGCAAACTGATTAAATGAACCCTGAAATTACCAGTAGTTATTTACACCTTTGAAACAGTAATAATCATATGAGTAATGTTACATTAGTGATGCTACAGCCCGAAAAAACACCAATACACTGGACCATTGGTGAGAAGAAGGTTTCGAAACCTGACGTTCGGTCTCTGACGGATGTAATCAAAGATTTATTGTTAAATACTAATACTGATGCTGTACTTTTTTGGGATAATTTAAGTTACCTTCCCTCTAACGATTTAATCGAATATTTGTTAGAGTCGTCTAATGATGTCTGGCATGCAGGTTTGAGGATGGGGCTCTCCGGTAAGCCGGAGATGCTCAACTATGTCAACCCAACGTGGATGCTAAATCGAGATCCTGACCCAAACAAAACGGCAACCTCCTGGCGTTTATCGCTGCGGGCTTGTTTATTCAGGACTGAAGTGCTCAGGCAGATAGGAACTTTGGAGCCAGGATTTGAAACGTTGGAAGGCGCGGGTTTGGAGTTGGGCTACCGCTGCATACGGGCAGGTGTTTTTATCCGATATATCCCTGAATTACTGCCCGTGGACTTTGCACAAGAAAAAGTAATTATTCCCCTTGCGGATCAATTGCGTTTCATTCAATTAGGCTTCGGTGGTAAGTGGGCAAAATGGACGAAATTCAGGACGGTTTTAGCAAATCCCCGCGCATATTTCTCAACGGCTCATGTTCAAAAAATAGCCCAAGGGGCTGATACTGCTGGTAGAGAAGTAAAACCTTACCAAAGGTCGCTTCCTACGCAAGGCATTACCCCATCCGGTAAAGTCAGTGTGTTGATCCCAACTATCCGGCGGTATCCGTATTTAAGAACTTTGTTAGGTCAATTAAGGAACCAAACCGTTCCCCCCTACGAAATCATTGTTGTCGATCAGACCCCGCAGTCAGAAAGAGATGCCGAATTGCCCAAGGATTTTTCAGATTTGCCGGTGCGTTGGCACTATCTTGACAAGGCCGGGCAGTGTTCTTCGAGAAATATGGGTCTCAGATACGCCCAAGGAGATTATGTCCTGTTTGTAGATGACGATGATGAAGTCTCGTCAGATTTGATCGAAAAGCATCTGCGGAATCTGAATGTATACAAATGCTCTATATCAAGCGGAGTAGCTCTGGAGCCGGACCAAAAGGAGTTGCCCGCAGATTTTCGTTTTCTAAGGTTGAGCAACGTTTTTCCAACCAACAACACGATGATTCGGAAGGATGTATTGAGGAAATCCGGTCTATTTGACCTTGCCTACGATCATGGTCAGCGTGCGGATCATGATCTGGGGATGCGTCTTTATTTGGCGGGAGAATTAATGGTTCTGAACCCCTCCATCTGCCTGCTCCATCACCACGCCCCGATGGGAGGCTTGCGTGAGCATAAAGCCAGGGTCCACACCTATGCCAAATCGAGAACGAGCGTATGGCATTTTAATCTACTTACGGTGTCTGATCTTTATCTGGCTAAGCGCTATTTCACATCCCTGCAAGTTAGAGAATCACGGATTATTAATCTGCTTGGCACCTTCAGTATCCATGGTTCTAAGCTGCGCAAAATCCTCAAGGCTTTGGTCGCGTTGGTTTTACTCCCGAAAAATATTTACGAAATTAGAAAACGAAACAGAATTGCTGACCAATGGCTGAAAGTCTATCCTCAGATCCCACAGGTCTAGGAAGGAGCTGTAGATTGAAGATTCTCATTTTGAGTTCAGAATTTCCACCCGGACCCGGAGGTATTGGCACGCATGCGTACCAACTGGCGAAGAATTTTACAATGGCATCCCAAAAAGTCCTTGTTCTTACCCCTCAGGACTACGCGACGGATGAGGAGATCCATAACTTTAATCACACTCAGCCTTTTACTGTAAAACGATTCAAGCCTAAAAAATCGCCTTTTTCTAAAGCCTTGCATAGGATAAGAGATTTTAATTCTTGCCTGCGTGAATTTAAACCCGACGTGGTTTTGGCTTCGGGCTCACGTTCAATTTGGATTGCCGGTCTCTTGATGGCATTCCACCGAAGGATTTCCTGGTTCATCGTTGCCCACGGCACCGAATTTGGTCAGTTTGAGGGGATAAAAGCCTGGGTGACGCGGAAATGCGCCAATCGGGCATCGGCGATAATATGCGTCAGCGATTACACCAGAAAGATAGTGCGTTTATCAGGGGTGGACAAAGCACCGCTTGAGGTTATCCATAACGGCGCAGATGACAGCCTTTTTTTTGAACTTGACGCGGGTGAGGTTTCGCGATTAAGAAAAACTCTAGGAGTTGATGGTAAGTTTGTTTTGTTAACGGTAGGGCACGTTTCGGCACGGAAAGGTCAGGAGGTTGTTATTCGCGCTCTGCCGATTATCCTTGAAAAGGCTCCTCAGGTGGTGTATTGGATGGCAGGACTGCCGACGGAGCGCGGGTATCTTCAAGCCCTCGCGAAAGAACTTGGCGTCGAAAATGCCATCCGATTCCTTGGTCGTGTCAGCAACGAGGAGCTAAGAGGACTGTACAATGCCTGTGATCTATTTGTGATGACAAGCCGTCAGCTCGCGGATGGGGATTATGAAGGCTACGGCATCGCGGTCATAGAGGCGGCTCTCTGCGGGAAGGCTGCGGTGGTCTCGGATAATTCCGGTTTGGCTGAGGCTGTTGATGACGGGCAAACCGGTTTATTGGTGAAGCAAAATGACTCGGAGGCAGTAGCTGAGGCAATTTGCCGGTTGATTGAAGACCCACAAGAACTCAACACTTTGTCTAAAAATGCTTTGTCAAAAGCAAGTAAGCAAACTTGGTCAAAGATCAGTGCGGTTTATCTTGACATTTTTGCAGAGATCATCAAGAGAGTGGAGAGCTGATAATGCGTTTGTTGATCATCTCGCACACTCCACATTATTTCAAAAATGGAACCATTGTTGGGTTAGGTTCAACTGTGCGTGAGATTGACCAACTGGCAAGCCTTTTCAGTGAAGTGGTTCATTTGGCACCCCTCCATAATTCCAAAGCTCCCTCTGGTTTTATTGCTTACCAAAGTGATGAAGTTAGAACGGTGTTAGTCAGACCTGCTGGCGGTGAAAAATTGATGGAAAAGGCATTGTATCTGTCGCGCTTACCATCCTGGTTAGCCTTGATGAGGAAGGAGATCAAGAACGCAGACGTAATCCATGTGCGCTGCCCAGCAGTGGTTAGTCTGGTGGGGCTTATCGCTTGTGGATTATGGGCGGACAAAAAGCCTTGTTGGGTCAAATATGCTGGCAATTGGCTGGGAAGAAAGAATGAACCCTTGACCTACATCTGGCAGCGTCGAATTCTGATGCGACCTCATTCCAATCGTGTCGTCACGATTAATGGTCGGTGGCAAAACCAGCCCAGTCATGTTTTCTCTTTCTATAATCCTTCATATTCTTCGTCAGAATTAGAGCAAGCATGTTGCAACGCTGAAACAAAACAGCTTTCGGAACCGCTGAGATTGCTTTTTGTTGGAAGACTTGATGATGCTAAAGGTGTGGGTACCATCCTTCAAATTTTAAGAGGATTGTTAGATTTGGGTGTTGACACACAATTGGTGCTAGTTGGAGATAGCCCTCAAAGGGCTTTCTTCGAACAGCGAGCGAATTCTTTGGGGCTGCAAGAACGCGTGTTTTTTTTAGGCTGGAAAGACAAATCCGAATTAGCGCAGGAGTATGCCAAAGCTCATTTTATCTTGCTTCCTTCTGTTTCTGAAGGTTGGCCCAAAGTCCTCAGCGAGGCAATGGCTTACGGGGTGGTCCCATTGGCGAGCGATGTCTCTTCGATTCCTCAAATTTTTAAAGAAACCGGAGCTGGTCATGCTTTTCCTGCTGAGGAGACGCGACTGTTTGTCGATCAGATATTACAATATACTCAAGACCGATCATTATGGAAGGAAGCAAGCAAAATCGCGGTGGAAGCGGCGGATAGGTTCACATATGAGACTTATTTGGAAGCCGTAAAAAAACTTTTCTATAAACGTTGGAAAGTGGAACTAAATGCTGAAGAATAGAACAAGTTTGATTTCTTCTAACTCAGCGCGTTTTCGCCGGCTCTCTCGAATCAGAACAGAAACGGAGGAGGAAGGAAGGAGTGAAGTAAGACAAATAGTTTTGATGCTTCTTCTGCATATCGTTTTGGCTTTCGTGATGCAGGAATCAGAGCTGGCAGCTACGATACATTCCGTTTTGGTTCTCGGTGTAGGAGTTTGGAATGCTTTAACTGGCAAGAGTCTGACTAAGCTCCTCCCGATCATAGCTTATATTGTAGGCTCGGAAGTACTCTGGCGAATGACCGACGCCAGGATTTTTTGGGAATTTTCCAAATATAGCGTTGTCATTATTTTGGTGATTGGGCTGCTTAAACACCGCAATATCAGGGGAGCCATCTTCCCTGTTTTCTTTTTCGTTTTACTAATCCCATCAATTATTCTGACGATCAATCAGGTTGGCTTTACAAGGGCCGCAAGAGAAGCAATTAGCTTCAATCTGTCCGGAGCGCTGACGCTTACGATATGCGCTATCACATTCCTAAACGTAAAACTTACGAAGAATGATGTTCAACAGATGATCTGGGCTTTGGTATATCCCATTACTTCAATTTTTATTATTGCGCTTTCCAGTACGATTGGGTCGAGGGAAATAGTTTTTACACCGGATTCTAACTTTGTCACGAGCGGCGGATATGGCCCAAACCAAGTGTCTGCGATCCTTGGATTGGGAAGTCTTCTTTTGGGAATGATGCTGCTAATCGCCAAAAAAGGAAAACCGCGATTATTGATCATTTTGCTGGCGGTATCGTTTATTGCTCAAGCTATCCTCACCTTTTCAAGGGGCGGTGTGGTGAATGTGGCAATTAGCGCTCTTGTAGTAATTGTGCAGCTAATTCTCAAGCCTGAAAAGAGCTTTAAACGCATTCTGTTTTTCCTGGTCATTGTCCTGATTATTGTGTTTGTTGTTGCTCCGAGATTGGACGATTTTACTTCAGGCGCTCTGAGTGAACGCTATTCGGATTTCGATACAACTGGCAGGGCTGAGATAATAGAAGCGGATTTGGAACTCTTCGAGAAGAACAAGCTAACGGGGGTCGGGGTCGGCATGTCTGCCCGTTTCAGGCGTTTCATGCCGGGCACAGCTGCCCATACTGAATATTCCCGCCTATTAGCTGAGCACGGTATCTTTGGTATCGTAGCAATCGTATTGCTGATTTTCATGTTCGTGAGGGCATGGTTCAAAGCTCCTGATACTATTTCAAAAGCTTGGACGCTTAGCTTATCGGCTTGGGCTTTCGTTGAAATGAGTCATGCAGCAATGAGAGTTGCAAGCATAGGGTTTGTTTTTGGATGGGCTTTATGCGAGCTTCAATCAGGTGAAGCTGAGCGTGTTGATGCACCCGAATATTTTGATGAACCTGAGCAGTGGAACCAAGAGGCATTAAATCGAACTTATAGGGGAAGACGTCTTATTCGATCTGAAAGACGAAGCCCGCGAACAAGTTGAATTCTGATGCGTTTCTGTGTTTGACCGAACCAGCGAGTTTTCCTAATGTAGTTTTTGTCCTATGATTAAGAAAGTAGAAAGCTCTGAACGGCGAATTTTAATGATCGGTAATTACCTGTCCTCGCCCCGGCATAACAGAAATGTTTGGCAGGCTTTGGCGGAGCGGTTACCGACGGTTGGCTGGGACGTGATTACGACTTCCTCAAAAGAATCGCAGCTTTTGCGTTTATTGGACATGCTGGCTACCATCATAATCAGGCGAAAAGATTATGACCTGGCACAAATAGATGTGTTTAGCGGGAAAGCGTTTATTTTTGCGGAATGTTGTGCGAGAGTACTACATCTTTACCATAAGCCAGTTGTACTCACGCTGCATGGCGGCGGATTGCCTGCATTTGCTGAACAATTCCCCAAACGAGTAACCAAGCTTTTATCTTTGGCTGCGGAGGTCGTAGCGCCTTCTCCATTCCTGCAGCAAACTCTGAGTGTTTTTTATAACAATATCCGAATCATTCCGAACGGAATTGATTTATCGCAGATACCATTCAAACAGCGTGATTTCTTTTCTCCCAAACTTATTTGGGTTCGCGCATTTCATGAGACATATAATCCAGAACTGGCAATCAGAGTTCTTTCGGGGCTGTCGACCGATTTTCCGAATGCTCGTCTGATTATGGCAGGTCCGGATAAGGGAGACGGTTCTCTTCAGGCGGTTCATTCCCTGGCGGCACAGTTAGGCGTGCAAAAAAAATTACAAATTTTGCCTGCCGTCCCATACGAAGAAGTACCTTCTTTATTGGAACAGGGGGATATTTTTATCAATACTACTAATTACGACACAGCTCCAAGGAGCCTTCTTGAGGCAATGGCAAATGGCGCCTGTGTTGTTTCCACAAATGTGGGGGGCGTACCGTGGATGGTAACAGACAGATACGACAGCATGCTGGTTCCGCCTGATGATGAAGTGGCTATGGTCGACGCCATCAAAGAACTTCTTTGGAATCAGGAGTTAGCAGCGCAAGTCTCTCTGAATGCCCGGCGAACGGCTGAATTGCATGATTGGTCTATGGTTCTCCCTGAGTGGGAAATAGTCTTCAGAAAAGTGTTGACGGACGGTAATGAAAGTTGTTGAGGAATTTTATAACCGCAGTCCGCTGTGGTTCCAAAACCAGATGGTCAGCCTCTACGGTGTATTCTGGCAGTGGCTGAGATTTGGCGGGGGGTTTAAAAAGTTCTGCGGGCAGATCAGCGAGCGGGACAATTATTCCCTGCCTCAATGGCATGAGTACCAACACCAGAGGCTGTTACAGTTACTCAAAATCTGCTCTGAAGAGGTCCCGTTTTATAGAGAGCATTGGAATCCACGAATAAAACAAAGCGCATCGGAAGGCGACTTAGCGGCAATTCCTCTTTTGGAGAAAAAGTTAATTCGCGGTGCGGAAACACTGTTTGTCCGAGAAGGACATGGAGGAATATTCAGACAGACATTCAAAACCAGCGGTACAACAGGAACGCCTATTTCTACCACCTTTACCCTGTCTGAAATACGGGAGAGTATGGCGCTCAGGGAAGTGAGGTCTGCCAATTGGGCTGGCGTTTCGTTTACACAACCGAGAGCGACTTTTTCCGGACGCATCATAGAGCCAAATCCTGATGAAACTCGGCATGTCTACCGCTACAATTCGGCGGAAAAACAGGTTTACTTTTCTGCTTACCACTTGAATCCATCAACTGCGCGTCACTACGTAGACGCAATTCGTAAACATAAGGTCGTCTGGATGACAGGGTATGCCGTTTCCTTCTATCTGCTTGCCCGCCATATCCTTGAACAAAAGATTGATGTGCCGCCCCTGAAAGCAATAATCACGACGAGTGAAAAACTGACATCTGAGATGCGAATTGTGATGGAACGCGCGTATGGATGCCGGGTTTTCGAGGAATATAGTACCGTGGAGAGCGCACTTTTTGCATCAGAGTGTGAAAGAGGGCACTTGCATGTCTGTCCCGACGCGGGAATCGTGGAGATCCTTCGCCCTGATGGCACTGCTTGTGAACCTGGTGAAGTGGGCGAGGTGGTTGCCACCTGTCTGTTCCGCACATATCAACCGCTGATTCGGTTCCGCTTGGGAGATCTTGCTGCCTGGGACCCTGATCCTTGTCCTTGTGGGCGTCCGATGACGGTGATCAAAGAAGTGGTTGGTCGCA
>Ga0255340_1003569_pt1 | contig 16215 bp, 12 predicted proteins | sample wastewater_treat_7_FD_192417 | JGI IMG/M metagenome (GOLD analysis project Ga0255340, IMG submission 192417) | Wastewater microbial communities from Lulu Island WWTP, Vancouver, Canada - plant10 | ecosystem: Engineered > WWTP > Wastewater > Unclassified | place: Canada: Vancouver, British... | reverse complement strand
TGGCATCTTGAATGGCTCTCCAAACCTTATAAAATTAGCCGGCAAACAGGTGCGCAAATAGACGGGCAGGGGGAAAGGATTAGCCCTTACCTTATGCAGGCTTATTGAGATTGTGGAACACCCATGACTGGGGAATCAAAAACTAATAGTGTGTTGCACCATTATTGAATCAGGGAGGACGCATTCCCCATGAGAAAATAGATTTGAATAAATTGAATTGGAAAGAGGAATGAAGGAAAGCAAGAAAAAGTACTTGACGAACCCATGTAAAACAGATACTATACGAATATCGATTAGCTACCGCAGCGTGCCCTGCAAGCGTGGACCAGAGTTCGTCAGGTCGGCTGATTTGCAGAGCCCGCCGCACAAATGGCACGGATTCAGGATTTTGACTCATAACCCGGAGGTCAATGGTTCGACTAAGTTCACTACCATTCGCATTTTTTCATAAAGGAATGTTCATCAATAGAAGGTCGCCTTTCCTTGCTTCACCGGTCAGTACCTTAAGGTGCAATTAAAGTGCAATTAGGGTACTAAACAGTGGAAAATGTAGACACGGTACACATTTGAACCCCCAAATACAATACCTCATGGACGGTGTAACATCACTTATACGGTATAGAACACTCGTTCCGCCCCTCTTAATCAGCAGGTTCGGGGTTCAAGTCCCCGGTGGATCACTAGATATTGGGGTAAATGAATACAATAACCCCCATATGTGGTGATAAAGGAGCTTCTTGACTAAAGAAGCTCCTTTTTCACAGCAACCCGCCAGCAACCACTATCTTCTCCTGAGAAAAATTGCACTAATACACATTGGGGCTCCCATATGCGGGATAAATACAACATATCCACCTACAAATTCACGGATAACACACAATAATTGGGACTCTTGAATCTCCATTTTACCGACATCAGATCTATACTCATTCTCACAATAACCTTAATGAAAGAAATCTATTCGGTTTTGCTAGTCTTTCTATGTTTTGTCATTTGCTTATAAAACAAATCGCGCGAGAAACTGCGTAACTTCCCCCGGTGATTATGGCTACGTTAATAGTAAAAAAAGTCGATTATTGTGGTCTGCAACTACGATGGTAAATAGTAAACCTCATGCCTTGAGGCTAAGCATGAGGTTCGAAGTATCATTGATTGTATTTGATAATTAGAAATAATTAGACATTTACTTTTTTCTCGAATAGTAAATAATCAATATGCCCCCTTTGCCCTTAAAACGACGAGTATCGTTTTTGCCAGGATCTTCAAATCCAACCAAATCGAGTAGTGTTGAATATAGTAAATATCATCCTCGGTGTTCAGGTGCATCGGCTTATCGCTGCGGCCATTCACCTGCCACCATCCAGTCATCCCTTGAGGTACAGTAAAACGTTTTCTCTGCCAAAGTTCATAACAATCCACAAATCGCGGTAATTCTGGACGAGGACCAACCAAACTCATATCCCCTTTAATGACATTAATCAATTGTGGCAACTCATCCAAACTTGTCTTCCGCAGAAAACTCCCGATTTTCGTCAGGCGTGGGTCATCAGGCCTTTTGTGAATGACATTACCATTCTCGTCTTGCTTGATGACTTGATCCAATAGCTTATCTGCATTAACATGCATCGTTCTGAACTTGATCATTCCGAACAACTCACTATTTTCTTTTACACGTTCTGAAATATAGAAAATTGGTCCTGGCGAGCCAAAGCGAATCATCACCATGATCACCAAAAAGACGGGGAAGAGAACTATTAAAAATAGAACTGCAATTACTAGGTCAAAAATGCGTTTTACTAACCTTTGATAATAACTCAAGGCAGGCGACCGAAGATCGATTAATGGCATATTGGCAAATTCAATCACTCGCGCTTGACTCAGTGTTAGGCTAAAATAATCTGGAATGACCCACAAACGAACCGGTAAGGTGTGAACCTGACTGATCAGATAGGCTATTCTTTCGTGCGCACGCCTGGGTAAAGCGACAATAATATTATTTATTCGATGCTTCTTTACAATATCAACAACCTGGTCTATTGTCCCCAATACCCGAGCCTCAGAATTACTACTGGCTGTGTTATCATCCAAAAATCCAACCACCTTGAAGCCAACATCCCTTAACGAAGCGATCTTCTTAGCAACATCTTTACCTACTGGCCCGGCCCCTGCAATCAAAATACGATTGAGGTATTTTTCACTCTTTGACCTCATCTTTTCTATGGTGCGGTCCAAGATCCTAATTAAAACTAACAACACTAAAGAAAAAATAAAAAAACTAACAAACAACAAACGCGACAATCCTCGATCTGCAAGATAAACCAGACCAGATAGCGCAACTCCGGCATATGAAGAATAAATTAGAATGCCACCCAATTCATCCTTGAATACTAGAAATTTTTCAGGATCATATAGCCTATTAATTATGAATATTCCTACCCAGACCAATGGGAAAAAAACAAAATTTCGAAAATTAATCGTTGGTGCTATTGAATAATCTCGAACCCACGGACCCAGGACACCAAGGTGGGGACGAATCAGCACAGCAAGCAATAAACCCAAAGAGATGCATAACCAATCGATAATCATCATAAGAATTGCATGATTATTTGAATACCTTCTTATCATCAGTCCTCCCTTATTTGAGTGACTATTACTTTAGTCAATTTTATTGCTTTCTACACCGTTGAGAATTAATTGTTTTGTTGCCAAAAAAATAAAACGTGGATTATGGATTATATAACGTTTCCAAAGACGCCTAGGTTCACTTAACAGTCTAAACAGCCACTCTAAGCCGATTTTTTGCACCCACGAAGGTGCTTGTGGTTTTGTCCCCGCGATAAAATCAAAGGCTGCACCGACGCCCAGCATAACCGCTTGAACCTTCCCTCGGTGCTCATGCATCCAATACTCTTGCTTGGGACAGCCAAGCCCAACAAAAAGAATCCTGGCTCTTGATGAATTAATGCTCTCAATGACTTGACGATCTTCCTCGTCAGAAAGCTGTTTGAATGGTGGACTATATGCATAAGCAATTTGAACTTTCGGGAAATCTCGTTGTACATTTTGAACTAACTTACTCATTACATCAGGTGTGCTGCCGAAAAAACCAATAGGGATAGATTCATCGTTAGCCATTTTCAATAGCTTTACCATCAAAGTTGGCCCATAGACACGCTCCTGGTTAGGATATCCCATTCTTCTAAGCATCCAAACAAGTGGCATACCGTCAGAGGTAACCAAATCAGCTTGATTGATCACTTGTTGGTAGGAAGGAGAGTCATGGGCTTCCATAACCATGTGAACGTTAGCTGCACAGACATATTGACTAACCCGATCTTTTTGCCAACTATTAATTAACGCACATGATTCCCCATATGTTATGGGAGTAATGTTAGTGCCTAGTATTAGTTGTCTTTGCATAGGTTGTGAACAATAACTGAGAGATTACTAACACAACTTACTTAATACCGAAGGAATAATTGTCCCCACAAACATGCCTAAATATTTGTTAATACATTAGGAATAAGCATTCAAACAAATTAATCAAACAGGTCAAGGTAATTAACTTTGGTAAATACTTGACACTTACCGCCAATAGTGGCGTCAAGGACTTTACCCCCTGTTTGTTCAAATGCTTTGCGGGCCAGAAAAAAATCTTGCTCCGATCGTAACAAATCAGGTAATTGCCATTTTACACCCTTTGGGAAATACTGATCATTGAAATGGCTGTGATCTTTTTCGTCCTTACGAACTTCAGTTTTGTTGGGCGTGCCTTTTTCTTGATAATTATGATCAAGACCAACTAAGATCACCTGATTAAACCCCATATAAAATGCTATCTGGAGCGCTACAAAAGTAACTGAAGCTCCAACAACTAACGGTTGAGTAATGTCCTGCTGAAAGAAATCGTTAATAACTAACTTGGATTTAACAAATAATGTATTAGCACAAGAAAATGTGTAATTTGAGTGACGATTCCAATTTAAAAATTTTGGCATTTCTAACTCAGATATTTCACGAGAAAATTGTTCGAGAATTAGTTCATTTACTGCCACATAGTAACTTGGTCGAAAAGACGATTTATCAAAATTTAAGTAAATTCTATTTAATCCGAAAGTAAATTCATTGGATAATAAATCCAGATCTGTCTTTAATAAACTTGGGCCGTTCGCTACAATAAAGCATCTTTTTCCCGAATGTAGTTCTTTATACTGCAAAAGACATTTCCGATTTTCTGCTGCCAACTCATCAATATTCCAAGATATTGTGTGGGGAATTTCTCTGAGCCTAACCTTTATTCCTGAAATTACTCTCCCCAATGTCATCTGGGAATATTTTAGCCGTTGAGATTTCATAATTTAACCCTTTCTATCAAGAAATCACAATCCAGTTACATGGTATAAGCCTGGGCACTACCACGATAATCGTCTGAGAAAGTGAAATAAAATGCGGGCAAAGTCAAAGAAAAAGTAAATACTACCCTGAAAGACATTAGGAGCGGTATCATAGGCAAACCAAAATCGCGTTTTAAAATTGGCATTTGACCGGACACCAAAAAGATATTCTTTAAAGTCCGTTAAATGATATTTATCACTCTCCGAAAAGCTGATAGTTCTAAGTGGATAACTATAAACAACAGCATCATAACTTACAATCAACCGGTATCCATTTTTCTCAGCTCTTTTCGGAAGTTCAGTATCGCCATAATGGCGAAAGTGCTGTTTATTGTATAACCCAACTTTTCTAAACACTTCTATTGGAAAAAGAACACCCCTACCTGTAAGTGTAGAGACTTCTGTATAGTAGCCTTCAGGGAACGAAGATAACTTTTCTTTGTAATTTAGGTTATTTCTTTTTGCGTGCCACCAATTTATTTTGATGCCACCATTTAGAATGGTCTCACGATCAGTAATATCCAGAATAACTGAGCCAATAACTGTTTCTGGAAATTTTAAGGCAAGTTCATGATAATTCGAAATGTAATTTTTGGGTACAATCAAATCGTCATTCAACACAAGTATAAAGTCTTCATCTTGACAATTATTTAATGCAAAATCGATACCTTTGTTGATTGCACCAGTCCACCAAAGATTCCCATCGCCATGCAACAAAATGACATTCGGAAATTCATTAGAGATCATCTCGTTGGTGCCATCTGTTGAAGCGTCGTCGACAACAACGACACGGAAGTCTGTATTGGTTTGTTTTGACAAACTCAGCAAACAATTCCTGGTTATTTCTTTTCGGTTATAGACTGGAATTACGATAAAAATTATCATTGGACCTTGGAAAAACAAGTGAAAAATTTAATATTAATGTTTCAACCACTTTATTGGTTTGTAAAATCAATCTACCATTATTGATGGGTCTTGATAGTATTAGTTTTATCTAAATGCGTTGTTAAGATAGAAGAGGTACTTGTATTGATGAGTAAGATAAAAAAGATAGCATGAATTATGAAACTATGATCTAAAGAAAAGTTGCGTAATGGCGTCTCTGTAATTAATCGCACGAAAAGAAGTATTGTTAGTGAAGAAAGCAGCATGGTTTTTTTGGGTAAACCATTTCTATTGGCTAGATAAATAACAAGCAGATAAACCAGTAATGTAATTATGCCCAAAAGTCCGGATTCCCCAAGGGTATGAAGTACCTGGTTGTGTGCTTGGCCTGCCCATAAAAATTGTTCACCGAGACTTAGCCTGTAATCAAGATTCCAGAAATTCGGACCATAGCCAATTATTGGGTTTTCACGCCATTCTCCAATAGAAATATTCCAAATATCAGTTCTACCTGTTAACGAGGTTACTTCTTCGGGTAAGAAAGAAAAGAATGATTGGTATTTGATAATCAGTGGAATGGAAATAAAAATCCCAATTAGAATACTAAACATCAATAAGCTAGACATGGTCTTCTTACCACGAATATATCGTGTTATTAAAAAATAGATTACCCAAATGATTAATGCCAACCAGGCAGTTTTTGACTGAGAAAGAATTAGAGTAAACAAAGATGCAATGATATGTAAGGCGCGAATTGTTTTTCTCTGTTTCACCGCAACAGTAATCATAATTGAAACAACTGATAAATATCCCAGGCCATTCGCATGAGAGAGCAGACCAGAAAACCGGTAGTTCAGGCCTATCCAACTACTGAAGTAATCATCGCCAGCCCACGACGGATTTACTATTAAAGCAATAATGCTCCCATAAATAAAAACCAGGGTGATAATCTGAATCAATTTGTAAAAATCTTTTAAATCTTGTCTTGGGCTTAGATATACTGCTAAAATGAAGATGGGAAAAATGAATAATTCGTGACGAAAGCCTCCGTTAGGTGAAACGAGTGAACTGATAATCACTGGTATGTAAACTGAAATTCCCACAATTGTTACAAATAATCCCCGTTTCGACTGTGATTCTCTCCGTAAAAACAAAGCAGCCAATATCCCAAGGCCGCTGAGAAGGTAAAACAAAAAAGTAGTTATTTGACCAATCCTGACCCATAGTTCATTGCCTTGGTAAATTGCCCTTTCTAAATAAATACTGGAATCAGCAGCAATAACCTCTCTGGGCAAATATATATTTTGAATTAGAACCCCAAAGCTTATTAGAATGAGTATCGATGGAATTATCCATTGAAGATTCCGCAGGTAAATTTTTAGTATTAGTAAGCCAAATATCGCAATATTAAATATCACCAAGAGAGCTAGGAAAAATCCAACATTAGTCATGAATTAACTTACCTTTATTTATTAGTGAACAATTGCGTCTGCTTCAAAAAGGACAACACGATTTTTTCTTTTCGTTGTTCTAAAATGACAAACCATAAATTAATAAATATTCAGTAGCCCCGCGCATAACACCAAATTCACCTTTGATCATTTCAAATTGGTCTCTTGTTGGAAATTTAGGCGAACGAAGCATTAAGAGAATATTATTGGCGAGCTGTTGGGGATCAGCTTCTGTATAAATTATTGAATTAATGCCTAACTGTTTCCACTCTGAGAGGCCAGGAACATTAGTTAGTATGGTCGGAACCCCGCAAGCAATTGCTTCCAACGCTGCGATACTAAAACCTTCATATCGAGACGGCATGACAAAGACATCTGCAGCCCACAGATAAGGGCGAATATCATTCTTGTATCCTAAAAATTCTACCTTTGAAGAAATAGTTAAGTCTTTAGCCAATTTTCGTTCTGAATGACTATCGTCTTCTTCACCTATGTGAAAATAGCATATTTTTGTTATTTTCTTTTCAAGATGTGGTAAAGCTCTAATGATCAATTCATGCCTTTTCGTAGGCGCACAATTGCCTATTGACAAAATAACGCTACAATCTGTTATACCGAGCGAGGTGCGAGATTGTTCTCTTTGTGATCGAGTTGGCGGGAAGAACCTATCCATATCACACCAATTCTTTATGATTTTTGTACGATTTTTGTATAATTTCAATTCTGTATCATATACCGATTGGCTAATGCTTATTTGTTCTACTTTTATCCACCTCATAAAACTGCGGAAAATTGTCCGATAAAATCTAGTAAATCCAATGAATGTGTGGTTGCTATGAATCGTGCTAACTATTTTCTTAACGCCGGCTAACCGTGCAATTATGGCATACAAGAAAAAAGCTCTTTCGGTGTGAATATGAACAACATCAAAGTTGTTATCTCCAAGCAATTGAAAAAAACTGAGACCAAACTTGAACGTTTTTGAAAAAGGCAGGTGAAATATCTTATAACGGGCATTTTCCAAATCGGTTGCATAAGGTCCAATCATCTCACCCGTTGAAAGAACTGATAATTCCAGTCCTTTTTCACGCCAATGTGGCGCAGCAAGACGGAGCATGGTTTCAGCGCCAGAGGGTCTTAATGTGTTGAGAATGTGTAGTACTTTCATTTACCTGCACTCTCTTAGCACTCGAGAATATTCTTGTTCGTACTGGTCAACAATTTTCGAAATCCGATAATTTTGAAATGCATATTTCTTTCCATCAGCCCCCAACTTCTCTCTATAGATTTTATCTTCTATGAGTTTTTTCATAGCTTCAGCCATCTCGTATTCTGATTTCACATCTACGAGAAGTCCAGCCTTACCATACCCGAGTGTACTTGGAACACCACCGCTAAATTTTCCACCGATCACAGGCACTCCAACGCTCATCGCTTCCACAAAAATATTCCCAAATGATTCTTCAAGAGAGGGATGAATCAGGACATCAGCACTCGACGATAATTGCTCCAAGAATACTTGATGAGGTGTGGTTCCAAAAAACCTTACACCGTTGCTTACTTGATTTTCTCTAGCCCAATTATCAGCCATTCCCCCGCTTTCATGTCCTTTTCCATACATCCACAACTCTGTAAATGGATAGCTTTTGTGAACAAAATTAAAGGCGGACAATAATTTTTTTTCGTTCTTGTACTTACTCCATCCATTAGCAGCAGAGACGAAAATGACCTTTTTATTATTCTCCTTTGCGTTGTTTATTCCATTTTTAAATACATAATCATCAATGCCATTTGGAATTATTTGGATATTTTTTGTGAAAAAGAAATGTTTTCTTAGATGTTCTGCTATGTAAGTCGAAACAGCGGTCATATGAGTTGTTTTGTGAATAGCTATACAAGCCATTAAAAATCTAATTACCCAATATACTGAAATGTTGAATTTTAGGATTCTTAGAGGCGCATCTCGTGCAGTTACTAATACTGGAACATTTGTGTTTAATGAGCCTAACGCATATTCATATGTCCAGTGAGCGTTTACAATGTCTGGCGATGCTTCTCTTATGGCGCAAGTAATAAATTCCCTCTCAGCTCTAAACCCGTCTTTTGTCCTATCACGTCCTCTTTTTCGGAATTTGCCAAGATAAATTGTTAAGTTTTCACCATTTAATACTTGGTCAGTTTCTATGTTTGGGTCTAACGAAAATACTGACACCTTCCTTCCCCTCTTTAAAAGTTCTAGCGTAATTGCAGTTGGTGCTGTACCCCCCATACCTTGCGGAATTACGATATCAGAATCCAATGTGAGGAAATCAAGTAAATAACTGATATCGATAGGGGCTGCTATTCCTATATGAATATCATCCATGCTTTCCGCCTTAGCAATCAATTGCTAAATCATTTAGAAAAAGATACATTGTTATAAAACATGAATAAGAATTAATTACTCGAAATATGGGTACTTGCATTAATGATACTGCTTTATCATTCAAGAAAAGTGCTCACGGACGATTAGCAGAATTTTTCATCTGATTGAAAATGTTCGATAAAATTGTAAATAGATCCGTCCCGGAAAGATATCTCCTAAAAAACCAAATGAGAGCGACCCATGCCAATGCGGCCGCTATGCTTTGAAGAAACAATTGTGCAATCGCTGTATTTTGAGCAAATACGAACCCAAGAATGACTATAACTAAAACAACAAGGGTTGATATTGCGCAAGTTATAATAATTAGCTTTCTTATACTCCTCATGGAAATCCCTAAGACCTTAAAAGTAACAATACTCATCAATATAAACTGAAGTGCATACATCCCTAGTACAGTCCATAAAACAGCAGTCACAGAAAATTGAATTGCGATGAACAAAGCAATGACATAGATAATCGCGATGAACCACTTAACTCGGAATTCAATTTCTGGCCTTCCCAACCCTGCCATAGTTGGTCCACCTATTGCCTTCAACGCTGAGAATGGTAATGCGAGCGCAAGGACCTGTAAAAAGGGTACCGCATTAATCCAATCGGAACCATAAATCACCTCAATAATTGGTCTGGCGATTAAACTGAGAGTAATTGAAAAAGGGAAAAGGATAATCATAAATAATGAAAAGACACCCAAGTAGCCACTCTTCACTTTGCTGATTGACTCCTGTGCTCGTGAGGAAGCAGAAAATATGACGCTCTGGCTAGCCGTCACAACGATATTCACAGGTGTAAAAGCTAGGTTCATGGACCTATTGTATAAACCAAGTACTTCTAAACCAAACCACTTTCCCAACAAAGCAGAATCAAGACTCGCTATAATCCAATTCGCGATGTTTGCCCCCAGAATGTTGATACCGAAACGAGTAACCTTATTCTCATCACGAAAACTGAACGCAATCGGATGCTTCTCACTCCAATAAAGAATTATGAGGTATACAAAACTTTGCATTAATTGGGCGATCACCAAACTCCAAACGCCTTTGCCTGCAAAGGCCAGCGGCAAGCCCAAGAGCAGATAACCGATAAGGTAAGAAACAAGCACAGCTTGTTGGATTCGCTTGAACATCAATTTTCTTTTTAAAAGGCCCATTGAAGTCTGACTGGCAGCTTGCAGCACAATCATCAAGGATAGGACACGCAAAACCGGGTTGATTTCAGTTTCACCAAATAGCCTGGCGATCAATGGTGCAAAAAGAACGATCAAAAGATAAATGGAAATTCCCAAAACCATTTGGATCGTAAAAACATACTTGATATCGCTTCGTGCCAGTTCCTTTTTCTGAACCAGACTTGCGTTTAATCCTGAATCAACGATTAGATTACCTATTGAGATCACTATAGTAGCCAGAGCAACAATACCAAATGGCTCTGGCCCCAACAGCCTGGCCAGGATAATATTTATCAGAAATCCAGCGCCGTGCCGCACAACTGAACCGGACAAGTTCCACCCGAAACCCTTCACAGCGGACTGAGTGAGTGACAGACCAGAATTTCCATCCCCAATGGGTGCGTCTGTTAAGCTATCAAATTGTGCTGGTTGTTGGTTTTCCATGAATTTTCTTTGAATTGTTACTCTTCATTACAATCGCTAATCAAGACCATTATTCGTAAAGCCCAATGATTGACGCCAATTATTGGTGAATAAATTAAATTTACACAAAAATAAACAGTGCTAAAAGAAACTAATGAAGCTCTTTTTTTTCTTTTCCCCCGCCCCGTAATACTCATTGTAAGCAGAATATTTACTTTTCCTGCCATAACGATACGCGTAAGCGGAACGGCTAACATCCAGGTCGTTAAGCACCACGCCGATGATGTTCGCATTGGCGGATCGCATTTGGTCAACTGTATCTTTGAGCGCGTCTTTGCGGGTTTGAGCAGCCCTGGCGATCAGAATAACCCCGTCTGTTTGCGGTGCAAGCACAGCCGCATCCGTAACTGCCAGCGATGGAGGTGTATCGATGATCACGATATCTGCGTAATCCTTCATTTTTCCAAGGATCCCCTTCATCTTTTTGGAACCCAACCATTCGGCAGGATTCGGTGGTAGTGGGCCGGAAGTTAGTATCTTGAGATTCTCGATTTTGGTGTTTTGCAAACCTTGCTCCAAGGGTATTTCATTAGATTGGGCAAGAATATTGCTTAGGCCAAAACTATTGCTTACTCCGAATATTTTATGAATACGCGGCTTACGCAAGTCACAATCCACCACGAGTACCTTTTTGCCTGTCTGCGCAAAGACAACCGCCAAATTCCCCAGCGTGGTGGTTTTTCCCTCACCGGGATCCATGCTGGTCACCATGATGCTCCTCAGTGGTTTATCAACACTGGCATAATTGATGCTTGTTCGGATTGCCCGGTAAGCCTCCACTACTGGAGAACGAGGTTCTTCGAGCGCAATCAATGAGCCTTCTTTCTTATGATTGTGGCGAACAATTGTCCCGAGAATCGGTAAATGAAAATCTTTATAGATCAACTCCGTACTACGAATGGTGTCATCGAATGCTTCACGAACGAAAATCACGCCTATCACCAATAGACCACCCAGGAGGGCTGCCACTACCGTGTTAACCATAGTTCGCGGCCTAACTGGCTCTGGATCAGGAACGGCTGCTTCCACCTGAACGATGGAAGAAACTGATTGCGCTTCAGCAAGACGTACTTCTTCGAAAGATTGGAGGAGGTTGGAGTATATCGCACGATATTGAGTTGCTTTTTCTTCTAGTTTGTCTTTTTCATCAGGAACGACAATTCGGTCGATCTGGTTTTCAATATCCGCGACCTGGGTTTCCAGATCGGCAAGCTGGGTTAACAAAGACTGTTTTGATTCCGCGAAGCGAGAGCCTTGTATCTCTTCTATTTGATTGGTAAAAACCGCAACTACAAAATTGGCAATATTAGCAGAAAGATTGGGGTCGGGTGTCTCAACTGTGATCTCAATCAGTTGTGTGTTGATGATCGATTTAACTTCAATCATCCCCGTCAAATCATCTTCTGTAAGTTGTAGGTTTAGCTCCTCAATGACCTGTTGCAGCACAGACCCCTTTACCATTAATTCTGCATATGTTTTTGCCAGGCGCTCAGACATCATGACGGATGAATAATCGGTTGTCTGCGTGGCAGGAGATTGGTTGACCAATACTGTGGAGGTTGAACTGTAATAAGGAGTCATGTAGTTACTGATAAGATAACCTACCCCACCGGTAATCAGACCGATAAGAATTATCAGCCACCACCAGCGAAACAGAAGGTGAATGTATTTCCGTAAATCTATTGTGTCATCGTTATTATTTTGTAAGTAAATGTTGGATTCCATGTTCACATCCTTATAATCATTTTTTCACACAGATATTGATATTAATCGTTGGCTAATCAGTAACCGCGAATTATTCTCTTAAGCATTGTGATTCTCTTCTGCTTTTGTAATACTAAAGGCAGTGATTTCCGAAAAATTGGTGTCAATGGTGTCAATAATTTTGTTGGCAATTAGCCGAGCATCCTCAAAATTATTAGACGCTGGATCTGCAATATCACCAGCATACTTATCGGTAACTTGGCTTAGAAGTATTATCTTTTCACGCCACTGGGGGAACTCAAAACATAACGCTTCTTTATGACCTTGTTCCATGACAAAGACAAGATCAGCCACAGATAATATCTCTGCATTTATTTCTCGGGTTTTGTGAGAACTGAGGTCAAGATGTATTACCTCACCAAGTTCAATCGCGCTGGAATGGGCAGGTAATCCATTTTCTGTCCATGTCCCAGCACTACTCACTTCCCAATCACCCGGTGTGTTTTCCATTCGCAGTTTAATAAGAAAATAAGCCGCGGCAATTGGAGAGCGAAATTGATTTGCTGTGCAGATAAAGACGATTTTGGGCATTGGATTCTTTCAAGCATCCGCCATTACGACATCCAATAAAGACCGATGTCATAAAGAAAGAATAATCTCAAGAGTACGATCAATTGCATTACCAGCAATTTTTCGTATTCTATTTGTTCGTGGGAGCATTTATCCCGATTAATCGATAAGGCCTTATTTCTATTACTTAATTACCCACACAAACGCAAAACACCATGATCAAGACAATAGAATTTAACGATCGCCAAAAATTGAAACTTCCAAACATTCATTTTTCTGACCAGACAAAGATAAATCGTTACACAACCCAATCACGATAAATTCAATCATTCGGAAATCTTTGGCAACAGGATCCACTCGCCTACGGTGAAGACATGTTCCAATGGCACGGCATTCAAGGCAGCAACAACTTCAGCTTCAAACCCCAACCTATCCGCGATATACATAACGGATTTGTCCTCATACTCGATCTTATATGCGGTCAAGGGGATGATTTTTGTTATATCGGCTTGTTTGTACGGGATAACCAAAAAAGAATCATCGCGTATTGGCATTAACAACGGATCGTTTGCCGCCATGATCGCATCCACGGTTGTGCTGTAAATATCAGCAAGATATATTAAATTGTCCCCTTCAACGACCTGGTGGATGACATATATTGTATCCAGACCAATAGGAGTTTCGAGATAACGTGGAAAAATGGGTGTAGGGGTATCTGTTGGTGGATTTGGTGTTGCCGTCTTTGTTACGGTAGGAGTGGATGTCTCAGTTAAGACCAAGCTAGGAGTCATTGTCACTTGTGCAACAACGACGCCAGATAACTGGGTTTTTGACGATTTGCTTAGATTTAGAAACCGACCCCCTATACCGAACGCGTCAGGAAAGACCAACAACAGCCCGAGAACAAATCCTAAAACGAAAATGGATGCAAGCAATATCGTTTTCCGCGGAATATTCTGCCGTCCAAATATATCATTCTTTATTTCTCTATCGCATTTTTCTAATTGAAATATTGGACATTCGTGGTATTTTTCCGTCAGACAGTATTCTCGCTGATGTTCATTTTTAGGCGATGTGGACGGTTTTACTTTTATGCAGTGATTGATTTCACTTGGGTACCCAACGACAGAATCGTGATCCCCTGCATGTTTTAAGTAAGGACATACCTCCCCTTCAAAGCCATGTAAAGTACCAGATAACGAAGATTGTCTTTTCAAAACGTTATTAGATTCTGAAGAGTTGTTTCCACTTATCGTCATTCTTGATAATTACCCCTCATAACGGATTGAACCAATTCTATCACACGGTCATCTGGTATTTTTACAGCTCCACCTTTCGGTGTTGTAAAGCCTTTATACATATCCTGTGGGATTTCAACAAACTGAATATCCGATGGCTTTAGTGATTTCGCCAGACATAATAAGGGTGCTACATCTTTTACAGCAAAGTCGCTTTGTACTGAAGAATCAGACACAAAGGTATAACCAATATTTAATATTTTACCTAAGGTTAATTCTGTCATAACCTTATCGTAAAGCGCTGTGAAAACTTGGGTCTGGCGACGAATCCGATAGAAATCTGAGTCAATGTATCTGATTCGCATGAAATCGATCGCGCTTTCCCCATTTAGGTGATGCTCTCCTTGTTTATAATAGCCTAATTTTTGACTGGTTCCATTTACAGGTTGTTCTAGATAAATATCGACGCCTCCAAGTATGTCGATGTATTTTGCGAAATTATCGAAATTCATAACAATGTAATGATCAAAGGTAACACCGTAATTGTGGTTTAGATTTTCGGCAATCGAGACTATTCCCATCCCTTTTCCGTTGAAATATTCACCATATCCATAGGTCGCATTAATGCGCCCAATTGTAATACCATGATCAGTCATATCAACAATGGGTAAGTAAAAATCCCTAGGTATCGCTAATATTGATATCTTTTTCTCCACAAAATCTATGCGGACTAGGCGAATTGCATCAGCCTGATTACTTTTATCAATACCTAATACAAGAACAGACATACTATCTGGTCCGCCACATACAGCCTTTGCAGATGGGACGGTGGCATCGGTTACTGTCGGTGTTGATAGGTCTGGAGTTTCTTCAAGCTCAGGTAGAGATTCACCTGGTTCATTTGCTTCGCTGGTGCTAATTATCGTTGTGTTTGGAGGCAAATTAATAGTTGCAGGTGGACCGGAAAAAGGCTCAAAGGTTGGCAGAGGGGATCCAAACAAGGGATTAACCCAAATTAGAACAGCTCCAAGAACCAATAAGGCCGCAAATAATAAACCAGTAAACAGGATTAAACGTTTTCTTTTTTTTGTCATTAAAAAAGCCCCAAAAATGACTTCGAGCTCTTGAGGATTATTATACTCTTCATTTAAGGGCCGACTTGGTCGATTTTTCACGTCCTAAATATTCACTCAATATCGGATACGAAAAAATACCTTTCGCTTGAAAATTTTTGTAGGCATTCGCCATGACCTTCAGACATTTGAAACAATCCCCCTTTGGATGCTGCATACCCATCTACAATTATTACTCAAGGTAAACGGTCCCCCTTCCTGTTCACACACCCACTGCCTGTAACCGATACGCACCCAGGTGTAATTGCCGGACACCATATAGTTTTTTTACCTAAGCAAAAAAGTAGGAAAAATTTGGCCGTATTAATTGTTAATGCTCTTTTAGCGCTAGAAGCATTAGCTCCTAGCTATTGAGAAATCCTCACTGTGTATAAATTTCTCGGAATCCTACAGCAACGCGCCAGCAAACACAATCTTTTCCTGAGAAAAATAACACTAAATATACTTCAAAACCCCCATATACGGGATGTATAATCATAGAAATCACCCATATACACTGATGGCACAGGAAAAATCTGGACTCTTGGTTAGTGGGCCATGCTTTTTTTTCTTTTTTACTTACACCAAAAAAGAAATCAAAGTAATTGTTGACAGGTTAACAATGTTTGTCTATTATCTACACTTACTCACCTACCCCAGCGCGCCTGGCATTCAAGTATCAAAGTCCGTATGTCTAGAAAAAAACATAGCCCGGCGCCCAAACCGCACAGATTCAGGATTCAAGCTCATAACCCGGAGGTCAGTGGTTCGAATCCACTCCCCGCTAC
>Ga0255340_1003566_pt1 | contig 16230 bp, 20 predicted proteins | sample wastewater_treat_7_FD_192417 | JGI IMG/M metagenome (GOLD analysis project Ga0255340, IMG submission 192417) | Wastewater microbial communities from Lulu Island WWTP, Vancouver, Canada - plant10 | ecosystem: Engineered > WWTP > Wastewater > Unclassified | place: Canada: Vancouver, British... | reverse complement strand
AGAACAGGGTATATGTCTATTGTAGAAAGAATCCTAAGCATAAACAGAGGCAGGGTTAATTATTAATTTATTTAATTAAAAAATGGCAAGAGTAGCAGGAATTGAAATACCAAATGACAAGAGATTATGGGTCTCTTTAATGAGTATTTACGGTATTGGCGAAGTAAGTGCAAAACAGATTTGTGAGGGTGCTAAGGTTGATCCAGTAGTATTTGTAAAGGATCTCTCAGAAGCAGAATTAGACAAAGTAAGGAAATATATTGAAGAGAACTTTAGTGTTGAAGGTGAATTAAGACAAGAAAGATTTAGAGATATCAAAAGGTTAAAAGATATTAGAACCTATAAAGGAATTCGACATAAATTAGGTCTTCCAGTAAGAGGTCAAAGAACTAGACATAATGCTAGAACAAGAAAAGGTAGAAGTAGACCTGTTGGAGGATTAAAGAGAACATTAGATAAAACTTAGTACAAAATGGCAGAAGTTAAGAAAACTAAAAAATCTACAAAAGGAAATGTTCAGAATGGAGTTGCTACTATTTTAGCAACATTTAACAACACTCTCATTACTTTAGCTGATGATAAGGGAGAAACCCTAGGACAAGGAAGTCCAGCTATGGTAGGTTTCAAGGGTGCAAAAAGAAGTACAGCCTATGCAGCTACAAAAGCAGCTATGGATGTAGCAGAGAGAGTTATCAAGAAATATGGATTAAAAGAAGTTAAAGTTATAGTTAAGGGACCGGGAGCAGGAAGAAATGCAGCAGTCAAAGGTTTGGATTCTGCAGGACTCAAAGTAACAATGTTAATTGATAAAACACCTATTCCTCATAATGGATGTAGGTCTAAGAAAATGCCAAGAAGATAATTTGTATTTATATATAAATGGGTAGATATACAGGACCAAAAGAAAAGTTAAGTAGAAGAGAGGGAGTAGAACTCTATCTTAAAGGTTCTAGATCTTTTTCAGATAAGGCTGGGTTAAAAAGAAAACCTTTTCCTCCTGGACAACATGGGAACAAAAGGAGAGCAAGACTTTCTAACTATGGTTTCCAATTAAGAGAGAAGCAGAAAGTTAAAAGAATATATGGATTAAGAGAGAAGAATATGTTAGCAGCATACAGAGAATCAGATAGAAGATCAAAGAACAGAAATACTGACAAAGGTTTAGAATTTTTAAGAATCTTAGAATTAAGACTTGATAACATCATATATCTTGCAGGATTAGCTCCTTCTAGAGCTGCTGCTAGACAATATGTAACACATGGTCATGTAAAGTTAAATGGTAAGAAGATGACCATTCCTTCCATTGAAGTAAAAGAAGGAGATTCAATAGAGTTAAAGAAAGCAAAATTAGCTCCTTCTGAGAAATTATTTAAGACTCCTGATTGGATTGAAACAAAGGGATCAACTTGTAAGGTTGTAAGATTACCAATCAGAGATGACATTGATGAAGGAATTAAAGAGAATTTAATTATTGAATTCTACTCTAGATAATTTTATTTTATTACCAAATGGAAGCTTTTAAAGATATTAAAGTTATAATTAAGGAAGAAGGAGAGAATTATGGACTTTTTGAAATTTCTCCATTACCAAGAGGCTATGGACAGACACTAGGAAATGCTTTAAGAAGGATTTTGTATTCAAGCTTAAGAGGTTCTGGAATTACAAGTGTAACTATAAAAGGTGTTGATCATGAGTATTCAACATTAGAAGGAGTTCAAGAGAATATGGTCGATATTATCATGAATCTCAAACAGATAAAGTTTAGTAAAAAATCAGACGAACCAGTATTCTGTCAAATTAGTGCAAAAGGTAAGAAGGTAATAACAGCAAAAGATATTCAGGTAAAAGGTGATGTAGAAGTTGTTACCAAAGATGTACATATTGCAACCTTAACAGATGCTTCTTCATCCTTGGATATGGAAATTATGGTTGAGTCAGGAGTAGGATACAAGATGATGCCTACAGGTGGAAGAAAGCAAGTTGGAGTTATTCCTCTAGATTGTGATTTTGCCCCAATTGAGAGAGTTAGCTTAATAGTGGAACAAGCAAGAAAAGGTCAGGAAACAGACTTAGATGCAGTTCTGATTGGTGTTACAACAGATGGAAGTATTACACCAAAAGATGCCTTACTTGAGTCTGCAAAGATTCTTCAAGAATTTGCAGGTAAAGTTATGATTGCAATGGGGATGGCAGCAAAAGAAGTAGAAGCAATCCAAGAAGAGATAAACACACCTGATACACAGGAAGCAGAAGAGGAAGCAAAAGATGATGAAATTGGTGCATGGAAGATTGAAGATTTACCAATATCTAAGAGATCTAAAACAGGTCTTCTATCAGGAGGTTTTAAGACAGTAGCAGATTTAAGAGATACAACAGCAACAGAGTTATTAAATCTTCCTGGGTTTGGAAATAAATCACTAAATGAGATATTGGAGCTTTTAAATGAATACGGAATTAATATTAACGGATAATTTAAATGTATAAAGGGGTTAAAACAGCAAAATTAGGTAGGAAAGCATCACACAGAAGTGCTTTAAAGCAGAATCTCTTGAAATCACTTTTAGAAAGAGGTCATGTTGTAACTACAACACCTAGAGCCAAAGTTCTTAAAAAAGATATGGAATCATTAATTGCAAAAGGAAAAAAGAATAGTGAAAGTATTAGTTTTATAAGAAAATTACAACTAATTCTAGGAAATGATAAACTTACAAAGAAATTCTTGGAATATGTTAAAGGTGAAAAAACAGGAGTAACACTAGTAAAGGTTGGTTTTAGAGCAGGAGATAATGCAGAAAAAACAAAAGTATCTCTTTTAGGTATTGAGAAGAAAAAGAAAGCAACAAAGAAAGAAAAAGAAGTAGAGGAAAAAGAGAAAAAACCAGAGGTCAAAAAAGAAGCTAAAAAGGAAGAGCACAGAAGAGGAATATTTAGTAGAGATAAAAAAGTTGATACAACAGCTGTTGTTAAGAGTACAGAGAGAGCTAGAACAAGATCAGGACTTTAATTATTAATTACAATAAATGAAATATAAAACAGTTTGGACAAAAAAAGAAGACATTGAAAGAAAATGGTATATCGTTGATGTAAAAGACCAGATTCTTGGAAGAGTTGCTACTAAGATTGCTTCTCTTTTGATTGGAAAGGAAAAGCCAGAAATAGTGCCAGATATTGATTGTGGAGACTATGTAATTGTAATAAACAGTGATAATGTTAAGTTAACAAGGGGTAAAGAATCAAAGAAGACATATTTTAGACACTCAGGATATCCTGGTGGAGCTAAGGAAACTACTTTTGCTAGACAGATGGAAAAGGATTCTACCAAAGTAATAGAAGATGCTGTTAAAAATATGCTCCCAAACAATAAATCAAGGGAGAGAAGATTAGCAAGACTGTATGTATATAAAAATTCTGTACACAAACATGCTGGACAGAATCCAACAGAGATTAAATTTAATTAATAAATAGAAGTGAAGTATTTTGAAGGAATAGGAAGAAGAAAAAGATCAACTGCTAGAGTGAGAATCTATGCAGGAGATAAAACATCTACTATCAATGGAAAAGCAATAAATGAGTTTTTTGGTAGTAGAGAAAATGCTGAATCAATAGTACAAAGACCTTTAATAGTTGTTGGATTAGAGAAGAAATATTATTTTACAGCTACAGTAAATGGAGGTGGAGTTACAGGTCAGTTAGAAGCTATTAGACTTGGTCTTGCAAGAGCTTTGTATAAGATGGATGAGTCTTTGAAACCAACACTTAGAAAAGAAGGTCTTGTTACAAGAGATCCAAGAGAGGTTGAAAGAAAGAAGTACGATCATGTAAAAGCAAGAAAGAAACCTCAGTTCTCCAAGAGATAGTTTGTTATATTTTTGTTAAATTACTACTCTTAAACAATGGATAGAATAAACAAAGATTTGTTAAACTATATAGAAAGAAAAATCTTTCCAGAATATGAAAAAAACGATGAAGGACATAGAAGGCCTCATATAGAATATGTTATCAGAAGAAGTATTAAGTTTGCAGAACAGTTTGAAGATATCAACTTAGATATGCTTTACACAGCAGCGGCATATCATGATATCGGTCATCATCTTGATAAAAATGATGAACATGAAATCCTCTCTGGGGAGATTTTTTACAAAGATGAGAAGATGAAGGAATTTTTTAATGAGGAAGAGAGGCAGATTATAAGAGAAGCAATAGAAGACCATAGGTCATCTTTAGAAGGAGATCCAAGAAATGTTTATGGAAAGATAATATCTTCTGCAGATAGAACAATTGATTTAGATACAACAATTCAGAGGGCATACATATATCTACTAAAGATTGCTCCTGATATGACACCAGAAGAAAAGCTGGATGATGTATATAGGTATATTGGTAAAAAGTACGGAGAAGAAGGGTATGCTAAATCATATGTAGTAGATAAAGAATTAGATGCTTTTAGAACAGAAGTGGACTCTATTGTTGCTGATAAAGAGAAGTTTAGGGAAAGATATATGAAGGTTAATAATCTGAAAGAACTCTAAAATTTTTTATTAGTTGAAAAATTCCTTTCCATCCCATATCATTTATTTGTATAAGTTTTTAATATACAAATATCATGGATAAGAAAAAGGTTCTCAAAGTAGGTGGAATAGTCCTTCTTGTTATCATAGGACTTGTTCTAACAGCTGTGATTGGAATAGCTGTTCTAAAAAATTTTGTTGTAGATTCAACCCTCTCCTCATATGATTCTGTTGACTATTATAATGATGCATTTTTTGCACCAAGCTCAAGCTCTTCTTTTAGTGCCTTAGGTGACACCTTAGCTTCAAAATCAGCAGGTATGAGTAGAAATGAAATGAAAACTGAGTCAGCATCTCAAGTAGAAACTACTAATACTTCTCAAAAAGATAAAAATATAATTAAAAGAGGAGATCTTAGAGTCTATGCAGATGATATTGATGATGCACTAACAGAAATAGAATCAATAGCAAAAAAATATCAGGCAGAATCTCAAAATACATATGACAATGGTAAAGGAATAAATAGAAGAGTTAATATTGAGTATAGAGTAAAGGTTGCTGATTTTGAAAACTTCTTCAACGAGCTAAAAGATATGGATGTAGAAATAGGGTCTGCATCTTCAGGTATAACAGATGTTACTAATGAAGTAATTGATTTACAGGCAAGATTGAAAACATACAGAAATACTGAAGCACAATTATTAGAAATTCAAAAAACTTCAACTAGTGTTAAAGATACTATGGAGGTATACAGGGAGTTGAATAATATCCGATATGAAATAGAGAGGATTGAATCTCAACTTAAACATTATACAAATCAAACAGAGTATTCTACAGTTACAATATCTGTCTCACAAAGCAATGTAGGAGCTGTAATAGAGGATGATAAATGGAGACCATTGGGTGTACTGAAGAACGCATTAAGAGCATTTGTAGGTGTTCTAAAAGGCTTAGGGTCAGCATTTATATGGATAGCAGTATTTGGAACCCCTGTTGTAGTAATAGTTCTTGTCATCAGATACATTGTTAGAAAGAGGAAAAAATAGTATAATATAGATGTATAAGTACTATTAGATGGTTGCATTTGCTCATTTAGAGTAGATGAGGAAAGTCCGGACTTCGTGTCAGTCTCGAACATGTCGAGATAAGTGCCAATGCGAGTTGGGAGGGAGTGATCTTTCGGAGAAAAGGGCAACAGAAAGATACCGCCTAGTTTACTAGGTAAGGGTGAAATGGTGGTGTAAGAGACCACCGGGTAGGCAGTAATGTTCTATCGCTGGTAACCCCCACTTGAAGCAAGGTTAAACCGCATAGATAGATAACCATCGTTATACAGAATCCGGCTTATTATGTGCTTATACACTTTTTAAGAAAAAGAAAGGCAAGGGAAAAACCTTAATGAATAAGATTTCGTCCAAGACCTTTTAGAAAATCTTCGGTATTTGTAATATTTCTTCCCTCAATCTGAAACTCTATCAACCTTAAGCACTTATTATGAACCTTTGTTGTAAAAAGCAAATCTTCTCCATTAACAAAAAGTTTCCCAACCTCATTGTATATATTCTCACAATCAACGACTTCTGCCTTGTAAATCTTCATTATCTTCTCAGACAAATTTTTGTTCTCACTCTTAGGTAATCTAGTCCATGCAACAGGCCATGGCAAAAAAGCTCTAACCATTCTCTCAATATATTCAGGATCATACATATCCCATTTAATCTCTGCTTTTTCCTTCGCAATATCTTTCTGCCAACAATATGTAGCTTTAGAACTATCTTGTTTCTCAGGGACAATCTTACCATCAATCCACTCTCTCAAAACAGAAAGAAGAATCTCAGCACTCTTCTTTACCAATCTCTCTCTTAATGAAATATTCGTATCATCAGGTCTAATATTTTCTTTGTAAATATCAAGAACATCACCCTCATCCAAGCCTTCACTCATTAACATAATTGAAATACCAGTCTCTTTCTCTCCGTCTAGAATAGTTTTTTGTATGGGTACAGCTCCCCTGTATTTAGGTAAAATTGAAAAGTGAATATTAATACAACTATACTTTGGATAATCTAAAAATTCCTTTGGAACAATCTCCCCAAATGCCTTACAAACAACAATATCCGGTTTGTACTGACTAGCAATTTCCATGTATCTCTTCTTCTTACTCTCCGTATGTTCAACAGGAATATTATTCTCCAAAGCATATTTCTTAACATCAGAAGGTGTCATTATCTGCTTTCTTCCAACAGGTCTATCAACTGTTGTTATCACACAAACAACTTCAAAATCTTCACTCTCATGAAGAACTCTCAGAGTTTCTACAGACTCCCAACCACTACCTAAAAATATTGTTTTTACTTTATCCATGCCCAATATTTTACTATAATACAGCAGAATATGAAAATGTCAGAGTTTAAATACAATCTACCAGAAGAGAGAATAGCTAAGTTTCCACCTAAAGAAAGGGGTACTACAAAATTACTGGTTTTAGATAGGCAAAAAGGAAGTTTTAAACATAGGAAATATTCAGATTGTGTTGAATATATGAAAGAAGGGGATGTAGTCGTTCTTAATGAAACTAAAGTTGAAAAAAGGAGAACATATTTTCTTGATAGTAAAGAAAGAATTCATGAAGTTCTTTTTCTAAATCAACAACAAGATGGAAATTGGTTCTGTTTAATAAAGAAAAGTAAACAACTTAATGAAAAAGCCATTCTTAGTAACCTGGTCTGCAAGGAAATCCAGTTACAGATTGTTAAAAAGAGTGAAAAAGGAGTAATTGTTAAGTTACTATCGGACCTAAGTCCAGAGGAAGTTTTTGAGAAGATTGGGCATACACCAATTCCTCCATATATGAAAAGAGATGATACTGAAGAAGATTTCGAGAGATACAATACAGTGTTTGGAAAACATTTTGGTTCTGTTGCTTCTCCGACAGCTAGCTTAAATTTAACAGAAAATCTTCTAGAAAAGATTGAAAAGAAAGGTATAAAAGTAGCTAAAGTAGAATTAGAAGTAGGTTGGGGAACATTTGCTCCCGTTAGAGAAGAGAATATTGAAGATTACGAAATTCATGAAGAAGAAATTTTCTTGTCACAAACTTCTGCAGATATTATGAATGAGACAATTAAAAATGGAGGTGATGTTTGGGCTTTTGGAACGACAGTTGCAAGACTCTTAGAGAGTTGTGCAACAAAAGATGGTTTTGTAGAAGCATATGAGGGTAAAACAAACCTCTTTATTTATCCAGGATATGAATGGAAAATTGTCAATCGCTTAATTACAAATTTCCATATGCCTGATTCTTCATTGATTCTTCTAGTTTCTTCATTTGCAGGAAAAGAGTTAATTAAGAAAGCATATGGAGAGGCTTTGGAAAATGAATATATGTTTTTAAGCTATGGAGATAGTATGTTAATAATTTAGTATAATGGTAGGTAGATATGTGTAACTTTCTAAAAAATATGTTCAGATCAAATAGTATTCCGACTACGTCCTTTTTCTCTTTCTATCAAAAGATGGCGAGTTGGAAGAGTGCAAAAGTTTTCCCTTATCCTTTTAACTTACCAGAAGCAATTTCAATGCCTGAATCATTTTGGAAAGAAGTTATGAAAATTTACAAAATGACAGATGCAGATGGAAGAGAGAGAGCAATATCAGTCTGGTATGCTGATAAAGAGTTGATAGTAACTTCTGTTACTAAGGGAGATGAATCTTCTGTAGTGACAAAAGATTCTATCTCTGTTAGATATACTCCTCATCCAACCAAAAAAGGTTACTACAGGAAAGAAGTTTTTGTGAATAACAAGAGGGTGAAACAAACAGATATCTATCATGAGAGAGCTCCTAAAAAGATAGAGATCAACTATCTTTTTAATATGCATACTCATCCAAAGCATGTTATGAATGATGGCTCAACTCGATATAGTTTCTTTTCAACTCAGGATATTAGGAGTTTAATATCCTCAAAAGCTATTATGACTGGATTAGTGACAGATAAACTTTGGTTTCTTGTAAGAACATCTGAAACATCTGATTATATACCGTATAAGGATACTGATATTTTAACGGTAGAAGGATTGAAGAATGATATGAAATTAGGAGTATATTGTGCAGAATTTAACAGAAAAGCCATTAGACAGTAATTAATATGGAATTAAAAGATTTTGGTAAAAATTTTGTCTTTATGCCAGATGCTACAAGAGGTGCTGTACGGTCTTTGACTACAGAGCAGCTTAAAGCAACTGGAACAGAAGCTCTTGTTACAAACACATTGCATTTGATGATGAATCCCGGTGAGAAGAATATTAAAAAGCTTGGAGGAATTAAAAAATTCATGAATTGGGATGGCATAGTATTAACGGATTCTGGAGGTTTTCAAGTTTTTTCATTAATCCATTCTAAAAAATGGAAAGGAACTGTTCATGAAAATGGGGCAACTTTCAAATCTCCAACAACGGGTGAACTATATGAATTAACACCAGAGAAATCTATAGATATGCAGATGGCAATTAATTCAGATATTCTAGTGACATTAGATGATTGTAGACAAGCAACTTTAGAAAGAGATGAGGCAGAGGAGTCTGTGAAGAGAACAATTGATTGGGCAAAGAGATGTAGAAAACACTTTGATGAAGTGTATGGTGGGACAAGAGAGACAGGGAAGTTGTTAAGTTGTGTTGTACAAGGAGCTAATTATTTAGATTTAAGAAAGAAATGTGCAGAAGAGTTAAGTGAAATAGGGTTTGATGGCTATAATTTTGGCGGTTTTGTTGTGACTGAGAACGGTGAGTTAGTTTTAGAAGAGATGAGAGCAGTTGTTGAAAATACACCACAGGATAAGTTTAAATATGCAATGGGGGTGGGGAAGCCGAATGATATTAAAATTGTGGCAGAATTAGGTTACAAGGTGTTTGATACTGTTTTGGTTACAAGGAATGCCCGACATGGAACTTTGTATTCAGATGATATAGCAGATGGAGTATTAAGAATTAAAAATGCTGAATATACTTTGGATGAAAGACCAATCGATTCTACATGTGATTGTTACACTTGTCGTAATCACAGCAGGGCATATGTGCATCATCTGATAAGAGTTAATGAGATAACGGGTTTAGTTTTAGCTACAATCCACAACCTAAGGTACTACCAGAGGATAATCGAAGACCTAAACCGATAGCACATTAAGGTCTGTCCCAGATCTGTCCCTAGAATTTGCTCCATGGATAATCCTTTGGGTTTTTAACTAACCCTTCGACAACAGGGTTCTTTCGTATATATGTTGTTGCTTGTTCTAAATCTTTTTTGTACCTTAAAATATTAGCATTATAACGGCCTTGAAATATATGTCCGACTCTTTTGTATTTTTTATTTATCTGCATTGCATAGCTAATAGTTACACTTTGCATAAACTTTGAAATAATTCTTGGATTGTTGCCTGTTTTAATAATCAGATGAAAATGATTGTCCATAATGCAAAAAGCAATCAGCCGAAGGTCTGTTTTACGGATGTTTTTGTAGAGAAGGTTGATAAAAAGTTGTTTGTCTTCTGCATATTTTAAGACGGCATCCCTATTGTTACCACGATTATATATGTGATAGTAAAAGTGTGGCTTGTATATTCTTGCTGTCCTTGGCATGTTTAAAGGATATCTTATATTTATTAAATTCAGATGAACGAGATACTTTAGGGACAGATCTGGGACAGATCTAAGAAATAGGGCTGTTGAGGTGATTAGTAAAAAATGGTATTATTGTGTAATCCTTATGGTAAAAAGGATTTTAGGAAGACAGATTTTTGATAAAAGTAAAACATTTTTGAAATTTTATGATTTTTGAAATTTTTGAAAATTCGTTGTGTTTTGTTAGAGGGCCACTTTCGGTCTTTGTTTCCTAGAATCTACCATTAAAAGGTATGATTAAATTGTTAAGTATATACTTATATGAATATTGGTGTTGTTGTGGCTATAGCTTTAGGTATAGCAATTCTTGCTATTGCGATTACTGTTTTAGTTTTGAAGTATGCTCTTAAGTGGGTAAATATCAATGATATTCCAGTTGCAGAACTTGAGAAGGCTGCGAAGAAAGTGTTGGGGGATAAGATGAGTAAAGCTGAGCAAGAGATAGAAGATATGAAATCTCGAGAGGAGAAGAGAATTAGAGAGATGAGGAAAGAGAGTACAGAGCATGAAGAGATTTTGATTGAAAGAGAAAAGAAGCTAAACAAGAGATCTAGAATCTTGGATGAAAAGAGTGAGGATTTGAATTCAAGAGAAACTAAATTAAAAAATGGTGTTGAGAGATTAGAGATAGATAGAGCTGATCTTAAAAAGGAGCTGGAGAAGATTTCTGGCTTATCAAAAGAAGAAGCTAGAGAGAAGCTGATTGCAGAAGTTGATCAGGATATGAAGGAGTATGAGGCTAAAAAGATTAGACAGGCAGAGAAGAATATAGAAATGGTTGCAGATGAGAAAGCTCAAAAGATTTTAGTTGAAGCTATGCAACAGGTAGCTACAGATTATGTTGGGGAGACTACAACAAAGACTATTAAGGTTGATGATGAGAAGGTAAAAGGTAGGGTCATTGGAAAGGAAGGTCGAAATATTAGAGCATTTGAACAGTTGACTGGAGTTGATGTCATTGTTGATGAATCTCCAAATGCAATTGCTTTGTCTTCTTTTGATCCTTTAAGAAGAGAGATAGCATATGTTGCTATGACAAAATTAATTGCTGATGGAAGGATTCATCCTGGTTCGATAGAGGAGGCTGTTCGAAAGGCAAAAAATGAGATTTCTGCTGAGATTAAAAAGAATGGACAGATATTAGCTGATGAGGCTGGTTGGCCTGATATGGATTTAGGGTTAATGAAATTGGTTGGTAAGATGAAATATAGAAGTAGCTACGGTCAATCTTTGATGTCTCATACTATCGAGGTAATAAGGCTTGCAGAAGTTTTGGCTACTGAAATAGGAGCTGATGTAGATTTAGTAAAGAAAGCCGCTCTCTTACATGATGTTGGTAAGGTTTTAACTCATAAAGTGGATATCCCACATCATCAGATTTCTGGACAGATAGCTAGAAAGTATATGTTAGATGAGAAATTAGTTAATGCCATTGAAGCTCACCATTTGGATATTGAACCTCAAAGTGCAGAAGCTGTCATTATTTACCTCGCAGATGCTATTTCTGGTTCAAGACCTGGTGCTAGAAAAGACAGCTATGAGCAATATATTCAGAGAATAGAAGGTATTGAAACAGCTGCAAAGGAAGTAGGTGGTGATAGGATTCAGGATGTGTTTGCGATTAAGGCAGGAAGAGAGATTCGAATTATTGTAAATCCAAAACTGGTTTCAGATGATGAGGCAATTGTCATGGCAAGGGATATTGCAAGGGAGATAGAGTCAAAGCAAAGTTATCCTGGTAATGTGGAAGTGACTGTAATTAGGGAGACAAGAGCCACAGATACAGCAAAATAGGGGTAAAAATGACTGTCTTCTAGTAGGATATGCTATAGGGGAGAGCAAAACTATATTATCTCCCCTATTTTTAATGAAATTGTGGTTTAACAAAATAATTCAAAGATAAATTGATATAGATTGTGTGTAAATGTTGGTATGTCAGTGTTTTGGGAGGCTTCTTAATGAGTAAGTTTTTTGTTTCTAATAAAAATAGAGGATGGAAAGTTTACAAATAACTTGTTGTCAAAAGGTTTTCTAGCTTATCTGCATGTAACCCTGTAGTATTCTTTGACTTGACCAAACCCTCACAATTTCATATTTTAGAAGTGGATATACACAAATATCTTTTGTAAGAGCCATTTGTGTATATATCAAAAAAAAGAAAGGAGGTTACAACAATGTTAAAGAAAGATTTAATCGATAGAATTGCAGCAACAGGCCTTACAAAGAAACAGGCTGGTGCAGCATTAGAGGCAGTATTGGATGCAATCTCTGATTCTCTTAAGAAAGGAGAGCCAGTACTTCTAACTGGTTTCGGTAAATTCGAAGTCAGAACAAGAGCAGCAAGAACAGGAATCAATCCTAAGACTCTTGAGAAGATCAAACTTCCAGCAACAAAGGTTCCTGCATTTAAAGCAGGAAAAGCTTTGAGAGCTGTTGTTAAGTAGAACTGCCGGTATTTCTTTGTAGATAAAGAAATGGGAAAAGGATCCGTACGGGTCCTTTTCTGTTTACTATTAATTTAAAATGCATTAAACTATATAAGCCCATGTTAAAAGATTTTTTTGTTCCAACAAAAAAGAATAAAAAGAAGCCTTATCTACTAAGAAAAGTCGCAGTTGTTGCATATACGATTCTCTTACTTGTTGTAAACTATGCTGGTGGTATTTTAGGTATAGATCAAGCATATGCTAGTACAATTAGCCCTGCAAATGTGATTGCTTTAACTAACCAAGAAAGGCAAGCGGCTGGATTACCTGCTTTATCTAATAATGCACAATTGGCATCAGCAGCTCTAGCCAAAGCTAATGACATGTTTGCTAAACAATATTGGGATCACTTTGGTCCCAATGGAGAAACACCGTGGCAATTTATTAAAGCAGCAGGATATAACTATGTATATGCAGGAGAGAATCTTGGGAAAGGTTTTAGAACAACAGAGGGTTTAGTTGAAGCATGGATGGCAAGTCCAACACATAGAGATAATATATTAAGTCCAAACTACAAAGATATTGGTATAGCTGTTGTAGAAGGTGTACTCTTAGACAAACAAACAATTTTAGTAGTACAAATGTTTGGTAATTTAACTTCATCTGTACAGGGAAGTACAGCACCTACTCCAGCACCAACCCCAGCACCGGCTCCAGAACCTACACCAAAACCCACTACACCGAAAGTTGTGACTGGAACAGAAAGAGTTATAACACCAAAAGAACAGGGAGAGATTAGAAGTATTAGAATCACTTCTCCTGCAATGGGAGAGACAGTTACTGATCCATCAATTAATATAAAAGGAGAAACAACAAATACATCGGGAGAATATACTGTAGGAATATTAGAAAATAATGAACTAGTTGGTTCAACTACAGCATCTGGTAATAATTGGGAATTCAGTAAAGATAGTGATTGGAGTGAAGGAGAACATAAAATTATTGCAAATATACAAGGAAGTGATGTTAAATCAGAGGAAAGTTCTTTTATTGTAGATTCTAAACCACCACTTGTAGTTAAAGAAAGTGTGAAGGTTCATAGATTAGTTAATGAATATAAACTGTCTTTTGATATTGAAGGGGAATGGACAAAAGCAGATGTAGTTGTGGGTTCAGATATATTGCCAATTACAGGGTTTGATGGTGAAGAATCTGTTAAGATAGCTTTTCCAAAAGAAAAAGATACAACCATGGTAGAGATTATCGTATCGGATAGTGTAGGAAATTCATCAACTCTTGATATCTCAGAATATTTTAAGGAAGAAGAAAAAGAAACTCTGAAGATTATTCCTACAATGGGTTTAAGTGTAAAAGATGGTATCAATATTGGATTGGTATTGTTTGTCTTTGTACTTCTTTGTGTTCAAATTGTTTGGTATATTAGGAAAGGTAAAATCAAAGAAGCCACAGGAGATATCTTTACAGTAGGAGTATGGTGGTTGGTGATAGCTGTAGCAATATTTAATGGTTTCTCTGGAGTAATTACATAAAAATGAATGACTGCCTATGAAACAAGAAAGGATAGAAATCAAAAACGAATTACTTTATCTGTTTCTAATACTTCTTATCACAGAAATCTTTAATGATTCTGTTCTTAGTGCTAAATTTTCTACAACAGTCATTATTGGTGTTCTAGGGATTACTCTTCTTTTGATATGGTTTACTAGAACATTTAATCTTTATTCAAAAAAGAAAATCTCAAAATACAGTAATGTCTTAATGAAAATATCTCTAAAACAAAGACTCTTCTCATACTTCATACTGCCAATAATCTTCTATACCTCTTTGTTAGTCTTTCTTTTCTTTAACAGAAATGATCTTTTAGGTCATTTTGTAATAGCAATGTGTATGCTTCTTTTACTTATTCTTTTCTTGAATATAAAGAGCTCAATGAATAAACACTACACATTACATATTGCTACTAAAGCAGTTTTTGATTTTATCTGTATAACTACTCTTTATCTTCTACTAAATGCTTTTCTGAGGATAGGGTTTTCCATGACAGAATATATGTTACTAGGATTTTTCTCCTCTTTAGTATTGTATATATTTGTATTAAAACTACATGATAGGTTTGGTTTAGTTGAAATGCTAACAGCTTTAGCAAGTTCTATTTTTGTATCAGTATCTATGATTCCTTTTTGGAATAGAAATATCTTTATACTCCCGGCAGTAGGAGCTCTTACATTCTACTTAATCATTTCTCTTTGGAATATTAGGTTCTCTGGAAGATTTAAGTTCACAGATTATCTTGCACCAGTTCTCTATGTCATTTTTGCAATGACCTTAATTTTAACAATGTAAAGATATGCATAACAGAGATATTGTTCTTAAAATAGGTGGGTCAATTTTGTACCAAGATAATCAGGATATTAATTTTGACTTAATGGGGAAAATTAAGAGTTGGTATGTAGGGAATAGAGAACAATATACTAAAGTTGTAATGGTTACAGGAGGTGGAGCTATGTCAAGAAGTCTTCAGCAGAGAATGAAAGGAAATATTGTTAATGAAAAAGCTCTTCATATGATTGCTATGTCTGTTACTCAAACGAGTGCTGAAATCCTAGCAGGCTTTTTAGGAAATCATAACATCTATATACCTAAGAAGTTAGGAGATGCATATCAATACATGTTAGAGGAGGGTTCTAAAACCATTGTAAGTGGTGGTTTGAAGGTAGGTTGGAGTACAGATATGGATGCTGCTGTTTTTGCGGATATACTTTATGAAACAAGAATCTACAAGGTTTCAAATATTGATTACATATATGATAAAGATATTAAGATTTATCCTGATGCTAGACCGATTAAAGATATGACTTGGGAAAATTATTTTGAATTATTCTCTATAACCGATGACGATACTCATCAAGCCAACAGTCATATTCCGATAGATAAAGAGTGTGCAAGGTTCTGTAGATCTAAAGGAATATCATTCTTTGTTTGTGGTGGTAAGAATCTATATGATAAAGAAAGCTTAGGAGATGTATTTGCTGATGGAACTTTAGTACACCCTTAATCAATCTCTGTTATTTTGTAACTATTATTCCCTACAGGTGTCTCAATCTCTATACTATCCCCAATATTCTTTCCTACAACAGATTTACCAATAGGAGAAAGATGAGAAATTTTACCTTCTAAAGGATTTGCTTCGTCTTCACTTACAATTTGGTACTTTAATTTCTTCTCTCCTTCCAATGTAACAGTATCACCAACACCTACCTTGTTCTTCTTGGTTTCTTTTACAATCTTTGCATTCTTAATCTTTTCTTTTAGCTCATCAATTCTAGCCTCGTTAACATGTTGCTCTTCGATTGCCATAGAGTATCCATCATTTTCACTTAAATCACCTTGATTTCTCATCTCGTTTAGAGTGTTTGCGATTTTCTTCCTCAAATGAGTTTCTCTTTCCTTCAATTCTTCTTTGAGCTTGTCTAAACCTTCTTTGGTTGTTAGATATTGATTGTTCTCATCCATAATCTAATATTTTTATATAATCGGACCAGATGATATACATTACCATTTTTTATGTCAAGGGTAGCAAGTAAAGGGGTTAATATG
>Ga0255340_1003560_pt1 | contig 16254 bp, 13 predicted proteins | sample wastewater_treat_7_FD_192417 | JGI IMG/M metagenome (GOLD analysis project Ga0255340, IMG submission 192417) | Wastewater microbial communities from Lulu Island WWTP, Vancouver, Canada - plant10 | ecosystem: Engineered > WWTP > Wastewater > Unclassified | place: Canada: Vancouver, British... | reverse complement strand
CGAAGCATTTCCTGACGGACTACGGGTTCGGCTTTATCAAGCCGGTTAGCCACGTAATGCGCCTGTTCTACAGGTTAGGGCTTGTCGAGACGGAGAGCGAGGGGTCATACCGGACCGCTGTCCGAATTGGCAGGCTCATGGCGGACTCGGCTGGTGTGCCCATTGACTACGTCGACGCGGTTCTCGCGTCGCTCGGGATGGCGCACAAACGCGAGGCGAACCTCTGCCGCAAAACGGAACCTCAGTGTGACGAGTGCCTGCTGAGATCCAGGTGCGCTTACTACCATGACCTGTAGGGCGAACGAAGGCGCCGCACTGGCTTGTGAACAAGCCGGCATTCTGCCTCAAGAAGGGTGAAGGAGCAGAAGGCAGTCTCCCCGAAATGACAGAGTAATCTCTCGCTTTTCGGATGCACAGATGCACCTTATGTACTAGGAGGGTTTGCAGTGAGACTGTTAAGGCTTGTGGTTCTGTCGTAGGCAATGGCGCTCGCTCTGGGTGGTCTTCCGAGTTTGGCTTCCGAAAGCGGTTCGTACCCAGCCAAGAGCAACCACACAACTGCTGAGTCACTCCAAGACATGCTCCAAACAAAGGGGACTCCTCAATATCGAAGATACTGTCGTCTCCAATATCCCTGGGCGGACAGAACCATACCTTCCCAACACCCCGGAATACGCGATCCCGCATAAGGATGTCATCACTATACGTCAGCTCCTTGGAATGCAGGCGCCCTTCGCATACAGACCTGGCAAGCCATTCGGGAATATGGATCGGGCAGGCTCCATGGTGACGTCCGTAACGTCCGTGATCAGATCGCGACCACGTGAGTGCTAGGAGAACGCTTGTATCGCGTGCCTATCTACGATTCACTTTGTAGCTCATCGTCGAATTGCGGGCTATCACGGAGGGAAGACGCACCGAATTGCGAATCATGTGAGTAGCCGACAACTTGGAGGTATGATCATGCCCGACGCCCTTGCCGATCTCGCTCGATTTATCGCCGCCGGCCTCCCGACGACCGACTCCAGGGCCAAGCCCCTGCTGGAGGCGCTCTTCGGCGGGCGCTATCACCAGCGCTTCGCGAGCCAGGCCGGCATCCGCGACCCGCTTACCACCGCCGGCGGCTTCATCCCGTTCGCCGGCCTGATCCATCCCGATAACCCCACCTCCGGCAGCTACGGCGGTGCCAGCGTGATCTGGTTCCCCACAGTGGAGCACGGCTCCATCGTGACCTTCGTAGTGGGCACCGCCGGCCTCTCGCCAGACGAGGGCCTGCTCACACGCCCCGGCCACCGCCGCCGCGTGCGCGCCCTCCGCAGGTATCTGTCCGATCACGGCATCTGGGCATGGGCCAAGCCCGACCCCACAGCCATCGGCGTGCCGGTCCCCGGCTTCGTCGCCCGTCGCTTGTCGGAGTTCAAGGCTGCAGTCTCGCGTTACGGCGGCGAGCTCTACGCCATCGCCCGCGTGCCACAAGATGACCTCGACGTCGCCCGCATGGTGGTCCAGGCATTCCTCGATCTCTACGCCTTCGAGCGCGGCTGGCTGCCTCTGAAGGCTTGGGAGACAGAATTCTCTGCTCTTATGGACGCCCTCCGAGCCGACCTGTTCGCCCGCGTCGACGAGACCAGCGTTCACGATCTGCTGCTGGACCGCCATTTTGTGATTCTCCAAGGCCCGCCCGGCACCGGCAAGACCCGAATGGCGGATCGCATCAAGAGTAGCTTTTTCGAGGGACACGGCATGACGGTGCAGTTCCATCCGGCGGTCACGTATGAGGACTTCGTCATCGGCCTCTCGCCCGGCACCACTGACAGCTCGCTCCACTTCAAAGTGCGCCCAGGCTGGCTGCTGCAGGCCGCTCGCGCCGCCACCGACAGACCCTTCCTTCTGGTAATAGACGAGATCAACCGCGCCGACCTCGGCAAGGTGCTTGGCGAGGCCATCTACCTCTTCGAGCCCGGCGAGGCCGCCAGTCGCTCTGTGCAACTGCCCTATACGCCCGATGGCCCTGGCGCCACCGACCGCCGCGCCGAGGCTCGCTTCGCCCTGCCGTCCAATCTCTACGTGCTGGGCACCATGAACACGGCAGACCGGTCCATCGCCCCGATCGACCTCGCCATCCGGCGCCGGTTCTCCTTCGTCACGCTGATGCCCGACGCCGACGTCATAGCCTGCAATAGCACGAGCTCGGCGTCTACAATATTCGGAGCTCTGCAAGATGTGTTCACCGAGTACGCCCCCGACGAGGCGCTCGACCTGCTGCCCGGCCAGAGCTTCTTCCTGGCGGCCAGCGATCAGGGGTTGCGACGGCGCCTCCGTTACGAACTGCTGCCGCTCATCGACGAATACCTGCGCGAAGGGCTGGTGGCCTCGCTCGGCGCCGAGCTCCAGGCCGTACGCGATCAGATCGAAGGTTTCGTGGACCATGGCACGTGGATCGACTAAGCGCGCTGCCCCCAAGCAGCTGCCACTCTATACGGCCAGCGACAACGGCAGTCCGGTGACCATCTCGCCGGAACCCTTCGTCGGTGCCCCGTCGGGCACGCGCAGGTCAGGCGACTGGGGCGGCTTCGCGGATGCATTCCTCAGGTTCAACCGCGGTGCCCTGGCCGCCCTGGATGTTACCCCGGAGACGGCCGCCGATTCCTCAGGCTTCGCTCTGCGGCTCCGGCCTGGCGGGCGCACAGGCGCAGTCCCGCTGAGGTCTGGGCAGACTGGCAATGTCGCAGGCGGCCTCGTCGTGCAGCCGCGATTCGGTTGGTCCGGTGTGGGCCGGGTGCTCGCCGAGACCGGCTGGCCGGCCTTCCCCGAGTTCCACCCGCTGCCCATGGTGCCCGGCAGCGGACGCGAAGTGCCGCCCTGGGTACTGGCCGGGCCCGTGTTATTTCGGCTGGAGGCTCTGCTGAAGCAGATGCGCCGGGGCTACCAGGAACGCGAAGAAGTGCTGTCCCAGCCCCGCGGGCGGATCCTCTGGCGCCGATACATAGATGAGTCCCTCGGCCGCGGCCATTGGGAGCAGTTGCCCTGCCGCTTCCCCGACCTCGGGCACGACCCACAGCTGCGCAGGCACGTCCGCTGGGCCTTGGAGAGGGTCTATGCCGACCTGCGCCGTGTCGCGCCCACAGACCGAGTCGCTCTCGACCTCGCCCACATCGCCCAACAGCTGATGGCGCTGCTGTCGGGGGTGATGCCCCTGCGTCCGCGCTCTGCTGAGCTGGCGCGGTGGTCGCGCGTCGGCCTCATAGACACCACCATGCTCCGCGGCCTCGAGGCGATTGCCTGGGTAGACGAAGAGCGTGGCCTTGGCGGCGGGCGCGAGCTAGACGGCATCGCGTGGTCGCTCTCCCTGAGCCAGCTCTGGGAGGCGTATGTCGAGAGCGTTATCCGGCGCGAGGCAGCCCTCACAGGCGGCGAGGTCAAGGTCGCTCGCCGTGGCGAGACCACGGTGCCCCTCGCCTGGACCGACCCGCTCCATCGCTCCCTCGGACACCTCGTCCCCGACATCGTCGTACGCCGCGGCCGGTCAGTCCACATAGTAGACGCCAAGTACAAGGCCCACCTCGCCGAACTCGACGACGTCGGCTGGCATCGATTCGCCGAAGAGACCCGCGCCGCCCACCGCGCAGACCTGCACCAGATACTGGCCTACGCGTCTCTATACGACACGGACGAGATCACCGCCAGCCTGGTGTATCCCCTGAGGCGCGAGACGTACCAGGCGCTGGCAGATCAGGGGCGGGATAGGTCAATGGCGGAGTTGGTGCGAGGGGGGCGGAGGGTGGTGCTCGAACTGAGAGGACTGGAGTTCGGGAAATGACCATACATTGCACTTGAGATGGCATTGCGTCTACGCAGGACTTCTGCAGATGAGATGCCAAACCAACTAGCTCGAGCCATTTGGTAGTGCCGTATAGCCTCCGAGCATGGCAGAGCACTTACAAATAGAACGGTTAGCCCCGCTTCATGACACCTTCCGGGACTCCGTTCCAGTCGAAACTCGTAATGAAATGCAGACGACTGCCCCTACCGTGTTCCTGAGTGCCCCTCAGTTACCGCGGCCACAGAGCGCGTCCGAGCCACAGAACGCCCACGATGGCTACCACATGTAGTATCCACCAACCAGGCCTCAAGAAGGCCCACGTCGTGCCGGCAACCAAGTCACGGCTTTCTGTCTCATCAACCATATGACTCACCTCCACAGATGGGATGCCCCAGTCGAATGATATCTATGCCAATGGATCCGGGACAAGGTCTTGGCTCGTTCTTTGGGTCCTACTCCGGCCCATGGATAGCCTTCGGTTCTTGGGGCTCAAGGCGTGAGAGAAGATGAGGCGCTACTTTCTCCCGCTACCATCTCCTGGGTCCTCATATTTGTCGTAGAGATACTCCAAAGCCTCAGCATAGCCCTGGAAACCCTTGCCCACAATCACTTTTTCGGCGTATAGCGCGACATAGGAGAACTTCCTGAAGTCCTCCCTCGATCCTATATCGGTGAGATGCACGTCGACGACGGGGAGGTCCACGGCCTTGAGTGCGTCCAGTATGGCAATGCTCGTGAAGGTATAGGCGGCGGCGTTTAGGATAATGGCATCGAACCTTCCCCTCGCTCGCTGAATCGCCGTGATGAGCCTACCCTCGTAGTTGGATTGGAGAACCCGAACGAGAATGCCCTTTTGCGCCGCCTCTTGCTTTATGAACTCCACGAGCTCCGAGTAGCTCCTGGTGCCGTAAAGCTGCTTTTCCCTAACGCCCAGCATGTTAAGGTTGGGTCCGTTCAGTACGAGTACTCTCATTGTGTTTCTTCATCCTTTCCGGAGCTTCCGTCATTGCGTCTTTGCAGTGTCGCCGTTGTCTATCTCGTAGCCGCAGAACGAGGCGGACCCCTGCTTCAAACCGGTTGGTCATGTGATACGCTAGATCCGTAGATTGGGTCTGGTAGAGACGGAGCGCAGGCAGTCATACCGGGACGACGTTGGAATTGGGAGGCTGACTTCTGCCGCAACACAGACCCCTCATGTGATGACTGCTGTCTGAGATCCACATGCCTCTACTACGATGGCCGGTGCTCACCAGAGTGCACGTGGCTAACCTATGGCCGGCGGATGTTTGAAGACAGAGCCATACGCCACAAATGCCGCTACCATATAGGCTATGGTCTTGGGAATCATCAGAAGACCGAGGGTTGGAATGGCGCGAGCGTACAGGATCACTGGAGTGTAGAAAGCATACGACACCAGGATCATCAACCCTATCCATGTGAATGCCGAATCCTTCGACCTGACTGAATCACTCAAGATCAAGTACGCTGCACCAAGGCCCTGGATAAGCAGGGGAATGTTCCTGTGCATACTGAAATCGAACGGAGCTACGTCCCTTGCCCACTCATTGCCGGGCAGGAGCATGAAACTGAGCCTCACTGCTGCACTGACAAAGAGCAAGTAAGCAAGCACTCCATAGTGCTTGTTGTAGCGAAGTTTCCACGCTTTCACAAGAAGCACGTAGAAAATCGTGACGGTAATGGCGGTAGCCAGCTTTCCTATCCCAAGGAGCTGGGGATTTGCCTCGACTCCACCTGTCAGGTGGGCGACGATCCTGAAGCCGACGTGGGCAGTGTCGCCAAGTCCAAGAAGCGCAAACGCAAGAGTGAGCGTCCGAGCGAGCGGAAGACGGTCTTTGGGCAACGTGCGCAGGCTGCCATACATCCTGAAGACTATTGCCCAGATGACCGCCAGATAGATTGCGTCGAATACTAACTCTCCCATTTCCTTTGTCATTCATGTTGCCTCCCGCATGTGCAGACGATTGTCTTCCATGAGCATCATTCATGCTGCTATAATGGCAATCGACAAGATCTGTGCGAATATCCGTCACGGAGTCTACTCCTCCGCCGATAGCCCGTCAACAGAGAGGCATTTTCCATTCATTATCCTGCCTCGTTTCAGACAAGAACCTTCCCTGATTGCGCCCAGTTCATGCGCAGCGAAGACTCCTTCAGGGGACGTGGCCTGCGTAGGAAGCGGCTACATGTATCAAGATGATGACACCTATGCGCGCACATGCGGTTCAGCAGTCGGACTCAGTAGGCGAAATGGTACGACTCTGGGCAGACGGATATACAACGCCGGGTGAACGACGAAGAGCGGATCGGGCCACCTGTCGGACAGCGTCATAATAACGGGGACGGAATAATGGTTACCGGTTTCGCTCCCGTCGGCTCATGAACCACCCCAGGCAGGCGATGTTCAGGACGGCTGTTACAACGTGGTCTGCCACCAGGGCCCAGACTGCTCCGAGGATCCCCCAGGCTGGCCTGGGCACAAGCGTGCATATGAGAATGCATCGAGTGAGATTGCCGGCGAAGACACTGACCGTGACCGCCGCCACATGGCCCAGCCCGTACAGGACTCCGCTTGCCACCATGCCCAGGTAGACAAAGGGCGCCGCCACCGAAAGAGGGCGTATGAGGGCGGCGATGTGGGGAGCGCCGTAGAGGATGTGTCCGATATGGCTGGGAGCGAGTGCGAGTATGCCTGCAAACACCACGCCCACGGCTCCGGCTATGCAAAACGCTTTGCGCAGCAGTTCGAGGACTCGGTCGTTCCGCCCTGCGCCCATCCGTTCGGCTACGGCCGGCGTCACCACCTGAATGATAGGACCAACCAGCAGCATGGGCAGGTACAGTAGCGGGGCAACCATCCCGGTCACCTGGCCAAACGCCTGAGCCGCACCGGATTGTGTGAGACCGGCATTTTGAAGCTGGCGGGGGATAAGGGCTGCGTTGACTAGGCTGATGAGGCTATTGAGCAGGCCGGATATCATTGCCGGGATACCCAGCCTGAGCAGGGCTCTTACGTGTCCTGAGTCTCGTCTCAGCCTGCTTGGAGGCAGTCCTCTTGAAAGCAGTGGTTCGCCTAGACTCTTGTTGGCCATCAGTGATCGTGTCTTGAACCCAAGGACGGCAAGAGAACCGAGCTCTCCGACGATCATCCCGCCGATCATGGCCGAGGCTGCCGACCCCATGCCGAAGGGAAGGAATACTGCCAGCATAGCCAGAGCGCCCGGCACGCGCAGCACTGCCTCGGCAATGCTGGCCCCAGCCAAGGAGGGCGCTGCGCCAAATCCCCGAACGATTCCTCTGAGAATGGTTGAGATAGTCGCCGGGATCAGTAGCATCCCGAGGCAGATGATGGGGAGTGTAAGCCTGATGTCTTTGAACAGGAAGGTTGCGAGGTAGGGTGCCGCAAAACACAGGAGCAGACCCACCACGGGGCCCGATATCATCGCCGCCATCACTGCAGACCGAGCGTAGGCTCGGGCTTCATCGGGGCGTCTGCGACCGAGGCTATCGGCGATTAGCCTCACTACTGCTACGTGGAAACCTATCGAAGCAACGCCAGAGGCCAGGCGGTAAACGGGCATGGCCATCTGGAACAGCCCCAGCGCCTCCGGCCCGGCCACCCGGACAACGACAACGTGATACACGGCACCGATTCCTCTGGTCACCGCGCCTGCCAGGGCCAACGTCACGGCGCCTGCAACGAGAGTTCGTTTCCCGCCCCTCGCCATCTAAATACCCACCATCCCGCCTATTGATGGCTATTCGGGGGCGTGGCGGGGTAGACCGGTTGTAATACCTAACGGTGCTAGGTATAATATGAACCATGAGGATCGATCGTGACTTGACGGCAGCATCGGTAGTGCCGCTGCTTCTCCTCCTGCTAGAACAGGAGGAGAGCTACGGCTATCAGATCATACGGCGCATCAGGTCTTCGTCGCAGCAGCAGTGGGAGTGGTCGGAGGGCATGTTGTACCCCGTGCTCCACCGACTGGAGCAACGGGAGCTGATCGAATCGTACTGGCGGGCGGCCGAGACGGGACGCCGGCGCAAGTACTACCGGCTGACGAAGCGTGGCCGCGCCGAACTGCAGCGGCAGAAGCAGCAATGGGCAGTCGTGCAGAAGACGCTGAGCAGTCTTGGCTTGTCAGAGGCGAAGGGAGATAAGCTCGATGGACGTGGAGAGCCAGATAGCAGCCTGGAAGGCGGAGATAGCGGCGAAGAGCCACCTGGCCGTTGAGGATCTAGGTGAACTCGAGGATCACCTGCGCGACCAGATGGAGGCGCTGCAGGCGTCCGGGTTGGATAAGGACGAAGCTCTTCTGATCGCCATTCGGCGCATGGGCAACAGCACCGCGTTGGCCGGCGAGTTGGCCCGTGCCGATCTGGACAGAACCTGGGCACAGCTGCCGCGGGCTGAAGAACCGGGCGGAGGGGGCTACCGGCGGGAAGTGGGCTGGGTGGCCCTGGCTGCTGCAGCGGCTGCCGCCCTGGGGAAGCTGCCCCTGCTCTTCGGGGTGCAGATGGCGGAGGGCTTTAACGTGTATGCCAGGAACATGGCGCTCTTCGTCATGCCGATCTTGATCGGCGGCTACTACCGCGTGCGCCGTTTCCACACGAGCCTTCTGGCGCTTCTCGGGGCTGCGCTCGCACTTGCGGCGGTCGCGGTGAATGTCTACCCGTTCCGTGGCGACGGAAGCACCCAGCTGCTCACGGTCCTGCACTTGCCGATGCTGCTTTGGTTGGTCTTTGGCCTGGCGTACACAGCCGGGGAGTGGCGCAATGTCCGCCCGGTGTGGGACTTCATCCGCTTCACGGGAGAGTTCGTGGTCTACTCCGTGCTCATCGGCCTGGGCGGCTTGGCATTCATGATGCTTACCACGGCCTTCTTCTCGGCCATAGGTCTGCCCATAGAGGACTTTCTGATGGAATGGGTGGGCTACAGTGGGCTATTGGGTATCCCCGTTGTTGCTGCATATCTGGTAGAGAAGAAGCGGAGTCTGATCGAGAACATCGCCCCGGTCCTAGCTCGCATCTTCATTCCGATGTTCCTGGTGATGACTGTCGCCTTCCTGGTTGGCTCGCTGACGCGTCTACAGGTGTTGGTGCAGGACCGCAACCTGCTGATCATGGTCGACGTACTGCTGGCGCTGGTCACCGGGATGGTTCTCTACGACCTCTCGGCCCGGGGCACCGAAGGACCGCCCACACACATGGACCTGATGAGCCTGTTGCTGATGGCGACCGCTCTGATCATCGATATCCTGGCTTTGGGCGGCATCGTGACGCGTCTCAGCCAGTTCGGCTTCAGCCCCAACCGGGTGGCCGCTCTCGGAGAAAACGTCCTGCTATTGGTCAACCTCGCCGGCCTGTCCTACTACTATGTGCGTTTCCAAAGGGGCAAGGGCGGCCGTCGCGAAATCCTGTCCTGGCAGGTGCGGTGTATGCCAGGGTATCTCGCGTGGCTGGCCTGGGTCGTCTTCGCCTTGCCGCCCCTCTACCGCTTCATGTAGGTGGCCGCCCGCTGATATCGCGCGTGCATGGTCAGCAGGTTCAGTGACTAATAGAATGGCGGCGCAGGCGCAAGGGACTTCAGGATGTAGTTGAGAAAGTGATCGTCAGTACCGAAGTAGATGTAGGAGTCTACGCACAAGATGGCTCTATCCAGATGCGCGTCAGCGGAGTTGGTCAATGCCAACCCTCTCAATCCGCCCGATGGGGCCCAATTCGCCACTGATTTCGCCTTTTTGGTTCCTAATCCTTCTTGCGATGGCGGGGGTAGCCATACAGGACACAGCTGGGGTTGATAGGCGGGCCCCCGAACGGCGCGTTATAGAAGTCGGCTCGGATAATGGGAGGATTATCAGCTGCTACCTCGAAGAAGCGTAGTTAACGCGCAACCACAGATCGATCTCAGATGACGCCCGCTGAGCAGATTGCGCAGTACTAGGAGGTTAATGAATGGACGAATTCAGATTGCCGGACAAGTTTGTGAGATGGGCCTACGACGGTCGCGCCGAGCTGGTGCGCAGGCAGGCTCAGGGCGATCAAGTCAGTCGAGACGAGGTTTTCCTCGGGTTTACCCGGCATACGCCTACGTTCATATCCAACGGCAGCGCTGGCCTCAACGGTTCGATCAAAGGTGTAGGGTTCATACCCAAGGCTGAGTACCTGGACGAAGTCCTTGACGCCTACCTCGAACACATCGGAGGCGGTTGGCGCGATGGGTACAGCGAAGAGGGGTTGCAGCTACTCACGAAGTACATGTGGGGCGAGGGATGTAAGGATCGGATCGATTTCTCGATTTTGGGCTCAATTGAGCTGGCGCTCAAGCATTCTTGGACCAACTATCTCGAAAACCCGGAAGTCACGCTGGTGTACTATCAGCCACCCGCCATCACCTATGAGGTTCGCGGGAAGATGGAGATACACAGAGACGGCAAGTATCACAAATTCATCAACGCGCAGCACGATGTGTACCACAAACCCAACACTGATCTGTGGCAGAAGAGGCCGGTCTATGTGATTCACATAGAAGAGATATTCGACAACAGCGTTGGCCCCAATGCTTTTGGGACGAAGATCCTGTAGACGCAAGACCCAGGATTGGGACGCAAGGAGGTAATGTGCATGGAAAAGCCGTTTAGGAGTATGGTAATCGCTATCCTCTGTGTTGGCCTTCTTATGGTTCCGGTCGGCGCCGGAGTAGCGGGGGCGGCAAAGGCCGCCGGCAACCTCAACCTTGGAGTGGTAGCAGACGTTAAGAACCTCAACCCATACATGGGGTATGGAAGCTCTGAAACGTTCGTCATCGGATGGGTGTACGATACCCTTCTTGGCTGGGACTCCAACGAAGGCTTGGTTCCGGGCCTGGCCGACAGCTGGGAGATCAAAGACGGAGGGACTTCAGTCGAGTTCAAGTTGAACCCGAACGCGAAGTGGCATGACGGCAAACCCGTCACTGCTGAAGACGTGGAGTTCAGCTTCAACTTCATTCGCGAGAAGCGGTTCCCAAGCTTCATGGCGATCATAGGGAATCTCGCAGGGGCAAAGGCGATCGACAAACACACAGTTCGTGTGACATTCCGCAGCCCATCATCAAACGCAGTCCGCTTCATTGCCACCGCTCCGTCTATCTTGCCTAAGCACATCTGGAGCAAGATCGACGACCCGCGCAACTACCCCAATCTCGATAACCCGATAGGGAGCGGGCCGTGCGCAGTTGCGGAAAGGCGCGACGGTCAGTTCATAACGCTGAAGAACCTAGGCAACCACTATCGGTCCAGCCTCAATGTTGAGACTATCACCCTCCAGGTGCTCCGCGATGAGACCATGGGGATAATGGCCCTCCGCAGGGGCGATCTTGATGCGCTTCTCTGGAGTGTCGATCCGGCAGTGGCCGAGGAGATCGACAGGAATCCCAAGGGTTACCCGAACGTCAAAGTGGCTATGGCGCCCAGCACCTCCGTGAGGACGCTGATGTTCAACTTGAGGCGTGCGCCATGGAATGACGTAGCACTGCGCAAGGCGGTGTCGCTCGCCATCAATCAGAAGGAGCTCATCGACCAGGTGCTGCTGGGCTATGGCAGTGAGCAAGGCCCTGGGCTCGTGGTTCCAAGCGATCTGCACTACAACAAGTCTCTTGGTCCCGTGCCTCGCGATGTTGCGAAGGCGAAAGCCATCCTTGATCAGGCCGGATATGTCGACAAGAATCGCGATGGCATCAGGGAGGACAAGAACGGCAAGCCTATGAAGCTTGAGATACTCACGGGCAATCTGCCAACCAGCATAAACCTGGCAGAATTGCTCGTATACCAGATAAAGCAGATAGGAATCGATGCGTATTTCACTCCGCTCACTGCAGAATCGCTCAGGAATAAGGAGCAGGCTGCGGATTTCGACGCTGCAGTGTCGAGTGTGAGCTTCTCCGTGCCTGACATGATGTTCTACTACGCACATACTTCCCGCGGCGTCATCAATGAAGGGCGTGTCGCGGGGTTCAACTACGGTGGTTACTCCAGCCCTGAATACGATAAGCTTGCAGACGCCATGTTGGTCGAGATGAATGACCAGGCGAGGATCAAGCTTCTTCGCGATATGCAGGCTAGGTTGGCTGAGGCCTATTACCACGTTCCCTTATTCAGCAGCAACGTGCTCATGCTCTACAGGGACGACCGTTTCGCGGGGTGGACCGTAGAGCCCGATAGCTGCATCAATAACTCGACGACCTACTCCAACCTGGTCTACAAGGGAGGCAAGTAATAGTGTCGGGCGCTTATTGGGCAAGGAGGCTGCTCCAGACCGCGCTGATCCTCTTTATAGTAGTGACGCTCAACTTCTTCCTTCCGCGGCTCACTCCGGGGACTCCTGCGGGGCACCTCTATAACGATCCGCGGCTTTCGCCAGAGGCCAAGCAGGAGATACTGGCGCAGTTTGGCCTCGACAAGCCGCTTCATGTACAGTATGCAGTATACCTCGGGAACCTGCTCCGAGGAGAGCTCGGGACCTCCTTTTCCTACAGGCGCCCTGTGAGCGAGATTATACTCTCGCGCATACCGTGGACACTGGTACTCACTCTGTCATCGTTCCTGGTGTCGGTGGCGCTGGGGGTTGCCCTCGGCGCCGCCGCAGCATGGAAGAGGGGAGGGCATCTTGATACGATCTTGCTTTCTGCTTCGATCGTGGTGTCAGCCCTCCCGTCTTTCTGGATTGCCATGATACTCACACTGATACTGGCCTTCTACTGGCCGGTCTTTCCGGCCTACGGCATGGTCAGCCCGCACGTACCGGTGGGATGGAACTGGGCATTCATCGGAAGCGTGGCGAGGCACGCATTTCTGCCGGTGCTGTCGATGTGCATAGGCGGGATTGTGGGCTATGGGATCCTGGTGCGCAACTCCATGGTAGAGATATCCGGCGAGGACTTCGTCCGGACCGCGCGGGCGAAGGGCCTATCTGAGAACGCGGCTCTTTACAGACATGCTCTCCGCAACGCAATGCTTCCGCTTGTGACCCGGATAGGCATGAGTCTGTCTGGACTTGTGGGCGGAGCGACAGTGATCGAGACCATATTCTCGTGGGAAGGGATGGGCCTGTTGATCGTGGAGGCCTCCCGGTCTTTGGACTATCCTTTGATGCAGGGGACGATGTTGATAATGGCTGTCATTACAATCCTGGCCAACCTGTGCGCGGACCTTGCCTACGCTCGGCTGGACCCACGGGTTAAGCTGAAGTAGGGGGGATACGAAATGCGTGAGATTGCCGGTCGACTATGGAGACACCCCCGCGGACGGGTTGGAATAATGATAACGGCTGCGGTCATCATCATCGCCATTGCAGCGCCGTGGATCGCGCCGTACGATCCGTACGACATTGGCCAGAGAGGGCCCAGACGACTGCCTCCGGGACCAGGGCATCCTCTGGGTACTGACGCTCAGGGCAAAGACATCCTGAGCAAGCTGATATATGGAGCCCGGGTCTCGCTGATCGTCGGTATTACCACTGGGGTGTGCGTCACTGTGTTGGGAGCGTTACTCGGCATCTTAGCAGGCTACTTGGGTGGGCTGGCCGATACCCTCATAATGAGAATCTGCGACATCCTCTTTGTAGTGCCGGGGTTGCCGCTCATGATACTCCTGGCGAACTACATGGGCACCAAGTTCTACATGATAATTGTGATCTTCACCATGCTCGGCTGGGCGGGCGTCGCTCGGATGATACGGTCGCAGGTGCTCTCGCTCAAGTCGCGCGACTTCGTGCTTGCGTCGCGAAGCGTCGGGGCCAGGCCCGGGCACATCATGCGCGAACACATACTGGTATCAGTCTCGCCTCTCCTCATCGTAAACGGGGTGCTTTCTGCTGCCGGCGTGATGGTGGCAGAGGCCGGGCTGAGCTTCCTCGGCTTCGGAGACCCAACTGCAGTCAGCTGGGGAAAGATGCTCTATGAGGCGCAGTCAGGCCACGCGCTGCTATTTGGCGCTTGGTGGTGGGTCATTCCCCCGGGGCTTGCCATATTCATAACCGTCTTCGGCTTCATGATGTTCGGGTACGCTCTGGAGGAAGTCCTGAACCCCCATATCCCCAGGCAGTCTGCCTACTCCAAGCTGCGAAAGGGAATGGCCAGGTACGCAGGGATTGGCAAACAGGCAGGCATCGGGAGGCCGGGGGGAGGCGAGAGCGTTGGATGAGCCTACACTCGTCGTAGAAGATCTTGTAACGTGGTATCTGACTGAACGCGGCCCGATCCATGCGGTAGACGGCGTATCATTGGCAGTGCAGCGCGGTGAGACGCTAGCCCTGGTAGGCGAGTCGGGTTGCGGTAAGAGCGCGACAGCTCTTTCCATAATGAGATTGATCCCGTCTCCGCCGGGCCTCATAATGTCCGGCCGCGTGCTTCTGGAGGGAAGGAACCTTCTCGAGCTTCCGGAGCCCGACATGTGCAAGGTGCGGGGCGGCGACGTATCCATGATATTCCAGGAACCTATGACATCCCTCAACCCAGTGTATACGGTGGGTTTCCAAGTGGCGGAGGCCATCCTCGTTCACCATAAGGTCTCGGAGCGCGAGGCAGACAAGAGAGCTGTGGAACTGCTGGACAGGGTGGGCATTGCATCCCCTGCTCGGAGGGCAAAGGACTTCCCGCACCAGATGAGCGGCGGGATGAGACAGCGGGTAATGATCGCCATGGCTCTTGCGGCCAACCCTAAGGTCCTGATCGCGGACGAGCCCACCACCGCCCTGGATGTGACGATTCAGTCGCAAATACTCGACCTAATCCGTCAGCTGCAGCAGGAGCTGAACATGGGAGTGCTCCTCATCACGCATGATTTTGGGATAGTGGCCGAGGTTGCCGACAGGGTGGCGGTGATGTACGCAGGGCAGATAGTCGAGGAAGGTTCGACCGGCGCACTGCTGGAATGCCCAACGCACCCATACACGCGCGGGCTTATTTCGTCCGTGCCGAAAATGGACGATCCTACGGGAACGATGCTCTACTCGATTGAAGGAGCGTCGCCTAACCTGCTGGATCCGCCGATCGGATGCCGGTTCGCTCCCAGATGCGGCGAGGCGCGCCCGGAGTGCCGTGAATGCCGGCCTGAACTGGAGAGCACTGGAGACGGGCGCAGGGTAAGATGTCCGGGCGGAGGTGGCAGGATATGAAGGACGCTTTGCTTGAAGTGAGGGACCTGAAGAAGCACTACCCGGTTACCGGAGGCCTGTTCCGGCGGACTGTGGGGACTGTGCGGGCGGTGGACGGAATCTCTTTCGATGTTGAAAAAGGCTCTACCTTCGGGCTTGCAGGCGAGAGCGGTTGCGGAAAGTCCACGGCGGCCCGGGCCGTACTGCGTCTGGAAGAGCCCACTTCGGGCAGTATCAGGTTCAACGGCGAGGACTTCTCCGCTAAAGGACCTGAAGAACTGCGCCTGGCCCGCACGGACATGCAGATGATATTCCAAGACCCATATTCATCGCTCAATCCGCGTCACACAGTCGCCAAGATCATCTCGGAACCTCTCAGGGTGCATAACATCGGAACCCACGCAGAGCAGAAGGAACGAGTCAGGCATCTACTTGATGTCGTGGGACTGCCCACAGATGCCGCCGAAAGATACCCGTACGAGTTCAGCGGCGGGCAGCGTCAGAGGGTCGGGATCGCGAGGGCGCTGGCAATGCGCCCCAAGCTGATCATAGCCGATGAGCCGGTGTCATCGCTTGATGTGTCGATCCGGGCCCAGATACTCAACTTGCTTCGCAAACTGCAGGACCAGTTCGGCCTGACCTACATATTCATCGCCCATGACCTGGCGTTAGTCAAGAACATGTCGCCGCAGATCGGCATCATGTACCTGGGGCACCTAGTTGAGACAGGGCCGTCCGGACAGGTGTTTGGCAGCCCGGCACACCCCTATACCCAGGCGCTCATAGCTGCTGTGCCCGGAGCGGGCATATGGAGACGCGACAAAGACCGCGCCACCGCGAAACCGGCAGCGCCGCTCACAGGAGACGTCCCGAGCCCGCTTGCTCCGCCCCCAGGCTGCCCATTCCATCCACGTTGCCCCAGGGCCAGGCCCGATTGCATGGAACCTGGTCGCCCGCCACGCGAGGTGGAAGTGGCGCCAGGGCATAAAGTTGCGTGCAATCACCCGGTGGAGTGAGCGGGGTTAGCCCCACACGGTTCGTTTGGAGCGAAGTGACGGAGGTGTAGCGCTGGCTCCTGAGTTCGTCTGCGAGACTGGAGGAACTGGTATGGGTAGAGATCCATGCCTCGTGGCCGTTCATCGCGGTGGACTGCTCGATCTGTCCCACCATCGCCTGCTCGTCAGATGGGCCGCGGACTGCGCGGAACACGTCCTGCCATTGTTCACGGCCAGGTACCCAGAGGATGATCGGCCTCGCCGAGCAATAGAGACGGCGCG
>Ga0255340_1003556_pt1 | contig 16262 bp, 8 predicted proteins | sample wastewater_treat_7_FD_192417 | JGI IMG/M metagenome (GOLD analysis project Ga0255340, IMG submission 192417) | Wastewater microbial communities from Lulu Island WWTP, Vancouver, Canada - plant10 | ecosystem: Engineered > WWTP > Wastewater > Unclassified | place: Canada: Vancouver, British... | reverse complement strand
GCCTGCATTACCGCCCCACTGATTGAGTTTGGTTGTAATGTTCTTGGAGATTGCACCGATACCTACCATGTAACCTGTAGATGTGTGTTTCTTAACGGCATTTTCCCATGCGATAAGCCATGTATCCCAATAGAAGCAAGATCCTGCATATCCGTTGGAAACAAGGTTTCTGACGTTTGTTGAGCTCATGGAGAACAATTCGGGGTGTACAAGTCCTTCTACATAGCACTTACGTAAGAATAAGCATGTTTCTGCGAATTCCGGCTTCAGAACAGAGTCTTCCCAGATATCCTTGTTAGGATTCCATATCGGCAGAACAGCTGCAACATGGTTGATACGTGCGTCGTGTGCCTGGAAAATATCCTGCATCAGCCATACGTTTCTGGAGCAGAATCCCCAGGTGTCGTTCTCACCGTTTCCATCGGGATCGTTGTAGGTAAAGGCTTTTACTACTTCATAGAATGCATCTATTGTTTCGGGTTTCTTCATTCCTACTTTGTCAAGCCAGTCACCTCTCATAGTTCTGATGAAGTAAGCGGGATGTCCGTCTGTACCTTTCGGAATACCCCAAACATGACCGTCCCATGTGTAGAGCTCTTTCCACTCCTCGGAAATAATGGTGTTCCATGTCTCGTTGTCTTTTAGAAATTCATCGAGAGCAAGGATAATTCCTTCCTGTGCCCAAGCAATCATATCATATCCGGTAAACAGATATACAAGACCTGTCAAGTCTCCGGATACTGCCTGAAGGTTGATTGTCTCTATGTACTGATCTCTGGCAGGTGTATGGAAATACATATCAATGCCGTAAGTACGCGTAACATAGTTCTTGAACGCAAATTTCTGTGCAGCATTGTCGGTTGCATCACCGTAGAAGTACAGTACCGTCATGTCCATTCTTCTGGGTTTTTCAACCTCTTTAGGCTCTTCAACTGTTTGGGTTTCGGTTGCTGTTGTTGTTACCGTCTCTGTCGGCTTCTGTGTAGCTGTTTCGGTAGGCTTTTTATCGCATGCAGTAAACACTAAAGAGCAGACAAGGATTAAACACAACACTAAACTTAATACCTTAACTTTTTTCACAATTTTTCCTCCTCTTTGAAAATTTTTATATTAATTACTCGAATGAGTAAATAATATATGTTTTAATTTTTTATACTCATAAATATATTAACATTTAATACAAAAGTTTACAATTAGCACCGATAAATCTATGCAAATTCTATGTTAATTCTATATCAATTATTATCAACATTATGTTAATTTTATGCACTTTCAGAATTATCATAAAAAAAGACCCGGTCTCCCGGGTCTTTTCTCTTTGTGTTGTTTAGTTAAACTTAGACCAGATAGCATTGTAGTTCTGCTCTGTAGTCTTTCCTAACCTCTGGTTCATCTCATCCAGTATTGCCTGAGGGTTGAAACCCATGACAACCGAGAGATATGCCTTCAAAGCATCCTGCGGGTCAATGCCTTCAACCATACAGTCGGAAACATATTTAAGACCTGCTTTACCCCACTCACCGCTTACAGATGTGAATGCCACCATATCGGGCTCTTTCATGGTTTCAGGGAGAATGTACAATCTTCCGTCATTATACTCGTTAAGAATGTCATATCTTCTTCTCAGGTTAGCAGCAGCAACATTAATCTGGTTAGAATCCCAGTCGGGTTTTCCGGAGTTGAATGCGGATTTGAATCCGAATGCACCGACATCAAGAGCATAACTCGGATGACCGTCGGTTACATTAGGGGTACCGCTTACATTGACAACGGTATCAGTATCAGCCTGATACTGCCAGAAAAGTAAGTAAACGGTCTTTCCGTCCAGATAGAATCCTTCTTTTCCGGTCTTGTCTGCCTGCGGAATACCGTATCTGAATGTAAAGAACGATTCAGGTGATCCCCACAATAATGTTACAAACCAGTTAATGAATTCCTTGGGCTGTTCGGTATTTGCCATTAAGCAATACGGAGCTCCGCCGCCTGCATTACCGCCCCACTGATTGAGTTTGGTTGTAATATTCTTGGAGATTGCACCGATACCTACCATGTAACCTGTAGGTGTGTGTTTCTTAACGGCATTTTCCCAAGAAAGTAACCATGTATCCCAATAAAAGCAAGATCCTGCATATCCGTTGGAAACAAGGTTTCTGACGTTGGTCGAGCTCATGGAGAACAATTCGGGATGTACAAGTCCTTCTACATAGCACTTACGTAAGAATGTAACCGCCTCTGCCATTTCCGGTTTAAGAACCGAGTCTTCCCAGATATCCTTGTTGGGATTCCATATCGGCAGAACGTCTGCAACGTGGTTGATACGTGCGTCGTGTGCCTGGAACATATCCTGCATCAGCCATACGTTTCTGGAGCAGAATCCCCAGGTGTCGTTCTCACCGTTTCCGTCGGGATCGTTATAGGTAAAGGCTTTTACTACTTCATAGAATGCATCTATTGTCTCGGGTTTCTTCATTCCTACTTTGTCAAGCCAGTCACCTCTCATAGTTCTGATGAAGTATGAAGGATGCCCGTCACTACCTTTCGGAATACCCCAAACATGACCGTCCCATGTGTAAAGCTCTTTCCAATCCTCGGAAATAATGGTGTTCCATGTCTCGTTATCTTTCAGATATTCGTCGAGAGCAAGGATAATTCCTTCCTGTGCCCAAGCAATCATTTCATATCCGGTAAACAGATATACAAGACCTGTCAAGTCTCCGGATACTGCCTGAAGGTTGATAGTTTCTATGTACTGGTCTCTGGCAGGTGTATGGAAATACATATCAATGCCGTAAGTACGCGTTACATAGTTCTTGAACGCAAACTTCTGAGTAGCATTGTCGGTTGCATCACCGTAGAAGTACAGTACTGTCATATCCATTCTTCTGGGTTTTTCAACCTCTTTAGGCTCTTCGACAGTTTGGGTTTCGGTTGTTGTTACTGTCTCTGTCGGCTTCTCTGTAGTTGTTTCGGTAGGCTTCTTATCGCATGCCGTAAACACTAAAGAGCAAACAAGGATTAAACATAACACTAAACTTAATACCTTAACTTTCTTCATAATTTTTCCTCCTTTTTGAAAAAATCAATTTTTATGACAGATATATTATAATGGTTAAAAATGGAAGATGCAATACATTGTTAACTTTATTTTTACTTCGATTTAACACTTTACCTGTTTTGCTATATAAATGTTAATTATTTTTAAGATTTTTGAGCGATTTTTACAATTAATTATAATTACCTTGAGATAATGCTTACTTAACAGAAAAATTCCAGATTGCTCTCCGGCTTCAGATTTATATTCTTCCAGTCAAGCTTGATATTTGTTTCTTTTCCGTCCGGTGTCCAGGATATCATTACATAATTGATTCCCTTTTCTAAAGAGATATCTGAAAAGACACATAAATTATCCATACACCGTTTCTTACCATAGTCCTGTCCGTTCACGGCCAATCTTATAATCCCGTTGCTCATAACATGAAGAAATGTCAGATCCTCCGGATTGGGTACACCGAGATTACTTCCGACATTCTTTCTGGGTTCGCTTGAGAATATATTAAAAGTTATTAAATAACTTATTTCCTTTGAAATATCATCATCACTGCTTATGACTGTACTGAGTTCGGTTAACTTCCAGTCACCGATGCTTACCGTCTTTTTATGTGCCATTCTTTCATTATTATTCGCGGTAGTTGATACATATCGCTCCCAAAGACAATCATTAATCACGACTTTTGAAAGATTTACATTTATCGGATATCCGTCACTGCTTTTTATACTTTCGGTTTTTTCATAATCAAAAGACGAACGGGAACTGCTTCCCTTCAAATTATAAATAATTCTTTTCATCATTCTTTTATGTTTTGAATCATCAATATCATTTTTCAGTTGGTTAAAGTATATCTTCCCTTCTCCGTATTTTATGTATGCTATCACATCATATTCCTGCATCTTGTTACCGGAATAAAAGTATTTTGATACGGTATATGCTCTTCTGAGTTCCGTGTGACCGTTATACACAAACAATTCTTTCATCATGCTGTTCTGGCAAGTCTCTACAACAGTCTTAAGATTCTTATCCTTAAAAATTACAAAGTCACAAAGATTATAGTTTTTAGCATCTTTTTTACTGTAAGAAAAAGTGTTTATACCGTTAAGTTCGTAATTGGATATGCAATCTACAATCTTATCTTTCTTCTTTATTCTGCAATTGAATATATCATTCTTTCTCATTAATCTGATTTCGGTACCTATTGCATCGTTCCATGCTTTAATATTACTTTCCGTAAGATTGTTTATTATTAGATTTGCTCCTTGCAATACCTGCTCTTTTATATATTCAAAACCGTTATATTCATCGCTTTTAAGAATATATGTGTGATAACTTTTTTTGCCGCTTTTCTTATTGTATGAGGATAACTCAAACAGCAGAGAGACTAAAAGATGATTTGACTGCGGTATGACATTAAGTTTTTCCGTTATATTCATCTGATTTGCAATCAACACGGAATTCCTGTACTTAAGCATCAAGAGCGGTGAGTAAGATAAATCCCCTCTTCCGAAACTGCCCTCCCCCGTTTCCAGAATATATGATATATCATCCTCCGTATCGGATTTTTGGTATAAATAAGATGATACATACGAATCATTGGAGATTTTGACATAGGGATCATCCCCCCAGAAGCATAACTGACTGTCTTTTACTTGTTTTAAGAAAAAATCGGTATTTGTTTTAAAAGCGGTCAGAACGGGTTTGTTTATGAGATTAATACCTTTAAATATTGATATTTCCTGTTCCATCAGCAATATTTTTATACCTTCGGATAACAATGAATCGACTTTTTTGTTAATTGTATCGTTATCCCGTATCACATTATGGGCTATTATAAGTATATCGGTATTCTGTTTACTAACCGAATGCAGATTATCGGTATTAATACATCTTATACCCGCCTTTTCTATTTTGTCATTAAAGAATCGATTGCCATACACGATAATCCTGTTTTTATTTATCTTTCTCAGATATTCCTTATATTCCTCCGATTGTATGTTATAAACGGTGATTTTTTTTATCTGTCTGTCGAGTAACGCATTATCCGACCGGAACTCGTATACAATATTCTTATCCGTTATGTATGAATCGTTTTCTGTAAGAGCACAGAATTCAACATCCGCTTTTTCCACATATCCTTTTTTAATATGAATTTCCTTTTCTTTGACAATATCCTCTCCGTACCTGACGGTCAGTATTCCGGTACAATCGGAAGCGGTGTCGTTTACAATGTAAACGGTATGTTTAATCAATTCATCCTTGAAATATCCGTTTCTCATGGAATAATCTATAACTGCAAAAGGTCTGAATGCTTCCTTTTGTATGTCGAAAGACTTCTGTACGGCGTAATTCCGGCCTTTTTTCCAGAAGGTAAATTCCGAGGTATGTGCTTTAACCGTGAGAGGTTTTATGCCCGGCGCGGTAAAATCCGGATATTTTAATAATTTGTCCTTTCTTTCTTTTCTTATAATTTTAAGACAGGACTGATTCCACGGACCGAAACAGCAAACTCCTATTGTTCTTCCGTATTCAATAATCATTTTTGCATCTTCAGCCGAAGCTATATCGACATTTTTGTGATCAATATATGCTTTATCGCCTATAAGGTTCAGAGCGGTATTGGGACCCTCATAGTGATATAACGCCATTTCTCCGATATGCAAAGGTTTTGACCGATCCCACCAGTCGGCACCAACGGCATCCTTTCCGTAATGACGGGAAATTATGTCCTGTTTAGTTTCATCCCATAGCGAACTGTCTCCCTCATGATAGGCAGGTCTGGTAGGGTCAAGGGTGTTTATAAGTTGCTTAAGTTTCGGAAGGTTTTTAATGGTTTTCTCGGGGTATTTCTGTTCCTCCCCTTTCTGATTCCATCTCATCTCATTTTCCACACTCCACAGTATCAATGAAGGGTGGTTACGGTCTCTTTTTACAAATCTTCTTATGTGATCTTCGGCATTTATCCAATATTCATCGCTGTTTGACGCCTGATAGCCGCCAGAGCCGTGCAATCCGGCTTCTCCGGTTATCAGTATACCCTCTTTGTCGGCCATATCCAGAATAAAAGACGGATGAGGACAGGTATGCAGTCTTGTATGGTTCATGTTCCCGTCTTTAATCATACGGAACCAGCTTTCTACCCATTCTTTAGTATAGCAATATGTTGTGACTTTATGACCCCAGTCGGAAAAAAGATGCAAGGGACGGTTATTCAGCATAATATGTTTTCCCTGTATCTTAATTTCCCTGAATCCGAAATTTACCCTGTGCTTATATATCTCATTCTCATTTTCATACAATTCGATTATAAACTCATACAGTTTAGGATTGGAAGGTTCCCATAGTACTGCATCAGGAAAACAGCCGCTGACCGTAAAATCATTAACATCACATTTCTTCAAGTATAATGCAGTGTCTTTAAATACAAGCACTTTCTTCTTTGTTTTTCCGTCCAGGATATATGACTTTATAGTAATATTCCTGTTTCTTTCGGAAGAATTTGCTACGGATATTTCGGTTTCAATACGCATGTCGTCAACATAAGTTTTCACAAAGCAGTCGTCGACATAAACATTTGACCTCTCGATAAAATATACATCCTGCCATATTCCTGCATTATCCGCAACAGACATGGTTCCCGTAGGAGTCATGTATCTTCCGAACTCGTCTTTATCATAGTCATATATATGTACTACAATTTCATTTTTTCCGGTTTTAAGATATGCGGTTACATCCGATTCACAGGGCAATGTAGGATGAACGAATGAAGACACCTTGTGGCCGTTTATATACAAGGCGGAATAGGGCATTACTGCTTCCAGCACAATAAGGTATTGCGTATCCCGTTTCAAGCGTTCCACATCAAGGTATCTTCTGACCCATGCTTCTTTTGTTGCAGTCCATGAATTGGGATAACCGAAATCATCATACAGAAACTGCAAATTCTCTATATTACTCAAATCGCTTTGTCTGTAATCTCTGAAATATTCTTCATCATGAGTTTTAACACAATCCAGAGGTTTTCTCCACAAGGAAGGCACAAGGTAGGCACTTTTCAGCCAACCTTGTGCCGGTATCCCCGTACTTAAGTCTTTTTGATAGACTGGACAAAAATCCCACCAGCCGTTAAGGCATGTTTTTTTCATGATATTCTATACAAGCCCGGTCTTCTTCATTCCTTTCGGTGAACATATAAATGTCATAATTTCAAAGGGTTTTAGAGTTAACTGTTTCTCATATCCGTATATAGGAAGTTTAATAACACAGGAATTCTTCTTTTCAAGGTTGTTAAACAGCCTTATCCGATATCCTTCTTTGTCTTCACATTTTCTTACAGTTACAAGTTCCACGGTTTCATTATCTATTAAACAAAAAGGTTTGGCCTTCTTGCCTTTATCCGTCGGATCGAAATTCAGTACTATCGGTTGCTGATGCCTGATAAGAGCAATCTTATCCACCTGTTCATTTATTTCATCATAGTCCCCTGCCCAAAGATAATAGTCAAACAGTCTTTCTCCTATATCTATTCTCGGAGAGAAGCGGTCTAACGGAAGTATCTGTCTGTCTCCGATAGGATGAGCACTGTAACCGGGAGTACGTAAAACACTCATTCTTATCTCGCCTCTCTTACAGTCGGAACCGTATGTGCCGGTGTTGATTACCGCAAAAGCCGATGTGTTCTGCTTGAGCATCAACCATTGCTGAGACACATTCTCATTTCCGTCTGTCATCAACATATCGCGTCCGTATGCAGTTTTTCCGATACATTTTGCTCTGGTTAATACGGTGGGAATGCTTAACTTGTACATTACACTCTTATCCTGACTGAAAACTCTTACATTAACCCCGATAATGTTATCGGTATTATTAAATGTGTATCTTATATTGCATGATGACTGAGAATATACAAAACTGGCTTCTATAACCGTCCTCAATTCGCTGTTTTCCACTACTCTTACGGGATCTAACTCTTTCTTGTCCACACCGCATATTTTTGCTGCCTGAGCCGGAGTGGCAAGTCTGAACTTTCCTTTCAGTTTACGATAGGAGCTTACAGTCATACCCCAGGAATCGGAGTTGTCCTGTATAACCAGCATCTGACACATACCGGGTTTGATGTATTCCGTGCCGTTGACTTTGTAGGAATCTATATGACCGGTCTTTCGGTTTACTTTTGACTGCATTGTTCCGTTATCAAAGTAAATGTAGTTATCGTCCGTTTTCGGCAATTCAAAAGGCTTCTTCTCCACCAGTCTGTTTACTATATTGAATCTGTTGACCGACATGGGTGCCAGATCCGCGAGGAAAGCCACTCGCTTTATCCAGTCAATGGGAATATTGGAACTTTCCTTTTCATTCTGGCACGCCACAAGATTGCCTTTTTCGTCAAACACATCGCCTTTAGAGAAGGTGTCGGGTACTCTGTTCTGTTCCGCAAGACAGTATTCGCACTCTACAACGGTTTTGACTCTGTAAGGGTGCGGATTGTATACAAGAACGGGATATTCCCCTTCTTTTGCGGGTTTCTGCCCTTTAACAAGGCGGAAATATGCTCTGAATATCAATCTGTCCGCTATATCCAATCCGTGATCCAGCCTCTTTAAAATATCGTTTTCCACAATCTGTATGCTGCTACCGGGCAGCGAATCATGAAATTCGCAGAACAGAAGATTCTTCCATGCATCCCTCAGCATCTGATGTTCATATTTTTCCAACGAGTCGTTAGCTACCGCATGACTCATCATCTTTTCGCATAAAAGCAACTTGTTTTCCAATTCTCTGTGCTTTTGTTTGATTCTTACCATTGACGTGTAACAACCGACACTGAAGGAATGCAGCGATCTTTTGATTACTCTGTCGCTTTGATTTCTCCGGAAATATTCCTCAAAGAATTTATCGGGCCAGGTATGCACTATCTCGTCTTTCGATTTGGAGGTCAATTCCCTTATATCATCCAGATCTTTCTTTGAAGGTCCGCCTCCGTGGTTACCCACTCCCCATAACATCCCTATATCGTTTTTATCCTTCTGATTGTCATACAGATAATCATATTTGGTTGCAAGGAATTCTCCCAATCTGGAGCCGTATGTTGTAGCCTTGAATACATTTATGGATTTATTATTAAATCCTTTCCATAGAATATGCTTATCATGCAGACTGCTGCCGTCGTATATAAGTTTTGCAGGTCTGGATACTATATAGTTTTCATATCCCGCATCCTTTAAAATCTGCACCAGACCTATTGTATGCCCGAAAGGATCAAAGTTAATTGCGGTTTTTCCTCCGTCAACACCGAATTTTTCCAAAAAATATCTTCTGCCTTCCTCAATCTGACGAACAAAAGATTCTCCTGAAGGCATATTTGTATCGGGCTGAAGATACCATCCGCCTATTACGTGCCATTTTCCGGCCTTTATCAACTCCTTTATTTCCTCAAATAAAGCGGGATCATACTCCTCTATCCATTCGTAAAGTACCGATTCATTATGATTGAATACAAACTCATCGTACTCCTTACAAAACCTTACCGCTGAACGGAATGTGGATATTGTGGCTGCCGCTCCTTCCTCCCAATTCCATAACCATACCGGATCTATATGTGCATTGCACATAAGATGTACTTTCTTTTTCCTGTCGCTTTTGCTCCTCATGAATTACTCCTCCCGTTAATACTTTCCTAATTCCAATCCTTTTTTAATGAAATACTCATATGTCTCCAAATTGACCGTATTGGGTATGGAATGATCGGAATGCAGTACATATCCGTATCCTTCCTTAACAACAGGTATTTTACTTTCCAATTCTCTGTCAATTATCTCTTTATCATTTGAATATAGCGTTCTGACATCAATACCTCCCATAAGGGAAAGACAGTCTTTATAGTTCTTATGAATCCTCAGTAAATCCATGCCCGCTTTTATCTCTATAACCTGTAAGCAGTCTATTCCCGCCTTAAGCATTCCCGGTATAAGAGGTTCCACATATCCGCAGGAATGCATTATAACCGGCAGGTTACAGCTCTTCGCATAGTCGATTGTAAGCTTGTGTGCCGGATATATGAATCGATCGTACATGGCATTGGATATAAAAGGAGCATTCTTGAATCCCATATCTTCGTAATACCAGATTCCGTCGGGATATCCTTCTTTTTCAAATAATATCTGCTGCAGTTCCACCGTAAGCTTTGCATATGTCATACACATATCTTCCACCCATTCGGGATCGTCAATCATGGCCATAAGAAAATTGACATGTCCGGTTAACGGATGCATCAACTCAAAAACATTTGCTCCCGACCATACAAAGTACATGTCCCGATCTTTGGCATACTGCTTCTTGATTCTGTATCTTTCAAAATTGATACGTCTTTCCGAAGGGGTAAGCAGCGGTTTTATCCTTTCTTCCCATTTTTCCCTTGAATCAATTTCAAAGCCTACATGCTCGGGGGTAGTATCATGTTTCTTATGCTTTCTCAGCATTGCGTAATTACCGTCTTTCTGAGTAACGGTATCTTCATCTTCCGCAACGGTAATCCTTTCAAAATCCAGATCCGCAATCATTACAAAAGGCCAGGCTTCTATCATGTCAAAGCCCATTCTTTCTTCTATATCGGTTAATATCCCCCATGCTTTATGTGTATCCGACCAGAAGTGCTCATACAGGCCTATCCTGTCTACAGGCTGCCTTTTCAGTATCCTTGATATTCTTTCTATCCCCGTTAATTCCATAAATAAACCTCGTCAGGATAATTATAACAGAATGCACATAAAATAGCAGACAAATCGAATAATTATGTTGACTTTAAAAAAGGCATAAATATAATTCAATATATGAACTATTCATTTACTAAATTAATTAATTTGGAGACAGTAAAATGACTAAACAACCGGAGTTAAATGAAGCGCTTCTGAATGCAATTCACAGATTTACCGTCACATTGCGTCGTAAAAGAATATCTGCCGATATCATATTTCACGAGTTTTTGCTTCTAAGGAAAATTCAAAGAATACAATCAGAGAAAAATGACCCCGTATACCCTTCCGATTTAAGCGATAAACTGAATTTATCAAAATCCTATATAACCGCGGTCCTCAATTCTCTGGAGAAAAAAGAGCTTATTGTCAGAACATTGGATACAGCCGACCGTCGCAGGCTTCCCGTGCGCATTACCGATAAAGGACGTCAGATATTTGATAATATGGCCGCAAAGGAATTGGAACAGACGGATATTCTCGTATCGGGCTTAACCCGAGAGAAAACATTGAATCTTATATCACTTCTGAATCAAGCCAGTGATATTTTGGATAAAGGAGAGTAAACAGTGGGAAAAATACTCAGATTCTTGAAAAATGACTGGTGGAAGATTGCTTTGATATTGGCACTGACATTCGCCCAGTCAATGGCAAACCTGTATCTGCCCGCTTATATGTCGGAAATAGTCAACATCGGGATACCGACAGGAGATACATTGTTTATACTTAAAACCGGCGGCATAATGCTTGCGGTTGCGTTGAGCGGCATCATATGTCAGATTATTGCCCGATACACTTCGGCAAATGTCTCGGCAAAGTTCTCAGCGGATTTAAGAGATGCTGTTTTTACTAAAGTCGAATGCTTTTCCTTGTCGGAATTCGATAAGTTCTCCACCGCTTCCCTTATAACCCGTTGTACCAACGATGTAAGTCATGTACAACGTTTCTTTGATATTATTCTAAGAATGGCTATTACCGCACCTATGATGTCCATAGGAGGTATAATAATGGCAGTCAGATACGGGCAGGGATTATCCTGGATACTTGTTATAGCCAGTATTGCTATAGTAGCGGTAATGAGTCTGAATTTTGTTTTCACGGTGCCCAAGTTCAATCAGATGCAGGCAAACATAGACCGGCTTAACCTTACTGCAAGAGAGGGTTTAAGCGGCATCAGGGTTATAAGGGCTTTTAACGCACAGAAAACGCAAGACAGTAAATTCAACGATGCCAATGTTACTTTAACAAAATTACACCTGGTCATCGGTCGTATAATGTCCGTTCTTCAACCCTTGACCATATTTATAATGAACATCACCACCGTAGTGGCATTGTGGTTAGGAGCTTCTCTGGTTGCCAAATCATCCATACAGGTAGGCGATTTAATGGCTTTCATTCAGTACATTATGCAGATATTGTTCAGTTTTCAGATGCTCAGCATGATGTTTATCATATTCCCCAGAGCTATGGTTTCGGTAAAGAGAATAAATGAGGTATTGGATACTCAACCCGGCATACGGGACCCTTCGGAATCGGACAGAAAATCTCCCGAATCTACCGGAACGATAGAATTCCGTGATGTCACCTTTACATATCCCGGTGCTTTGGAACCTGCACTGAATAATATCTCTTTTACGGCAAAACCCGATCAGATGACTGCAATTATCGGTTCTACCGGCAGCGGTAAAACCACACTGGCAAACCTAATACCCAGACTTTATGATGTTACCAAGGGAACGGTATATGTCGACGGTGTGGATGTCAGACAATTTTCCACACATGACTTACGTTCCCGTATAGGTTATGTTCCTCAGAAAAGCATGATGTTTTCCGGAAATATAGAAAGTAATATAAGTTTCGGAAGAGACATTTCCCATGAAGAAGTTGTCCGATCCGCAAACATTGCACAGGCATCGGACTTTATAAATGAAACGGAAAACGGCTTCAAACACTCTATCGCACAGGGCGGAGTCAATATTTCGGGAGGGCAGAAACAACGATTATCCATAGCACGTGCTTTAGCCGATTCACCTAAAATATATATATTTGATGACAGTTTTTCCTCACTGGATTTTCAGACCGAGTCCAATTTAAAAAACGCTCTTGCCGAAAGGACCCTGAATTCCACGGTTATTCTGATTACACAAAGAGTCAGTACAATAATGAATGCCGATCAGATTATTGTTCTGGATGCGGGAAAAGTTGTAGGTATGGGAAAACATAACGATTTGCTTAAAACATGCAAGGTCTATTATGAGATAGCTTCATCGCAATTGACAAAGGAGGAGCTGGTATGACAACTCAAAATCCATCCGACAGAAAATATGACAGACCTCCGCAAGGCGGAAGAGGCGGAGGAGGACCGAGAGCCACAATGAGACTTGTGGAAAAACCCAAAGACTTTAAGGGAGCAATGAATAAACTGCTTAAATACCTAAAGCCTTACTGGTTTTTGCTGCTTGTATCGGTAATATTTTCCGTTGCATCTACCGTTTTTAATATTCTTTCACCGAAACAGATGGGTCTTATAACTACCGAGCTGTATGTAGGAATGACACAGAAGAACGGCCTGATTGATTTTAACTATATCGGAAGAATCATTCTCATATTACTGCTCCTTTATATAGGTTATACCCTTTTTCATGTAATACAGGGTTTGATATCCAATACCGTTTCACAAAAGATAGGATATGAGATGAGAAAAAGCATGGCCGATAAATGTAACAGACTTCCGTTGAGTTACTTTGACACCAACTTACATGGCGATATACTGAGCAGATTAACAAATGATATTGATACCATTACAATGACTTTAAATCAGAGTTTATCTCAGATAACTACTACGGTCACACAAATTTTGGGTGTATTTATAATGATGTTGCTTATCTCTCCTCTGATGACAGCGGTTGCTGTACTCATTCTTCCCCTTTCATCGGTTTTCGTTGCCGTATTGGTAAAAAAATCTCAAAAGTTCTTTAAAGCTCAGCAGGAAAACCTCGGCAATCTGAATGGGCATGTTGAGGAAATGTTCTCCGGTCATTTAGTACTTAAAGTTTTTAACGGTGAAGAACGATCCGTGGATAAATTCAGAACATTCAACGATAAACTCTTTGAAAGTTCCAGAAAATCACAATTTTTATCGGGACTCATGTTTCCCGTTACCGGTTTTATCGGAGATATAGGATATGTGGCCATATGTGTATTAGGAGGATATCTGGTGTTATCCAACAGCATTCAGGTCGGTGACATTCAGGCCTTTATCCGATATGTAAGACAGTTCAACAATCCGTTACGACAGACAGCCGGTATAGCAAATACTTTGCAAAGTACAGCAGCGGCAGCCGAAAGGGTGTTTGAATTTCTGGAAGAAGCGGAAGAAATTCCCGATCCGGAAAACGCATACAATATCTCGGACTTTAAGGGAAATGTATCCTTTAAGAATGTTTTCTTCGGATATGATAAGAATGTAAGCATAATAAAGGATTTTACCGTTGATGTAAAGGCAGGTCAGAAAATAGCCATAGTAGGACCTACCGGTGCGGGAAAAACCACTTTAGTTAATCTTCTGATGCGATTCTATGATGTCGATTCGGGAAGCATTTCCATTGACGGAGTGGATATAAGGGATATGAAACGCAGCGACCTTCGTAATCTATTCGGAATGGTACTGCAGGATACATGGTTATTTAACGGCACTTTGCGGGAAAATATTGCTTATCCCGATTCCGATGCCGACTTTGAGGATATACAAAAAGCTGCGACACTTGCATGTGCCGAACATTTCATACTATCCGGAGGTGACGGATATGACATGATTATCAATGAAGAAGCCAGCAATATTTCCTCCGGTCAGAAGCAATTAATTACAATAGCCCGTACCATTATGGCGGATAACCCCATGCTTATTCTGGATGAAGCAACATCCAATGTCGACACAAGAACCGAGATACTCATTCAGAAAGCCATGGATAATCTGATGCTTAACCGCACCTCGTTTATCATAGCTCACAGATTGTCTACTATAAAAAATGCGGATGTTATTATTGTAATAGATGACGGAAGAATTGTGGAAAAAGGTAACCATAAGGAACTTCTTGCCAAACAAGGTTTCTATCACAAGTTGTATTACAGCCAGTTTGACAGAGTTGCCGCCAATTCTATAGTTTCATAAAGTAGTTTTTTACTTTAAAAACGGGATTATAACTTTCCTTAGCTTTCTTAAGACCGCTTATCCCGAGGTCTTCCTGTCTGTTTATATATAGAAGATGGGAAAACTCATTTTTAACAAACTCATTATTGATTACCGCATATGACCCCTTAATATCTGTATCCGCTTTCTCGAAATATACACATGCCATATCATCGGATATCTGTTCGCCTATGGCAAATGCAACCACCTGATTATCGGTTAAAATTGCTCCCGCTCTGTAGTCTGCACCTATATCATAATTAAGAATCTCATATATGGCCTTCTTTTCCACATCCAGATTGACCGAATGTTCTTTTTTCCTGCTCCACTGATCCATTAGATTCATAACAAGCGGTATGTCCGAAGCGGTTATTCTTTCATACATATATTCGTTGTTACTGACAAACTGATTGAGATGATTTCTTTTTCCGTGAAACTTTCTCCCCGAAAGATTTATCAAATCTTCGGTCAAATAGACATACTCGAAGAAATCGTTAAGTTCACTCACTTGATATTTATCTTCAAAGAGTTTTACCTTATCTTCCCCTATGCAGTAAACAAGATTGTTTCCGCATACCGATTGCTTGAACTCTTTGACTTTTTCCAGAGCTTTGAAAATATCGCCGTTACCTAAAGGGAGCGGTGCTGCATAATTATAGTTCTTTTCAAACAAGTATAAAAAATCGTCCTGTATATCATACAGAAGGCCGGTACTGTGACGCCAAAGATATGTTGTGGAAAACTGCGCTAATGACATATGCTTATCGGCATATTTAAAGTAGTCTCTTATTTCCTCCATATTGGTATGTGAAACGGGTTTAGGACTGAGCATTACTCGACAACAGGTTCCTTAAGCCAAATACTTTTTGTATGTTCCGTAAATCCTAACGGTTTAATATACCTGATAGCATTCTTTATAACTCTAATAACTTCCTGATTATTGTATGACGGGAATGTCTCATGTCCCGGCTGAAAATAGAAGAGTTTACCGTTCTCAATGTTCTTTATCCAACCCGAACGGAATACATTGCCGCCGGAAAACCACGATATAAACAGCAATTCATCGGGATTAGGAATACCGAACGGTTCTCCGTAGGTTTCTTCCCCGTCTATAATAATATAGTCGCCTATACCTTGCGTAACTGGATGAAAGGGTTTTAAGTTCCACATAATCTGTTTTTCATTGTTTTCACGCCACAATAATCTGCCCGAACAGCCTGTAAGAGCTTTCATAAGCTTTGATGCGTGTGATGAATGAAGCAATATTGCACCC
>Ga0255340_1003555_pt1 | contig 16262 bp, 7 predicted proteins | sample wastewater_treat_7_FD_192417 | JGI IMG/M metagenome (GOLD analysis project Ga0255340, IMG submission 192417) | Wastewater microbial communities from Lulu Island WWTP, Vancouver, Canada - plant10 | ecosystem: Engineered > WWTP > Wastewater > Unclassified | place: Canada: Vancouver, British... | reverse complement strand
TGCGCGGAGCGCGTTCCGCGCCGTTTTCGGAACAACTAAATGCATATTCGGAGCAACTGAATGCGACCGTGCGTCATAAAGACCCACTTTTGGTCGCATTTACTTTGCCAAGTGACCAAAAACGCGCATCACCGGAGAATGACCATCAGGCCACGCGCCTTGACGTCGAGGACGAACGCGCCGTCGATCAGCGAGAACGACGTACCCCAGGCACCGGGGTTGATGTCCCCCACCGTCCACCCCGTAAGATCGGCCGCCGCTTCCGCCTGTGCGCCCGTGGCGATCACATAGTGTCCGGGCTGGGGGCGCGGGACGAAAGTCACGGTTCCGTTCTCCGGCACGAAAAGTGTTCCCGACGTCGTGACAAGCGGGTGCGACCCCAGGACCAGATTCGCGCCATCGGGGATCGCCACATTCGCGGTAACCGTCGCGTTCGCCATCGCGGCACTCAAAATGAGCGTACCCGTGCCGCCTACTGTGCCGGTGAACGCATCCGCCGTGCCGGGCTGCAACGTGGCCGGACCGTTCAGGAAGACTTCGCCCGCGCCCGCGAGCGACTTCACCGCATGGCCCTCTCCATCCACCTTCAAGGTCGCGCCCGCCGCCACCGTCACATCGCTGTTCGCGGGGATGACCGGTCCCACGACGCCCTTCTCCAGCGATCGCGAGAGCGTCATCGCCTCACTGTCGGTCAGAGCCCGGTCGTAAATGCGTATGTCGTCAATGAACAAGCCGGTCACCGCCGTATGTGCATTGTTGCAGTTGAGATAGAGATCCTGAGCCAGAATGTTGGCGTCAAACCCCGTTCTCATCCGTTCTTTCACACCGTCACGGTAAAACGTCAACACACCCTTCGACGGATCGCCCGAAAGGATCACGTGCGTCCACGCTCCGCGCTGGCCAGTACTGTTATTGGACCAATTGAAATTCTGCCAGACAGAGCCACACTCCAGCGTCAATCGACGTGGACAATTCACATAGAAAAGCCGGAACGTATTGGTCCGTGTAGTCGTGTCTCCCCAAGTCAGCAGGTTCACCTGTTCGCCCGGAGCGCCAGGGAGAAACCGCACCGACACCGTGAACGGCGCATTCCCCGTAGGAAAATTCACCGGGAAATCCGCCGCCGGCAGTTTCATCGAACTGTTCCAGGTAAGATTCCCGCCATAGCTCCCCGTCCGTTGTTCAACTGCGGGTGAAGTCGCAATCAGCTCGTTCGCCACAAGATTGGCGCGCCCCATCTCGTCTTTGCCGACGTTGCCCGCATCGTTGAACGCCCAGTGGCAAACGGGATCGGGCAGCAACGTGGCGGGGTCGGTCACGACCGGCCGCGACAAGGCATACTCTTGGGCCACCTCATCGGCGGTCAATTCCCGGTTCCAGACGCACGCCTCGTCCACGCCGCCGTAGAAGCGGTGGTTCGCGCCCTCCTTCTGACCATTACGCCCTCCATTAGGGTCGTTGTTGCCGAAGACAAGTGTTGTCGCGCCTTTCACGGCAAGCGCCAGATCCATGGTCGTCGTCTTGGTACTCTTCAGTTCGCCATCGTAGTAGACCTTCAAGGAACGATTGGCATACGTCACGGCGATGTGATGCCAGTTGCCGTCCGTCAATCCCGGACACGAAACGACCGGCGAGTTCGGGCCATCATCCGTCGACCAGTTCACGATGCAGATATTGATCCGGTCGTTCGTGCGTTGCCACACGGTCAACTGCAAACCACCCCGTGGGTCGTTACCCCAGTCCCCCACGCGGAAGAGATAGGCGACATCCGGATTGGTGGCAGAGGGCCGCGTCCAGAAACTCACGGAAATCGGATCGTTGCCAACCGGAAACGGCGTTGTCCGGCTAAGATTGCCGACAGTCATCCGTCCACAGCCAAAACCATCCGCAGCACTGTCAAGACAGAGGGAGGGGCGATGCACCACGCCCTGGACGCTCTGCGTGGCCACACCTCCCGCAATTGATGCGGGGGTGAGATGAAATCCGTACGGGCCGAAGTCGCGGCCAAGGTGGCCTGGATCGTCAAACGGCCAATAGGCCACAAGTCCCTCGCGAAGAATGGGACGGCGTAACGTGAGCGTGCCCGCAGCCACAGTGGTGGAACCGGTGTAGGCGTTATCGCCAGACAGAACCTGCTCGTAACCAGCGCCGTTTTTCACGATGTCCGTCTGGCCATAGATACGCCCCTCCAGCACACGGCTTGTGTCGGCCGTTCCGGTCAACGTCAACGTGGTGTTGTCCGCCATCTGCACGCCACCCACGGCGCCCCGGCCTGAAAGATTCGCCAGCGTCTGGCTGGCAGGAAAAATGAACCGCCCCGGCCCCTCCGCTTCCAAACGCACCGTCTCGGCAACGGACGCCCCAGATTGGAACTCAAGATCACCCGTGTAGGCTGAAAAGGGTCCCGAGAAGTGATATGAACTGTAGGCTTTTCCCGTCCAGCCGCCGACATGCGTAATAGCCCCCTCCCCCGTCACCGTCCCGCGATAGATCGCCAGACTGCTCTCATAGGATTCACCTCCACACACGTAGAGATTGTGCCCATTCAAATCAAGCGAACACGTGTCGTGCCCCGTACAGTGGTACGCAACCGTCAAGTCATGTTCCAGCCGGACCTTTGAGTTGTCCCATTGAACCAGATAGGTGAGTTGGAAAAAGCACTTGTTCGAGCCGATTACCAACGTCAGGTCATGACAGACCTCGATGCGGCGCCTGTAGAATGTGATGTCCGACGTTGGTTCGAGCCGAAGCGTGCCGGAGCCGCCGAGAATGACTTTTGGACTATTTGCGTCCCCCCATGGATTGGGATGATTCATCTGCCACTTGACGGTGGTGCCGGCCGCGATCATGATTTGCGGACTCCCCTCCCACTTGAAGTTGCTGCCGCTGAACGTCAGCGTTCCCTGATTGTTCTTCGTAATAATGCCGGCGATCTTCAGGTTCGTGATTGTGTTCGTCAGGTGTGCACCGTCGGCGAGCGCGCTCACGTCGTACACACAATCGAGTTGCAGGAGTTCCGCGGCCGTGTAGGACGAGTTCGTTGCCGTCCAGTTCGCGGGATCGCCCCAGTCACCGCCCGAGGCCGTGCCCGACCACACATTCGTTCCGTCGATCGCCCACGCCGTCGTACCCGCAATAAGCGCGCACATCATCACAAGAGCCATTTTTTTCATGTCACACCCTCCTTTACTGAACTCGCGGGCAAAGCCCTAATCTGCGTAATCTGTGCCCATCTGTGGAAAAAAACACGAGCAGTGCTCTCACCTACGCTACTCCGCCAACTTCAACTCCTTCTGATCCGTGGCGGATTTCCGCTGGAACTTCAGCGCGCCCGGACAATCATCCTGCGGGCCGAACCCGGAATACAGCATGTTGAACCACTCCACCTCGCCGCAACCGTCGTAGACGATCACGTTCGGCGTCGTTTTCACAAAGCCGCCGTCGGCCACGAGCAGACGCCCCTGCTCATGCTTGATGATGGTGATACCGTCAAGCTTGAAGCCCTTGTTGTTGAAGTAGGAACACCCCAGAAGGCGCGTATCCCACCCCGTCACCTTGTAGCCGATCTTGCCGGTGTCGGCATAGCAGTCGCGGAGGATCGAGGACGAGCCGCCGATGAGAAAGTTGATGGAATCCTTCAGCATCTCGCGCGGCTCGCCCGGCTGCGCGGGCGGCAACGGACCGCCCCACACGTGGCACCGCGTCAGACGGTTCGACCCGCCTTTCGCCATGTTGAACCCGATCGTGTAGTCCACCACCACACAATCCGTGTAGTGGCTGTCACCACCGTTGATGTAGACGCCCGAGTTGCCCGCGAGTCCAGGTATCACGCACTTGAAGTAAAGGTTGTTGGCAATCAGTTCGTATCCGCCGTCCACGCGCAGACCATACGCGCGGCCGTTGAGAAACGTGGTGTCCTTGAGCGTGAAGTGCGCAAATCCCGCAAGCCGCATACATGAAGCAAGCCCCGCGCCATCGATGCAGCCACCCGCCACAAAACGGTTGTAGTCGTGCATGACACCGCCCGAGCCGTTGATCTCCAGCACGTAATCCATCTCCTTAACAGCCACCAGTTTCGCGTTCTTGTTCATCTGGAGCGAGCAGCCGTTTGTGACGCGCACGGGGGACGCAATGCGATAAATACCGCGCGGCACTGTAAGCGTGCCCGAAGGCGTGGCGGTGATGGCACGACGGAAGCGGCCAGAGTCGTCCGTCTCATTTGTATAACGCGGAAATTCGTCGAGCGAGTGGTCGGAATCAAACGTCACACGGGGAATCTTGTCCTCGGCCACCTGTGCGGGTGGTTCCGTCACCACAAGCTTGATCGAGCTGATCTCGAATCCATGCGGCTTCGCAAGCGTATCCGGGCACAGCCACTTGCCAAAGCAGAACCGTACCTCCTTGATGAGACGGAAGTCGGGACGCGCATCAGGTGCCATGCGCGGATGGCTCGGCCAGTGCGTGAACGGGCGCATCAGATGGCTCGGCAGCACGATCTCCTGCCAGTCGGGTCCGATCGGCAGGTTCGTGAGCCCCCATGTAACGCCGTCGCTCTGCTTGAGCGATACCTCCACAGCCTGCGTGTCAGGCTCCGTCGCGCGAATCATCAAGTGCAGCGCACCGTACGCACCCGAGTTCGTGACATCCGCAAAGAGACGCGCGCCATCAAACGGAAAACTGAACGACCGCGCATCCGGCTTCCCCGCAAAGGCATTCGGCTCAGCCTTGAATACATACGGTCTCGCCTCTGTATCCGGCAGCACCTCCCGCGCGACGTCCGCGCACAACACCAGCGCCATTCCAAGCACCCCAAACCCAATCATCGCTTTATTTGCCTTCATACGACACTCGCTTTCGACCACGGTAACCTCTCTCAATCTTCGACCCGTATTGTAGCCCCTCTACGTCTCCACGTCCACGCGAAAACAGAACTTCAAATAATCCCACAACGTCGGAAATTTTTTGTATAATTTCCCCTTATTTTATTTTCATACCCTCAAAGGAGGAAGCGTGACATGAGACAATCGATAAAAGCGAAAAGAGAAGTGTGGGCCCTGCTGACAGCGATGACTGTGACAGGGAAGCTGGTAGCCGCAAGTTACACGTGGTTGCCCCAGCCGATCAGTTCAAACTGGCTGACGGATGCCAACTGGGATCAGGGCGTCTGGACAGACGGCAACGAAGCCATCTTCGGTACATCGACCCAGAAGACTGTCACTCTCAGCGGCGCCGCCACAGCCTCGGGCGTGACGGTGACGGAGGCGGACTACACGTTGGCCGGCGACGGCACGCTCACGCTCAACGGGCCTTTCAATGTCTCGGCTGGCGTCACAGCCACGGTCACGGCACCCCTCGCCTCCACAAGCACAGCCACGGATGATGCCACACGTTTCGCAAAACGCGGCGACGGCACGCTCGCGGTGAAGGGGCGTACCGACCAGACGAACGTCCTCTACCGCGTGGCCGCCCACGGCGGCACGCTCGCCTTTGACGGCGGCGTCCACGAGATCACCTGCGCCTCCACATCGGCCGACTTCAAGGCCGTGCCGCTCTTCATGGAGCGGGAGGGCCGTCTGCTGGTGGAGGGCTGCGTACAGTTGGTGTTCACGGAGACCAACTCCTTTATCTCAAACCCCGGTGGCGATCTGCTGATAACGAATGGCTTCGTCGACGCCTGGAACGTGACCGAGTTCCTGAATGGTTTCGGCGACCAGAACACGGCCTCGCCCGCCGCGACGATCTCGCGTATCACGCTGCAAGACGCGGGCGAAATGCGCGTCAAGCAGATCCGCCTGGGAAAGGTCCAACGAAGTGCCCCCTACTACGGCCCCGAATACGGCACGATCCATCTGCGCAAGGGCGGCACATTGTGTGTGCGTAATTTCACGATGGACAGCGGCGGCTCCAGCTACTGTGGTGCCCTTGACTTCGAGGGCGGCCGGCTGGTCATCACGAACGACGTGGAGGCAGGCAAGGACCTGTCGCCCTTCGGCGGTAACTACACGGGCAACTGGACGAATGTGCTGTTGCGCGTGCATGAAGGCGGTGCCCATGTGGCGTTAAGCGGCTTATCGCAGTATCCACGCTTCCGTACCCCGTTCATCAGTGCGGCCGAACATGACGGTGGCTTCCACTTCTACGGCGATGGCTTCTGCTACCTCACGGTCGCTAACACGTTCAACGGCGGGTTGCATCTGGACGGCAGCGGATACCTGATTCCTGAACTTGATCCGGCAATGGGCAAGGTACCCGACACGCCCACGCCGAACGTATTCTTTAACAGTTCGTCCGCCATCCTGCACTTCCCCGGCGGCTGGACGGCAAACAAAAACCGCGACTTCATCATCAATACCAACATCACCGCGCAAATCGGGGTGCTGCACCTTAGCGCCCGCATCGCTGGCGTCATCACCGGCCACGGCACCGACGGTCATCTGAGTACGCTGAGAGCGGTCAGCAACTGGGGCGGATGCCTGGAGATCGGCCCGGAGGACGAGCGCACGAACACAATCGGCAAACTGCGTGTGGACGGCCATCTGCGCCATGTGGCGGGCACCACGCTGATCACGTCGAACGCCCCGGGAAAAATAAGCGCCAACGCTCCGTTTTACGTCGCGGGCAACGGTTCATCGTACCAGCCGAACAAAGGGGTCTTCGAGGTGGCAGGCGGCACCGTCAAGGTCACACCGGCCTGTTGGATGGACGTGAGTGGCTACGGGCAGGTGATCGTGACGAACGGCCTGCTCGATGCGATGAACACATCCGAGTATCTGAACGCGCTCTCCGGCCCCGCACGCACGATCATCGGCGGAAACGGCACGATGACATGCAGGCAGTTGCGCATCTCCCAGACCAACCTGCGCGATGCGAACGGCGAACCGCGCGCCGAGGTCAGCCTGACGACGGGCGGTGTGCTGAAACTTTTCAAGTTCTGGATTGATCCCGGTGCCGCTACCAGTTGCGGTATCCTCAATCTGGACGGTGGCGTGCTCGTAGCGCAACGCAACGAAGTGAATTTCATAGGCGAATCCGGAACGCCGGCTCACGAGACCATCTGGCAGTCGAACATCCTCGTGCGCGCCGGCATGGATGGCGCGATCATCGATACGGAAGGCTACACGGTCACTGTGAAAGCCCCGCTCCGTTCGGGCGCTGAGATGGACGGCGGCCTCGTAAAGCGGGGCGCGGGCACGCTCACAATGGCGAGCACGAACAGCTACAACGGCGCGACGCGCGTGGAGGGCGGCCAACTCATCTTCACGCACGCGGACGGCCTGCCGGCCGGAGCGCTAGAGTTTTCGGCAGACGTGGCGGCGAGCGCGGACAAGACAACGCCGAATCTTACGGCCACATCTTGGGCGGGTAACACCGTGCGCATCACCGACGCCGTAAACCTCCCCGACACATTCAGCGGAGAGAAGACACTGGCCACGTTCACCGTGCCGCTAGCCTCAACGCCCGCGCTTGAATTACGGGATGCGGACGGCAACACGGTCAAGACAGGCGCATGGAGCTTGCGGAGATCCAGCGACGGCACCTCCCTGCTACTCTCCTACCATCGGGGCACAGTGCTCACCTTGCGCTGATACTGCCGCATTCAGTATTAGGGCGCAACCGGTTCGGCCACGGCGGCAAACCCAGCCGCCTCATCGGCATCCTACGTGGTTTGTGCAGCCGACGCCTATGCTCATCACACGTCCCGTGTGACCTTTGCCACGGTATCCGCAATTCGGGATATTTCTGACGGGCCACGAATCATGAGGAAGTGACATGTGCCGTTGCTACGAGCCGCCCAGAGGTCGCCGAGGCGTTCCTTTTCATCCGTGTCCGAATTATCCAAGTGCGTGCCCTTGTACTCCACCGCCAAGTATTTTTCGCCTTTGAGTTCGCACACGAAGTCCGGATAGAACTTATCGGTCGACGTCTGTATCCAGAAGGAACTTTGGGGTTCTTGGTCGATGTTGCGGATCCAGCAGTGAACACCATCGTGATGCGCGATAACACGGGCGCACTCGATTTCCTCATTATTCATGTTGTCGATGACCTCGTAGTAGTGCTTGGGCAACTCAAGGCCCCGATAACGGTTGGTGACCGGGTATTTGTTGGGGTCGAACCGGTGCGTGGCAGCAGCCGTGACATAGACCGGCGCAGACGCGTCTGTGAACAGGAACTGTTCAAGCGCCTTCCTTCGGGCGGCGATGCGCAGGGTACGAAATTTCTCCGCAAGTGCTTTTGCCAACCGGTACCGGTGAGCCGTCAGCGTTTCGGGCGTGAAGCCACGCTCGTCGATCAACTTCGTGAGCACACGGGTGATGTAGATGCCGGTTTCAGCTTCGGTAAGTTCGTCATGTGCGAAGGAGCGATCAAGCCAGCAAACCAAATGGCCGACCGGCCAAGCCGCCGACACATCAAGCAGCCTTTGCTGCGCATCAGTGTTCGGGATGAACTCCTGCTGCAGGCGCTCGGTCTCGTCAATGTCGATCCGGATGCCACGCATTTCGGATGGGATGAAAAACTCGGACAGCTCCGCGTCGGCATCGCTCAGGCTCCACTCGATACGCTCTTCGAGGTCATCCTCCTCGAACGCCCGGAATAGATCCCCATGCTTAAGCGCAAGGAACGGAATTTCGAAAATCTCGCCGCGCTGCGACGGCGAGAGCGGCCGCACCCGCGTTTGGACGATACGACCGGCGCGGCGGTCACACGCGGCGGCAACAGCCGCTTTCGTCGCGGCGTCCGAGAAACACGCGACCAAGTCGGATTCCTGTATGTCGGTCAGCGGCTTCTCAATGCGTAGGGTCTTGGCGTGCTCGTCGTAAGTGACGGCGTCCACAATGGAGAGCGGCAACGGACTGGACGGCGGCGTGGCCAACGTAATGGTGACAGGCTCAGACGGCGGCGGCGTGTCAGGCGCGTCATCCAGCGGCAACGACGGCTCAACCAGAAGGTCATCCACATCCTGCTTCTCAAAGCCTGCGGCAATCAGTCCGTCTGCCAAAGCTCGGGCGGCATCGGCAAAACGCGTCGAGGCCACAAAGGCATAAGAGCTGTTCAGCGGCTCACGCCGTTTGCGGCGTGCGTTGGGCATGCGCAGAATGCGGCCAAGAATCTGTTCGACCGGCCGCCCGCTACTGAGTTCCGCGACTGAAAAGAGCACATAGGCGAACGGGCAGTCCCAGCCTTCCTTGAGTGCCTGCACGGTGATGATGAAGCGTACACGGCACGCCGGATTCAGAATGTCTAAGTTCTCGGGCTTCTCCAGTTCGCGGATATCACCCGTCGCTATGGCAATCTCCTCTTCAGAAATGCCGAAGCTGAGCAACCGGCTCTTGACCTCATGCACGGTGATGCTGGACTTGTTCTTGTATTCGGGCTGCGCCTGCAACAGCATGATTGGACGCAGATACTCGCCTGTTTCCGCGCGTTCTTTCTCGGCCTCTTCCTTCAGCTTGTTCAGCGTGCCGATGGCGTCGCCTAGAAGAGCGTCCCACGGCTCGCGGTAGCGCAGATAAATGGGCAGCTTGATCATGTGCTCGGCTTTGAGGGCATAGGCTGAAATGGAAACGAGCACGTTGCTCGGCGGATTTTCCATCTTCTCGCCCTCGTAGGCCACCGTCTCGGCTTTGGTGTTCGGCGTGGCGGTGAGTTCGAGGATGCCCGAGGGATTGAGCCGCTTGAGCGTCTCGAACGCAAGCGGCTGGCGATTGTTATGCGCCTCGTCCACGATGACGAACGGTCTCCGAATTCGGAAGACGTTAGCCAATGAATACGGGATCACCCCGTCGGCATCGGGCTCCAGCACCTTGCGCAGACCGTCCGGCAGGTTCTCGAAATGGTGCATCAACGCGCCGCTGTTCTCATAGACCTTGAGCTGGCTCGTGTCTCTGCGGCGGAAAGCCTGCATGGTGGCCACCACAATGACGGTGTTGCTATCCAGAACAGCGCGTTGGATGGTCAGTGCCTCTTCAATGTCGATGACCTCCACCGCCCCCAGTTTCGTTTCGAGCGAGACACGGTACGGGTCGTTGCGGTCCTGCATCCGCTTGAGCGTCTGCGCACGGATCGCGTCACTGGGTACAAGCCAAAGGACGAGCGAACGGTCGGCGCGCAGCAACTCCCGTTGGGCCACGGCCACGGCCTCGCAACCGACAACCGTCTTGCCGCCGCCGGTGGGGATACGCAGGCAGACATAGGGGATGCCCGGCAACTGCTTGACCGGCGAGTACGACAGTCCTGTCCCGTAGATTTCGCGTGTTACAGAGTAGAATGCCGTGGATGCGGGAAATGAATCATGCGCTTCCTGCAATTCGCGGCAGCGTTCATAGTACCGGGTCAGCCACTCCAGCGCTTTCTTCTGGTAGTTTTTAAGTGTCATGTTGTTTTGATCGCGTAAGGGGTTTGGCGGAAATCAATCTGCTCGCGGGCGCGGCGTGTCTCGCTCAGGCGGCAGGCAGCAGCGTAGACGATCTTGGGACCGTCGTGAGGCGGCAGGAGTTCGAGCGTTGCCGAGGTGAGGACATTGCCGCCTGTGAGCGTCCTGTCCTTGAGGATACCGTTGTACAGCAGGTAGACCGCCACGCCGTTGGCGGTCACGCCCAAGAGCGGCGATTTGCTGACCCGCTCGCGCGGCAGCGGCTCGCCGGTTGTGGTGAAATAGACGTGCCGCGCAAGGTCTGCGAACCGCACGTTGTCTCGGATTTTCCCTGTTTCGTCGAAGAGTGGCTCACCCAACTCGCAGTAGCGGAAACCGCCGCCGAGCCCATCGATCTGCTTGCCCTTGGCGTCCGTATAACCCTGCGCCACGCGGCGTACACGTTCGGCGGTGACATTGCGGGCAATCTTCGAATCCATCTCAATGAGAACAAATCGGCGTTTGCCGCCGTCTTCTTTGTTTGCTTTCAGTACAGCATGCGCAGTAGTACCGGAGCCAGCAAAAGAATCAAAAATTAACGAATTTTCATCGGAATGTAATGAAACAATCCACTCGATTAGTTGTGTTGGCTTAGGTGTGTCGAATGTCTTGTCACCAAATATATCCTTCAATTCACGCGTTGCGTCAGCGTTGAAGCCGAAAGAATCTAACCAAGTTGTCCATCCGAAGGTTTTCTTTACATCGCGAACCTTCTCGTATGGGACAAGCCTTTCCGTCCTGCCATCAACTAGAATGCCGTCATCAAAAGGACGCACTTCCCAATGCGCATATTCGGGATCAGTCTGTATTTGCAACACAAGGGGATTCTTTGAACCTAGGCGCCATCGGCCTTCACGCCCATCATTCCGTATTGGATAAACGGTCGAGCCGTCTGGCGCATTCAAGGGGAACCACATCTCCTTGCGATCTTCACGCAAGGACTCATCGCCCCATTTCAATAACTCACGTCCCTTTCGATATTTACCAAAGCGGTCCTTCCTATCGAGAACACCAGCCGACTTCTCTTCATAGCTAAGATTACCGGGATCCCCGTTATGGTATAGCAACAGGTATTCATGACCCTTACGTAATGCAGTTTTTTGCTTTCCCCCACTTGGCTCAGCTAACCAAGGTGCGCAGGCAAGACAGTTTTTCGCTCCAAACATATTGTTCAGGAGTGTGCCAAGTAAGAAGACTTCGTTGTCGTCAATTGAAACGGCTAGAAAACCGTCGCGGCTAAGCAATTGTTTAAGTAGTACTAGACGCGGATACATCATGCAGAGCCAGCGGTCGTGGCGGTCGAGGGTTTCACCCTCTTTTCCGACGACTTGCCCCAGCCAACGGCGGATTTCGGGGCTGTTGACGTTGTCGTTATAGACCCAGCCTTCGTTACCGGTGTTGTAGGGTGGATCGATGTAGATGCACTTGACCTTCCCGGCGTAATACGGGAGAAGCGCTTTGAGGGCTTCGAGGTTATCGCCCTCGACAATCAGGTTGCCACTGCCGGGGTCACCACAGGCGAGTTCGGGCACATCCTTGAGCAAGCGGAACGGCACCTGCATGTGGTGGTTCTCGACAGCCTTTTTTCCAATCCAATTCAAAGTGGGCATATCATCCAAATCCGGGACTTGGCGTGCAACAAACAACCTACATGAATCCACACGCCGCGTTCATCGTAAGATGGTCCGAGTATAGCACTGCGAACCGAATGAGTGCGAGGGCAAAAGTTTTTACACTCATCATTGCGACCACTGGGTGGTCGCAACAAGGGTTGGCTCGCGACCCGCGACCTGCGGCTGCAGTGCCCCTCAAAAAACTCTGAGTCTCTGCGCCTCTGCGTTAAATAAATCCGAGCAATGCCAAACAACTCGTTTTTTATTGCACGTGTCGAGCCGTAAGGCACTAATGCACTAACGCACTACTCCCGCACGGCTTTGATGATTGCGTCGGCGATGGCTTGCATGCCGCGGTCGCCGGGATGGGCGGCGACGCCTTTGTGCGTGTATTCGCGCTCGGAGCGCGCGTAGTTGGCCTCGTCTCTGCCAAGCGCGCCGATATCAACATAACGTCCGCCGACCTCCTGACACGCTGTCTTGAGCGCCCCGTCCTTCGCAGCATTCGCCCAAAAGCAACTGCGCACAATGATCTGCGGACGGTGTTCCGCACGGATGGCGGTAAGCAATTCGGCGGTCTTTGTCGCGAAGAGTGTCTGCTGCGTGGCGTTGGTCAATGCGGGCACGTTCTCGCCGATCGCGACCACGATCAGGTCCGGCGCGAACGCGGCACACTCTTTCACTAGGTCGGTGCTGTCGTAAGTGCCGTACTGACGTTCAAACGACGCAATGTTTTTGACCAGTATCTTCGGCTCGGTGCCGTCCGGTCCGCTCAATCCTTTGGCCACAAGATGCACGTAGTCCTTGTCGAGCGCACTGGCGGCCATGCCCCAGTTGCCCTCCCAGCCGATGCCTTTGTTCGGCCCGTGCAGCGTGATGCTGTTACCTAAGAACAGGATTTTTTGAATGCCCGCTGCCTGGGCCATCCACCCCGCACACAGCAGGGCAAGCGCAACCATGATCGTTTTTTTCATCGCTCTTGTTATCTCCTCAGATGCGTTCTTCCCGCACAACCGCCCTACACGTTGAGCGCGTATCCCTTGCGATACGCAGGCGCGACCATGGCGTTCGCGGCTTCACAGTTCGTGAAGCGCAACGCCTCGCAATCCCACTCCAGCCGCACATTCGGGTGGCGCACCGCGATTGCTCCGAGCGCCGCGTTCTCGGCCACGTAGCCGGCCGTCTCGAACGGGTTGTTTGACTTGCGGCCGATCTTGATCGCAGTGGTGAAATCTTCAAAGTGGCTGCCGATCTGCGTCATCCAGAAGTTGGGCTTCGCCTTCTCCTCCGCCTTGATGTCGCGGATCATCGTGCGCATATCGCTTTCTGGAATCACGCGACAGCCGTCGGCACCATGCGACCCGTATTTGAGCGTGTACTTGCTGCCGTACACCACCGCGCCTGCATTCCACTGCTTCGGCACGATGCGGTTGCCCAGCTCGCGCCCCTCCTCCAGCATTGACGGCCGCGGCACCTCGTTGCAGAACTCGCCGTCATGCCACACGATCGTCATTGTCTTGCCGTTGGCGAGATCGTACTCATAGCGGATGCGCGCGGCATTGGGGAACGCCAGCCGGTCGCGCACGGGATCCCACCCCGGCGTCACCTCTGCCGTGATGCGCTGCGGGCTGCGCAGATTGAGCGCGTCGTAGATCGGGTCGAGCAGATGGCAGCCCCAGTCGCCGGGAGTGCCGGTGCCGAACGGCGTCCACGCGCGCCAGCGGTTGGGCGTGAAATAGGGCGAGTAAGGATGATACTCGGCCGGTCCGATCCAGCGATCCCAGTCGAGCCCTTCGGGCACTCGCTCCTGTTTGGCCAGTTCCGGGATCTTGCTGGCGGAGTCGAGCAGGCGCATGGTCGTCCACGTATGGACCTCGCGGATCTCGCCGAGCAGCCCCTTGCGCACCCAAGAGGTGAAGGTCCGGTGGCTGGCGAAGGAGTGACCTTGGTTGCCCATGTGGGTCACCACGTTGTAGCGGCGCGCGGCCTTCATCAACTGGTTCACCTCCCACACCGTACGCGCGAGCGGCTTCTCGGTATAGACATGCTTGCCGATCTGCATGGCGTCGAGCGTGGGCAGTGCGTGCCAGTGGTCCGGCGTCGCCACGAGCACCGCGTCGAAGCTCTTGCCGGCTTTGTCGTACATCTCGCGGTAGTCCGCAAAGGTCAGCACGGACGGAAACATCTTCTTGGTCTCCGCGAGGCAGCGCGGATCGACATCCGCCACGGCTACGACCTGCCCGAGTTTGGCATCGGTTAACCCCTTGAGGTCGGCCCGCCCCTGTCCACCGACACCCACCGCCGCGAAGCGCACGGTCTCGCTGGGCGGCGCTTCGCCGCTGCCGGCGATCAGTCTACGCGGAAGGATTGAAAACACGCCCGCCGCACCGACGGAACGGAGAAAAGTACGACGCTTGAAACCGCTCTTCATGATAGTCCTCCCTATTTTTGGCCGTCGCCTTCGCGGGCCAGTTCTTCAAAATAACGCTTTACCAACTCACGGTATTCGGCCGGTGTTTTTTTCAGCATCTCCGCATAGGCTTCCGACCCTAATTCGCCACGGAAGCGAATCCATGCCGGATTGAGCGGTATGTGGCGTGCGGCGTCCTGACCGCCCGCGCCACGTCCGGTCACCGCACGCCGCGCAACGCCGTCCAGACGCGCCTGCGCCTGTGCCCAAGCTGCGGCCTGTCGCTCTTGGTGCGTACCTAGCACCGCCGCCAGACGTTCCGCCGCCGCGTCGGCTTTTTCGGCAGCGGCAAGCTGTTGCGCATTGACCGGCTCGGTTTGAGCGTCGGCCTGCTGTTCGGCGTGCTGCGCCAATTCCAGAGCCTGCCGGGCTTTCGCTTGCCCTTCACGCGCCTGATCTTGCGCCTGACCATCGGTAGCAGCGGTCGCTTGTTCGAGCGTCTGTAGCGCCTGCTCGGCCAGTGCCGCCGCCTCACCGCTCAGCGTCGCCGCTTCACCTCCCTGACGCGCAGCTTCCTGCAAGTCGGGGTTCTTTGCGTTCTCGGCCAACCGTCCGGCCTGCTGCGCCTCGCGCGCCGCCTCGGTCGCCCGTTGCGCCGCCGACTTTGCCGCTTCCGCCGCCGCCTGTTTCATGCCGTCCAGACGGTCGGTCGCCTGCTGCGTACTCTGCTGTGCCAGTGCGGCCGCCTCAGCCGCCAGACGTGCCGCCTGCCGCGCTTCCGCCAACGCCTGGCTGGTGGCGGCGCGTTCCTGTGCCTCGCTCATCTGCTGCGCTTCGGCCTGTGCCGTGCGCTCGCCCGATGTCTCGGCCAACTCGGCGGCCTGTCCGGCCAGCTCGGCGGCCTCGGCCAACTGTTCAGCCAGCGCTTGGGACAAGGGCCCCGCCGCTTGCGATGCCTCGACCGCATCGGCGGCGGCTGCTACCGCCTTCTGCGCTTGCGTTGCCGCCTCTTGTGCCTGCTGTACCGCTTCACGCGCCTGTTCGGCCACTGCCTCGGACGGTGCTTGGCGTGCAGCCGCAGCCTGTGCTTCCTGTGCCAGTTTCTCTAGTTGCTGCCGCGCCTGCTCAGCCGCTTGCGTCGCCTTTTCGCGTGCCTCGTCCGCCACCTGCTTCGACTGTTCCGCCAACCCTTGCGCCTCGTTAAACGCCGCGCCGCGCTGCTCTTCCGGAAGAGCGGCGGCCTGTTCGGCGGCCTGTGTCGCCTCGCGTGCCAATTCAGCGGCGCGCTGGGTCATGGCCGCCGATTCCGAGGCAAGCTGCGCCGCCTCCTGAGCCTGCTCCATGCCGACGTGTTCGGCGGCCTCGCGCGCGGCTTCCACCGCTTCTGCGTTGGCTTGCGCGGCCTGTTCGGTCGCGGCATCCGCCGCCTGTCCGCTCTTTTCCTGCGCCGCGTCCGCTTGATCCTGCTGGCCGGCCCGACGCGCCTCGGTCGCTTGCCGCGCCTGCTCGGTCCCCTCGCCAACTTGCTCGGCGGCCTGTGCCGCTTGCTCCGCGGCACGCGCGGCCCGTTCAGCAATCGCCTGCCGCTCGGCAGCATCTGCCACCGCTTCATTGGCGGCGCGTTGTTCGGCGGCTTTTTCGGCGGTCTGAGCCGCCTCCTGTGCCTGCTCTGCGGCATGCGCGCTCTGCTCTGCCGCCTGTTGCAACGCTTCCGTCACCGCCCGGTTTTCCGCTGCGGCTTCGGCCTGTACGTTGGCTTCCAGCGCTTCGCGTGCGGCTTCCTGTGCCAGGCGCGCCGCTTCCTCGGCCTTGGCCTGTGCGGCGGCTT
>Ga0255340_1003533_pt1 | contig 16343 bp, 14 predicted proteins | sample wastewater_treat_7_FD_192417 | JGI IMG/M metagenome (GOLD analysis project Ga0255340, IMG submission 192417) | Wastewater microbial communities from Lulu Island WWTP, Vancouver, Canada - plant10 | ecosystem: Engineered > WWTP > Wastewater > Unclassified | place: Canada: Vancouver, British... | reverse complement strand
ATGACAAAATAAGGAATCAATTGACTACATGCCAATGACTTGATATGCTTCCCCTATGTTTGAAAAAAGAAAAATATCTAATAAATTCTGCCTTTCAGAGGACATTGTCCTTTATCCCGGCGATTGTTTAAATCTTTTAAAAACTATCCCTTCGGGAGCGTTAAAACTCGTTGTTACATCACCACCATACAACATAGGTAAAGAATATGAAAAGCGGCTCAAATTGGAATCATACATTGAGCAGCAATCAGAGGTTATTCATGAATGCGTCAGATGTCTTTCACCGCATGGAAGCATTTGCTGGCAGGTTGGAAATTACGTTGACAATGGTGCCATTATTCCTCTTGATACAATTCTTTATCCCATTTTTTCTGGCTTGGGCCTTAAAATGAGAAATCGTATTATATGGCATTTTGAACATGGGCTTCACTGCTCTAAAAGATTTTCCGGGCGGTACGAGACGATAATATGGTTCACAAAATCTGATAAATATACATTTAATCTGGATCCAATTAGGGTACCACAGAAGTACCCCGGTAAAAAATATTTCAAAGGTCCTAAGGCTGGGCAATATTCATGTAATCCTTTGGGGAAAAATCCCGGGGATTTATGGGTTATTCCAAATGTTAAAAGCAACCACGTAGAAAAAACAGATCATCCTTGTCAGTTTCCCGTTGAGCTTATCGAAAGGCTTGTGCTGTCCATGACGGTTGAAGGTGATTGGGTTTTTGATCCATTTTTAGGCACCGGCACATCAATAATAGCAGCCATACGGCATAAGCGGCGCGGTGCCGGTGCCGAAATGAGCAAAAAATATATAGACCTCGCAAAACAAAGAATCAATCAAGAACTTGATGGAACACTTAAAACGCGGCCAATGGATAAACCAATTTATGATCCTGTAAAAGCAGGAAATAGCTTAATAATAGCACCGTGGTCAAAAAAATCCGAAAATAATCAATTGCGGTTATTGGAAAGACAAGCGAGATATCACGTGAAATGAACATTGTAGAGACTTACTCACATCTGAATGGTTTGGAATTCTTGTTAGTGCATAAGCCTGATCTGTGGAATGAAATTCAAACGGTCATTTCACGTGTACAAGCAGATAACTGCAAAACAAAAATATCTAAAGAAAAAACCATGAAGGGTAGGTTGCTTTATAGCCCCATTGAAATGAATAAAGCCTTTTCTGCATTACTTCACAAAAACCAATGGAAAGAAAGCAGGGTCAGTTATTGGGTTACGAAGAACGAAAAATTGATAAGAAAAACCCTTACCATGCATGCTGCTGAGCAAAAGAAAGAAATTGAAGCTGCCGGCGAGGTACCCATTTTCAGTTACAATCAAACAGACTTTGTTAAAGATCGTGTCGCCGTAGAAGTGCAATTCGGAAAATATTCATTCGTTGCTTACGATCTTTTCGTCAAACACTTGGCCTTCTATATCGGCGACCACATAGATGTCGGCATTGAAATATTACCAATGAAATTACTTCAAGCTCAAATGAGTTCTGGCGTTGCCTATTATGAAGGTGAACTTTATAACGTGGTTCGGCAAGGCAGGGGCGTTCCTGCAGTGCCATTGGTAATCATTGGCATAGCACCTTAAAATATCAGAGAACAAATCGCTAAAACGGATCACAGGCCGCTGGCCTGCTCCGGGTGAGCTTTTCGCTTATATGAAAATGCTTGCAACCAGCAGGATATTTTCATCTTTCGTTGTGCCCGCACCGGGCACGGGGGTTAGCTACAAATTAAGGTAGCGTCAAGAATCTTTCGCACTTTTGTTTTAGTACCCCAAAACAATCCGGTAGTCGGTAAGCCAAACGCTCCGGGAATCCTTAAAACTCCTTTCATAAATGATGACACACCGGGCGAGTAGGAGCGGCAGACAATGGCGATGCTCATCTGAAACGGCAGGTCATGGGCAGGGAGGTTGTCGTTGCGGTCACCGACGGCAAACTGGATTTTGGGCCCTGTGAACAGATTTTCTACGGCGAGTTCGACGGAGGCAGAAAAAAGAGGGTTTTAGTAAAGATAATCGGAGATTAAAAAGCTTGAAGAATCATGTGAAAACCGGGTGATGGGCTATCCTTTGGCGAAAATGAGTTTTTGGTATTTTACGCCAGTCCGTCGCGCCTGAGTTCAAATATCTCTTTTATACGGCTTTTCTAGTCCCAGGAAAAAACCAAACGGCCAAAGTAGGTGGTGTCCATATCTTCCCTACCCTGTGCCGCAGGCCTCACATAATCATTGGTCATGCCCAATTGTAATTTCCACAGATTAGATGCGACCAGAGGGATTTCAAAGAAGCTTTCATGATAAATCCGGTAATCCCGGAGAGTCTCGACGCTCGGCGTATATGTTATTTCATTGACAACACGCCAGCTATTTTTAAAACGGTACATATGCGAAAGCCCCAGATCGAGTCCGACGATTGACTTCGACCCCTCATCTCTGATGGAGTCATGCCGGTACATCAAACCCGTTCTGGCGCGCAGTGTATGATTAGGTTTTTTTAGAAAATAGTACCCGAAGCCGGTCGCCGCCGTGGTCCGCAAATCCACTTTTCTGACCCGGTCGTGTTCCAGTTCGAGACGTGCATACCAGGAATATCTCTCGCGAAAATAAGTTTCGAAGTCGATACCTCCGGCGATATAGTTGTCACTATCCACTCCATCATCTCTGGCAATCGAGGTGCGCATGCTGAAAACAAGGCGGTCATCCGGCCCCTGCATTGTTGCAGAGGCTTTGCCGCCGGCGCTGAACCGCTCGGAGTTACCGGTTTTACCCGCTACATCAATCCCCACCTCATAGTGCCAATGGCGCCCAAACGGGTCGCGCGCTCCTTCCGGCCAGGCATTTTCCGGCGGGTCATCGCTTAAGTATTCTCCCCCATCGGGCAGGGAAATCCGTACATGGTCTTTTGTGAGATTCAGTTTTCCGAAAACTTTTTGTTTGTCGGAAAAATAGAAATTCAAATCACCTTCGGTACTCAAGGAGACTATTTGAGACAGATCAACGGTAATTACACCCGCAAAATCTGTTTTGACTGTGACGGCATTGCCATCTATTTTAGTGACTGTACCGATAATTTTTGAACCGTTATCCATTTCAATGACGTCGGCACGGGCGAAAACAGATGGAACATGCATTAAGATACCGATACAAACTAAAGCGGTTAACAATTTTTTCATAAACAATCTCCCATAAGATAATTCCTGCCCGCCGGAAAATATTTTCCGGATCATCCCTCAAGGGATGAGACTCTCCGGAGGCTGCACTAAAGGCTTTATGGCGTTAGCTGGCTGGTTGTGAAGATATGTAAAAGATATTATCCGGCATTTGCTTTGGCAATTTTGTTTTTCAAAGACAATATTTTTTTAAAGCGCGAGAGTCATCAGGGGATAATCTCCCGCTGGATATCGATGCCCCGGCTTTTTAATGACGGCGCTTGTAGGCACGATAAAGCATCTGCGTCAACATTTTTATACAAAAGAGGCAAAAGAGCAGAAAATATCACGGATAGTTTTTTGTGACGGTTTGCCCAAAACATTTTTTTCAGGCAGGCCGCTGTTTTGCCCACAATCTTTTTAGGCGCAATGAATTGCTGACGACAGATACGGAACTTAGTGCCATGGCGGCTGCCGCAAACGCCGGGTTCAGTAAAATGCCGAAAAACGGATAAAGCACTCCCGCCGCGATGGGAATGCCGATAATATTGTAGATAAAGGCCCAGAAAAGATTCTGTTTGATGACCTTCATCGTCAAAGCCGAAAGAGAGATCGCCTCGGGAACGGCTGTAAGATCGTCGCGAACAAGTGTCACCTCCGAAGCTTCGATTGCCGTGTCCGTGCCTGTGCCGATGGCAATCCCTACGTCGGCTGCCGCCAGCGCCGGTGCGTCGTTGATACCATCGCCCACCATCGCGACCACCTCGCCTTTTGCCTGCAGCTTGCGGACCTCGTCTGCTTTATGACCGGGCAGGACCTGCGCCATAACCTGGCTTATTCCCAGACCGGCGGCCACACTGCTGGCTGTTCCCTGATTGTCGCCGGTGATCATGGCAACTTTCAGCCCTCTGTCTTTCAGTTTTTCCAAAGCTGGCAGTGCCGAATCCCTGGCCACATCCGCCAGCGCGATAAATCCGATGGCCGTTTTGCCACTGGCAATATAAACGATTGTATTTCCATCCTGCGCCTTTGCCTCCGCCTGCTGCCTGAGCGCATGGGTCGCGACAAACTCATCGTCCATCAATTTCTGGTTCCCGGCCAGGTATGTTTTACCATCAATAACGGCTTTGGTGCCCAGACCCGAAAGAGCCTCAAAGTTCTGGGCATCGAGCGCTTCAATATTGTCGGCCGCTGCCCGCTTCAAAATGGCCTGCGCCAGGGGGTGTTCCGAAGATTTTTCCAAAGCGGCGGCAACCGCCAGAAGCCCGGCGGCGCTTTGCCCTTCCCGGGGGACAACGTCCGTCACTTGCGGTTCACCGCGGGTAAGTGTGCCGGTTTTGTCAAAAACAACCACCGTCAGTTTGTGTATTTTCTCGAGCGCCTCTCCGCCTTTAATCAGTATGCCGCTTTGCGCGCCCAGGCCGGTGCCGACCATGATCGCCGTAGGAGTGGCAAGCCCCAGCGCACACGGACAGGCAATCACCAGTACGGATACGAAATTTATCAAAGCTCTGCTGAACGTCGCATCGGCGGGAATAAAATACCAGACAATGAAGGTAATGGCGGCGATGGCGAAGACGACCGGTACAAAAACGGAGGCCACCTTATCGGCAAGGCGCTGTATGGGCGCTTTGGAGCCCTGGGCCTCTTCCACCATCCTGATGATGTGCGCCAGCATCGTGTCCGCACCGACGCTTGAGGCGCGCATCGTGAAACTGCCGGATCTGTTCATGGTGGCGGCAAAAACCTTCTGCCCGGCTTCCTTGGACACCGGCATACTCTCACCGGTGAGCATGGACTCATCGACGGTGGACCTGCCGTCGAGCACAACACCGTCCACGGGAATCTGCTCACCGGGCTTGACCAAGAGAGTGTCGCCCGGCTCGATGAGCTCCACCTCCGTGTCTGTTTCCACCCCATCCTTAAGCAGATGGGCGGTTTTCGGCTTCAGGCCGAGAAGATTTTTCACGGCGGCAGAAGTTTTTCCCTTCGCCCTGGCCTCCAAAAGCCGGCCGAAGAGAATCAGGGTGACGATCATTGCCGCGCCGTCATAATAGACATGAGGCATAACGCCCGCACTTTCAAAAAAGCGCGGAAACACGGTTGCCGCCGCCGAGTACACGTAGGCGGAAAAAGAACCGACGGCTACCAGTGTGTTCATATCCGATGTTTTCTGCCGGGCGGCCTTTATGGCGCCGACGTAAAATCGGCTGCCCACCCAGAAAACGGCAGGCACTGTCAAAACAAGCATTGCCCAAAGCATGGTCTGCCTGGGTATGAAATCCAGGAAGGGAAACCAGTGCTGCATCGAGCCGAAAAAAATTATCACACTGAGCACGGCACCGGCGATAACCTTTGTTTTCAGCTCTTTGAGCTCGCGCCGGCGCATCGCCTCCACCGGGTCCGACGCCGTATCGGTAAGCACCCCCAGAAACTCGTAGCCCGCATCTGTAACCGCTTTGGCCAGCGCTGCCGTTCCGGCCCAGGGGTTCTCGTGCAAAACGGTGGCACGCGCTGTCGCAAGATTCACACTGACATCCGTTACACCGCCCACCCTGCCCAGCGCCTTTTCCACCCGACGCACACAGGCGGCACAGGTCATGCCTCCGACGGAGACGGTCAGTTTTTCCCGACTGCCGGGGGCTGCTTCGATTATGGACTCGTAGCCCATGTCGTGAATCGCGGCCTCGAGGGCACCGGTATCGGTTTGCTCCGGGTCGAATTCAACCTGTGCCTTTTCACTGGCGAAGTTAACCGAAGCATCCACCACACCCGGCATCCTGCGCAGCCCTTCTTCAATGCGGCGCACGCATGCGGCGCAGCTCATACCGCTTATGTGCAGCTGTACTTTATCCGGCAACTTCGTAGCCCTCCTCTTCGATGACGCTCTTTACGAGTGCCGCATCGACAGGTTTCGACTCTTCATAGGTTGCGGTGCCGGTTTTCAGATCCACATGAACATTTTTAATACCGTCCACCGAATTGAGCGCTTTGGTCACCGCCATCACGCAATGCTGACAGGTCATGCCCTTTATTTTGATTTCTTTCATCTCGCGGCTCCTTTCAGAAAATGATTAGTTTTAAGTTAACCATCACACCGGCTATGGCAAGAAATAAAATACCCCAGATCGCGCTTGCTCAAAAAACAAATACTCTGTATGATCACGAGAAGATATGAGGGTGGGCCATGATCATACGCTGCTGGGGGGCCAGAGGCTCCATACCCGTTTGCGGAAAAGATTATCTGCGCTACGGCGGAAATACGACCTGTCTGGAAATTCAAAACAACGACGGTGACATTCTTCTGGTCGATGCCGGCTCGGGAATCCGCGAGGCGGGAAACGCGCTCGTGGCCACAGGTCAATTAAATGTCACACTGCTTTTGACACACGGGCACTGGGACCATATTATGGGCTTTCCCTTTTTCAAACCTCTTTATCAGCCACAGATCGAGATCACCGTTGTGGGAGAAGCCTTCGCACAGGATTCCATAAAAGATATCCTGACACAAGTCATGTCCGCACCTTACTTCCCGATAAACTATGATGAAGTGCGCGCCAATGTCATTTACGCAGACAGATGCGGCGACATCTTCCCGCTTGGCGATCTGTGTGTCGAATCCATCGCCCTGTCCCATCCCAATCGGGCCAGCGGATATAAATTTATGGATAATGGAAAAACTTTCGTCTTTTTCACGGACAACGAACTGGGGCTCGACCATGAGGGAGCCGCCGGCTACGACAGTTATGTATCTTTTTGCCGCGATGCCGACCTGCTCGTGCACGATGCAGAATATAAAGATGATGAATACTCAGGCAAGCGGGGCTGGGGCCATTCCACGGTCGGCCAGGCAGCCAGACTCGCCCTGGACGCGGGCGTGAAGAGGCTGGGGCTGTTCCATCATAATCAGGACCGGCGCGACGACGAAATCGACGATATGGTCGCCGGCTGCCGTGACCTGATGGCCCGCGCAGGCGCGAGGACGGATTGCTTCGGCGTCAGCCAGGGCATGGAAATGACTCTGTAGCCTAAAAAATCAAAAAGAAATCTCCTGAGTGAGAAGTTCCGGGCACACATTTCGTACAGATCGGGATATACGCGGCCGGGCCGCGTTTTTCACAAAAAAAGCTTTCCTGCCGGGTAGCGGTTTTTTCTGAATGTTTCTTCCAACAACAGCCGAAGAGTTGAAAAAAAGAGGCTGGCGCGAGCCGGATGTCATTTTGATCACGGGCGATGCGTATATCGACAGCCCGCATGTCGGCGTGGCGCTTATCGGCAGGGTGCTCGCCGCTCAAGGCTATCACGTGGGCATCATCGCCCAGCCGGATATCACCACCGACAAGGACATCAAAAGACTGGGCGAGCCTCGCCTGTTCTGGGGAATCACCGGAGGCTGCATGGATTCGATGGTGGCCAACTACACGGCCACAGGAAGGAAAAGGCACCACGACGACCTCACGCCAGGCGGCGAAAACAACCGCCGCCCCGACCGGGCCTGCCTGGCTTATGCCAACCTCATCCGCCGCTACTATAAAAACACCAGACCGCTGGTACTGGGCGGGCTGGAAGCGGCAATGCGCCGTATCGCCCACTACGATTACTGGTCTGATTCCGTACGCCGCTCGATCCTGTTCGATGCGCGGGCGGATATTTTAGCCTATGGCATGGCGGAACGGGCGGTTCTGGAAATTGCCGGACGCCTGAAAGCGGGCGAGGACCTGAAAAACATTCGCGGCACATGCACAATCGAGGACGCCGCGCCTGAGAGCTACGTGCAATTGCCTTCACATGAAGAAGCCGCTTCCGATAAAAAGGCTTTTGTGCGGATGTTCAAAATATTTTCCGCCAACAACGATCCGGTCACAGCCTCAGGGCTCTGCCAGAGGCATGCCAACCGTTTTCTGGTGCATCATCCCCCCGCGCCTCATTTAACGCCCGGTGAACTCGACACGATTTACGGACACCCCTACACACGGCGCGTTCATCCCTTCTACGCCGCCGGGGGCAAAGTACGGGCCATGGATACCATCTCCTTTTCTCTGACCACGCACCGCGGCTGTCTGGGGGAGTGCAACTTCTGCTGCATCGGCCTGCACGAAGGCCGGGCCATCATCAGCCGCAGCGAGGAATCCATCCTGGCCGAAGCCCGGCTCATCACATCGCACCCGGATTTTCGCGGCTATCTGACGGATGTGGGAGGCGCCACGGCCAATATGTACGGAAGCGATTGCAGACGCATGCACACAAAAGGAAGCTGCCCTGACAGGCGATGTCTTTACCCGCGGGTTTGTCCTTCATTGAAGGCGGATCATTTACGTCATCTGAAGTTACTGGAACGCCTTGGCAAAATACCGGGCGTCAAAAAGGTCTTTGTCGCATCGGGACTGCGCCATGACCTGATTTTGGCAGATAAAAAAAACGGTGTGCGCTACCTCAAAGAGCTGCTTTTAAGCCATACCTCCGGACAGATGAAAATTGCGCCCGAGCATACCTCTGGCCGTGTTCTGGCGCTTATGGGAAAACCTTCCGAAGAAAGCCTGATCAATTTCAAAAAACTCTTTGACGACCTCAACAAGGCGGGTGGAAAAAAGCAGTTTCTGACCTATTATTTCATTGCCGCTCATCCAGGGTGCAGCATGGAGGATATGCAGCGGTTGAAGACCTTTACGGCACGAAAACTAAACACCACGCCCAGGCAGGTACAGATCTTCACACCTCTTCCCTCTACCTGGTCGGCTCTCATGTATCATACGGGCCTCGACCCGGTGAGCGGGCGCAGTATATTTGTTGAAAAAGACGCACGGGAAAAACAAAAACAAAAAGATACCGTCACAACGATGCAAAACAGACGACTCAGGTAATTCACCGCTGGCGAAAGCGGCCGCAGACATTCAGACCCTGCCGTAGACATCCTCTAGCCTCTCGATATCGTCCTCACCGAAGTAGGTGCCGGTCTGTATTTCGATGATGATTAAATCGACGTCCCCGGTGTTTTCCAGACGATGCAGGCTACCATGAGGGATATCGGCTGACGCCCCTTTTTGCAGGATGAGGGTTTTATCGTCAATTGTCGCCAGGCCGGTACCGTCAAGCACAAACCAGTGTTCGGAGCGCCTCTGATGGCGTTGCAGACTGAGGCAGCCGGCCGGTTTGACCGCTATCTTTTTTATTTTATACGCCGGTTCATCTTTAAGAATCTGAAAGTAGCCCCAAGGGCGGGTGATTATTTCTTCCATCTCGCCTGCGCTCATTTGAATTGTTTTTTGCTATCATACAATAGCGCAAATGGAAAGTCAGCTTTTGGATGCTGATATCGTCTCTGGCACGGCGGGGATTTTCTTGCCTCGCATTCATGGAGCAGTTATGATAATTCGCGTTCAGTGTGAAATAATGGATATGAACTATTCGATTGTCCGCAGCAGAAAAAGAAAAAAGACCATCTCTTTGCAGATCGATACTGACTCGCGCATAACCGTTTATGCACCGAGCTTTACGCCTGTCGGGGAAATCAGCCGCTTTGTGGAAGAAAAGCGAAGCTGGATCACAAAAGTCATGCGCCGTCAGTCGCTGCAAAGTACCCGTCGCATAGAAAAGCGCTACACCAGCGGCGAGTCATTCTACTACCTGGGGCGTGCCTGTCCGCTTGAGGCTTATTACGACCCGTTGGAAGAACGGGGGGTGACGCTGCGAAATGAATGTTTTTCCCTCAACTGCCCCGACGACCAGAGTATGAGAAAGTTCTATTTTGTCTGCTGGTATAAAGACAGGGCCATGCATCACATCAGCCGACGGCTTGAACATTACAGCTCCATGCTCGGACTGGCTCATGGGGGCTTCCGGATAACCTCGGCCGAAAGGCGATGGGGCTCCTGCTCGGAGCGTAATCGCCTGGCGTTCAGTTTCCGACTGATCATGGCGCCGCCGGAAGTCATCGATTATGTGGTGGTACATGAGCTGGCGCATATCCTGCAGAAAAATCACTCTTCAAAATTCTGGGACTTGGTGCTAGAGGTGTTGCCCGATTACCGGATGCACCGCCGGTGGCTTCGTGATAATGAGTACCGTTTTAATCTCTGAACCGGGGTTGGAAAGGACACGTGCGTTTTCGCATGGATATTACAGAAAACATTGAACTTACGCACCATGCACTTCTGGCAGAGCATTTCCGCCGGATGCATCTGAACGTTTCCGACTACACATTTACCAACGTTTATCTGTTTCGGAACATCAGCCGCTACAGCATCCGGACAAAATTCTGCGGGACATTTATTTCCGCCTACAACGCCAAAGGACAAAATTACATCATGCCTCTTGCCAGCCCCGCAGACTGTTCGAAGGAGACGCTCACTGAGTTTCTTGACGGGGACAATTTTTTCTTTCCGATTCCCGAAGAATGGCTGCCCTATTTTGCTTCAGATACTTTCAGCGCCTCATACAATGCCAGTGAATCAGATTATATCTATCTGACATCAAGCATGGCGTCGTTTTCGGGAAAACAGTTCACCAGGCACCGCAATCATCTGAATCAGTTTTTCGGCGCATACCGGGCGGCCGGCCGTCCCCTGGGGGAAGAAACTCTCCCGGATGCCATGACTGTTTTGCAGATCTGGCAGAATGAATCCCGCCTCCCGGCGGCCAAAACCGATTTTGCCGTGTGCACGGAAGCGTTGCAAAACTTCTCAGCCCTTGCCCTGTGGGGCACGATATATTACATTGAAGCGAAACCGGCGGGATTCGTTATCGGAGAGCCTCTGAACAGTGATATGTTCTGCCTCCATTTCGCCAAGGGTTCCAGACAGTATCACGGCATTTATCAGTTCATGTTCAATGATACGGCAAAAAAACTGGAGGCGGATTATAAATACCTGAATCTCGAAGAAGACATGGGAGATAAGAATTTGAAAAAAACAAAATTATCGTACGGTCCGCAACAGATTTTGAAAAAATACCGGATCGGCCTGAGGGCGGGGATCTGATGGACAATCTTATAGCACTGGCCAACTTGCGAGAAGGCGATCAGGGGATTATTCATTCCATCGGCGGCGGCTCATCGCTCACCAGCCGGCTGGCCGGCATGGGTCTGGTAACAGGCGCGCGTTTCCGTGTGGCCCAGGTGAGCGGAGGGATGGTGGTCATTCTGGTCTCTTCCACCAGAATCGCCCTGGGGCGCGGTGAGTCGGCAAAAATCATGGTCTATAAAATAGACCCCTCCGACGAGGTCTGCACCGTACCGGTGGAAAAGGAAATATCCGTGGCGCTGGTCGGCCAGCCCAACGTCGGCAAATCCACGGTCTTTAATATTCTGACGGGCCTTTCCCAGCATGTCGGCAACTGGCCCGGCAAAACCGTAGAGAAAAAAGAAGGAGAGCACCGCATCGGGGACAAACTCATCCGGATGGTGGACCTGCCGGGTACTTACAGCCTGACCGCTTTTTCCGAGGAGGAAAGGATCGCCCGGGACTACATCATTCAGGAAAAACCGGACCTTGTCGTGCTGGTGCTCAATGCCGCCGCGCTGGAACGCAGCCTTTATCTTCTGGCCGAGGTACTTCTTTTAGGACGTCCCGTGGTCGTGGCGATCAATATGCTGGACGTTGCCCAGGATCAGGGCACCGAGGTCAACGCCAAATCATTGCAGGATTCCCTGGGTCTGCCGGTGGTTCCCATGGTCGCCAGACGTAACGTCGGCATAAAGGAACTGGTGGAGCAGATTGTCACAGCCGACGCCTCGACACAGCGAAACTACCAACATGAGCTACCGGCTGTTGCCGACGACCATCTGGATGTTTACCGCAGTATTTTAGAAATTGTCCGGCCTCACATCAGCTCGCCCTTCACGCCGTACTGGATGGCGATAAAATTGATGGAAGGAGACCCGGAAGCTTCCGCCATGGCCAAAAAGATCATCCCGGAAGTCGGCTGGAGGGCGATACAGGAAATGCTTCTCCAGCACGAGGACGCACTGCATGCGGTTGTGAAGGGGCGCTATGACTGGATCGAAAAAATGACCCGGGCCTCCGTTTCACATTTTAAAATGGGGCAGCTTGTCCTGACCGACCGCATCGACCACATACTGACACGCCCTGTTTTCGGCATCCCGATCCTTCTGGCCGTCATGGCACTGGTGTTTTTCCTGACCTACAGTGTGGGTGTGCCCCTGCAAAACATGATCGAGGACGGCATGCACAGCCTCTCCCAACATGCCGCCCCCTTTCTGAAAACATGGCCGGATTGGATGCAGGGCCTTTTGATAAACGGTGTCATCGGCGGAGCAGGCTCCGTGTTGAGCTTTGTCCCGATTTTGCTTATTTTTTTCGCCATTATGGCTTTCCTGGAAGACGTGGGCTACATGGCGCGGGCCGCCTTTGTGATGGATCGCATCATGCACCTGGTCGGTCTGCACGGGAAAAGCTTCATTCCCATGTGCCTGGGTTTCGGCTGCAATGTGCCGGCGGTGCTGGGCGCACGCATCATCGAAACGCGCAAAGCCCGGATGATCACCCTGCTTTTGATTCCTTTCGTTCCCTGCACCGCCCGTCTTGCCGTGCTGACCCTGGTGTCCGCAGCCATTTTCGGCGACAAGGCTGTTTTTGCCTCCTGGCTGATCGTGGCGCTCAACATCGCAGTTTTGGGCGTCGTCGGCATGCTCGTCAACAAAACCCTTTGGAAACAGGACGCGCCTTTCATTATGGAACTGCCGATCTATCATCGCCCGGACCTCCGGACGATAATGATCGCCATTCGCTCGAGGATATGGGCCTTCGTCCGTAAGGCGGGAACCGTGATCCTGGGTGTTTCCGTCATTATCTGGGTCATTTCCTACTTCCCTACAGGCACAGTGGAAGAAAGCTGGCTGGCTTCGCTGGGCCGGCTGATGGAGCCTCTGGGGGTGCCGCTGGGGTTGGACTGGAAAATGATCACCGCCCTATTCACCGGGCTGGTCGCAAAGGAAACGGTCGTGGCGACACTGGGCGTATTGTATTCCGTGGGTGATCAGGGATTGGCGAGCGTCCTTCCGACGATTATGAACCACGCCTCGGCCGCCGCTTTTCTGGTGGTGATGATGCTTTTCATGCCGTGCGTCGCCACTATCGCCGTACTGAAGCAGGAGATGAACTCTAACAAATGGTTTTACGGAGCCATTCTCATGACGCTGGTCATTTCATATGCAGGGGGTGCGGCAGCTTATCATCTGGTCAGCCGGATGGGGTAGCCCCCGATATTTTGCAAAAGAGTGTTTTATAAAACAACGGCGCGGGCAGAACCCGCGCCGTTGTTGTTTTCGGGAAATCCGGCTCCCCTTCCCGTCAGCCGTGCATTTTCTCCAGATCCATGATCCGGGCGCGCAGGGGGTCCGGGATATTTACTTTTACGTTATTGCGGTAATCGTAGGTCACAATTACACCCTCTCCATCGGCGGCGATTCTTTTGGTTTTCGTGCTGAAAACCTCATAGCCCATTACAAAACGATCCGCCTCCATGCTTAAAATTTTAGTGCCGGCTATTACCGTATCCGGGTATTGCAACGGAAGTTTATAACGGCACTCGGTGGAGGCGAGAATCGGCCCGATACCTGTCTCTTTTGTGTAGTTCAGCATATCCAGGCGGTTGAAATACTCGATTCGCACCGTTTCAAAATAGCGGAAATAGATAATATTGTTGACATGCCCCATGGCGTCCATCTCTCCCCATGCCACGGGAATATTCATCGTCACGGTGCAGGCGGATAAAACATCTTCCATATCTCCCTCCTCTTTGGAATGAAATTAAAAGCAATGACCGGAAAACGGCCCTTTTTCAGAATATAATCCCCGCCTCATAAAAAGCAATCCCGCGGGTGCATCTTTTCTTCAGAGGCGTCAAATATGGACTTTACAGGGAAGGCCGTGCCAACCGGCCAGGGCGCGCGCCATAAGCCTCTGATTTCCAACCTCTTTGTAAAATCCGGCAAATAGCACTTGTGTTATCCTCATTCCTGTTTTAAAAGTTCCGCTCACATTCAGATATCGACAATGAAACGGCCGACAAATGAAAAAGAAAAAGATAATTATCTGGTTTTTGTTTTTTTTGCTCTGCATTGTCGTGGCTTTTCTTGCCCTGTATTCCCAAAGGGAGACCATCCTGGAGAGTGCCGGCCGCTTCATGGCGCCTACAGGTGATCACCGCGCGGACATCGCCATTGTGGAAGGGACGGATTTTGTAAGCACCGGCTCAGTGGAGGCGGGGATAGATCTGCTCCGGGCGGGCAGGGTAAAAAAAATCGTGATCGTCGTGCAACGGATCGCTCCGGCGCACCGGCCGTTCGGGATCAACGGTGATTATCCCAACGTGCTTGGAGCCAAGCTGCAGGAGGCGGGGCTCCTACAAGGAGATTTCAGAATCATCGTCGTGCCGGTACGAACCCCGATCACCCTGAAGGAGGCTGAATTCGTGATAAAAGAACTGACTCCCATGCGAATGAAAGACGCTGTTTTGATCGCCAGTTCCTTTCACACACGCAGAAGCTATCTTTGCTATTCCTATTTCGCTGCACCTCTGAATATAAAGATTTACCCTCTGGCTGTATTCACAGAAAATCAAAGTGATAAGTGGTGGGAAGACAAAAAGAGCAGGCGCACTTTCGGAGATGAAACTCTGAAGCTTGTGTATTATCTGGCGGCCCGCCACATTCCCTTTAAATTTTCATATTAAAGGCAACTGGTTTATAAGGTGGCGGCCAGCACTGCCGCGCCGATTGCGCCGTTCACCTGCGCGTAGGGCGAGACCTCGATTTTCAATCCCAGTTTTTTCTCCAGCGCGTGTACGACGCCTTCGTTACGGGCAACACCGCCGGTCATCATCACCGGCTCGACCACGCCGACACGTGCCAGCATGGCGGAAACACGCGCGGCAATTGATTCATGGATACCGGCGATGATCTCGGGCCTTTGCTCACCACGGGCGATAAGCGAGATTACTTCCGACTCTGCAAAGACGGTGCAAAGACTGCTTATTTTGGCAGGCTGCTCCGATTTGAGCGACATCGCGCCGAACTCATCAAGATTGACTTCCAGCGCGCGCGCCATCACTTCCAGGAAACGGCCCGTACCGGCCGCGCATTTATCGTTCATGACAAAATTTTTGACTTTCCCCGTCTCATCGAGAGATATGGCTTTGCTGTCCTGCCCGCCGATGTCGATAATCGTACGGACCTTATTGTTGACAAAGTGAGCGCCTGCGGCGTGGGCGAGGATCTCGGTGAAAGTCCGGTCGGCGAACTTTACCGAATTGCGCCCGTAGCCTGTGGAGACGATTTTGGCAACGGCCGATCTGTCAAGGCCCGCCTCCACCAGAGTCTCCTCATACACCTTGATGCCCGCCGCCTCCGCGTTATAGCCGGTGAAAATAACTTTGGTCCCGATGATTTTGCCGTCCTGCAAAAGGGCGGCCTTGGCCGTAATGGAGCCGATATCAATTCCCGCTGTCAGCATATCATTTCATTTAAGCAGGCAAAGTTTGAATACGCCCGGACCGGTTTGCTTTACCGGTCGTTTGGCGCTCAGTTCCTGCTTTTAGCTCTCTCCTTGATAATTTCCATGAAGGCGTCGATCCGTGTGGCAATCTGGCTTTCAGAAAAGCTGCGGTCATCGACCATGTCCGCCTCCAGCATCAGACAGGGGATGCCCCTTTGTTCTCCCACAATCCTTTCGATATCGAGCTGGCCGAAGGAATATGGCTTGCAACTGCGGTTGGAGTGCAGGACAAGACCGTCCACGTCATATTTGTCGATCATTTCGATGACAGTTTTGGCCATTTCATCGACACCGATGTTCAGATAGATCCTCGTGTAGGCTTCCGCCATGGAATCGATAAAACGGTTCTCGTCGATATACTTCATCGAGCCACACCAGGCAGAGGTGTATGTGTCCGCTACCAGGCAGGCATTGTGCGAGGCGAATTTCTGCGACAACCAGCGCACGCGTGGCCAGATGGGGATGTTGTCCCACAAAAGCCGGTATTTTTCATCAGGCACCACACCGATGCCTCTGGCCACGCGATCTTTCATTTGAGCCAACAGGTTTTGGTAGTAGCGAACCGCCGTTTTCGTCCCCCGGAGCGTCACGATCAGCGCCAGGTGGTAAAAGGCGTCAAATGCGCTCATCGGTGCCGGCCGTGCGGCCGCCGTATC
>Ga0255340_1003532_pt1 | contig 16343 bp, 3 predicted proteins | sample wastewater_treat_7_FD_192417 | JGI IMG/M metagenome (GOLD analysis project Ga0255340, IMG submission 192417) | Wastewater microbial communities from Lulu Island WWTP, Vancouver, Canada - plant10 | ecosystem: Engineered > WWTP > Wastewater > Unclassified | place: Canada: Vancouver, British... | reverse complement strand
TCCACTTAGTTCCATTTGAGTGAATTTATATCACATAATTGAAGAATTGGCAAGTACACAGATAAAAGTTGAGAGCCGTGCATACAGACTTCCCGCCGTCCGCAATGCAAAAAATATCCCCCCTGCCGGAGCAGAGGGGATAAATTTTACTTATCAGTCTTCGTTCTTCTTTCTCGAACGAGCGATGAATGCTGCGAATGCGGCAAATACCATGAAGAGCATTACCTTATTCATATCATCAACGCCTGTCTTAGGAGAACTTGTTGTAACTGAAGGTGTTGTGTTGTTTGAACGTGTGGTCGTTGTTGTGGTAGTTGTTGTAGTTGTAGTAGTAGTCGATGTTGATGTAGATGTGCTTGTTGAAGTAGAAGTCGTGGTAGCGATGTCAGTATCTATCATAGTGATCTCTGAACCGTCAACGCCTGTATCACCTGTAACGATGCCGTCCTGGATAGTGAATACGATGTCAGTAGCGACCTCATATCCGTCCGGAGCAGCGATCTCGTGGAGTACATAAGTGCCGTTCGGGAGAGACTTGATAAATGTAGCTGTGCTTCCTGAGATCCACTTCAGCTCTGTAGTATCACCTGTGCTGATGAGCTTAGCACCTTCACCGAGTTCAACATCTTCGATGTAGAATTCGATAGCCACGCCGTTGTCAACACCTGTGAGAGTAAGCTCTGCACCTGCAAGCTCAACGCTGTGAACGTCCTGCTTGCTGATCTTGATATCAACATAGATAACTGTAGTAGAAGTAGTTGATGTGGTCGATGTTGTAGATGTAGTTGTTTCTGTTGTTGTAGTTGTAGATGTGGTAGATGTTGTAGTGGTTTCAGTTGTAGCAGTACCGGTTCCGGGGAAACCTGTGCCGGTAGTAGCTGTACCTGTACCGCTGCCGATCATACCGCCTTCTGTTGTAGATGTTGTCGTTGTTGTAGTAGATGTTGTCGTTGTAGTTGTTGTTGTGGTTGTAGTAGTTGTTGTTGTAGTTGTAGTAGTTGTAGTAGTTGTTGTAGTTGTAGTTGTTGTGGAAGTTGTTGTAGTTGTAGATGTAGTGGTCGTTGTAGTTGTAGTAGTTGTCGTAGTAGTTGTTGTTGTGCTGGTTGTTGTTGTAGAAGTGGTTGTGACCTTAGCATTGTCTATCATAGTGATATCTGCACCGTCAACGCCTGTGCCGCCGGTTACGATGCCGTCCTGGATAGTGAATACGATGTCTGTAGCAACTTCATATCCGTCCGGAGCAGCGATCTCGTGGAGTACATAAGTGCCGTTCGGGAGAGCCTTGATATATGTAGCTGTGTCGCCTGAGATCCACTTCAGTTCTGTTGTATCACCTGTGCTGATGAGCTTAGCACCTTCACCGAGAATTACATCTTCGATGTAGAACTCGATAGCTTCGCCGTTATCAACACCTGTGAGTGTAAGCTCTGCACCTGCAAGCTCAACACTGTGAACGTCCTGCTTGCTGATCTTGATGTCAACATAGATAGGAGCTGTTGTAGCAGTTGTGCTTGTGGTCGTAGTGCTTGTAGTAGTTGTAGTTGTTGTGGTCGTGGTAGTTGAAGTTGTTGTTGTCGTTGTTGATGTAGAAGTTGTGGTCTTGATCTCGTCGATCATTACAACTGTCTTATCGCCAACTACTTTAGCTCCTGTTACCTTGCCGTCTTCTACTGTGAATGTGATGTCTGTTGCTACTTCGTAGCCCTGAGGTGCTGCCACTTCGTGGAGGGTGTAGTTTCCGTCCGGTACGTTCTTTACGAATGTGGACTCTGTTCCTGACTTCCATGTAAGTGTCTTGCCTGAACCGGAAATTACCTGTCCGCCTTCGCCTACGATGAGGTTCTGGATATCGAACACGATGTCGTTTCCGTCGCTGTCCTTACCGGTGAGGGTGAGAACTGCTCCTTCAAGCTCTGTTCCTACTGTATCTCTCTTGCTGATCTCAAGATCAACAATGATAGTTGTAGTAGTTGTGGTTGTTGTGGTTGTTGTGGTTGTAGTTGTGGAAGTTGTTGTTGTACTTGTAGTTGTTGTAGTGGTTGTCGTTGTAGAAGTTGTTGTAGTGGTAGTAGTCGTTGTAGTAGTTGTGCTTGTTGTTGTGGTAGTTGTTGTAGATGTAGTAGTTGTGGTCGTGCTTGTTGTAGTAGTGGTTGTGGTGGTTGTTGTTGTAGTTGTAGAAGTTGTTGTAGTAGTCGTTGACTCTGTCGATGTTGTTGTTGTCGATGTCGTCGTGGACTCTGTTGTGGTGCTTGTGCTTGTAGTAGTTGTTGTGGTCGTGGTAGTTGTGGAAGTTGTTGTCGTTGTTGATGTAGAAGTTGTGGTCTTGATCTCGTCGATCATTACAACTGTCTTATCGCCAACTACTTTAGCTCCTGTTACCTTACCGTCTTCAACTGTGAATGTGATGTCTGTTGCTACTTCGTAGCCCTGAGGTGCTGCCACTTCGTGGAGAGTGTAGTTTCCGTCCGGTACGTTCTTTACGAATGTGGACTCTGTTCCTGACTTCCATGTAAGTGTCTTGCCTGAACCGGAAATCACCTGTCCGCCTTCGCCTACGATGAGGTTCTGGATATCAAAGACAATGTCATTTCCTTCGCTGTCCTTACCTGTGAGGGTGAGAACTGCTCCTTCAAGCTCTGTTCCTACTGTATCTCTCTTGCTGATCTCAAGATCAACAATGATAGTTGTAGTAGTTGTGGTTGTAGTTGTGGAAGTTGTTGTTGTACTTGTAGTTGTTGTTGTAGTTGTCGTTGTAGTGGTAGTAGTCGTTGTTGTAGTTGTGCTTGTTGTTGTGGTAGTCGTTGTTGTGGTCGATGTGGTTGTTGTAGATGTAGTAGTTGTGGTTGTAGTTGTAGTAGTTGTTGTGGTCGTGGTTGTTGTGGTGGTTGTAGTTGTAGAAGTTGTTGTTGTAGTCGTTGACTCCGTCGATGTTGTTGTTGTCGATGTCGTCGTGGACTCTGTTGTGGTGGTAGTTGTTGTGGTCGTGGTAGTTGAAGTTGTTGTCGTTGTTGATGTAGAAGTTGTTGTCTTGATCTCGTCGATCATTACAACTGTCTTGTCGCCATCTACATTAGCTCCTGTTACCTTGCCATTTTCAACTGTGAAAGTGATGTCAGTTGCTACTTCGTAGCCCTGAGGTGCTGCCACTTCGTGGAGTGTGTAGTTTCCGTCCGGTACGTTCTTAACGAATGTGGACTCTGTTCCTGACTTCCATGTAAGTGTCTTGCCTGAACCGGAAATTACCTGTCCGCCTTCGCCTACGATGAGGTTCTGGATATCGAACACGATGTCATTGCCGTCGCTGTCCTTACCTGTGAGGGTGAGAACTGCTCCTTCAAGCTCTGTTCCTACTGTATCTCTCTTGCTGATCTCAAGATCAACAATGATAGTTGTAGTAGTTGTGGTTGTAGTTGTGGAAGTTGTTGTTGTACTTGTAGTTGTTGTTGTAGTTGTCGTTGTAGTGGTAGTAGTCGTTGTTGTAGTTGTGCTTGTTGTTGTGGTAGTCGTTGTTGTGGTCGATGTGGTTGTTGTAGATGTAGTAGTTGTGGTTGTAGTTGTAGTAGTTGTTGTGGTCGTGGTTGTTGTGGTGGTTGTAGTTGTAGAAGTTGTTGTTGTAGTCGTTGACTCCGTCGATGTTGTTGTTGTCGATGTCGTCGTGGACTCTGTTGTGGTGGTAGTTGTTGTGGTCGTGGTAGTTGAAGTTGTTGTCGTTGTTGATGTAGAAGTTGTGGTCTTGATCTCGTCGATCATTACAACTGTCTTATCGCCGACTACTTTAGCTCCTGTTACCTTGCCGTCTTCTACTGTGAATGTGATGTCTGTTGCTACTTCGTAGCCCTGAGGTGCTGCCACTTCGTGGAGTGTGTAGTTTCCGTCCGGAACATTCTTAACGAATGTGGACTCTGTTCCTGACTTCCATGTAAGTGTCTTGCCTGAACCGGAAATTACCTGTCCGCCTTCGCCTACGATGAGGTTCTGGATATCGAACACGATATCATTTCCTTCGCTGTCCTTACCGGTGAGGGTGAGAACTGCTCCTTCAAGCTCTGTTCCTACTGTATCTCTCTTGCTGATCTCAAGATCAACAATGATCGTTGTAGTAGTTGTGGTTGTTGTTGTGCTTGTGGTTGTTGTGGAAGTTGTTGTTGTACTTGTAGTTGTTGTAGTAGTTGTCGTTGTAGTGGTAGTAGTCGTTGTTGTAGTTGTGGTAGATGTAGTAGTTGTGGTCGTGCTTGTTGTAGTAGTGGTAGTTGTGGTTGTAGTTGTAGTAGATGTTGTTGTTGTAGTCGTCGACTCTGTCGATGTTGTTGTTGTCGATGTCGTCGTGGACTCTGTTGTGGTTGTGCTTGTAGTTGTTGTGGTCGTGGTAGTTGTGGAAGTTGTTGTCGTTGTTGATGTAGAAGTTGTAGTCTTGATCTCGTCGATCATTACAACTGTCTTGTCGCCAACTACTTTAGCTCCTGTTACCTTACCGTCTTCAACTGTGAATGTGATGTCTGTTGCTATTTCATAGCCCTGAGGTGCTGCCACTTCGTGGAGGACATATGAACCGTCCGGTACATTCTTAACGAATGTGGACTCTGTTCCTGACTTCCATGTAAGTGTCTTGCCTGAACCGGAAATTACCTGTCCGCCTTCGCCTACGATGAGGTTCTGGATATCGAACACGATATCGTTTCCGTCGCTGTCCTTACCTGTAAGGGTGAGAACTGCTCCTTCAAGCTCTGTTCCTACTGTATCTCTCTTGCTGATCTCAAGATCAACAATGATCGTTGTAGTAGTTGTGGTTGTGGTTGTAGAAGTTGTTGTTGTGCTTGTGGTCGTTGTGGAAGTTGTTGTTGTAGTTGTGGTTGTAGTGGTTGTTGATGTAGTAGTTGTCGTTGTGGTAGTCGTTGTTGTGGTCGATGTGGTTGTTGTAGATGTAGTAGTTGTGGTTGTAGTTGTAGTAGTTGTTGTTGTGGAAGTTGTGGTTGTAGTAGATGTGGTTGTTGTAGTCGTTGACTCTGTCGATGTTGTTGTTGTCGATGTCGTCGTGGACTCTGTTGTTGCGCTTGTAGTTGTTGTGGTCGTTGTAGTTGAAGTTGTAGACTCTGTTGTTGTGGTAGTAATTGTGCGGTTTACCATTCCAACATCGCCGGTAGCTGTTGTTGCTGCTGTTTCTTCGCTCTCAGATGCGGCAGTTATGATAACTGAACCGTCAACGATGCTGAAGTAAACGTCAGCCGACTTCTCAAAGCCTTCCGGAACTTCTGTCTCTTCAAGAACATAATCACCGTCAAGAAGTCCTACAAGAGTCTTCGGATTTTCTTCGCTTGTCTTCCAGGAGATCTTTCCGCCTTCCCATATTGCATCGTTCTTTAACTCTGCCGGCTTTTCAGTTGTCTTGGAAGCCTTGCGCATTGTTATAGTAAGTTCAGCAACAGGTGAAGCTGCCTGATCTTCTGTCTCAAATGTCTTTGTGATCTTTACCTTGGATTCGCCGTTGGTGATATCAACTGAAACGATATTATCGCCGTCAGCATTTGTGATATTTCCCTCAGCGTCGATAGTGAATTCTGCTACAGGCTTTGAAGTATCTCCGAGCTTGAAGCCGTCAGGAGAAGCTGTCTCAAATACCTGATATGTCTTGCCGGCGGGGATAGCCTTGATAACGTGTGCTTTCTCAGTAGAGATCCACTTCTGCTCCACGCCGTTGATCGTTACTACAGAACCTGTGCTGTCACGGAGTTCAAGTGAAGCTCCTGCGATCATTGCTGTCTTTGTGGAATCGAACTTAGCGATCGATACCTCTATAGCCTTGTCGAGCATCTCTACAGTATCTTCACCGTTGGTCATTGTTTCGCCGTCGATGCGTACTATAACGCCCTTGACAACTTCAAATTCGATATCATCGGACTTGAGGTAGCCTGCCGGAGGTGTGATCTCTTTAAGTGTGTAGATTCCGTCTTCAACATTCTGGAGTTTAGCTGTGCCGCTGCCTGATGTCCAGATAATAGCTGTTCCGGCTGATATCTGTATCTCTGCATCTTCACCGACTGTGAAGCTGCCGGGCTTGAATGTGATATCGCTGCCGCTGCTTGTCTTACCTGTGAGCTGGAGCTGAGCTCCTGCAAGGCCGCTGCCGTCGCTCTTCTTCTGAATATTGATAGTTCCGAGAACTTTCTGTCTGTCAAATACAGTGATCGTCTTGCCGTCCTCTGAAACTGCATATTCACCTGTTGTCGATGCAGCCACAAGATTTGCCTGTCCGTTGTGGATAGTGAAATCAAACTTGCTTGTAGTATTGAGTTCATATCCTTCCGGTGCTGCGTTCTCTTCAAGTGTATATGTGTGTCCGTCGAGGAGTCCCTTGACTTCTGTATTATTTCCTGTGAATGTGTAAGACTTGCCGCCGTTTGTAAGACCTTCGGTGTTTTCGTCGATCTTAACGCCTGCGATTGTCTTGCCTATGAGTGTTTCATCAGCGTCGTTCACTGAGAAGATGAATGTAGCCTGACCGTCGCCTTCGATGTCCTTGCCATTTGCATCGCCCTCAACGAATTCCTTCTTGCTGATCGTGATATCGGTTGTTCTGCGGTCAAATACAGTGATCGTCTTGCCGTCCTCTGAAACTGCATATTCACCTGTTGTTGATGCAGCCACAAGATATGCCTGTCCGTTGTGGATCATGAAATCAAACTTGCTTGTAGTGTTGAGTTCATATCCTTCCGGTGCTGCGTTCTCTTCAAGTGTGTATGTGTGTCCGTCGAGGAGTCTCTTGACTTCTGTATTGTTTCCTGTGAATGTGTAAGACTTTCCGCCGTTTGTAAGACCTTCGGTATTTTCGTCGATCTTAACGCCTGCGATAGTCTTGCCTATGAGTGTTTCATCAGCGTCGTTCACTGAGAAGATGAATGTAGCCTGACCGTCGCCTTCGATGTCCTTGCCGTTTGCATCGCCCTCAACGAATTCCTTCTTGCTGATAGTGATATCGGTCGTCTTCTTATCAAGTACGGTTATTGTCTTTCCGTCTTCTGATATCTTGTATTCACCGTCAGTGGTTACTACTACAGAATTCTTGTCAACTTCGCCGTTCTTGATAGTAAACTCGAAGGCGCTTGTGGTCTTCTCATATCCCTCCGGAGCTGTTGTCTCTTCGAGGATATATGTATGACCTTCAACGAGTCCCTTGACGCTTGTGTCGTTGCCTGTGAATTTGTAAGACTTTCCGCCGTCTTCGAGTCCTTTTGTTTCAGAAGTGATCGTTACGCCGCCGATAGTCTTTCCTATGAGTGTTTCGTTCTCGTCCTTGACTGAGAATGTGAATGTTGCGTTGTTGTCCTCACCGTCGATATCCTTTTCAGTTCCGTCGGAAGTTATTTCCTTCTTGCTGATATGGAATTCTTCGGCTGCGTCTGCAACGATGATCCTGTTCTTGATAGTTTCACCGCTGATAACTTCTTCAACGCCTTCATTTACGACATTGCCGTTTTCGATCTGACCAGTCTCTACCTCTGCACCGTCACTGTAAGTGATCTTGCCGCCGCTGAGCGTGTAGTCACCGTCAGTTTCAGCATTGAGAAGCTCAACAGACTGTACTTTTCTTGTATTAGTTGAAGAACCCTCTGCGTTGACCTTCGTGTAGCGGAGTTCAACGTCCTTGACTTCAAATCTGAATGCTGATTCGATGACTTTGAGTCCGGTCGGAGCTGCTGTTTCTTCGAGTCTGTATATACCGGCTGAAAGACCTGCGAGCTTAGCTGCATTTCCTTCAAATTCGATATACTTATTTCCGTCGCTGCCAGTCTTTATAACAGCAGGTTTGCCCTCGATATCGATATTATCGAGTGATGCTGTATCGGACTCTGCATAGAGTCTGAAAGTAGCCTTGCCTGAAGTAACAGGCTCGCCGCCGAGCATCGTCTTGTCGATCTCGATGATCTGCTTATTATAAATAGTATGCCTTGCTGAACCCTGAGCGTTCGTCCACGGAACGTAAGCCGTATCTGTAACATCTGTCAGAGTTCCGTCGTCCTGTTTCTGGAATACCTTGAAGCTTTCTGTAACACCGTTCCTGATAACGATCTCCTGAACGAGATCAGTAAGCTGGTAGCCGGGTGCGGGTTCAGTTTCTTCAATGGTGTAGATACCGTCTCTGAGGCCAAGTATGATCAAAGCGAACTCAGTTGACTTGTACTCTATAACAGAGTTGTCTTCTCCGGTTATAGTATAGGGTATCTCCGGATTCTCGACACGAAGAGCACCGTATTGTTCATTACCCTCGGAGTCAAGAAATGCATACTGCTTGAGCTTGATGTTTTCTTGTGTGAAGTCGATATTTTCACGTTCGCCCTCAGCATTGAGTCTCTCGCCCTTTATACGGAGAGTAGCACCCACTACCTGAGTGTCATGGTCTGCGTCCTGATATCTGACTTTTCTTATCTGATAAGAGTTGAGCTGATCTTTTGCAGTGATCTTAGCTTCTGCTGTAACATTGCCGTTCTCATCAGTCTTGCGACTCGTACCGCCGACATAAGTGTGTTCTTCAATGGCACTTATAACGCCGTCTCTTACTCTGAATTTGTATACGCCTGAGCCGAATTCACTTATTGAGTGATATCCGGCAGGAGCAGATTCCTCTGAAAGTGTATAATCACCGTCAGGAAGATCTTTGAGTCGGAGCGTCTTGCCGTCTGTAGTCCACTTTACAGCAGTCTTATCAGCACTTACGAATGATAATGCTTCGCTGTTGTCTGTCTCGGTGCCGTCAGCTCCGAGCGATGCAGCTTTGACATTTTCGAGTGTAGTGCCTGTGATAGCAGGAGTATCGAGTTTGAGGATCATTACTGCTCCGATGATATCTTCTGCCACGTCATCACCGGTGAGCGATGTCTGGTTGTCTGTCTTGTGGAAATCGATAACGTTCGATACAGCCTCATCAGGCATCGAGAATCTGTATACGCTGCCTCCGCCCGATGTATCCGCTGTTACCTCTCTGTAGTTGTCGAGATCGAGGTAATCCGCATCTTCATTGCCCTCTTCGTTGGTGTTGAGAACGTAGAAATTATAGGTAGTTGTTGCCATCCAACCATAGCCGCTTGTTGTAGATGTGAAATAGAAGTAAACAGGTGATGCAAGCTTATAGCCGGCAGGAGCAGATGTCTCTTCTATCTTATAGATATTGAAACTCTTGTTGTTTCCTGTACGCCTTGTGACCTGCATATCTCTGAGGAGACCTGCGATCTCTGCTTCACCGCTTCTTGTCTTTACAGGCACGAACTCTGCATCTGCCATAGCAGCAAGGTCATTTCCGCTGACTACTGACGAAACGAGAGTCATATCCTGGATATTGTCACTTGCGTTCGTACCGAGCTTGACTCCGTCCATATTGGTCTTGGTAAAGAGGAATGAAGCTTCGTTACGGCTGTTCGGAAGTGTGAATACCATTGCCTGCATATCCTTAGATGTCTTCGGGCTTATGTCGAAGCCGTCAACAACAGCAACAGGCTCAGTCTCTTCCTGACCATAATATACCTTTATTCCTGTAAATGTATTCGCTGACCAATTCTGAGTACGGATCTGAGTTTTGTCCCAATTTACTGTATTAGGATCAAACGTTACTCTTGTAACATATTTGCCGTCGGATTCAACAGTAGAACCGAATGATATTCCTTGATCAGTCCATTCGCCGTTTCCGGATACAGCTTCGGAATTATTGGTATATATATCGATATACTTTATCTTTCCGCCGTCTGTCAATGAACTTTCAAATAAGATGACCTTATGATCGTCGCCAGTCCATTTCACACCGGGTTCTCCGACAGCGATCTCATTTGAAGTTTCTGATACTGTAACTATTCTGTTTCGTACTGAACCGTCATCAAGAACGGTAAATACGTTCATCTTGTCAACAGCCTCTGTTCCGTAGCCGGCAGGAGCTGATGTTTCAGCTATTGCATAAACACCGGCAGGAAGTTCTTCAAACTGAACTATAACGCTCGTATCATTGATAGTCTCATCGAAAACCGTATCGATACCGTCTTCCGGAAGTCCGCTCAGCGATGCCGGAGCTGTCGTTCCGTTTTCCCTGACGTATTCGATACCCGAATCAGAGAGTTTTACAAATCTTACTTTCGCACCGCCAAGAGTACCGCCTGTTGTACGGTCTGTTTTGCGGAAGTTATACTTTTCGAGAGCCTTATCTCCGATAGTTACAGTTCTTGCTGCAACAGATTCAGTTATATCTGAAACTGTCCAGCCTGCTGTTGCGAGTGCAGTCTCGTCAAGCGAAAGTGTGTAAGAACCTCCGCCGCCTCCGGGACCGCCGCCTCCGGGACCGCCGCCGCCGGGATTAGGAGTAGTTGCGACTGTCATCGGTATTGTCGGGGGATAACCCTTTGCTACCTCTGACTGATAGAGCTTGTCTCCGCTCACAAAGAAATAGATATCATGCTCTGACTCGAAATATCCGTCCGGAGCAGCAGTTTCTTCGAGCTTGTAGACATGAGAAACGCTTCCGCTCTGGTAGAACATACCATAATATGTATTTCCGCTGAATACTATAGGGAGTATCTCGCCGTCAGTGCCGTATGAGAAGTTCTCGCCCTTAGTCTTTGATATCCATTCCCTGACATCTGACGGTGTACCGAGACTTCCGAGTGAAGCTATCGGTGCTGCACCCATGCCATATCCGCCCATTACCGTTACAGGTATGTCATATGCCTTTACATTGAGTGAAGCACCTGCAAGCACATCGCCTGTAGCCGCATCAGTCTTCTTTATCGTAATGGCATCGCCGTCCTTGAACGAGAATGTCTGTCCGAGCTTATCCGTAAGGTCAACTCTTGGATTGAGTTCCTTGCCGTTGTGGAGAATGATATAAGAACCGGAAGGCTGACCGTTAGCTGCTGTATTGTTCGGCTTTACAGCCTTGAACTTAGCCTTTTCAGCCGCATCGGTGACTTCTGCTCCGTCCTTGAAAACTCCTGTGATATTTCCGCTCGCATCGAGCGTGAAAGTATAATCAGAATCGCCTATCGGATATACGTTATTTGCAACGTCCAGAGCGTAGAATGTCTCTGACTTGCTGGGATCTGTAAATGTATCATTGAGATAAAGGCTTGCCGTGATATCCTTCGGATACTTTACGATAGGTTCGCTTTCGATAGTCGTTATCGTAGCAGCATAGCCTTCGGCATCTGCATCATCGCCTTCAGCAGCTTTCTTGTAATACTGACCGCCTTTCTGACCGACGATATTCTGACCGGTAGCAAGATTAATGGTAGCTGCATTATTCCATGAACTGTTCTGAACAACGATCTGTCCTGAACCCTCGCCGCTTACTTCGACGATTATGCAGGCAACATCTTTCTTGTCGTTTTCGGTTATACCGTCGATATTGATATTAGTCCAGGTTGACTGAGCAGCCGCTTGAGAGAAGCTTGTAAACGATACTCCCGAGCCGTCAGTATGGACAAGAGTTACCTTGTCAAGGTTGAAGCCCGATGCACCGTTCCAGCAGAGCTGACCGAAATCCATGAGCTTGGTCATCGGCTTTGCCTCGTAGCCGCCTGCATCGATATCAGCCTGAGTTATGGGATTTTCGATGCCCTCCGTGCTTTCGCCGTCGGGGACTAAGTTGTAGATATTTCTGGTAATACGCTGTGTCCTTACCGTGATGTGATCTTCTACTTCTTCGCCCTCAGCTATTTCGATATAGTAGATATTCTCCGTATCGATAGCATAGCCTTCTGGGGCTTCTGCTTCTTTGATGACATATTTTCCGGGAGCGAGTTCGAGTTTTTCTGTCGCATCGCCGGAAGTCAGCGTATACTTTGGTGTAGCTGAAACAGTGCCGTCCTTGACTTCATAAGCACCGATCTCAGCACCCGGCAGGAATGTCGTGCCGTCTTTAAGGAATTTTGTTACGTCAACTGTGTAGCCTGATTTAACACCGAGCATCGAGAACGGGCCTGAGAACGGTCTGTAGCCGAACTCTGTAACGCCCTTGAAGCTCTTTGCGATGAGTGCTCCTGAAAGATGTCCACGTCCGCCGTTATTGAGGGTTTGCTCATCGGTAACATGAGCATTTGGAGCTAATATAGTACCCTGAAAGTTGCTTCCGAGTACAACATTATTCGCTTCATACAGATTATACATCAAAGATGTTACACCAGGATGATTGTTCTGTGCAGAATTCACAGTTTCGCTGCTTATCCACTTAGATATCTCACCTGTACCGTCCTCGGATTTGCCCGATATCTTTGTTACCTTATTGCCGTCCTTAGCATTAGGATTGCACATATGGATATTATCGCCGAGCATATTCACGACGATATATGCGAAATCCCATGTACCTGCTGTTCCGTCGTTGTTGACAACGTAGCGTCCTTCGCCGTCCTTTACCGGAGCTCCGCTCTCATCGGGAAGCCTCGGTATGTTCTTGTACTGTATCTCACTTGCCTGCGTGAACATACTCACCTTGTCGGCAGGGAGATTGAAGTATACACATTCTGCTGCGTCCGCATCGCCGGTATAGGTGATAGTCAGGATATCGTGATCGCCGTCATTAGTAAGTTCCATTTCAAAGGGACTTGACTGAGCTGCCAGCATCTCGCTTCGTTCGTTGAGCATTCCCTTGCCGCTGTCAGTTGAGAAGTACTTATTAAAATCGATAAGTTTATGCTCGCCTGTAGCATTGTAGAATTGATTCTTGGCACTTGCATATAGCGAATCTGCATTTACATATGCGATACCTTCATCGGACTCTACAGCAAAGATCTGATACGGTGTTGTGGTGCTGGTAGGGCTGCTGTGAGTGTTGATCTTACGAAGCACAGGTGACTTGTATAAGCCGCCGTTGCTGTCGTTTCCGTTAGCACCCCAGATGATATGGGCGTAACCGGAGAGGCCCGTAAGAGTATCGAGTGCTGTGCCTGTAACAAAGTCGCCCTTACCGATAGCGTATTCCCAGCCGAGATCATGAGCATCGATACTTCCGCCGACAGCCACACGACCTTCAGCATCAGACTCTGATACTATGAAGTTATCCTGCAAGAAAATACAGAACTGCGATGCGATACCGAGAGCGTATTCAGCTTCAGCATTGGCAAGAGTTTCTTCCACCGTAGTAGCAGCAAGAGGGCTTCCGCTGCCGACGAGGAGAACAACATCGTCACGCTGGCTGTCCTCGCTCAGGTTCGGCAGAGGTTCCGCCGCATCAGCTTTCAGCACGTTCGCCAACGGGATACCCGAAGGCAGTATACCGCTCACTGCCAGTGCCGCAGAAGTGATACCGCTGAGTATTCGTTTCCTCCATGATTTTTTCATGGCAATACCTTCCTTTCTTTAAAAATTAATAATTTGAAAGAACGCCCCTTTCATTTTTGCCCGAATAAAAAACATTCTTTCAATTTATCTTGTTATATTATACCATAGGTATGTATAAAAAGTCAATAGTTTTTGACGTATTTTAAAATAGAAAAAATGTAGCTTGACGCACAAAACGCAAAAAATTGACGCACAAAATGCAAAAAATCAAGGATTTTATTTACATAAAGTAAAAAAGCCGTCTGAAACAAATCAGACGGCTTAATTTATCATATGTAATTATAAAGTTTTAAAACATCGTTTTAAGTGCTTAAAAATGCCGTTTTATGGAATTGTCAAGAAATGTGCAGTCAGAGAATACCCAAAATCTTGGATAGGCAGGAGTCAGGCGGCGTGATGAGCCAGCCCAGTTGAAGTCCTTAGTGCCACAGGTGAGAGACCGCCTTCATTGAAGCTGTTGATCCTTTGTGTGTTGTAGTAGGTGAAGATGTATCTGAAGATGACAGTTTTAACTTCTTCTCGCTTCATTCGATATGTAGGTATCTGATATAGCTTTTCCTTTTTCAGTGTGGCAAAGAAGCTCTCCATACGAGCGTTGTCATAGCAATGAGCAGTGCCGCTGAGGCTCTGGATAAGTCCGTTTGTAACAAGTTCCCTGCGGAAGGCATAGCTTGTGTACTGGCAGCCACGGTCGCTGTGAAGGACAGTTCCATCGAGCCTGCCGTACTTCTCACGCAGCTGTTTTACGGTGTCTATGCAGAGTTCTTTCTTCATGTTGTCACGCATTTCAAGAGCAATGATCTCGCCGTTGAAGCAGTCGAGGACAGGCGAAACATAGAGTTTTCCATCTGCACACTGGACTTCAGTTATATCGGTCAGCAGCTTTTTCAGAGGCTTATCTGCACTGAAATTTCTCTTGATCAGATTCTCTCTGTTCTGAGTTTCAGTATCAGCCTTGGTGATACCGTGAGGTCTGCGATGCCTGTGAATAAGCCCTGCTTCACTCATTGTACGGTATACCGTCCTGAGGCTGACATGAGTGCCCTTCTGAGCAAGAGCTGCCTGCATCCTTCTGACACCGTAATTCTTGTTGTCAGGATGTTCTGAAAGAATTCCATGTATTTTGACCAGAAGAAGCTGCCTTGCACCGGGCTTGCCCTGATTCCTGAGCCAGCGATAATATCCGGATTCGCTGATTTTCAGAAATCTGCATATAGCTTTCGCTCCATACTTGTTGCGGAACTCATTGACGAACAGGTGACGTTCGCTCGTCTTTACTTCTTCCGGTCTTTTGCGAAAAAACCGAGTGCGTCCTTGAGAATGTCATTTGCTTTACGAAGCTCGGCATTTTCGCGCTCAAGCTCAAGATTACGCTGCTTAAGCTCTTCGTCGGTCATCTGATACTTCTTAGCTTTGGCAGCGGCATTTCGCTTTGTACGCCAATCAGACAGTGTGTAATACTGGATCCCTAACTGCTGAGCAGCCTTTTTCAGTCCGATCTCATCCGAGAGCTTTAATGCTTCTTCTTTGAATTCTTTACTGTACTTCATAGTCGTTTTCCCTTTCTGGTTTTGTTATTTTTATTCTACCAGATTTTTGGGTGTTTGTCGACTGCTCTTTCAGTATAACACTTCAAAATTAACGAGAATAGTGGAACATAAAGCAATTATTACACATCACCACGGCAAGGAGAGTAATCTCCCTGCCGTATTTTTTTATTCAAGCTGACTTTTCTTTCTCTTGGCAGCCTGTTCGTTCTGCATATATCGGGCAAGCGTTCTCTGACTGTCACGCTTCTGCTGTGCAAGCCTTGAAAGCCTGTCCGCTTCTTTCTTCAGGGCTTTACGTTCCGCACTTTGCTCAGCGTAATCTGTTCTGGCTTTTTCAAGCTCCGTTTTCAGCTTGCTGAGTTTCGGTATATGACCGTCGGGGAATAGCTCTATCAGCTTCTTGTAAGCCTTGTGGTACTCGTCAAGTTCGTAACAAAAATCGCTCTTGTACTTGGTTTTCGCCTTGCCCTCCAGAGAAGTATATTTCTTGTGATACTCCACAAATTCATGATACTTCTCGATAGCCGGAATTTGCTCCTCCAATTCATGAATACGACGGCTCATGGTCATTTGCGGAGTTGACATAACGGTGAACTTCGCAAGAGCCTTATGAGCTGCACTTTCCAATTCTTCGAGGGTGGAGTTGCTTGCGTTCATCTCGTTGAGTGCCTTGCTTGCCGCCTTCATATTCTCACGGTCTGCCCAGTTCCGTAAGCCCTTAGATTCCTGAAATCTATCTGCGGTGGTACGAATGATCTTTGCTTTCGGGCTGTGCGACATCTGATACTTGTAGCTTATGATGCGCTGTGCTATCTGTTTGCTCTCATAGAAGTAACCCAGCGTTTTGGCTCTTGTAAACTTCGCCCTCGGATTACGCTTTTTCTGCTCGGCAAGCATAAATTTCAGGTCTATCTTATGATCGGGATTGTAGTCCGCCAATATCCCGAAATCAGCGCACTTCGCAAGGAAATCATCAAAGTCCTTGCTGACCTTGATAACCTCGTCAATGGTTCGTTTAAGCTGTTCCTTCCACGAAAGATTTTGCTTGTCAAGCTCCCACTCCCAATGGCTCTTGCCCTTTGAAAGATGCGGATTTTCGATGATAGAAAGTCCGTGCTTTCTGCATAGCTCGTCCGAAATCGTGCGGAGTTTGCTCCACGCTCGGTCGGGAATTTTCCCCTGATTATGCTCGGTTTCAAAAGTGTGTCCTGTATAGAAGTTCACATTGTTCACGACGATGTGATTATGGATATGCTCATGGTCTACATGGACAGCTAAAACATACTGATACTCGTCATTGAAAAGAGCCTTGCAAAGTTCCTGCCCGATAAGCAAAGCACGTTCGGGAGTGACCTCTCCGGGGGCAAAGCTCTGAATTATGTGCTGGCACTCGCTTCGGCTTCGTCCTGTGCCGACTGATTGCCTGATGTTTCTAAACTGTTCTGATGCTCCAGATGGAGAAGATACGCACAAGTTGCTAACAAC
>Ga0255340_1003511_pt1 | contig 16447 bp, 24 predicted proteins | sample wastewater_treat_7_FD_192417 | JGI IMG/M metagenome (GOLD analysis project Ga0255340, IMG submission 192417) | Wastewater microbial communities from Lulu Island WWTP, Vancouver, Canada - plant10 | ecosystem: Engineered > WWTP > Wastewater > Unclassified | place: Canada: Vancouver, British... | reverse complement strand
GAACAAAGAGAAGATCATAGCCATAATGAAACAACTTAATCGAGGATCTCAGGAGTTGCTCTATGGTGTGGTCGACAAAAGCTGGCATTGCGGTCTTAGTGTCAGAGGGCTTCTTAAAGTTTTTCCGGATCTGGTCCGGACTTTCCCCGTCCAACTTGCCAACAAGTTCTCTATCGAGAAGGTCTACGAACCAATCTACCGATGGTCCTATAAGCTCGACGGTGTACGGGCCATTGCTCTCTATCAGGGAAACAAGTGGACCCTCTACTCCAGAAAGGGAAAAGAGATCGTCACGGCCGACCACATCAAGGAAGACCTCGAGTACTACCGGAAGGCCCACGGTAAGACCTTTTTCGATGGAGAGCTCTATAGGCATGGACTCAAGTTCGAAGAAATCCAGGGTAAGGTAATGAGGACTAGCGCCGGAAACGCAGCGGCCGACCTCGAGTATCATGTTTTTGTTGCGGGCGACATCGATCGCTACCTAAATAGGGAGCCGCAAGGGTATACCGATAACATCCTGCAAACCGATTTTATTAGGCGTACATTTGGCGGCAATGCTAACACCCAGGAGATTAAGGAGAACTACATCAAGGCCGTTAGCGGCGGGCAGTACGAGGGTCCCCTGAAGGAAGCCATCGAAGCCGGCTACGAGGGAATCATGCTCCGCTCGATGGAGCTGGACTATGACTTCAAGCGCAGCAACGCCCTGCTGAAGATGAAGGTGATGGACACCTCGGAAGTCCGGGTTGTCGAGGTCAAGGGCGGTCCCTTCCCGATAATCGAGAACGAGATGCAGAGCGAGATTATCACCCTGCTGCAGCTCACCGTCCAGCAGCCTAATGGGGTTCTGTGTGATGTTGGAACCGGATTTGACCTTCCTTTCCGTGAGTTTTACTGGCAGAACAAGGGAGCCATCCTTGGCAAGGTCGTCGAGGTTCTACATCAGGGATACGGGAACAACAAGAGAATGCGATTCCCTGTCTTTAAGAGGATCAGAGAGGATAAGTGACGGCCCGAGGATACCGGGGATTCGGAATATCTTTCAGGAGGGGAGTATGCCTCAGGTATACGGAAGAATCTTTACCGATGCCGCTTTGCGGCATGAGCAAATGCGATGGTCTTATATGAGCTCCGCCCAGCTTCTTACTCGGCTGGATAAGGTCACTACAAGACCGAAGCTGTTGGCCTATATCTACATGGCGGATCAGAGACTGAGAGAAGGCCTTCCGGAGTACATTCCCTGTCTTCGGGCAGCAGTCGCTCGTTATAGTCTCTTATTTAGAGAAGACCTAGCTCCACATATGGAGCAGTCTATCAATCGAATGATAGAATGGGGCGGCAGTAGAACAGCATCCGCCCGTTCCTTTTCTCAGTCTCCTACAGGGCAGGTCAGGGAACAGCCTCATGCTCGTTCCCGAAGTATTCCTGATCCTGCTTTCAGAGAAGCGGCCAAGAGCTTGCTTAAAGGAGAGAAGCCGAATAAGGAGCCGGAGCCGACAGGGCCTCCTATCCGAAAACTTCGGATAGACTGAGGCTCGGTGAGGATAACGAAACTCCGAAGAAAAAAGAACAGGAGGTCTGAACAATCGAATACAGTAGCCGTTAACAGTAACGAGGAGGAACGCCAATGAGGACAGTAAAGCGTCTCGCCTTACTGCTGGCATTGACGGTCGTAATAGTGACTGCTTCTCCGGCGGAAGTAAATCGTGCGATGCCAATGGTCGTTTTCAGAGATATGGTAACGGTAACAGCATACACGCCAGTAGAGATGAAGTGTAAGGCGACAAACTGCATTACAGCCTCCGGGGTGCCCGCAAAAGAAGGAACGGCGGCCATCTCCAGAGACCTCGAAAAAAGAGGAGTCCGATTCGGAGACCGTTTGTTTTTGAATGGAATCGGAAGCTTCGTGGTTCGGGACCGGATGCATAAAAAATGGACGAAGCGAATCGATATTTACATGGATTCTTATGATCGGGCTGTTCGATTCGGAAAGAAGAAAACTCTCATGGTAGCTCATAGGTAGGGTATGGATTTTGTAGAGGAGTCGAAAAAGTATCGAACCGCAGAGGCCAGGATGGCCTTTCTTGAGGGGGTAGACCTGGCTCTATGGGCTTATGCCTGGTGGAAAGACGGAGAGCAGTTTGTCGGCAGCTGCGGAACAAAGTATTACCCAATCAAGAAGGCCATAACGTACGAGATGGAGCGGTTGTCGAAAAGGAGGTGAGCCATGGACGCTAGAGTGAAGGAAGCGATCCAGAAGCTCCGGGAGGATGGACATATCAGAGAAGCAGAGCATCTCCTGGAATATTACCAGGAAAACGTTCAGCGGTTTGTTCGTCTGGAAGGAGAGAAGTCTAAGCTGGAGAAGAGGATCCATGAAAGCGAGGATCGTCAAAAGTAGCGAGCTGAAGTTCGGCTGCTGGAGTTTGCTCCGGTATACCGATTCTTGCGAACAGTGTAACAAGGTTATGAGATGTCGATATCCAGAAAGCCGGGCTGCTCGAATACGTCTACGCCTGAGGATTATTTCCAATCTTCAGGATCATATAGAGAGACTAATGAAGGAAAACGAGGGGGAACTGGCATCCCAGGGAGAGAAATAACAATCTCAGGAGGAGAGCATGAAGAAGTGTTTTGTTCTGGTCGTGGCCGTCTTCTTTTTGACGGCGAGTGTCGCGTTGGCGGATAACGGAAATCTTTATGGGTGCTGTAAGCCTAAGCCGCAGAAAGGGAACACCCTCATTTCCAGCCCTACTCAGGTGACTAAGGTCACAGCCGTCCAGCAGTCCTGGATGTCGCAGCAGGTGTCCGTCGGGAGCGTAGGACCGGTTACTGTCGGCTCTCCCTCGGCATCTGTTTCCGTAGGAGGGAATTCCGGGAACATCGGGAATACCGGTAATGTATCCTTTACGTCTCAAGAGATCCCAGATTTTTTGGATTCCTACTCTGCTATTCCTGCATCCCCTCTTCCCTATAACGGGAACCTTAAGGAGAGCACCTACGTTCATGACCAGCTCTGGTTTTCCAGAGGGAAGTGGACCGAGGATATGGTGAACGGCCTTCCTGACAAAGGGAACATCAGAGATGCTGTCTTCGAGAAGACCTCTCCGGTCAAGTACTTTATGGTTCGGGATGGCCGCAAGAACAGGGAGTATTGCTCGGATCAGGAGAGGGAAGTGGTCGGAAAGGATCAAGAAGGGAAGGACATCCTGGGGGCCTGCAAGCCCTTTAATCATAAGGATGTGAAGATCTACGACGACCAGGGAAAAGAGAAGAAGGGATCCCTGTACTTTCTCGGGCCCGTCTATTGCGATTCCGCTGGCCCGGACGACAAGCCCGGACTCGTGTGGGGCGGGTGTTCCAGAAGGCTCCTCAAGAAGTCCTGCTCATACGCCGTCCTGAAAGCGGCCCTCGTGAACGAAGGCGTGAAGTCTAATGCAACGAATCAGGGAGGAGGAGTCAGCCTTGGGTGGATTTTCGCGGCCATTACCGGGATTACTGGCGGTGGTGGGGCAGGTAACACCGATCATGTCGCCAGCTCGTATGAGTACGTGAACATGATCTGGCACTGTTACGGAGTTCATTAGAGTTTGGTCTCGAAGGGGGCCGGCTTTCGGGTCGGCCTCCCTCATTTGAGGGAGAAATGGCCGGGTATTATGTTCTCATAGGAAAAACACCCTATCAAGTTTTTGACATGACTGATTGGGGAATATGGTTAGAGAGTGCCATAAAGAACGGAACTAAGCATGTCAAGCAGAGCTACATAGGGGAAGTGCTAGTAAGCACAACGTTTCTGGGCTTGGACCACTCGTTTGGTGGTTCTGTTCCTATCCTATTCGAGACTTTGGTATTCGGAGGGAGACTGGACGGGGAAATGGAAAGATACGCTACCTATGAAGAAGCAGAGGCAGGCCACGAGCGTATGTGTGGTCTTGTAATGGAGGCCGAGAATAATCCTGCGCCTCCTAAGAGGAATATTCGCCTGATACGGGAGTAAGGTATGGAACGGATCGGAAAGCCGTGTGTCGGATGCGGATACTGTTGTATCGAGGCTACCTGTACTCTAGGTCTGCTGCTTCACCCGGCACACATGAGAGAACAGTGCCCCTCTTTGTACTGGGATGAGGCTCAGAGTATGTATCGATGCAAGGAGGTGGCGGAATTCTCACACAGCCTTTATATAGGACAGGGATGCTGTTCTCCATTAAACTCATGGAGAACAGATGTTAGAAGGAGGGATTAGAATGGAAATCAGGGTAAAATTCAAGGCCAATATTCCGGAGAATTACGAAGCAGTAAACACCGAACATATTTTGCAGTGGTTAGACGGTAACTTGACTCTTGGAGGAGCCCCGTCCGGTAATCCGTTGAGCGGTATCCCGCTACACCCTCAAGAGATCGAACTGGATAGTCCTGAAGCAGCCAGACCAACCAGGCTTTGCACACAGCTCAGCCAGCATCTATGGAAGGTTAAGAATATCGATTACCAGTTTCCAGGAATTGGAGTGCCGGTTAATGTAGCAAGCCAGCAAACCAAAATAGAGGCAAGCACCATTGCTATGGATCTTCGAGTGATAGTCACCTACATCTGCGAAGGATGCGGATATGAAAAGGTAGAGGTGTTGCGATGATTGACAGATTCACATATCTCATCGAGAAAGGAAAGACGGCACAGGGAAAGAATCAGCTGATCAAGCACTTTGAAGGTCAGAAGCTGACCCATAAAGGGGCAATCCTGGCCAAATGCTACGAGTGCATGGGGTACTACATCGACGGTAAGGTGGACTGCCATATCAAGATGTGCCCCCTGTACAATCATATGCCCTTCAGGGGCAAGGAGGTAGATAAAGATGCGAAGATAGAAGAAGATTCAGGAAGCGAGGGCGCGGATCACAAGCCGAGGGGTCATGTACCGGCTCAGCACGGGAAAAAGCAGAATCGAGCCAAGAAAGCCGTATAAGTCAAGAATGGGGCAATGTCTGTATGTGTGGCACCTATTTCGCAAGAAATAACTTGAATCTTTGACACAAAGTATCGATAAGATAGCATATGAGCTATCTATTCAGCCAAGGCGACACGGTATCCATAGAGGCATTACGTCATTTCATTGACCGACTGTGTGAGGAGCGGGAGCTTTCTGCTGGGGCAAAGGCCCTGCTTCTGGAGCAGGTCGAGAAGATGAAGGTCATTTATGGGCAGCACGTAGAGAAAAGAACAGCCCTTCGTCTTCTGGCCAAGCAGATCGACATAACAAGGACTGGATTTATCAGGGACCCGGTAGACATCATCGAGTTCATAGAGAGTCCGGAGTACATGAATCAGGGGCTCCATGTACGGCCCCGAATCATGGAGAACCTGATTAGCCTCTGGAAGGAGCCCGAAAAGTATTATGAAGTCGTCCTCGGAGGAGCCATTGGTATCGGAAAGAACTACTTCGCTGATATGTCGGTCGCATACCAGCTCTATCGCATGTCATGTCTCTTCTCTCCGCAAATTTACTACGGCCTTGCACCGGGATCGGGCATCGTTTTTTCCTTCCAGTCAAAGAATCTTGGACTGGCGCGTCGCGTCGTCTTTACGCAGTTCACGGGAAGACTTGAAGCGTCGGGATATTTTCCCAAACACTTCCCCTATTCGCACTCTTATAAGTCTGAACTTAAGTTCGCCCACAATATCTCGATAGTGCCATTGGCGGGAACAGAGACCTCTGCTCTCGGCATGAACATCTTCACGGCCGTCATTGACGAGATGAACTTCATGGGCAGGGTAGCGAAGTCAAAGCTGACACAGCATACCGGCGAGGAGGAGTACGACCAGGCGGAGAAGCTCTACCAGGTAGTCCTCGGGCGCCTGAAGTCTCGATTTGCTACACACGGTCGTATACCCGGAAAGCTCTTTCTCATATCCTCCGCAAACTACAAAGGGGACTTCATCGATAAGAAGGTGGAAGAAGCCAAAACGAACCCTCAGATTTACGTCATGAGGATGCCCCAGTGGGAAGCTCTTCCCCAGGATCGGTTCGGGGGAAAGAAGTTCTGGGTTATTGTTCCTACGGAGACTACCCGCGGATCCGTCCATGTCGATGAGCCGGCTGTCAAAGAAGGGGTTATCGAAGTTCCCATCGAGTACTTCACTGAGTTTTCCAGGGACATGGATACGGCTATTCGGAACGTGGCCGGGATCCCCCTGGCGAAGAGGGGGCGGTTTCTCGAGACCGATGCTGTACGTAGGGCCATGAACCGTTACAAGCAGCTGTTCAACTACAATCAGGTTTTCCAGAGAGACCATATTCCTTTTGACGAGTTTCCTTCTCAGCTGTCTGGGCTGCTGAATATGCCGTTTATCAGGCTAATATCCAAGCTGGCCCCGTTTGGAGTGCATATTGACTTCGGGTACCGGGACGATGCTGCAGGTATTGCCATCGGGTGTATCGGAGGCACGAGGGACATCGGAGTGAGGAAGGTTTTAGACCCCCAGAAAGGTGACTATGTGGAGGAGGCTCAGGGGAAGCTGCCGGTTATCATCGTGGTCGGGGTGCTGAAGGTCGCGCCTCCCATTCACGGAGAAATCGATCTGAACGTGCTTCGAGATCTGGTCCTGCTGATAGGTATGCATCTTCCGATTTCCTTCGTGACGCTGGACAGCTGGCAATCTATAGCCACCATGCAGGCGTTTCGAGCCAAGGGGATGCCCTCTTCTCTTGTTTCCCTAGACAGTAAACCGGATGGATACAATGAAACGAAGAACGCTCTCAGGGATGACCGTGTACTTATGCCGGATAGCGAGGTCCTTATCGACGAATTCGGCCACCTCGAGATCGATCGGTCGAGCAATAAAATCGACCACGAAGTCGGCCACAGCAAAGACTTGTCGGATGCGGTGGCTGGCGTTATCTACGGGTTCAGCAAGAGGAAGAAGAGCTATCGGGATATTGCCTGGGACCCGAAGGCTTTGATCGATCGGCTGTACCGGAATGTTCCCATGTCCTCTAGTGAAGGGGTCCAGGACCGGGCAAGGCCTAGTTCTGGCCGTCCCACGGCAAGGAATATGAGAGGTTTTCGAGCGTCCAATTTAGGCGTTGACAAAAGAGTTTAATTGTGCTATACTTTCCCCAATAATGATGGGAAGGATGCTTATTTGAAAGGAGGCAGTTTATGGGTGAAGTGACGGATCGTCAGAGAGCCATGCTCAGGGCCAATCTCGTCAGGCAGGGATGGTCTCAGGATGATGCGGGCCTGCATCTTCAGGGGCTCACCATCGTCCTGGGCTCTGGCGGATGGGAGATGTCGAAGGGGGCTGAGAAGCTCGGTTCCGGAACCTATGGTCAGACGCAGATGTCCGATGTGAAGAAGACCGCCGCGAAACAGGGCGTCGTTTTCGCCGGGCAGCCCAGAGCCCCGAAGGGCGAGGGGGCCGAGACGAAGAAGAACGTCCGGATGAAAAAGAAGAGAAACGAAGACCAGTCGTAACAGAGAGGGGCTTCGGCCCCTTTTCTGCGTGGTGAGGGGACCATGTACGAGTTCGAGTTCAAAGGCGCGGTGGAGACTATCGGTGGGGTAGGGAAGGTGAAATTCCTTGCTTTCGTCATCGTGGACGGGCAGGAGCTTGTCCTCTACGACGCTCAGAAAAGAGGCCTGGTTACCAAGTTCATCCGGGAAACCGACCGGAGAGCCATACTCCAGTCTATCAGTCCATACCTCAAGGTGTTTATGAGTTTTGAGCCGGAGGGAGTCGGGCAGAGGAAGGGGTATTACAATTTCTTCCTGAGGCTCGGCTCTGCTTCGACCACCCGGATCGGCATTCGGCCACGCATCGGGCGATTCAAGGACTGTAACCTTCCCTACTTCTTCGAAGGTCAGGCAGATTTTATGACTCAGGAAGAGATCGAGGAGAAGTGTTCCGAGAACACCAGGCTATTCTACAGGAAGCAGACTTACCTCACAAAGAGCGAGATTAGCGAGATTGTCACGATCATCCCTGTCGAGATCAGCGGGGAGCCCGTTGAGGTCAGAAAACTAAGATTCTAGGAAGGAGGTTCGGATGAGCCACTGGACAAAGTCAAAGGTCAAGATCAAGAAGCTCTACCTTCTAAAGAAGGCGTGCGAGGACATGGGAGTCGAGTTCCACGAAGGAACCACGGACCTGACCACCGTTGCTGGCACGAAGACTGTGGAGGGAGTCATTTCCTGCGGCCAGAGAGGAGGGGAGGCCGGTATTGTCAAGGAGAAGGACGGAACCTACTCCATTATGATGGATAACTGGCGGAATCCTCTCGTTTCGAAGTGTGGGCCGAATTGCGATCTGCTCATGCAGAGGTACACCACCGAGGTGGCAAAGGCAGAGGCCAGAGCCCTTGGCGGAATGGTGGCCAGCCAGAGGGTTCAGGAAGATGGATGGCTTCGTCTCGAAATCCAGGTCGCATAGGAGGCACCCATGAAGACGATTGTTCTCCTTATTAGCCCGGACGGAACGCAGGTCCGTACGGAAGTCAAGGGAGTGAAGGGATCCTCCTGTGAGGATCTCACCAAGAACCTTCTCAGAGCTTTCGGAGAGATCACCGAATCCGGCAAGACGCCGGAGTACTACATGGAGGAAGTGGGAGTTATTCATGAGAAAAACTGACAGTATCGTAATGCTCATCAGCCCGGACGGGAAACAGGCGGTTGGCCTGTATACCGACAAGTTTCCATGGAAGGAGTTTGGTCCCTTGGAAGTGACCCGAGCCACCGAGATCGAGTTCGATGCTGAAAAGCAAAAGTGGTTGATCCTTCTCATATTCAACCGCGGGGAGGAAAAGAGTTTCCTGTATCTTTCCGAGGAATTTGATTCCCGCGAAGACGCTCTTCAGTACGAGAGAGAATTTCTGAATGAGAGGATCGGGGAGCTTAATCCATGGAAGATGATATAATCCGGCGAGCGAAGGAGAAGACCAAGGCCGCGTTTGTCCGAAAGCAGGCGAAACGAGGGAATCGGTCACTCACAGCCAGTTCCCTGTCGTCTGCGTGGAGATCAAAATGCGAACAGGCCGGGTTCGGAAATCCAAGCATGATGAATCAGCAGGAGTGGCTGATCCTGAAGGGGTTTGTTAAGCTCTGCCTCAGCAACGACAAGGAGCCCGAGGACGTCTACCGTATGCTGGATGAGGTGGTGGAGAACTGGGATCATCTACGGAGAATGCCCATTCAGACATTGAAGGGCGTTCCTGTGAGTCTTCCCGTTCGTCCTAGCTTAGTCAGTTTTTTGACGTGCCGGGAATCTATCCTTGACGCTATTTCTGCACTCAAGTGCGAAGCCGTTACGCATACCGTCCACCCGAGTATGGATAAAGTACTCCGTACTTACGACAGTCCGACGATAAACACACAAAAACCTATGTTGCGCCGCAAAACGCCTACGCAGGAGGAGATAGACCGGGAGTACATGGAGAGAGAAGATGAATGAGATGGTATTTCCCTGGGACATCGATCAGCAGGCACTTAAATATGCATGGCCAGTGAGTCTCATCAAGAACAGGCGCATGCCTACACGGGTATGGGAAGCCCCTGCTGATAGGACTCTGGATCAGGCCGTAAAGCTTCTGAGGTTTTTGCAGGGAAGTCGTAACTGGGTGGTGTGCTTCAGTATGTCCCCGTCGTACATGCGTACCCTGTATACGTATGTTGAGGCTCTGTGGGTTTTGAATACTGGTACGCCCTTTGAAGAAGTCGACATCAAAGATATTCTCATGATGTTTCAGCAGAAGAGCGTGGAAGACGAAAGAGAGGAACAGGTGATAGAGACTGGTCTTCTTGTCCTGCCATATACCGATGCAGTGAATATCTCTGTTCAGCGGGCCGGGAGCATGTTTCTGTCTTCAGTCTTGATGAAGAGGAAGGTTCAGCGAAGGGCCACCATCACGGATATTTTTGTGAGCAAGCCGGTGGACAAAGAGATGGCCCGCAAGGAGATGAGGAAACTTTCTGATGTGTATGGTACAAGTGTGGTTGACCTCTTCTCTGGGGAAGAGTCAAAGCTCGTGTGCGTTTCTATGTAGGAGGGAAGAATGGACAGCTATTACGAGGCCGGTAGGAAGCAGATGCAGAAGTACTTCGACGATATGTTCGAAGCTCGCCTCCCTGAGATCAGAAGGGCCCTGACTGCAGGGAATCCGAACATCGATCCGGAGTTCATGGGCACGGTTGTCGAGAGCCTCATGGCGCAGTACAAGAACCGGTACGTCGATCAGGTGCATGCCCTGTGTACCCTAATTATTTCCCATCTGATTTCTGGCAATATCGGGATCATTCAGCACTTTGATGCATTATTTACCGATTTGGTCGAGAGGACTCTGTTGAGGGAAGCCGAGAGGTGGGCACAGGCCTCTCATTCGGGAAGACCGGTTAGCTGATGTCGACAGTCGGGTTTGGTCTTCTGAAGTCCCTGATTGAGAACTTTGTGCCGTTCTCCGTCCTGACCGAATCAGGGATCGACGAGGATTATTTTATCGCCTCTGAGAGAAGGGCGTATGTTTTTGTTTCTGACTATTTCATGAGTTTTGGGGACTACCCGCAGATCGACACCATAAGAGCTGAAATTGAGAGAGCAGACTGTTTTTCAAATCTCCCCTCAGAGCCTCCAGAGTACTGGATTAAGAAGGTCCAGGATCGCTGGCGGTTTAACCGGATCCAAGCAACGAAGAAGGCAGTCGATGATCTGCTCTCCGCAGATAAGACGGAAGAGGCTATCGCCCTGCTTGGTGAGGCTTACTCCTTGCTTCGGGGATCCTACAAAGAAACCCGAATCATGGATCTTTCGGAACTCCAGAGAAAGGTACTGGACAAGCACGACGAGCTGCAGAAGAATCCCCGGCAGATGTCCGGCGTACCTTTTGGGTTTCCGTATCTGGACGGCGTTTCCGGCGGGGCCCAGAAGGGAGACAGTATCGTTATCGTCGGCCAGACGGGAGTAGGAAAGACCTACCTGACCCTGAAGGTATCCCTGGCCGCTCATGAGGCAGGTGCGAATGTTCTTTTCCTGTGTACGGAGATGCCAGCCGAACAGGTCGCAAGGCGCCTGCTGGCCATGCAGGTAGGACTTAGCACGCAGCATCTGAAGCTCGGCCGTCTGTCCTATTTCGCTGTGAGGAAGGCTCGTGGTTACCTTGACGAAAGAGAATCAAACTCATACTACCGGGTATTGCCAGGAGGACTCTACGCGAGAATCGACGACCTCGGGCTCGTTGTGCGAGAACACAATCCCGATCTGCTATGCGTCGACGGGGCGTATCTGCTCCGTATCCCTAACTGGCGGGGCGTCGCGCGGTGGGAAAAGGCCATGGAGATCATGGAGCGCATCAAAAGCATGTCAATGGTTGAGGAAATCCCCACCGTTGCCACATATCAGTATAACAAAGAGGCCCCAGGAACACTTGAGGGTATCGCAGGCACCATCGCCATATCGCAGCTTGCATCGATCGTACTCTCGTTCGAATTTGAGAGGAAGGAGGACAGGAACAGCACCAACCCGGTGCAGTTCCGGATCTTGAAGCTCCTGAAGGGCAGGGACGGAGAGACAGGAACGCTTCGTCTTCTGTACGACATGCAGAGGTCGAAGATCGAGCAAGACCGGGTTCTTGTTGGATACTCAGAAGACCCCTCAGAAGAAGGGGAGATTGTTCCTGTTGAAGTGGACTCTGATCCGTTTGAGGAAATCTGATGTACTTCCGAGAGGTTGTCCTTAAATCATGCAACCTTCCAGAGAAGCCTTCGTATAATTTGACGGAGGCCTGCAAGATTATCGGCTGCTCCAGAAAAACCCTTTATCGTATGCACGACAAGAAGGAGCTGACCATCTCTCCCAATAAGAGGATATACCTAGAGGAATTTAGGGCTTACTTCTCCGGAAGGAGGTCTAATCTGAAGTAGCCTAACCGAGTTTGTCCCCCCTACACGGCTCTCCCCTTTAAGCATGGCTGCCGTCTTACGATAATGAAGTCAAACCATTATCGGAGGAACAGCTGTGCTTACTGGAAAAAAGTCTCAGCCAGCAAATACCGGAAAAATCGTATTCCTTACCTTTCAGAAGAACGCAGCAGTATGCCCGAACTGCGGCTATACCTCATGCTCTCCTGGACAGGACTGTCCGAAGTGCGGAACGCGAATGGTCTCTAAGGGAGGACCGGGATCGGGGTATTCGAATCACCCCGGGCGCCCGGGCCAGAGGGGAGGAAGTCGAGCAGACGGGAAGCCTAATGTAGACGGATCTCCAGAGGGAGGATCGTCCGGAGATTCTGGTGGCAGAGCTCCAGAAGCAAGAGGCAGGGCTGGGTCAAATTCGGTAGTTACAGGAGAAAAGTTTGATCCGTCGAATAGCGAAACGTATCCTTCTCCTCCTGGTCCCATATCAAGAATAGATCAAGATGTAGTAGGGAAGAGAGGGGGAAGTTCTGAGTTTTCTCCTAATACAGAAATATATATTATCAGAATTACAGAGGACCTAGATAATGGAGTGGACCCATCAGGAAGTTATGAGAACCTTTCTTTGATGATGTCTTCAGATATGGACGTTAACTTCGGGAATATGAATATCGGTGTGAAGGATGTTTCTTATGATAAGAATAACTCATATTGCTGGATGACTGAGAAAGGGGATATCTCTGCAAGGATTAGGTATATCAATAAGGAGGGTAAAGTATGGGAAGCATTTGCCTGTAATAAAGGCAGGTCTGTAGCTGACATAAGTAAAAGAACTACATCTGTAGCCGCTACGGGGCCTCTTCCGTTTAAGTCGAATCAGATGTCCGATAAACTAGGGGACTATGTTGATAACATAGCCTATAGTCTATACTCACCAGAATCAGAGTATCGAAAGAAAGGTTATTCCGAGCCCAACCGTAAGGTTCTGAAAACAGACAAGGCCAATCAGATCGTCTACGGCGAGGTCTACTCTCCTTACCACATCGACACCGACCGGGAGGCCATGCGGCCCGAGGACATCCGGAAGGCGGCCTGGGGCTTCCTGGCAAACGGCAAGGTCGACAACATTGATATCCAGCATAGCCTTCAGAAATCAGGATGCCAGGTCGTCGAGAGCTTCATCGCTCGGGAAGGAGACCCGGACTTCATTGCAGGTTCCTGGGTTCTCGCGGTGAAGTGCCCCGATGACGTATGGGATAAGGTCCTGAAGGGAGAGCTGAACGGGTTCTCCTTTTACGGAACCGTCGAGAAGTACCCGGCTACCGTCCTTGTGCAGGTGACGAAGCAGATGGCTGGAGTCACCGAGAAGTCTACTCACCCCATGGTCCCAGAGCACGAGCACACGTTTATCGTGAATATGGATAATCTTGGAGCAATCGTTTCCGGTAGAACCGATTCTGTTCAGGGTCACTGGCATCCCATCACGAAGGGAACAGCCACTGACCTTTCACTGGATCACGTTCACCGGATAGTCCTGGAGTAGGAAAATGGGAAAAACAAAAGACAAGGTAACCATGATCATTCAGGATACCATCAACTTTCTGGTGGATCCGAACATCGAGTTCGTGTCGCTCGTGAAGCACGGGGCAAACCAGGCGCCGTTCAAGATACTGAAGTCATCCGATAAAGGAGGTCAACCCATGTCCAAGGTAGTCCAGGCAGTTCTCGTTCCGAAGAGCCTTTCCGAGGACGCCGCAAAGAAGGCACTCGAGGGACACCGGACTGATGAAGTCCAGGAGTTTGAAACCTACAAGTCCTATACCCAGGTCGCCCGGGAGGACGTCGTTCTCGAATCGCTCGAGGTAACCCCCGTCGAGGGGTCGGAGGGGGTGTACGTGGTGTCCGCGGAATTGCTCGCTGACAAGAAAGAAGCCGCCAAACAGGTCGATGTCATGGCCCTCGACGGTCTGTACATGGAGCTCTATGCCATGGCAGACGTCGTAGGCGGTGCCATGCGGCAGGAGCACGGTGATTCTCGTTTCAGGAAGCAGACCATCCTGACCGCCATCGACAACTTTCGCACCTACGCGGAGATGTGCTTGAACCAGGCGAAGGAGTACAAGTCCATCGACCCGGTAAAGCACACCGACAAGGTGTGGCCGCTCATTCACAAGCCCGGTGAAGGGCATGTAGACCTGAACATGAGTGCAGAGGAGCTGAAGGCTCTGCGGAAGGAGTTCGACGAGCTCAAGTCGAAGTCGTCTGCGGTCTCCGACGCCGTGGCGGCAATCGAGGCGAAGTTCGGAGTCTACGCCACTCGCGAGGATTTCCAGAAGTTCGTTACGGAGGTCACCGAGAAGATGGCCAGATTCGATGCGAAGCATGCTTCGTACGACGAGGCGATCGGAAAGCTGGCCGGGATCGAGGAGGCTCTGAATGCCTTCAAGACGACTCTGAAAACCCAGAAGTCTTACCGAGAGGAGCCCATCGAGAAGGCGAGTGACAAAGCCGGTACCTTCTCCGGGCTTCTCTTTGCTCGACCGACGAAGGATTAGTAGTAGCAGCCAACATCAAAAGGAGGTTTTCTCACGATGAGTACAAGAGACATTGTCGCAAAGGCCGATCTTGCGGTAGCTAACCTGATTTCTTCGGGTGGGTACCTCAACCCCGAGCAGGCCAACAAGTTCATCCAGTGGGTGATCGATCAGCCCACCGTTATCAACATGGCGCGAACCGTCACGATGTCGGCTCCGAAGCGGAAGATCGAGAAGATCGGCTTCGGGTCCCGCATCCTCCGTGCGGCTCCCGCCTCAGGGACCGCCCTGGCAGCCTCCGACCGCTCCAGGCCTGACCTCGGCACCATTGAACTCGAGACGAAGGAGATCATCGCCGAAGTGTGGATTCCCTACGACGTCCTCGAGGACAACATCGAGCGTGGGGGCCTCGAAGACACCATCATGCAGCTCATCGCCAACAGGGCTGCTCTCGACCTGGAGGAGCTGATTCTCCTGGGCAACACCGGGTCCGGCGATGCCTACCTGGCCCTCATGGACGGCGTCCTCGAGCTGACCCCCTACGCGAACATCGTGAACCGCCCGGCGGCCACGGACATCACGAAGGAGCTCTTCAAGTACGCCATCCAGAAGATGCCCACCCGCTTCCTGAGGAACCGCGCCCTCATGAAGTACTTCGTCTCACACCATGTTGAGATGGAGTACAGGGACAGCATCGCAAACCGTGCGACGACCCTCGGCGACGAGAAGGTTTCGGCTTTCACGCCGATGTTCGCGTATGGCGTGCCGGTGCAGCCCGCGGCGCTCATGCCGGACAATAAGATCTGGCTGAGCTACCCGGACAACATCGTGTTCGGCATCCAGCGCGACATCAACATCGAGGCCGACAGAGACATCCGTAGGCGAGTCCTGGTTGTCGTCCTGACCATGCGGTGCGCCCTCGCGCTCGAAGAGCCGAATGCCGCCGTCATCGTCCAGGGATTCTCCGATTCCGGCCTGAACGCTCTGACCACGACGACCACCGCCTAAGCGAGGTGGCCCTGACATGGCTCTTGTTACTACTGCCGGCGCGTCTAACGCCAATTCCTATGCATCTGTAGTGGAAGCTGATGCCTACATAGCGGCAGCTACTCACTTTGCTAGCCACACTGAGTGGGCAGCGCTTACAGGTAGTGAAAAGGAATTTCGACTGAAGATGGCCGCCCTCCTTCTGAACCTGCTGCCTTACCGGGGAGCGAAGGCTTGCTTCGAGCAGAGGCTCGCCTTCCCCCGGTGGTGGCGGTTGGACGAGGGCTACCCGACCAGCGAGGACGAGTACTTGACGATGGACGACATTCCATCGACTCTCACCAAGCCCACGGTCCCGCAGGAGGTGAAGGACGCGCAGTGCGAAGTGGCATTCCAGGTCGTGCATAGCGTGATTCTGAAGTCAGAAGTGATGGCTTTCCCAGAAAGAGAGATCAGCGCGTTCACCCTGGGAGGATCGTTGAATATGTCGTTTTTCTCAGGACCGGCTGGCGCGTCGCTCTTTAGCAAGGCAAAATTGGGTACTCAGACGATTATCGCGGCCCTTCTCAGCAAGTGGAGCGGCGGAATGAAGATCGTAGGCGGAGTGGTGTGATGGGATTTTCCCAGATAAAGTCGTCGCTCCGCTCCTTCATGCCCCGTCTTTTTGACGACGACGCTCTTGCCGTGGACATCGTCTGGAGGCGTTTCCTGAAGTCCGAGTTCAATGCGGAGAAGGGATATAACGAGGACGTTTTTGAGGAGACCGATGCCCGGGCAGTAAAGCTCGATGCTTCTCTGGGATTCAGCGGAGGAGCCAGCTTTCCCTCTAATGCGGAAGGATCCGGTCTGGAGTACGGGCTCACGAGGTTTGTCTTCAGGTCCTCCGAGGTGCCGGAAGGCGCCAACATTAGGGATCAGCTCTTGGAAGGGAGCTATACGTATCGCATCAAGAAAATAACCCCAATCCTGGACGTAGTCGTGCAGGTCGATGCCGAAGGAATCGGGGGGTTGAGATAAGGAGGCTCAGGA
>Ga0255340_1003509_pt1 | contig 16454 bp, 19 predicted proteins | sample wastewater_treat_7_FD_192417 | JGI IMG/M metagenome (GOLD analysis project Ga0255340, IMG submission 192417) | Wastewater microbial communities from Lulu Island WWTP, Vancouver, Canada - plant10 | ecosystem: Engineered > WWTP > Wastewater > Unclassified | place: Canada: Vancouver, British... | reverse complement strand
ATCGCCGATGGGGTGAACGCCGACGATCTCGATGATTACAGGCCTGGCATCGCCGCCTGCAGCGAGGAGGGGATCTGGCATCCATTCATCGACTCAGGGTTAACCAAAAAGGATATCCGCTCCCTGGTCAGAGATCTGGGACTGCCAGTCTGGGACAAACCCTCATCTGCCTGTCTGGCCTCGCGCATTCCCTATAATGAGAGGATCACAGAGGAGGGCTTGAGGATGGTGGAGGAGGGGGAGGAGTACTTGAAGGGCCTGGGCTTTGGACAGCTGCGAGTGAGGATGCAGGGAAGAACGGCACGAATCGAGCTGGAGGACCGGGATATGGAACGGGCATTGCTCCAGCGGGAGGAGATCGCCTTGAAGCTGAAGGGCATTGGCTTTGAATATGTGACCCTGGATTTAGAGGGCTACAGAAGCGGCAGCTCAAACGAGGTATTGTGAATTATCTGAATGTTCAAAAGATAAGATCCGATTTTCCCATCCTCGGCGATCTCATCGATCTCATATACCTGGATAATGCCGCCACCAGCCTCACCCCGGAACCAGTCTTAGAGGCGCTCTTGGGCTACTACCGCCATTACAGGGCCAATGTGGGGCGAGGGGTCTACCGCCAGGCTCAGATGGCCGACCAGAGATACAGAGACGCTCACCAGAAGGTGGCAGCCTTTGTGGGTGGCGAGGATGGAACGGCAATCTTCACCAGGAATGCTACCGAGTCCATCAATATGGTCGCCTGTGGCCTGGACTGGAAGAGGGGGGACAGGATCGTCACCACATTGCTCGAGCACCACTCCAACCTCCTGCCCTGGATGAGGCTGAAGCAGAAGGGGATCGATCTGGAGGTCATAGCTCCGGACAGAGCAGGAAGGATCGATCTGGCCGATTTGGAGAGGGCCATAAACAGGAAGACCAGGCTTGTGGCCATGAGCCATCTATCCAATTCCCTGGGCAGCATTCAGCCTGCAAGAGAGGTTGGCCGGATCTGCCGGGAGATAGGAGCCCTCTTTCTACTGGATGCTGCTCAGTCCCTGCCCCATATGCAGGTGAGTGTCAGGGACATAGATTGCGATTTTCTCTGCTTCTCCGGCCACAAGATGCTCGCCCCCACCGGCTCTGGGGTTCTCTGGGCCAGGGCAGGCTGCCTTGCGGGCAAAGGGCAGAAGCAGGAGAGCGGGCAGGAGAGCGGGAAGAAGGCGGGCGGCAGTGCACTTGAGCCCCTGCTGGTGGGAGGAGGGATGGTGGAGGATGTCTTCGAGGACAGCTTCACCATCAAACAGGGCTATGAGGGCTATGAGGCGGGAACGCCTGACATCTCCGCTGGCATCGGCCTTGGGGCTGCAGTGGACTATCTGGCCCGAACAGGGATGGAGAAGATCCATGAGCATGAGATGATGCTCACCAGGAAGCTTCTAAGCGGGCTGGAGGGCATAGAAGGCCTGCAGGTCTACGGACCGGGGAGTGATAGCCTGAAGATGCGGGGAGGGGTGGTCTCCTTCGGGATTGAGGGTCTATTGCCCCATGAGATCGCTCTGATGCTTGACCAGGCCTCAAACATCTGTATTCGCTCCGGGCATCACTGCTGCCTTCCTCTGATGAGGCATCTGGGGCTGAAGAATGGCACCGCCCGGGCGTCGCTCTATCTTTACAATACCGAGGAGGAGATCGAGAAGCTCTTGGGGACGTTGGAGCAGATCGCCAGGATGGCCTAGAGCCGATGGTCCGGGAGGGCTGGAGGCACAGGGGAGGTCAGAGAAGGATGATTGAGGACTTTGAGTGTTTGAGGGTGGATGGTGATGCGGTCCACAGGGCCGCCTGCCCGGTGATAGAGGAGGTGCCCCTCTCCATTTTCATTAACGGCCGCCATTTTACCACTGCCATGATCAGCCCCCAGATGAGACGGGAGTTTGTGGCCGGGCATCTTTATTCTGAGAGGATTGTCTCCCAGGTGCAGGAGATCGAGTCTTTGGAGGTGGAGGGGGATGTGGCCCGGGTCATCGTCACCAACCCCATCCGCGCGGTAGTTCCCAGGAGGCCGATTGTGAGCGGCTGCGGGGGAATTGCCTCCTTTCTGGATGAGGCCAGGCTTCCCAGGATACGATCCGGTCTGACTATAAGGATGGAGCAGGCGAGGGAGGCGATGGAGGCCATATCCCTCTCCAAGACGCACATAGCTACGGGCGGGGTGCATTCTGTGGGCTTATTCGATCGCTCCGGCCCTCTCACCATTGTTGAGGATATCGGCCGCCACAACGCATTGGACAAGGCCATAGGGATTCAGATCCTCAAGGGGGAGGAATTCGACTTTGGGCGGATGTTTGCTGCCTGCACCGGCCGGGTCTCCTCTGATATGGCCCTGAAGTGCTCTGTGGCAGGCATACCAATAGTTGTCTCCCGCGGTGCGACGACAGGCCTTGCCATATCCATTGCCCAGAGGACGGGCCTTGGTATCATCGGTTTCCTGCGGGGCAAGAGGCTGACCGTTTACAGTAATCCAGAGAGGTTTGAGATTGGCTGAGGGGGGAATGCTCTGCTCTCTGTGCCGGAAACGGGCGGTAATCTCCCAGCGCTACCTCGGCCGGCAGCTCTGTCAGGATCATTTCGTCCGGGATTTCGAGGGGCGGATGATCCAGAGCATTGAGAGGAGCAGGATGATCGATGAGGGGGAGAGGATTGCTGTGGCGGTAAGCGGGGGGAAGGATAGCACCGCCCTTCTCTTTGCCCTGTCCAGGGTCTTTGCCGGAAGGGAGGTGGAGCTGGTGGCGGTTACTGTGGATGAGGGCATCGCCGGCTACCGGGATGATACCATCCTGGCTGCAGAGAGGATCGCCCGGCAGTTGGGGATCGAGCAGGTGATCGTCTCTTTCCGGGAGGAGTACGGCTATGATCTGGACGAGATGGTGGTGGGATCTGAGGTTGCCCCCTGCACCCACTGCGGTGTCTTCCGCAAGAGCTCATTGAACCGGGCGGCGAAACGCCTGGGCGCAGCAAAGCTTGCCACCGGGCACAATCAGGATGATGAGGCTCAGTCGGTGATGATGAACTACCTGAAAGGGGACATGGAGCGATTGATGCGCTTTCGCCCCCGCAGAGAGCAGCCGGGGTTGGTGCCCAGGATCAAGCCCCTGCGAGACCTTCCTGAGAAGGAGATCGCCCTTTATGCCATTCTCAATGGCATCTATTTCGAGTCGAGGGAGTGCCCTTATGCTCAGCTGGCTCTGAGAGCAGATGTGCGGGATATGATGAATCGGATGGAGAGCCTCTTTCCCGGAACCCGGCAGAGGACATTGAGGGGATTCGAGCGGATCGAGGCTCTCTGCAAAGAGGGCTGGGGGCAGATGGAGCTGGCAGAGTGCAGGGAGTGCGGCGAGCCCTGTGTGGGAGAGAGATGCAAGGCCTGCGAGCTATTGGGCAGGCTGAGGGGATGATCGATATCTATCCCACCACAGGCCTTCACCGGCAGAGAAGAGAAGCTGAAAAGGATATCCCGGATATGCGCCTTTCACAGCTCTGATGATTGCATGCTGGGCCGAAGAAGCACACAGGCTATATAAATAAAATAGTGAGGCCAGAATCCCTCTAGCCTCATCCTCTTATTCACCAGGGCATCTATGCTGCCTTGGCTTTGGAGAACTTCTTGTACAGCTCGAACTCCGAAGCAGTAGGCTGGACCTTCTTCAGAGCCTCCTCAAAGTGTTTTTTAGCGACCTTGTACTCGCAGATCTCATCATCTGCCTTGCACTGGCCGGCGAGGACATACTCCCGGATGGCCAGCATCACTGACTCATTGACCACTGCACCCAGGTCGGCGCCGGAGAACTTGTCCGTCCTCTTGGCCATGTCCTCTAAATCCACGTCCTCGGCCAGGGGCTTCTTGGCGGTGTGGATCTTCAGGATCTCCAGGCGGGCCTCCTCATCCGGCATACCGATCTCGATCAGCCTGTCGAACCTGCCCGGACGGAGCAGGGCGGCATCGATGATATCCGGCCGGTTGGTGGCGGCGATCACCATCACGTCGTTTAGCGACTCCAGGCCGTCCAGCTCAGTGAGGATCTGAGAGATCACCCTCTCTGTGACATGGGAGTCGCTGCTCATGCCTCCCCTGGTGGGAGCGATGGAGTCGATCTCATCCAGGAAGACCACTGATGGTGCTGCCTGTCTGGCCTTGCGGAAGGTCTCTCTCACCGCCTTCTCCGATTCGCCCACCCATTTGCTCAGGAACTCCGGGCCCTTGATGCTGATGAAGTTGGCCTGGCTCTCCGTAGCCACAGCTTTAGCGAGCATGGTCTTGCCCGTGCCAGGGGGGCCGTAGAGCAGAATTCCCCGCGGCGGCTTGGCATCCATATGCTCGAAGAGCTTGGCATAGGTCAAGGGCCATTCCACAGACTCTATCAGCTGCTGCTTGACATCATCCAGTCCGCCGATCTCATTCCAGTGCACATTGGGTGATTCGATCATCACCTCGCGCATGGCAGAGGGCTCCATCTCCCGCAGGGCTGACAGGAAGTCCTCGTTGTTGACCTCGATCTTGTTGAGGGTCTCTGCTGGTATGGACTCGACCTCCAGATCGATCTCCGGCAGCACCCGGCGGATGGCGCGCATGGCCGCCTCCCTGGCCAGGGCAGCGAGATCTGCTCCCACGAAGCCATGGGTCACATCGGCGAGCTTCTCCTGGTTCACGTCCTTGGCCAGGGGCATTCCTCTGGTATGGATCTGCAGGATCTCCAGGCGGGAGTTCCTGTTGGGAACCCCGATCTCAATCTCCCTGTCGAACCTTCCCGGCCTGCGCAGGGCTGGATCGATGGAGTCCGGCCGGTTGGTGGCAGCGATGACCACCACCTTGCCCCGGGTCTCCATGCCGTCCATCAGGGCCAGGAGCTGAGCTACCACCCGGCGTTCCACCTCCCCTGTTACCTCCTCTCTCTTGGGAGCGATGGAGTCGATCTCATCGATGAGGATGATGGAAGGTGCCTGCTCCTCTGCAGTCTTGAATAGCTGTCTGAGCTTCTCCTCGGACTCGCCATAGTACTTGGACATGATCTCCGGACCGCTCAGGGTCTCGAAGTGAGCATGGGTCTCCGAGGCCAGAGCCTTGGCCAGCAGCGTCTTGCCCGTGCCAGGCGGACCGTAGAGCAGAACCCCTTTGGGCGCTTCAACCCCCAGCCGCTCGAATAGCTCTGGGTGCTTCATGGGAAGCTCAATCATCTCCCTGACCTTCTTGATCTCCGCAGAGAGGCCGCCTATGTCCTCATAAGTGATGAGAGGTCCGATCTTCTCCTCTTTGGCCGGCTTATCAGAGATATCGATCCTGGTCCGCTCGCCGATCACCGTCCCCTCCTTGGTGGGAGAGACGCGGGTGGCCATGAGCTCGATCTTTCTGCCCATCACAGAGATCTCGATTATGTCGCCCCGGGTTATTACCCGGCCTTCCATGTATCTCTTCAGGTACTCCTCCCCGCCGGTGATGCGAAGGGGAACAGTAGGAGCGAAGAGCACAGTATCAGCCGGTACGGCCTGAGCGATCTTGAGTGGAACCCGGTCGTCTATGCTTACACCGGCGTTCCTGCGGGTGTTTCCGTCCAGCCGGACGACGCCTGTGCCTGTATCCTCGGGATAGCCCGGCCAGACCATTGCTGCAGTCTTCTTCTTTCCCAGGATGCTTACAACATCTCCCGCCTGCCAGCCCATCTCATTCAATATCTGCGGGTCAACCCTGGCAATGCCCCTTCCCACATCAGTGGGGCGTGCTTCAATGATCTTAAGTGTGACTTCTTCTGCCATCAGAATCCTCCGTTCGTGGTTATTTCATCATTGCTCTTTTTTTGTTCTGGTCGTTTAATCGTCATCCAAATGAGTTTTATCTGATCGTCATTCCCTTTTATCTGATCATCATCCTTGATACCTGATATTACTAACTTTTAGTTAGTGTACAGATGGCTATTTAAACCTTGCGGTTTTGTGCAGGCAGGCGATCTAATGCCAGCGGGGCAATAAGTGACCATCGGCCCCTTCACCAACAGTATCGATATCAATGAAGGCAAGACCGCCCACCGGGAGTTGCCAGCGAGACCGATTGCCGCGAGGAGGAATAAGGATACTGGGATGCTTGCCGCCTCCTGTGAATAACCCTGGGGATATTGTCTATCCCGCCTTGTGCCTTGGTGATTCTTTGGTGAAATCGGATTTTATGGCCTCATCAAAGAGACAGCAAGGCACAGGAAAGCAACACACCGCCCACACGATTCGACGAAGAGCAGGATACTGCAAAGTGCCTACAACGCTATCCCTCCGGACCATCTATCCCTTCGGATCGCCTATTTTATCTTTCACCTGCCGGTGCCTGGCAGAGGTCGCCAAGAAGAGCGAACAGAACAACTCTGGCGAGCGGGCTTTGATCACTCTTACCCCCTCCTCGGTTATCCCTCCCCCTGTCGCCACCATGAAGATCAGCTCATCAAAGCTCATATCCTCCAGGAGAGCTGCCGTCCCGATCAGGGTCTTCCTGATCAGCTGCTCAGCCTGATCTCTATCTATCTTCCCATCCCCCCGGGAGGCTTCAAGGGCGAACTCCCTGAGGAGGGCACAGATATATGCCGGCCCGCAACTGGTGAGATCGGATAGCACATCGAGCTGCTCTTCTGTCACCTCCACCGGCCAGCCGATAGCCCGGAAGAGTCTGAATAGCTGAGATCTGTCATCCTCTGAAGCATCATCGCTCAGGACCAGAAGGGTAGCTCCCAGCCCCTTGCCGCTGGCGATGCTGGGAATGGCGCGGGCGGTCTTAGCCTGACATAGCCCTTGTATCCTGGAGAGGGAAAAGTCCATCGCCATCGAGACCACCAGCTTATGGGGGGTGAGATGCTCATGAATCTCAGATATCGCTTCCTCCAGATCCATAGGCCGCATGCAGAGAAATATGATATCCGACCTCTTCGCCACCTCCTGATTATTTGCTGCCCTCACCCCCAGCTCCTCTGCCAGCCTCAAAGCCTTCTTTTGACTGCGATTGCTCACCCAGAGCTTCTCATTTTCGATCGCTCCCCTGCAGACGAATGCTTCTGCCAGCATGCTCCCCAGGTGGCCGGTGCCGATGATGCCGAAGTCCGTCATGCCCGGTTGAACTCCGGATCATAAGCCTCGCGAAGCTTATCGGCAATTTCGCTGCTGGATAACTTCTGCCCGGCAATGGTGGAGAAGGCCTCGGCATAATCGGGCTCAAGACGGCTCAGACTCTCATTTCCCTGGAATATCACATCTGCCAGATAGCGGAAATCATCGGCGGATAGCTTCTTCAGCCGGGCTTCGAAGTCCGCCAGCCCGCGAGAGTAATGGTTGGCCAGCGGAGGGAGAATGTTCAGATACTCGATCTGGTATCCATGCCGCTCCATCTCCACAATCTCCGGTGCCAGCTTTCGTAATATCTCCAAATCGCGCTCGTTCAGATCTCGGGCCATAGAGGACTGTATGCACTGCAAAAATATATCATTATCCTATGCTATCTGGCATGTGCTAACTGGCATTATCTCACGGATTGCGATATCCAGTCAAGATATGGCCCATAGCCGCTGGTTATCGGGAGAACGATGATCTCGGGAAGCTCATAGCTGTGCAGCTCTCTGATCCTCGATATAATCCTCTCAATGCTGCTCTGTTTTGTCTTTATGATCAAGAGCACCTCATGCTCCAAATTGAGCTTGCTGTCCCAGAGATAACAGGATTTGACTCTTGAGATGTTAACGCATGCAGCCAGATGCTCCTCTACCAGCGATTTTGCTATCTCTTCTCCGTTCTGGGGAGAGGCAGTGCAGAGCACCACCCTGTACAGACCCCTCTCGATATTCATCTCATGGGGCCTGGCATTCTCAACATTTTCATCTCGATTTCCGCTGCTCGCTTCCACCCAGCGCTCGCCATCTTCTCCCCTCTCCTTCTTCCAGATGGGAGCCCTCCTCTTCAGCTCATCGATGATGTATCTGCACCCCTCGAAGGCCTCAGCCCTGTGAGGAGCAGAGCAGACGATGGCCACTATGCTCTCCCCCACTGCCAGCCGGCCGGTGCGGTGGACCACCTGGGCCGAGAGCAGGCCGAAGCTGCGCATGGCCTCGGAGCGGATCAGATCGATCTCTGCCTCCGCTGCCTCATGGAAGGCCTCCACCTCCATCATCTGGATGCCGTCGTCTCTGACTGTACCCAGGAAGGTGACAATGGCGCCGGAGCCCTCTCCCTTCGCCCTCTGGACCATCTCCTCCAGAGAGATCTCCCTCTCTGTGATCTCAATCAACCCCCTCAGCCTCCTGCCACTGGGGGGAAGATGGCCAGCTCATCGCCCTCGGCCAAGGGGATGGAGAGATCATTCCCGGGATCAATCCTCTTCTTATTGATCATGAGCAGGACATAATCCTCAAGCCCCCCTGAATGATCGAAAGCCTGCTCTTTGAAGGCAGGGGATACCGATCCAATGGCCTCCAGGAGGGAGAGAACAGTCGAGCCCTCTGGGATCTCCATATCCCTCTCCTTCCCCAGTATCTCTCGAAATAGGGCGAATGCCCTGACCTTCACCATCATTTGCCCGAACCCTTCTTTTTCCCTTTTTCTATTTTTTGACTAATTTTTTATTTTTTATACAGATCGCCGAAGCTGATGATGGCTCTCTTCGTCTCTGCCCCCTCACCGGCTGAACTCTTCTTCTGCCCCTCTTTCAGCGTCTCTTTGATCTTCCTGGCCTCGCTCTCCCTCAGCCGGGCGATCTCCTCTGGTGAGTCTATGCCCATGACGAATGTGCCGTGACAGGGTTTGACATAGGTGAAGAGCACCTCCTCGCCCCTCACCCCCAATGCCACCGGGGGGACGCCGATGATATAATAATCTTTGAAGATCCTGTATCCCGGGTCGACATAATAGACCTCCTCTGAGTTCTTCTCAATGAAGTCGCGCGCCTCTTTGAATGATGTCCTCTCCAGATACAGCCTGTACTTCAACTGCTCAATACAGCTCAAATTACCACCTTGTCTATTTTTCTCATCAGGGGCCCAGGATTGTGAGTCGCTACAGCCACGATCTTCTCTGCTGGATACTCTATGCTCTCCCCCAGGGCCTCGGCATTCCTGCCGAAGACCACTGCATAATGCTTGGCCCTGGATATGGCGCTGAATGTGGCTCCATAGGCCATGCCGGCATCGCTATGCATGAAAGCAAAGCAGGCGTCGAAGTCCATCCTCTTCTCCACGATCTCCTGTATGATCCAATCCAGGTCCACACTCTTTTTCACATAATACTTCTCCGGGTCGGCGGCTCTCAACAGCTTGATCGGGGCATTCGTTCCTGCCACTGTCACATCCCAGCCTGCTCTTTCCAGCCTATGAGCGAGGTAGATCACAATGCTGATCTGCACCGGCACCTCCGGGCAGCCCATCACCAACAGCGCCTTCTTGCTTTCAGTCATACTCTCATCTCTTCTGATAGACTATGTTATGCACAACGATGTGCACGATATGCGGCGACAATGTATACGATGTCCGACGGCAATGCCCATGACAATGCGACGGCAATGTATATGATATGCGGCGACAACGGGCACAACAATGCGTACAACAATACACTCAATGATATGCTCATCGACCGCCGCGCCCGATGCTTTGGAGGTGGCCGCAGTCCGGGCAGCTCAAATTCCTCTCACAGGAGATCTCATCCAGGGAGGAGGAGAGGCCATCCCAGAGAACGAGGCGGTCCTCCAGAAGCTCTCCTCTGCCCAGGGCGAACTTGAGGGCCTCATTCACCTGAATGGAGCCGATGATCCCGCAGGTCGGACCCAGGGAGGGGGATGTCTGTGCCGGCGGAGCGCGGGGGAAGATGCAGCGCAAGCAGGCAGTTCTTCCCGGCACAATGGTCGTCGCCTGGCCCTGAAATCCGCTGATGGCGCCGTGGAACAGGGGTATATCTCTCTTCAGTGCCGCGCAGTTCAGCAGATACCTGGTGGGGAAGTTGTCCATGGCATCCATGATCATGTCACAGCCCTGCAAGAGCCGGTCGACGCTCCCCTCTGATATCTTCTCCTGCAAGACCTCCACCTCCACCTCCGGATTGATATCGCTCAGGGCCTTGAGAGCTGACTGAGCCTTGCTCTGACCCAGGCCCGAGCTGCTATGAAGGATCTGCCGGTTGAGGTTGCTCAGTTCAACAGAGTCGCAGTCCGCTATGCGAATCCTGCCAAAGCCCAGGGCCGCCAGATACAGTGAGACGATCGAGCCCAATCCGCCTGCTCCTGCTACGAAGACCCTTTTTTTCTTGAGCCTCTCCTGACCTTCCTCAGCAAAGAGGCGGATCTGGCGGGAGTACCTCTCCCTCTCGACATCGCTCAGCATCAGATCACCCCGGTTCTTATCGCTCGGATTAATTAAGGATTTCCCGAGGGTTCCGGGGGGATCTAGCCGCCATGCACTATTCGCACTATCTTCAGCACATCCAGGCCACCTGCAGTCTCCTCCTCCACCACTATCTGGCCGTTCTTAGCCACGATTACCTCCTCTGAGTTTATCTGCAGCTCCCTCAGTATATCCTCGATGCGATGATCTTTCACTTCCAATTCCAATCTGCTTCCATCAGGCATTTCGATCAGCATTCTCGCTCCCATGCCACCGCGAGCAGAAAGAGGACCATTCCTTCCGGGTGGCATTCATCTCTTTGCCGGCCAGACATAGATGTAGATGTAATTGGACCAGTCTTTAGAGTAGTAGCTCAGGATATGCCAGCCCGGCTCGCTTCCCATAAACCAGGTCTGATACCAGCCGGCATTCTTATAGCCGAAGTTTCTCACCTCGGGATTGCAGCCCTTGCCAGCAGGATTGTGGCGGATCTTCCATTCATAGGACCAGTACTCTCCCGGCCGGCTTATCTTGGACCAGAGCGGGATCCACTCGCCGCAGTAGACGCCAGCTACAGTATCTGTAACCCCCTGGCAGGAGAGGACGTAGTACTCATTGCACCTGCATTGAGACGGTTTTGGGAATACGGCTTTGCTGCTCTTGGGCGCATATCCATGAGGGGGCGCATGCCCCTCTGGGAATTCACCACCCTGACAGGAGCCGCTCTCATCGACATAGGGGCAGTTGGAATAGACCCCATCAGTGACCAGGGTGGATGTAGTGAAGGTGGTCTTGGTCATGGCGGAAGAGGCCTTTCCCTCCGATCTCACCGGATAGCCCTGGACGGGATATGCGGCGAGGGCGATAGGAGAGAGGCTTCCCTGAGCTGAGCTGTCGATAGGGCCCCTTTCTCCCGTCCGGCTGGTGGCTGGAGGATATAGGTTGAAATTGGGAAGGGCAAGCTGCTCAGAATAGATGTCAGGCGGTGTGGGGGCCCCGGCAGGCAGGGAGACGGCCAAGGGCGGTTGCATAGCGGGCTGCCCGGCGGAGGGAGATGAGGATATCGTTGAAGGCGCAGTCATAGACGGAACTGTGGATGGACCTGTGGGCGGAATGGTTGATGGGGCTGTGGATGGGATTGGGGGCTCAATTGCCGCCCTTTCTCCTGCCAGATAGGTGGATGATGCAGAAGAGGGAGCAGAAGAAAGCCTAGGTGGATGGACATATATGTAGACATAGTTGGACCAGTGGCCGCAGTAATAACAGATTGTATGCCATCCTGGAACATCTCCCGTAAACCAGCCCTTCTTGTAGCCCGGCCCTGACCAGCCCCAGGATCTGATCAGTGGAGCGGACTCACCGGGATACCACTCATAAACGAAGAAATTGCCTTTTGATTTTATATCCGCCCAGAGGGGCAGGTATCCTCTGTAGTTGCATCCAGCGACTGTGCCAAGGCCTGAGAGGGTCTGAACATAAAACCGGTTCGAGGAGCTGACCTGGCCAGGGTAATACCATTCGCCGGAGCTTGCTGAGGGGCCGGCTGGGAGAGGGTCCGGGCTGGTGATCTTGCCCAGGCCCGAGCCGGCCTGAAAGTCAGACAGTGCCAAATCCTGTTCATCATAAGCTCCGCCTGCAGCCGGCATGAGCATCGGATATGACGTGAAGCTCAAGCTCTCATCAGGAACATAGCTCTCCGCCTGAGGGATCGAGAGGCCGAGCTGATCAGCAGTCAGCCGGTCCTCGACCGGTCCTGATATCGAGGGAGCCCGATATAACATCGATTTTGATATTGATGATGAGGATGGTGAAGGTTCAAGTGCTTCTGCATAGCCCTTCTGATCGCCGCCTGAGAGGCTCCGGTCCGGCTGAATGTAAAGATCTGCTCCGCCCACATCGCCAACAAGGGCAGGGGCAGTGCTCGTGATGATCAGAAAGACCGCCAATGCATATAGATAATGCTTAATAGTTCTCTTCATATGTACCCCACTCCCGATCAACTTTAGATCTGTTGCTCGACCAATTTAGGCGTTCAATCTATTTAATACTTGCTTTGGGATGGGTATCTAGAAAGCATTTAGTTTATAATAATAATATTCAGTCCGCCAATCTGAAAATAATTTGTATGATCTTGAGCTGATCCAAAGAGCAATCAGCATTTCCGGTGAACCAGCCGTCTCTTCAATGCACTGGCCGGGACAGGATATGCCCTGCCCACCGGGCCCCTGCTGCCATAGCGGCTGATAATACCACAGGTCGGCAATACCACAGAAGGCCGTCTGCTACCTCAGGCGCCAGTTGCTCCTCACCATCTCAGCCAGGCGTGGGTTTTCAAACTGGTTGTAGATGTCCAGGTCAGTGGTATAACCGACAAATGGATCTATGCTGCCCTTCTCCATATTGGTCACCCAGATCTGAAGATCTCTCTCCTCTGCAGCCGCGCCTCTCTCCCGGTAGAACTTCACGAAGGGCTCCAGGTTCTCTCCGCTGGGCACCAGAACCACCACATCCTCTCCCTCTTCACCCTGACACTTATCGATATCCAGCGACCTTACACTCGGTGTTATAAAGGCCCTGACCGCTCTCTTGGGCGCACTGAAGAGCATCTCGTCTGCTCCCTCTGAGATCAGGGTATATCCCGCCTCGCTCATGAACTCCGCCAGGAGGTCCTTCAGGCTCTGGCACATGATGCTTCTCAGCTCGGGAATCGAGTTGTGAAATTTGCGGTTGGCGTCGGCGAAGTCCTGCTTGCTGTACTTTTTGGTGTGCAGGAAATGGAATATCCGTCCGTCCATCTGGGTGAAGGTATCAAGCCTGGGCAGATCGAAGAACGCTGGCTCCTTGCTCATAATGCTGGCGAAGACTCCAGGAGCTATCCTCTTGCCCACTGTCTTATGCAGCTCCTCTCGCTCCTCTTCGTTCAAATCAGCAGCCCTGACAATATCATAGGTGCGGAGCAATAGCTCGCAGCGGGCGATGATCTCCCTCTCCCGTAGAACCTTGCGGAGGGGACCGGCGATCTTGTCAATATCCATATCAATCAACTGAAACCATCGATTTATCCATCATCGATTTATCCATCGATATAATCTGATCTGAAGCAACTTATAGGCATTTAAACCTTAAGACTGGCCAGCTCTGCGCGCAGCTCGCCCATGGTGGCAGTCCTCTCTGCGAAGGCATTATGTTGATGGATGCTCTCCTCATTGATCTGCTTGAGGGTCACTGCGGCATCATCGGGCAGATCGCAGAAAGCCTCCACTGTCTTTTGTGCCATGGTCCTGACGCAGTCCTCTACGAACCTGGGATTGCTGTGTGCCCGGCTGACCACCAGTGCCTCATCCGGCCTTTTGAGCAGGCCATAGACCTTGGAGCTCATGGACTCCTCGATGATCTTGATGATCCTGTCGATGGAGACGCAGCGCCGGTCACGCACCTCTATCGAGATGCTGCCCCTGCCCCGCTGGTTATGGGTGGCCATGGGCAGCCGGGTTAAAAGGTCCAAAGCGGCATCTTCTGAGAGGCCGGCCTTCAGCAGCTCGCTTTTGGCCTGCTCCTTCATGATCTCCTGGGCACAGGGACAGGCAGTCATCCCCATGACCTCTGCTCCCACAGTCTTTCTCAGGTAGCCGGCGGGCCCTGCTCTTGCCACTGCCTCGGCGAATATGTCCACCACCTCCTGGCAGGTGGCCCTGGTGAAGGGGGTCTGTCTGCGAACGATATACTCGCTTTTCATCTTCACCTCTGCCCGGGTGGCATACTCATGCCGGGCAAGGAGCCTCTTGGCGATCTCGCCGCATAGCTCCTCGATCACATAGACCGGCCGGTTTATGGCATCCTCTAAGACCTCATCTATGGCCTCGAAGTTCCGGGAGAGGTTGGCGCCCTTGCGATCGGATGGAAGGTCGACGAAGACCTCGAAATCGGATATAAGGACCACTGGCCTCTCGTCGCCTCCCCTCTCGATCTTGATCAGCTTCTTGACGCCGGTGACGCCCACTCTGGTCAGATTGAAGGGAAAATCTGGCACGCAGGCTTGAATATCAGGAAGGACGTCCAAGCCCATTCACTCCTTATACAGCTCCCAGTCATTTATATCGGGCTCTTCCTCTTCCAGCCGATCGATCTTCAATAGAAGCCTGTCCACTTCCTGCATCATCTCCTTCAGGCTGCCTGTGATCCTCTGATCGCAGTCATCAGCCAAATTAAAAGACCTAACCAGCTCGGCCATCAACTCCTCTTCATCCATATCGAGCATCCGGCATATTCTCCTCTCAACGTCCTTCGAACCGGGCATAGTATTTCATCTCAAACGGGTATATTTGAGTCTTTGCTTAAGCGAAAGGCTTTTCATGCTGGCAGAGAAGGCCTATTGATGATCAAACGTTGCCCTCAGCATGGATTTTTCAGGGGAGAGCATTGTGAGTGCGGCCTGGCTGGCCAGCTCATCCTGGATGAGGCCAAGACAGAGCAGTTGGGCAGACTGGTAGCTGGGGGCCTGAGGCATTTTCCCCACGATCTGGGGCTGGAGATGGACTCCCAGGGCTGGGTTGATCTCTCAAAACTGGGGGATGTGGTGCAGAGAAGGCATCGTTGGGCCAGCAGAGATCAGGTGCTCGCCCTTGCTCAATCCGATCCCAAGCAGAGATATGAGATCTCAAACCAGAGGATCAGAGCCAGATACGGCCATTCGATAGACATAGAGCTGGACCACCCAGAAAGCCATCATTCCCTGCTCTATTATGGAGCGAGCGAAGAGGAGGCAGACAGGATCCTGGAGATCGGCCTTAAGTCCGCCTCACAGAGATATGTCCACCTCTCTACCACCCCCGGTAAGGCCTGGGAGGTAGCAGGCTATCGCACCGGAAATCCCCGGGTGATTCAGGTGGACGCTGATCTGGCCAGGGGGGAGGGAGTGAAGATGATGACCGTAAACGATGATATCGTCATATCGGAGAAGGTACCCGCCCAGTTTCTCCGCATCCTCTCCACAAAGGATATCCCCCGCCCGGTGGAGAATCGACAAGATTGATCGGTTTGGTCGAATTGATCGGTTTGGTCGAATTGATCGGTTTGATCGGTTTGATCGGATTTATCAGCGGCCAAAACGCCTCTCCCGCCCCTGATAGTCTCTGATGGCACGGAGAAAATCGATCTTGCGCAGCCTGGGCCAGTTCACATCGGTAAAATACAGCTCCGAGTAGGCCGCCTGCCAGATCATGAAATCGCTCAACTGTTTTCCTCCCGCCCTTATCACCAGATCAGGTTTTTGGGAGAAGCGAAGGCGGGACTCTATCGCCTCCTCGTTGATGTGCTCAGGATCCAGCCTCCCCTCCTCCACCTCTCTGAGCAGATCTCGAAATGCCTCTGTCACCTCTCTTTTCCCCCCATAGCCCAGGGAGACGGCCACCTTCAAGCTCCCGCCCAGGCCTGTGATCAGATCCTCATCTGCTGTGTGCAAAGAGATCTGAGCAGGAGAACTGTGCAGAGAATCAGCAATCTTCTGGCAGAGCGCTGGCTCTGTGTCATTTATATAAAGGACGAGGGAGGAGAGGCCAATAGATCCGCTCCATTCGATCATCTCCTTGAGCCTGCAGAGCCCCTCATCGAGGAGGTCCCCAGAGCTGAGGACGATGGCGATGCATCCGGGAAGAGTGCCCTTGGATATGCGCATCTCCAAAAGCTGCTCATAAAGGCGAGAGATCATATCAATTCCACTCCTGGTTCTCCATAGGCAAAGTATTTTTGCGATGAGGCTGGTCTGTATTGCATGCACCGCAAGGATCTCGCCAGGCTGGCCATAGGGCTATTGACACTGCTCCTTCCCTATGCTGGGGCGCTGACGCTGATTCCTCTGGCAGCAGCAGCTCTGCTGGAAAGAGGGGTGCGACTGCTTGCCGCCACTTTGGGACTGCTCCTGATCGCCAGACCCATCCTCTCCCAACTGGATGTTGATCTTCCTCTGAGCGTTTCGAAAAACCTATCCATCGAAATGTTTATATACTATTAATACTATAATAATTCTATATGAGAACTCTCATTGATTTTGCCATTAGAACAGAATATGCTCGGATTAAAGCTCTCGGAAAC
>Ga0255340_1003493_pt1 | contig 16502 bp, 12 predicted proteins | sample wastewater_treat_7_FD_192417 | JGI IMG/M metagenome (GOLD analysis project Ga0255340, IMG submission 192417) | Wastewater microbial communities from Lulu Island WWTP, Vancouver, Canada - plant10 | ecosystem: Engineered > WWTP > Wastewater > Unclassified | place: Canada: Vancouver, British... | reverse complement strand
TTTAATATTCAATGAACGATAAATTGGTTCCTATTCTTAAAGAATTTATGAATAAAATGAGTTTAAATGATAAATCTGTATTAATGAAAAATAATATTATTGCTCTCAAATATGTCTTGAATAATTGAGATATAAATAAAGTTATGGATATTGTTTAACATTGTATTTGGATGGCTTCTGAAAATGGAGATATTGACATTTTACGAAAATTATTTTTGATTAATTATTTGAATATTTTTATGAATTCAATATCGAGATAATTATATGTCGCTCCTACTTTGTATGTCATCACACCTTTCTTTAATCTGTAAGTTCTATCATATACATTATCCGCATCAGAAACTAAATCAAAATATTATTAATAATGATAATAATATTTTCAATTTTTTAATATATATTAAAAAAATTGATAAAATAATTAAAAAACAAATAAGGTCATTTAAATTAATAATATTATCCGAAATGAAAGCAACAACAGATTTTAAAACTCAATTAGCTAATACAATTGAGGAGCTTACTCTTAATGAACAAAGTTGGGGTTCAGAAAAATGGAAATCAATACAACCATTAATATCTCAAAGTACATTAAACAATGCATTTGAAAATCATAATCTTATTTTATCAATATTTCCAAAATTTGATGACATAATTACACGTAAATGTAAATCAATTGAAAGAGTTCAAAAGAAAATGACTGAGCAAATCCAAAACAAAGAAAATTATTTTAAGGTAATTTCTGATTTTCTTGCGGTTCGCATACATTGTGAAGTTAATGAAATTAAAAATAAAATAGATTATATTAAAGAAATCGTTAATTTGCATAATGGTTATTTTCATATTCGCGGCTCATCTGAAGAACGACCATATGGATTTTTCTTAAGTGATTCAAAATATACAGATATTGTACAATATATGTACGTATATTTAAAAGAAATAGGTTATGTTATTGAATTTCAAATTGGTCATGAATTTGCTTCTTATACATTTACCATTAATTCTACTTTAAGGGACAATCCAAAATGTGGATTAATTAATTTATGGAGTGAAGATTTTTATGATGATGTGAAAAAATTTATTTTAAATAAAACGAATAATATAGAAGGTAATATTATCATGTCTGATATATTAATTAAAGCTAATAAAATTCATCAAAATAATATTTTAAACAAAGTCCCAAATGATTTATTAGTTATTTTAAATAGGCTTTAATATAAATCAATATTTAAATTTTTTATCACATTGATGATTAAAATTTTATATACAATAATAATTATATATCAATGTGATATAATTATTTTAAGTTTTTAAGTTTGTATTAAGTTTTAAAAAACTGCAAATATTAAATAATATTGTTTTATCTATATTGTATATGAATGAAAGCATCATAAGAATAGTTTCTCAAAATATGTAAACATATCAAATTAAATATTTCATTTGGTAAATATTTCCAATATGATTCAGCTTTTTCTAATCTCATTAATCTTAATGTAGTTTCTATTTCTGAGGGAATTCCTGATATTACTGGATCATAATGTTTCCCATACCATTCTCTAGGATCAGCGATAATTGGATTAATAGATGATGTCCATTGTCTACCTGGATTTTCAGTCATCCATTTAACACCAACAAGATTTTTCATACATATTTCTGCATTATCCAACATTTTATTCATAATTATATCACGATATTCATAATATTCATCAGTGTCTCGTATTTCCATTACTTTAGGAGTTAATTTTCCAAAATATTTGACCATTCTATGAAAATCTACATTTTTATTATACAAAATACCACGTCCCGTAGATTTATTTATATATGACTCTCTAATTTTTTCAATTACATAATTAAATTTTGTATCTAAATAATCATTTATCATTAAATCAGGATGATCAATCTCATTTATAATTTGTCTTCTAATATCTTCATTATTATTTAATTTCAAAATAGAGCATACTGAATGTAATTTTTCTGATCTTAATTGTTGTGCATTAATAGATGCAAATGTTTTTGGATGTGATTGTAAAGTACTATAATCACTGATTCTATTTATAAGTCGATCTTCGATATTATTTTTATCATATACTGAAGCAGTAATTCTATAACTATGTAATCTAAAATATGGTAAAATTCCTTGATTTTTTTGCATATTATAAGGTGATAATTCTGGTAATCCACCACCGATAAAATCAAAAGAATCATATTGATCTTCATATTCAAACCCATAATTTTTTGCTACTTTTTCTATTTCTTTTATCATTATTGAATATTGATCTCCGTAACCATTGTCAAAATAATTTTTTATTATTTGTTTTGACATTCCAGGAAAAATTAAATCAAATCCTATCATACTATATTTTTGTAATCTATATTCAAATGATGTACTTCGTCTTTTAGTATCAATTATAATAGAACCATTTTGAATTGACCATGCTCCTAAAGGAGTTGCATAAATATTTGCACCATCATATGCAACCATACAAATACTTAAATCAAAGCCACCAATAATAGAACTAATATCAGGATATATTCGATGTATAAATTGATATTCATAAAATTCATTATCATCAATTTCTATAAATAATGTAGTAGTATATTCATTTCTTTTAATATAAAAATTTAAAGTTTCATAATCTTCATGATTATCACCAGTTTTCCACGAATTTATTAAAAATTCAATCGCATCAATTCTCATCTTATTTGCTTCATCTATTGTTAGATCATAAAAGAATAAATCAATATCTGCCCCTGTATTATTAATATTAAATATAGATTTTACTATTGCCCCTCCACAAGCAACCAAATGACTAGAAAATTTCGTTAATAATTCATTGGTATAAGGAAAAGAGTAATTTATATTTTTTGTTATAGTATCAATTTTTCTAGATCTATCAATACTATATCTACTAACTTTTAAACAAAATATTTCATCTGTTTCTCTATTTAAATCAAGATAGATATTTTTTAAATTAATTAAAGGCCACTGTTTTAATTTACGATAATAGCTATCTTGAGTTAAAAGATTAATTATTTCTTTTTTAGTTATTTTTTCTTTATTTGCTTTTATGAAGAATTCTTCTTCATATGATTTCTCATAAAAATTTGACAAATTTTCCATTAATAAAAAATCTCCTTTTTGTTCTGGTGCTTCCCAATATTTATTATATTGTGGAAAAGATAACATATCTTCTCCTTGATTTACATCAATATACTGCGGTAAATCAATTGTTGGTAAATATAAACCATTTTGATCATATGGAATAGTCTTTCGTGTGGTCATGATTTTATCATTGTTATAAATTATAAAAAAAATCAATTTTTTTATTTAAAAATTTTAAATAATAAATTATTAGATTTTTGATGAACTCATTGTGTTTAAAATAATGTTAATTGTTAAAAAAATATTTTATATAAAATTATTATATATATAAAATGTCTAGAGTATTATGTTTTTGTTGGAACAGCGATAGAACACCGTTGTGTGAAACTTACCTAGAAAATAAATCAAAAATTGAAATTTCAAGACCTGGAGGTTGGTTTAATAAATCAGGTTCTTGTTATAATCCTTTATTTTTTGATCAAATACAAGTTCAAATTGAAGATTTCAAACCAATATTAGCAGTATTTTTAACTGAAAATGATCCGGTTACAGGATCTCATTTTCATTCAAATTTTTTACCTGATAAAATGAAAAGTTTAGGATATAAATTATTAGAAAGAGATAAATATGTTGATCAAGATGAAACAAATTCTTTAAGAATGTCAATTTTTGTTAGATCAGGTGCTATGTCTGTAAATAGTGTTGAATTAAATAAGGGATTGATATTTAATGATAATAAATTTGAGTGTAGTAGATCATACTTAGGAGCTACCAAAGCTTTGGTATTATATGTTTCTACTTTATTTGGTAAATTTGCATTTATTGGAGTTCAAGTTCCCAGAGGATATAATGATAGAACTATTTGCATGTCATCTTTATATGATAAATTTGTTACTAATAAAAATCTAGATACAATATTCATAATGGGTGATTTTGCAAATGAATATATCATTGAAAAAAAAGATATAACATATTCTAATGTTGATAAAATTAGAAAACAAAGTATAATTTCAGGATTTAAAGAAGATTTGGTTGATATTCCATATTCTGAGGAATCTTCAGAAGAACCGCCAAATACTCCACCTCAATTAGCTAGATCAAAATTTTTAGTACCTACATATTCACCAGCTTATGAAAATAAATTTGTCGACACAGATAATGGAGGAATAAATACTTATAATGATTTATTACAATATCCTTATGATAAAATAGAAATTGGTTATCATGATCGTATTTTTCATAAAACTCTTCAAGGATATCCTGTTATACCAGTTGATTATATGACAATAGTTGGTTCTCCCATGTTAGCAACAGACAGTTCTAATCCTGAACGAACAAGAAATCATTTAGGGGTTTTAGGTATTTATTCTTTCCAAGGTCAAACTTATTAATATATTATATAATAATTATATAATATATCGATGTATGTCAAAATTTTAGACATACATTGATATATAAAAAATTTTAGACATGACATTGTTGTTTAAAAAATTTTAGACATACATTGATATATAAAAAATTTTAGACAGACATTGATATATAAAAAATTTTAGACAGACATTGATATATAAAAAATTTTAGACATACATTGATATATAAAAAATTTTAGACATACATTGATATATAAAAATTTAGATGTATAATAGTGTTTATAAAAATTTAGATGTATACTGTTGTATATCTAAATTTTTATAAACATCGACGTATATCTAATTTTTATAAACATCAATGTATATCTAATTTTTATAAACATCGATGTCATATCTAATTTTTATAAATAACAATGTCATATCAAATTTTTATAAACATCAATGTCATATCTAATTTTTATAAACATCGATGTCATATCTAATTTTTATAAACACTATTATACATTTAAATTTTTATAAAAACTATTATACATCTAAATTTTTATAAACACTATTATACATCTAAATTTTTATAAACACTATTATACATCTAAAATTTTATAAACAACAATGTCATATCTAAAATTTTATAAACAACAATGTCATATCTAAAATTTTATAAACAACAATGTCATATCTAAAATTTTATAAACAACAATGTCATATCTAAAATTTTATAAACAATAATGTCATATCTAAAATTTTATAAACAACTAAAAATGTCACACCTAATTTTTATATACAATAATGTATGTCTAAAAATTTTATAAACATTATTGTACATCTAAATTGTTATAAACATATATATATCAAAATTTATAAACAGATACATTTATATCAAAATTTATATAAATATCATCATATATCAAAAATATTTATATTAAAAATATAATAAAAACTGAATAATAAAAATATTAATTACAACTTTTTTTATTTAAAATAAAAATGTCAAATCAAAAACCAAACAAAGCAGGTAAAAAATGGACTGATCTAGATCAATGCAAATTATTAGATCTAGTTGAAAGTGAAAATAACATAGAGGATATAGCAGCTAAATTAGAACGAACTGTAGGTGCTGTAAAAGCTCGTTTATTAAAAGAAACTTATGATTTAATTAGTCAAGGAGATTGGACTTCTGAAGAATTATCCACAAAATTTAAGATATCTAATTCAGAAATTTTAAGATATCAAGAAAGAGAAGATAACAAAAAATTAAATCCTCCTGAAAAAAGAGTAACAAGATCACAAACATTTAATAACACAACTAATACTGAAGAAAAGAGAACTTTTAGTTCTGCAACCAAAACTAGAAGCATATTAATGCCTAATAATAAAGATTTATCACAAAAAGTTTTTAATACTGAATCTAATAATCTACCAGCAAAAACACATGAAGAAAAAACTTTAACGTTATTAACAGAAATAAGAGATTTATTACAAATAATAGCTGATAAAAAATAATTTACCGATATATGTAAATATTTTTAATCATAATTTATATAAATTATGATTCATATACAATAACATCTAATAACCCATTTTTAATTAAATTTAATTAAAAATGAATATTTAATATTATAATATTCTAAATTTAAATTCTGTTATAAAATGCAGAATTGCTGTGTTTATTGCGATAATTGTTACAGTACCAATGTAGTAGGTTTTTTAAGTGATATATGTTTAAATTGTGTAGAACATATCATGGATAATTCTATATATGAAAATGTTAATTTATTAGCAAAATATAAACTTATGTATGATAAGAATAAAATTAAATGTGAATTATGTTATAAATCACACAGTTTTTTTGTATCTTTTAATCTCTGTTCAAAACATACTAGTTGTTTATCATATAAATATGATACTTATTATGATAATGATGATTACGATCCACCTGAAGATTATTATGATTATGAATCAAATAATATTTGTTTTAAAGAAATAGCAACTGCTATAAGTAAAATGATTAAATATTCTACATTAACTTATAAAGTAGGTAAAATGAAAGATGATCCATATGTTAATTATTTTTTGAGTAATCACAATCAATTTATTTTTGTATATCAAAACAAAGATATATTATGTAAATTTATTTATAATGATTATAGATTAGCATTAATATTTAATGATAAGATCTATACAACATCTAGTTTTAGTAACATTTTTAAAGAAATGTATTTTGGTGAATTAAAATATGAAATTTTATCAATTAATCAAATTCTTGAAAAATTTAGAATACATTTTAAACTGGAATATACTCAAATACAAAATTTTGATAGTTATGATAAAATAGAAAATTTTTATATGAAGATATTTGATTTATTTAATTCAATAGAAAAAGATTCAGTGTATATTGAATTACAAGACTACAAATGTATTGATTGTAATGATTATTACGAAGAATTTAGGTTTATAAAGAATTCGGATGAAATTATTAAGATTAGAATCTCCAATAAAACTGAATTAATAGTATACACACCAAACAAAATTTATATTAACACTAAAAATAAATGTATTCATTTTAATTCAATTAATGAAGATATTTATTTATATAGAAAAAATAGAGTTATTTCTGATTTCGAAATAAAAGTTGAAAATAATATAAATTATTTAAATTTAAATAATGATTATATTATAGAACATAAAACTTTTTTGGAAATATCTAAGTTGATAATTTCTTATTGTAATTTATCAAAAGAAAAAGAAAAAAGAACATGGAGAGATATAACAATTTGTGATAATTTTTAATAAATAATATAGATAAATTTTTAGTAAATCTTAATGTTAGTATAAAAAAATAATTATATATTAATTGTATATAATTATTTAAAATACATAGGTAATATAACATATGACAATTAAACCTTATAAATATTCCCAAAGAAAAAAATATCGAACTTTTAATAAAAAGGGTATTTTTGAACTTTATGTATATAAAAAATCTGATATAAACTACAATGAATATATGTTGAAATATGTCAAAACTTTATATTCAGAAACATTACCAAATAAAGAAAGTCAAGAATTATTATTAAAAGAAAATCCTTATAGATTTGTATTATTTCCAATACAATACAAAAAATTATGGGATTTTTATGAAAATAGTTTAGCATCATTTTGGACAGCTAATGAAATAGATTTACATACTGACATAATTGATTGGGCAACTAAATTAAATGATAATGAAAGATATTTTTTTAGTATGATATTAGCTTTTTTTGCTAGTTCAGATGGAATTGTAAATGAAAATCTAGCAGCTAAATTTATGAAAGAAGTACAAATATCAGAAGCTCGAGCTGTATATGCATTTCAAATATTAATTGAAACTATACATTCTCAAACTTATTCAATGTTAATAGATACATTGATATCAGATACTAAAGAAAAAATGAGATTATTTAGAGCTGTAAGTACTATTCCTAGCATAAAGAAAAAAGCAGAATGGGCATTAAAATGGATGAATGATGATAGATCATTTGCTGAACGTTTATTGGCTTTTATATGTGTAGAAGGAATTTTCTTTTCTGGAGCTTTTTGTAGCATATTTTGGTTGAAAAAAAGAGGATTAATGCCAGGATTATGTTTTTCAAATGAATTAATTAGTAGAGATGAAGGTATTCATTGTGATTTTGGATGTTTGTTATATAGTATGTTATCTAATAAATTACATAAATCAATTATTTATGATATTGTTGGTGACGCAGTTAAATATGAAAAAGAATTCATAACTGAATCTTTACCAGTAGCTTTAATTGGTATGAACGCTGATTTAATGAAAGAATACATAGAATTTTGTGCTGATAGATTAATTTACCAATTAGGATATCCTAAACTATATCATGCTGAAAATCCATTTCCTTTTATGGAATTAATTAGTTTACAAGGAAAGACAAATTTTTTTGAGCGCAGAGTTAGTGAGTACCAGAAAGCGGGTGTGAAAAATTATAATCCTAATGATAATATATTTACCACTGAAGCAGACTTTTGAATTATATTAAATAATTAATATAATTATATTAGCTTTAAAATTCACTTTTAATATTGAAATCTAAATCTAAAAATAAAATATTTTCGATTTCTTGGGCAAACCCAAGTATTCCATCAACATCGGTTAAATATAAAGCTATTTTAGATTTCTTAGATAAAACCTCTAAAAATATATCACGATAAGATTTCCCGAAATTAATACCATAAACATTATAATATTCATTATTTATATCTGAAATAATATTATAGCATTCATTATTTATATAAAATTTGGTACAAAATATTATACAATCAATGTAAAAATCATATTTTTTGCAATCTAAATCATCTCTCCCATTATAGTTAATATTAGAAATTAATTGTGATTTAATATCTTCTGTTAGATCTAACCATACAAAAGATTCATAAGAAATTCCTCTTATTATACATTGACCAACTTCATTATATTTACTTTCCCAATAATAAATATTAACATTATTATTTAAAATAGTAAATTCAGATGGTAATCCATTATTATCTATATCATTATATAAAGGTATTATTTCAGAACCATCAAATATACAAATACCATCATAATTATTAGATTTAAATATAATTAATTCATTACATATTATATCACCTCTTATCAAATCTATATCAGATTCCAAAAGTAATTTTAATATTAAATATAATATTTCAGGTACGGGCATTATATTAAAATCATCCCATGAAAAATTAATTAACGAACTAATATCTAATTTTGACACATCATGAGATTTGCAATGATTTTCAATTCTAGGAAATCCTTGATATTTTCTCTTATTGAAAATGTTATTTTTTTTTAATAAAATCATATAAATTAGTACATGTTAATGATATTGATGTTATATATTTGCAATGTAATGATATAAAAATTTTGATAGATCGTACCCAAGTCCGATCTATTGGGATCAGTGAAATCTGCAGATTCCACTAAATTTTTTCTTTTAATTCTGATAATAATTCATTAATTTTAAACAAATTATTATCAGATTCAAATTATTTTTTTTAATATTATTTTTTAATGTTACATAAAAATGAGCATTATTTATCAAAGTGAATGTGTTCCTTATGTCAAAGAAAATGACATAACTAATGCTATTGTTTCTGAATATAAATTAATAAGTACTGATACAAAATGCGAACCTGTATTTAGTCCTTATGCTTTTTTTGTTATTGTAACTGTCGATAATAAAAATAATAACATAACAACATACAAAATATCAATAGGATATATTGGGTTCAGTGATAATATCACATATTACATTACTTATATTAATAATACTTGGGTGTTAGAAAATATACCACCAGGTGTTTCTATAATTACTAATGGATCAATTTCTACTGTTACTTTAGCAAGTAATAATAATTCTTTATATCCTATATTGACAACAAATTCACCATTTGTTGTTGATGATAAATACATAATTAATGTGGATTCAATTTGTAATGATAAAAAAGGAATAAGTGTTGTTTTTGAAAGACCATTATGGTCCACAGAACAAATTACTCCATATAATTCAAATAATATAAGTAAATGTGAAAATGTGAAAATACCAGCAATAATTATAGAGGGACAGACAAAAATTGATGGATCTGATATAGGAGATATGTTATTTACAATATATGATAAATACTGCTATAAGAAAGAAGTACCATTATCTGATGAACAAAAAATTTGTGTACCAGAATATTTGCCTAAAGAAGATCTTGTAATTACTAAATTAAGAGTTTGCAGTGCAAAAATAGTAAGTGTTGTAAAAGGTAAAGGAGTTAATTTATATTGCAAAGTTACAAATATATGGAAAGTAAAACAACCTAAAATGTTTTTTACTACTCTATATAAACTTATCATTAAATATGCAATGTTAAAATATATACTTTCTCGATTGTTATATGGAAATTTTGATATAAATTATTTATTGGGAAAATATAATGAAAAATTTTTATATGATCTTGCTCATAGTAGATTTTGTGCATTTTATGATTTATTTGTAGATTGCAATTCTGATATATATGGAATGGGTCAATATTTTAAAGAAGGCAAAATATGTAATAAACATCATCATAAAAATCATGATGAAAATAATGATAATCATAATGATAAACATAATAATAAACATAATGATAAACACGATAATAAATACAATGATAAACACAATGATAAACATTGTAATACACATTATTAAAATAATGAAAAAATAATATCAAAAAATTTTAATATTATTAAAGCAATATAGATTATATTAATGAATATTGGGAGCAAAAAGAAAAAAATATTATATACAACAAATGATGTGAAAATATCAAGTTCTACATATGGAAAAAATAATAGACCAATTAATTTAACAACAACAAAAGGATTAAATTATATATTTCCTCCGATGATAAATTTAACAAATCATCAGATCAGAGAAATTGAGATATTATTAAGTTCAAAAAATAAAATAAATATAATGTTTGACAATCTAAATAGAATTCATAAATTAAACAATATATTTTTTAATTGGAATGAAAATTTTGAATATAAATTAATAATTATATCATTAGATAAAGGATTAATATTTGAAGATTATGTAATTGTATGTGCTATTGAAAATATTAGAAATTTTTACGAGGATTTTAATATTTTTAGATTATTTCATGATAAAAATGAAATAGTTTTAATTATTTATGAAGACATATTAATTAATATTCCTCTTGAATATTAATATTAAAATTATATTAAATCTTTAGATTTAACTGATTCCAAGAGATCGGACTCTTAAAATTATTATTTAGCACATTCAGGTTCATTAGGAAGATTATAATAATAACTATCAATGTGATTATAACTTAAACTTCCTCCCGATTTAATAAATGGCATTACTTGACCTAATGTTTCATAAGTATAATCAAATAATTGAGCTAAAACAAGAGCTGGGATTAAATCTTCAGTATTAACAACATTTATCGAATTAGGTATTTTTTTATCATATTCTTTAGCAAACTTAACATTACCCAAACGAGGAGTAGCAAAAGTATATACTATAGGTGTTTTATTATTAAAAACACCACTAAAATCAAAAGCTGCAATTGATGCAACAGAAGCCCCCAAAGAATGACCAGTTATAAATAAATCAGTAACCCAATTTCTATTTTTTTTCCACCAATCCCATAATTGACATTGTATTGCAGAATAAACATCATAAAATCCTTGATGAACTAACATCCCATCTTCATATCCATTTAATCCAGTTGGTTGTATTTGGTGAAATCTAAAATCAGCTTTCCATGCTATTAAAGTTTCTGTTCCACTAAAAGCAAATATTACTTTACCAGTTGATTCATTCCAGAAAATATAACCTATAAATAATTTTTCTTTACTTACAGGTTCGATACCATCTAATTGTAATTGATTAGTAAATCCAGGAGGATTTTCGATAGGTAATATTTTTGTACAATTTGCTGTACTTGTCATAAAACAAGTATCCAATAAAGCAGTTGCTAATTTTTTTTCATATACACCATTTTCTTTTGGGGTATAAATTTTTTCCCTATATTCTAAAGGAAAATTTAAACAACATGGTTTATCATATTTATTTGCTAAAGTATTTATAACAGTGTCCGGTATACTAATTAATTGGTAATAAATTAAAAAATAAAAAATCACTATAGTAGCAATAATAAAAACTAATCCCCAAAGTATAATCTCTTCTGGAACAGCTAGAGTCATTTATTATAATAAATAAAATTATAAATAAAATATTTGATATTCTAATTAATGATTAGAATATTAATCATTAATCCGAATATTTATTTATTAAAATAAATATCAGTATTTTATTGTCCAATAGGTAAACATACGTAAAGATTGTATATATTTAATAATATTATTTTTGTTTTTAGATTGGATTGATTTTTCAATCTTTGGTAATATTTTTTCAATAATATCACCTTCATTATTAAAATTATTATCAATAAATCTTTGTAAAATTTTAATTAATAAACTATATTCTTCTATGTATACTAAATTTTCAAGAAAAACTGATATTGTTCCACGATGACCTTTTAATAAAAAATAATTTTCTAAATAATCATCTTCACCCAAGAAATCAATAACAGTTTTTAATTCCTTACCTTTTCTTATAACTGAAGAATATATTAATTTTAACATATAACCATAATTATATTTATCATTCACATTCATTAAACAAAAAGGTAAATGATTAGAAATATCAAATACGTTTTTAGCTAATACTATTTCATTTAATCTAATTAAATGAAATGTAAAATTTACTAAATCAAACATTTCATCATTCCCAATATAAATTTTTACATTCTGGTCATTAATAGTAATAGGTGTATTTACATTATCAACAAAATGGCTAAGATAACTAAATACACTATTATAAATAATAATATTTTCTAGATTTATATATATAAATTTTCTAATTTCTTTTTTATTGCGATGTTTTAGTAATAAATAAATAACATCTTCATATTTTAATTTTGTAAAATCAATTTCTTGCATCTCTAATTTATTTAATTTATCTAAGATATATTCCTTAATATCAGGAAGTAAAAATTGTTGTTCGTCATATAATTTATTTAAATATCGTAATATATTTTTAATATTTGATCTATCATTTCCATTCATTGTTAATAATTTTGCTAATTTATTAATATCATTTTGATGCATATTATCAATATCATCAATACTATAATAAGGAATATCAATATTATTAATTAATAAATTATGAGCTATTATCCATTCAATAATACTAATAGTATGATTTTTAGCTTTTTTATTTTCAAATAATTTAAAAGCTTCATTATAAGCATCTTGTTCAGATTCAAAATTTTTATTATTAGCTAATAAAAATTCTTTAATATCTATATATGGTATATCATATATAGATGTCATTTTATTTAATATTATAATTTTTTATTTATTATTAATATTTTATCAATCATATAATAAAATATTAATAATAAATAAAAAATTAAACTAAAAATTATAGTTTAAATAATAATTTTTGAATTTTCGATAAATTTTCAAAAAATAAAAATTAAAATATTTTAATTTTTGTTATAAAAATATGTCACATTCTAACGATAATCGTTGTGATATCACGTTATATCATACATTATTATCTGAACAGATAGTAAATTGTTCCCAAGTTGTTTATAAAATACAACTTGTTATTAAAAATAATACAAAACATGATATTGATCGTTTAGCAATCAAAGAAAATTTGTTAAAAGAATCAACACTTACTTTAAAAAGTATAAATATTAGTCCAGCAGATTCAGGATTAACTCCAGTAAATCCTGAAACTCAACCTTTATTAGTTAAAGAAGGATTTTTAATAGATCCAGAAAGATCTACATTGGATAGATGTTGTAGTGCTGTAATCACCTATGAATTAATGACAAGCAAATCTGGATGTAATTATCAACAATTATCAAGTTCTGTAATGGTTGAAAGAAGATGTAAAATTTTTGATATATCTTCAATTGTAATTGGTATTAATGTTTGTTGTGAACCACAAACCACATGTGTATCTCAAACAGCTATAACACCAACACAAGTATCATGTCCTGTTTCATTTCATGAATGTGAAGGGTTTACTGCTTTGAATCCAGCAGTACAAGGTGGTGAAGTTATATTAAATGCATTTATTAATAATCAAGCACCAAATAAATGTTTAATTTATGGATTACCTGGATCAAGTATATTTCAATGGGATCAAATATTACAAAATGCCATTGATGCAAATAAAATAAGACAAATTCATATCACTAATGAATCATGTGGTGGATATGCAGCTCAAAATTTTTCAGATCTTAAAGAAGGAGGCAAAAAAGTTGGTGTTGTGTTCAGTACAAGAGGACCTGGTATTATGGTAACTTCAGTAGCTATTGCCAGTGCCTTTAGAGAAGAATTGCCATTAGTTTATGTTGCAGGAGTATCACCTACTGATAGACAAGATGAATTTCAAAATGTAGATCTCACAATTTTGTCTAAAATTACTAAAAAAGTATTCAGAATTACCAAAGCTATTAAATGTACTAACCAATTATCAGCTGTAATTGATGAAGCATGCTTTACAGCTATCAATGGAACTTGTCAAAATCCAGGAAGAGGACCAGTTGCTGTTCTTGTTGATTTAGATGTTTGGAGAAATCCAATGGGTGTATCATGTTGTTATGATTTTGTCCCAAAACCTGTACTTACTGGAAATGAAGAAAATGCTTTATATGATATAGTTACCAGATGGAATGATCCAAATGTTAAAGCTGTTGTGATCAGAGTTGGTCCTCGTGTTTACTCTGAAAAAGCTCAAATGTTAATTGATTTAGCTAAAAAATTTAAACAATTATATATTGTAACTACATTTGATGGAAGAGGTCTTTTAAATCCAGCATCAGGGTTTGACGCTAATAATGTTAATAAATTTTTTGATATGCAAGGTCCAGTAGGAAACAAAGTAGCTAATGCTGCTGTAAATTATGCATTAGTAAATGCAGGTAATGCAAATAATCCTAAATTTAATGGAGTTGTTATTGATATGGGTGTTGGTGTTTTATATACAACTTTATCAACTGATGTTACAGGAAATGTCATCAGATTATTTGATGAACCAATTGATTTTGATGGTTATTTAGTAAATGTAAATAATGTAATTCAAAGATTATGGGACAATCAAGCACAATTGAATTCTTTACCATCATATCCTACTTGGTCCCCTGCTTTACCTTATGGAGGAAGCTCTACTTTAGCATTTAAAGCTATTGCTGATACTTATTTAGCACAAATACCTACAAATCCTGGATGGACAAAACCTTTACCTTCTTTAGGTTATTATGTTACAAAATGTTTAACTAACTTTTATAATGCTGATTATATTGTCACTAAAGATTTTTATTTTGTTACTGATTCAGGAACAGCTACTTTTATCGCTGGTCAAATGTTAAGAAATAGCATACCAGATAATGATGCAATCTATACAGAATTTTCAGCTATTGGATTAGGTATAGGTTCAACTGCTGGAAAAGTATGGAGAAATGAAAAAGACGCTGTTCTTTTTATAGGTGATGGTGGGTTTTTGAATCTTCTTGGTCATTTAGTTGATTTACAATATGCTGCTATTCAAAATAACAGAAGAGTATTATTCTTATATTTCAATGATTATTATTATGGTAATGTAGCATTAGGAGATTTAGTCTTATTTGGTGCTTTTACATCAATCACATCTACTCTAGATTTAATGAACACTGTTAATGTTGATAAATATTTCAAATCTTTAACACCTTCAGCTGTTTTACAAACAGTTGACTATGCTACTTTCCCAACAGGAACTGATTTAGATGCATTTGTTACTGGATTTAAAAATAGCTCTCCTGGATTTACTGCTCCTGGAGTTTATGTGTTGAGAATGAATGGATACACTACTAAAATCCTTACTCCAACTGATTATTAATAATTCAATATGATACACAGTTTTTCACACATATCATAATCAATTAAAAATTTAAAATTTATATAATAAAATATATAAATTTTCCAAATAAAAATGATTTAAAATATAAATTTCTGAATTACAAATCAGATATCAAGATGGATAAAAAAGTAGCTTTAATTATCTTAAACACTAAAATTAATTTCAATATTGAAAAATATTGGCATGATCCTAATATTATAATTAAAATATGTGCAGATGGAGGTGCTAATAGATTGAATAAATATAATCTCAAAAATAAACAAAATTTGAAATATAAATTGGTTCCTGATTTAATTATTGGGGATATGGATTCTTATACAGGTTTCGATACAAAAATTATAAAAATAGATGATCAAGATACAACAGATTTTACTAAATGCGTTATGCATATTGAAAATAATTTTGAAGTTGATGAAATTCATGTTATTGGTGGATTTGGTGGGCGTTTTGATCATGAATGTTCTAATATGCAAACTATTCTAAAATCATCAATCAAAATTATTA
>Ga0255340_1003486_pt1 | contig 16525 bp, 13 predicted proteins | sample wastewater_treat_7_FD_192417 | JGI IMG/M metagenome (GOLD analysis project Ga0255340, IMG submission 192417) | Wastewater microbial communities from Lulu Island WWTP, Vancouver, Canada - plant10 | ecosystem: Engineered > WWTP > Wastewater > Unclassified | place: Canada: Vancouver, British... | reverse complement strand
GCCAAAGCGCCGTTCATACCAGCGCGCCAACTCACTGCCGGACTGGAATCGCAGCCAGCGCCACGCCAGTTCGGTCATTAGATGCCGCACCCGCGCGTTGCCTGCCTTGCTGATCCCTTGTTCGCGCTGGCTGTCTCCACTGGAATAGGGACTGCCCGTCAAGCCGGCCGCGCTGCCCACCTGTCGTCGGTTTTGAAACTCGCGCCAGCCGAAGAACTCGTGGGCCAGTTTCCATGCCGTATCCTCGCCCACGCCATTCAACTCTGCTAGCTTCAAAGCCCAGCGTTCCGCCGCAGGGGCAGCCTCCTCCTTCCGGGCTGTACGCAGGCGCTGGGCCCGAGCTTCCTCCAGTTCCTTCAACTGGCTGACCACGATATCCAGACGGGCCTGTTCCTGCTCCAATTCCCGGAGCACTTCGGCCGGTAAGGGCCGTCCGTCCCAATCCCGCACGGCCCGCCAGTCCTTGGGCAGGCGCGGTACATTCACTCCGTTGAGCACCAGCAGCGACTTCATCCGGACCAGGTGTTGTTGCCGTTCCTTCTTGAGCCGTTCTTCATTGCGGTGGTGGCGGCGCCGAGCCTCGTCCGCTTCGCTGGGCACCCGCACCACGCTCCACAACGCCTTCTCGCCGTACAGGCGATAGCGCAATAACATCGTCAACAGCTTCTGGGCATCTAGGCGGTCGGTCTTGGCGCGGCGCTGCCGCCGGTTCACTTCGATGCTGGCCGAATCCACCACCAGATTGACCACGCCGATCTTCTCCAGCAGCCGGTGGATCCAGAAGCCGTCCCGCCCGGCCTCGTAGCAACTGTAGATCGGCGCGGCTGCCGGCAGTCCCAGCTTGGCCTTGGCTTGGGCAATGGCTTGTCGCAGCCGAGCCTGGTCTCGCGCGGGAATCGTCACTTGCCGTTCTTGCCGCCCATCGCCAAACGCCAGCTTCCATTCACGGTTGCTCAGCTCCATCGCCAGGTATAAAGTAGGATCGCTATGTGGGTTTTGTTTCATGTCTTGTGATTCCTTTCTTGTGGTTGATCCACATCACCATGATGCATGAACGAAACCCCATAGCATCTACAATCCAAGCGGGATGCGGCCATGACTGCCTTGCATCTGAGGCAGACTTGTCGCACGCGTTATTCAGGTCAAAGCGCGGCCAACAGTTCGCGCAGTTCCTGCAGTACTGGCCGCGCGCGCAAGCGTTCAATGCGGGCCTGCTGCGCGGCCAGCACGGTTGACCGCAAAGGGCCGGGCGTGATTAGCCGGTGCATCAGGCACGCCAATTCCATCGGGCTGGCATCATCAAACATGACCCCCGCCCCATCCATGGCTTCCGGCACACCGCCGACGTTGCGGGCCAGCACCGGGACGCTCTTATACATGGCTTCCACCACCGGCAGGCAGTAGCCTTCATGGCGGCTCGTGGTGACAAACAAATCCGCGCCTTCGTAAAAAGCCACCAGCCCTGCCGGCGAGGCGTAACGAACAAAACTGACCGCCGGCAGGTCCAATTCACCCGCGTACATGCGCAGCATTGCGAAATACCGCGGGCAGGACCGTTCGGAGCCAATCAACAGCAATTCGCTGCGGCGTTCAAGATGCCGGTGATACCAGGCAAACACCTCGATCAAATCTTCCACGCATTTGTTGGGCGCAATGCGCCCGACAAAGAGAATCTTCTTGGAAGGTGTTGCGAGTCGTTGCTGTATTGCCGAGTCGGGAGCAACCTCCAGCATGGTGGGTGAAAAGAGTAGTGGCAGCACACGCACATTCTGGACTCCCAAGGCGGCAAGTTCTTGCGCGTTGAAGGCGGAATCGGCCCAAACGGCATCGGCCAAAGCGGCGATGCTCCCCAACTCCTGCCGGCCCAAGGTCAGTTGCCGTTCCACGGCTTCATCGAATCCGCGGAAATATTCCGCCGGAGTGATGTTATGATAAATCATCACTTTGCGCGCGGCCGCCCGCCGAAAAACGTCCGTGGCCCGGCTTTGGATGGAATAATGGTAAATCAGCGCCTGCGTGGCCACGGACGGCAACTCCTCCAGCGGGCGCACGTCATGACGGGTGTCGGGCGTGACGGATTCCGCCGGCGCAAAAATATCGCTGGCATAGCCCAAGGCGCGGCACGCCTCACGAATGGCCACCGCTTCCAGCGAAATGGCATCGCCGGCGGCAAACCCGGCCACAAGTTGATGAACGGCCGTAAGATTCATGCCGACCCCACCCCATTTTTTTGCTCCAATGCCGCCACACGGCGTTTGAGGTCCGCCACTTCCTGCTGCCACGCCTCCTGCTGAAATTCCACCGCATGGGCGGCCAGCTCGTTGATGAGGTTTTGCTGGAGGGTCAGCCGGTCATGCTGGTAGCGCAGCAACCGCCACAGCCGTGCTTTGATACAAGCAACGAAGTGCCCGACCCACCCGGCGCGGCGCGGAATATAAAAATCACTGGTGCGCACGCCCTGGCGCATTCGCAGCAACTTTAAATAGTGCTGCAAATAATCCGCCTCTGATGTAGCCGCGGCCAATTGCCGGGCAGAATGTGCGGGGTCCAGGGCACCGATGCCCCCAGGAACTTGCGCCAGCCGCGCGGCCTCGGCAGCAATCTCGTTCCCGAGGCTGGCGCTTTGATCCTGGCCGGCGACCGAGAGCTTCATGGCCGCGCTAGCGTTTGATTCCAGCCAGGCGCGCCTGGATGGAGGCCAGTTCCGCTTCGCCCTCTTGCAGCAGCTCGGCAAAGATTTCGCTCATCGGCTGGATTTTATCCACTAGCCCGACACTCTGGCCGGCCATGCAGGACCCGTAATCCACGTCGCCCTCCACGGCCGCCTTGCGCAGCCCACCCATCCAGAAACCTTCCACGCGGTATTGCGCTTCCATGTGGCTGATCTTGCCTTCGTTCATCAGTTGCAGCAATTCCAGTTGCAGGCGGCCGAAAGCTTCGGTGGATTTATTCTTCAACGCGCGCACTGCCACGATCGGCAGACGCTTGTCGTATTCCGGCGTGCTCATGGCCTCGCGGGCCCGGGCGCGCACGAAGCGTTCCTTGAGCTTGGGATGCGCGTTGCACTCCGTGCTCATCACAAAGCGGGTGCCCATTTGCACGCCGGCCGCGCCCATCAAAATCATGTGTGCCAGCATCCGGCCTGTGGCAATGCCGCCACCAACAAATACCGGCACATTGGGCTTATGGAACAACACCTGCTGCAGCAAGATCATCGTGGAAACATGGCCAATGTGGCCGCCGGCCTCACTGCCTTCCAGAATCAGGCCATCCACCCCGAAGCGCACCATCTGATCGGCAATGGAATCGGTGGAGGCAAAGGACAGCACTTTCTTGCCGGCCTCCTTCATTTGCGCCACATCGTGCTTCTTCGGGAAGTTGCCGGCAAAGATCACGATCGGCACGGATGATTGCAGCACCGCCTCTTTATGCGCCGGGAAGTTGGGGGCAATGGTCACCAAATTGACGGCAAACGAGCCGTTGACCTGTGCTGCGGTTTTGGCGATTTCCGCGGCCAAGGCTTCGCCGGGCATGTTGCCGGCGGCCAAGGAAGCAAAGCCACCCTGCTTGCTAACCGCAGTGACCAGCGTCGCATCGCTGATCCACGTCATGGCGCCGCACAAAATGGGGTAGCGTACTCCGAGAAAATCGCGCCCTTCCTGCCACAAACCGTCCAAAAGTGTTGTATTCATTCTGATTACTCCTTTGGTCACACCCGGCAACACTACCCCTTCAGGGCCGGAAAATCATCTGGAAAAATCGCTTTTTATGCACTTTAGGTGCGCCGTTGTGTTCGTCACGACGACCGGCGAGCAGCTTTTCAAAGCCATTCGCGCACGCGCACCATCGCCAATTTGAACCACGGGGTGAAGCGCTCCGGATGTGCTGCCACTTCCTGCTCCAAATCCGCGCGGGAGACCCAGCGAATTTCGCTGATCTCCTCCGGATTGGGCTGGAGTTCGCCCGTATACACTCCCGTGAAAACGTGATCCATTTCGTGTTCCGTCAACCCTTCGGCCTCGGAGGTGGCCTTATACTCGAAACGGAACCGATGGGTCAGGGCGCAGGCCACGCCCAGCTCTTCGCGCAACCGGCGGTGCGCGGCGGCCTCGGTTTCCTCACCGGGGCGCGGATGGCTGCAGCAGGCGTTGGTCCACAAATTGGGGAAATGATATTTGCCGGCGGCGCGCCGTTGCAGGAGCCAACGCCCTTGCGCATCCACCAAAAAAACGGAAAACGCGCGATGGCGCGTGCCGCCATGCTCGTGGGCGGCCAACTTTTCCATGCGGCCAACGGGCCGATCCTGCTCATCCACCAAAATGACGAATTCTGCGGCCATGGCTCGCGCTTACTTGCGCTCCAACCGCAAGTGCGCAGCCATCAACTCGCCCGGATTGGTTTGCGCGGCCAGCAGCGAAAGTTCGCCGCACAGCACCGTGGCCGCGCAGAGCAATGCCAGCCGCCGCGCATTTTGTCCGGCGGGTCGTTTCTCCAAACAGCCCAAAGCGCGCAGGTTGTCCTGGACAAACGGCAGTTCTTTGCCGTTGCCCACCGACCCGACAATCAGGTTGGGGAGCGTCACGGAAAAATAGAGCGCGCCGGCCGGGCGGGCCTCCGCCAGCGTGAACCCCTGCGACCCTTCGATGATGTTCGCCGCGTCCTGCCCCGTGGCCAGATAAAAGCCCAGCAGCATGTTGGCAAAATGGGCATTGGCGCTGCGCAGGCCGCCGGCCAGCGCGGTGCCAACCAGGTTTTTCCGCGTATTCAACTCGGCAATTTTTTCCGCGGTGCTGTGCAGATAACGCGCGACCAGGCGCGCGGATAACGTCACTTCCGCCACGGTGTATTTGCCCCGGCCCAAAATGCCGTTCACGGCCGACGGCTTTTTATCGCAACAATAGTTGCCGGAGATGGAGCCATATTGGCAGTTTGGTTGCCGCTCCAGAATCCAAGCCAGCAGGGCATCGGCCGCGCGTGTCGCCATATTGTGGCCGGCGGCATCGCCGGTGGTAAACTCAAAGCGAATGAACACCAGATGCCCGACCACCTCAAAATGAATATCCACCAGCTTCGCAAAACGGCTGGTGCCGGCGGCCACTTTGGCCAGTTCCGCACGCGATTGCTGCACAAACTCCACCACGTTTTGGGCGGCCACCACATCCGGGGCCACCACCAGCACCGAGCGGGTCATGCGTTCATCAAAAATGACCGCCTGAATGCCGCCGGCTTGCGCCGTGACGCGCGCCCCACGGTTGACCGAAGGCCACAGCGGCGATTCATACGTTGCCAGCGGCACCATGAATTCGCCGCTCAATTCCGGGCCGGCCAATTGAATCGGCCCCACGTGCTGCATGGGGACCGTGGCCATTGTGGTGGTTGCGCCTGCTTTCTTCATGCCGCTACTCCCTGCCTGCCGTCGGCCGCGCTCAATGTGCCGCGGCTTCCTCCAAGGCCTTGATTCGCGCGGAGATCTCCCCCACCCGCGGGTCGGATGGGAACAACCGCTCAAAGTCGCGGAAGACCGCCGTGCCCTTGCTGATCATGCCGAGTTTGTCGCCATACACATCGGCCAGTGTCCAGAGCGCATCGGCATTGCCCGGCTCCAACTGCACGAGCTTGCGCAGCGAGATAACCGCCGTGTCATATTCCTCCGCGGCCAGCGAAGTCCGCGCCAGCACAAAGAGTACCATCGGATTATCCGGCTCCAGCGCCTGTGCCTTCAGCATGGCGGCTTGGGCTTCTGCCGGATGGTTCAGGCGCAGTTGATACTCGCCCGCCTCAAGCTGCACCATGGCGCGGTCGCCGAACACCTCCAGCGCGCGCTTGAGGATTTCGCCGGTTTGGCTCATATCACCGCCCTCGCGCGCGGTTTCCAATGCACGCAACATTTGGATGTAGGCTTCTTCCTTGTCGCCGTTGGCCAGTGTTTCGCGGGCTTGTGCCCACATGATGGCCGCCGCCGATTTGGGCTGCGGCGCGGGCGCGTGCACCTTGAAAGAATCCTGCTCGATGGCCTGCCCGCCGATGCGCGCCGACGCCGCCGCCGCGCGCGGTCCCTGTGCGGCCACTTTCAGGTATTGCCGGAAGTACTCGCCTGCCTGCTCGCCATGGCCTGATGACTGGGCATAGAGCACGCCAAGGTTATACAGGGCCGGTGGGTAGTCCTTGCTCATTTCCAGCGCCTGCATGAAAAATGTTTCCGCCTGCGCCTGCTGGCCTTCCAACAAGGCAACTCGTCCCAGGCCGGTGGCCGCTGCCGCGGTTTGCGGCTCGCGCCGCAGCACTTCAAAATACATCCGCTTGGCCAAATCCCAGCGTCCATTGCGCGTGGTCCATTCGCCGATGGCCAGCAGCGCGCGAATATCCCGCGCATCCAGGTCGGCCGCCCGGCGCAACAGCGCGATGCCGCGTTGCGGATCACCCAGCTCCAGCGCCAGCACACCCAGATTATACACCGGATCAAATGCCGCCGGGTTCAGCTTGGCCGCGCCTTCAAAGTTGCTCATGGCTTCGGCCGTCTGCCCCAGCTCCCAGTTGACCAGGCCCAGCCAGTTCTGTGCGGTGGCGGCGAAGGTTCCCGCCGGGTCGCGTTCCAGCGCGGACTCCAGCAACTCCTTGCCCTGCGTCAGGCGGCCGACATGCAACGCAGCCACGCCGGCTTCATATTCCTTTTGCGGCGTCACTTGGCCGCAGCCGGCCAGCCCCAAGGCCAAGCCCAGCATTCCGCAGGCCCAGCCGCGCGGCCAAAGTGTGGGCGCGCCATGCTTCATGTGGCCTCCTTAATCGGGGTCAGCCACAACTCCCGCGTGCGCGGGCCATCAAACTCGCAAAGAAAAATCCCCTGCCACGTACCCAGCGCCAACCGCCCTTTTTGCACGGGAACCATCACGGATGTGCCAATCAGTGCGGTCTGGATATGCGCGGCGGAGTTGCCTTCGGCATGGGCATAATTGGCGTGCCAAGGCACCAGCTTGGCCAGCGCCTGCTCCATATCGGCGGCCACGTCGGGGTCCGCCTGCTCATTGACGGTCACACCGGCGGTGGTGTGCGGCGAATGGATATTCAGCAGCCCGTCCCACGCCGGCAGCGTGTTCAGCGCGGCCTGAATGGGGCGCGACACCGGCACCAATTCGGTGCGGCGGGAAGTTGTGATGGATATTTTCACCATGGCCCCGTACTATACGCATAGTTTCGGATTGCGGAAAGTGAAACCTGCAAACACATCTTGCGCCCGGCGCCTGCGGAACTCGCACCCATGACGTTGCTTCTGGTTGGCGCCTTTTTGGGCTTGTTGGCGTGCTCTGCCTTTTTTTCCAGTGCGGAAACGGCCTATTTTTCGATTGATCCGATCCAGTTGCGCCGGATGAGCAAGCAGCGCCCGGCCACGGGCGAGCGGCTGCGCGCCATTTTGGCCAATCCCACGCGCTTGCTCTCCACCCTGCTGATCGGCAACACACTGGTCAACGTGGCCATCGCCAACGTGGGCTATTTGCTGGCTACCCGCTGGTTTCCAGCTTATGCCGAGGCGGCGGCCATCACCGCGGTCACCATCCTGCTGATCTTTTTTGGCGAGGTGGGGCCCAAGAACATCGGGTTGCTCCACACCGCCGTGCTGGTGCGCTGGTATGGGCCGCTGATCCAAGTGTGCGAAGTGGTCCTGGCCCCCCTGCGCCGGATGCTGGACCTGATCAGCCAGCGCCTCGCCACGCTCTTCCGGCCGCACGGCAAAACACTCTCCGAGGAAGAGTTTGAGACCGTCCTCGATATTTCCCGGGAGGAAGGCATCCTCAACGCCGATGAGCTGGCCATGATCAAGGCCATTGTGGACCTGGAAGACCTGCGCGCCGCCGATGTCATGACCCCGCGCGTGGATTTTATCGGCCTGGATTTGGATGATCCCGACGTGGAACCACTCGCGGCCGTGCGCAAGGCCCGCCGGAACTTCCTGATTCTCTACCACGGGCAGTTTGACGACATCGCCGGTTTCCTCGATGTGCGCAAATACCTGCTTGATCCCGCCCATTCCATCGCCGCGGCGACGCTGCCGCCGGTTTTCGTGCCGGAAAGCATCCAGCTCAACCGGCTGCTGGTCCGTTTTCAGAAGGATAAAATCCGTATTGCGATCGTGGTGGATGAATATGGCGGCGTGGCCGGTTTGGTCACCCGCGGCGACATTCTCGAAGAAATCACTGGCGATATCTACAACGAGCTGTCCAAGCCCCGCCCGATTTTCCAATCGGCCGGCCCGCACGCGTGGCTGGTGGATGCCAACATTTCGCTGGAAGAACTCAACCGCAAGCTGCGGCTGAATCTGGAAGCCGACAATGCCGACCGCCTGGCCGGCTGGATCACCGAGCATCTGGGCAACGTGCCCAAACAGGATGACGTGGTGGAAGTGCAGGGCGTGCGGGTGCGCGTCATGCAGACCATCCGGCTGCGCGTGGCCCTTGCGCACATCGAAAAAACGGATGTGGCCCACGAGGTGCAGCCATGACCTCGCTGCTGATTTTCCTCTTGCTCGGCTGCCTGTTGGGAAGCGCCTTTTTTGCGGGCATTGAAACCGGCGTCATTGCCATGAACCGGCTGCGCTTGCAGCATCTGGTGCGCCGCCAGGTTCGCGGCGCCAAAATCATTCGCCATTTCCTGACCCACCCCGATTTGCTCCTGGGCACCACGCTCATCGGCACCAACCTGCTGCACGTAGTCAGCGCGGTGATCGCCGCGGCGCTGGGCCGCCAACTGGGCGGCACCATCGGCACCACGGTGGCAGGCGTACTGCTGGTGCTGGTGACGCTGGTGTTCTGCGAATACATCCCGAAAGCCTGGTTCCAGGCCGCCCCAGCGCGCCGCACCCTGCCCTTTGCGCGACTGCTGCGCTTGGCGGCCATCGTCCTGCGCCCGGCCAGCTATCTGGTCAACAGCGCCATCCGCGTGATTTTACCGCGCCGCGCGGGCAAAAACGTGGGCGGCAAACTGCTCGTCACCCGCGAAGAACTGCTGCACCTGACGCGCGAGGGCGTACAATCCGGCGTACTCACCCGCCATGAATCGCAAATGATCCACGGCGTCTTCGAGCTGACCCACAAAACCTGCGCGCAAATCATGACCCCGCGCGACAAAATGGTGGTGGTGCCTGCCACCGCCACGCCGGAAGAAGTGCTGGCCATTGCCCGCCAGCGGGAGTTCAACCGCCTGCCGGTGTTTGACTCCGCGCAAAAAACATTCGTCGGCGTGGTGCACATCTTCGACATTTTGGCGGACGACGCCCCCGCCAGCAAAACCGCGGCGCATTACATGCGCCCGCCGCAACTGGTCGCGTCCTATCTGCCGGTGGACCATTTGCTGCCGCGGATGCGCGTCACCAAGCTCCCGCTGTTCCTGGTGACGGATGATCGCTACGAAGTGATCGGCCTGATCACGCTCGAAGACGTGCTGCAGGAAGTCACCGGCGAAGACTGACGCCAACGGGCCTCTACACCCGGAACACTGCGCCGAGTTTCTTGCCTCTGAGTTCCGTATTGAGGGGACCAACAATTTCGCTGATTTTGCCGACCTTTTCTAGGGGGGAATGATTGAGGGATGAAACCTTCCCACCAGGAACGGCTGGAAGGTCTGCGACCTTTCCAGCCCTACAATCCAACCCGGCTGCTTTTGTAGGGCGGGAATGGTTGAGGCACGAGACCTTCCCGCCGCGAAAGGCTGGAAAGGCGGCGACTATTCCATCCTTGCAATCCAACTGAAATCAGTTGGTTGGCCGGTGCGCAAAACTCAGGACACCCGGAACACCGCGCCGAGTTTCTTGCCCAGCAGCAGGCTGCTGGCGATCAGGGTGGCCGTCAGGAACGCCATGGCCCAAACCCCCAGTGCGGCGGCCACGTATTTGCCGGTGCCGAGCAGTTGGAACAGCTCGAAGATGGCCTTGGTGATGGGCATATAGTCGGCCTGCTGCGCCAGCATGAGGCTGTCGCTGACTTCCAGCATGCTGAAGGCAAAGGTCAGCAGCGCGCCGGCAATCAGGTTGGCCAGGATGAGCGGCAGCGTGATGCGCCGCAGCGTGACCGCCGGCGAGGCGCCCAGGTTCCAGGCGGCTTCTTCAAACGTTACGCTGGTTTGCTGCAAGCCGGCCACCGCGCTGCGCACCATATAGGGCAGCCGGCGCACGGAATAGGCCAGCACCAAAAAGAGCGTGGGATTGGTGCGCACATCCACCAGCTTCAGCCACCAGTCATGATCGGCCATGGTTTTCCAGTTGGCCAGCGAGGAGCTGACCGACATGAATCCGAAGGCCATCACCAGCCCTGGCACCGCCAGCGGAATCATGGCCAAGGCATCCAGCACACCGCGCAGGCGCAGGTTGGAGCGCACCACCACAAATGCAATGGCAATGCCGGCCACGATGTCAATGCTGACCGCCACCGACGAAAACAGCAGGCTGTTACGGATGCTGCTGACCGTCATGTCGTGCCCCAGCGCCGCCATGTAGTTCGCGCCCGACCACGTGCCCGGCAGGACGGTTTGGTACCACGTGCCCGGCGCCGCAAAGCTGGTCAAAATCACGCCCAAATGCGGCAGCAGCGCGAGGCCGGTCACCACGGCGAACGGCAGCGCCGCCAGCAGCGCACGCGCGCCCGTCAGCCGGCGTACGGCGGATTGCGTGCTGGCCTTGCTTTGCATGGCGTAGCTCTTGCCGCCGAACAGCCAGCGCGACACCGCATAAAGGCCGACGCTCGCCGCCAGCATCACCGATACCAACGCATACGGGAACGGGTTGGAGCCGACTTCCTTCAGCGAGTCATAAATCTGCACCGGGGCGCAGCGCGTATAGTTCATGATGAGCGGCGTGCCCAGCTCGGTGAAGCTCCAGATGAAAATCAATGTGCCGCCGGCGAACAAGCCGGGCATCATCAGCGGCAGCGTAATCCGGAAAAACCGGCGCAGGCGGGTGCAACCGAGGTTCGCCGCGGCTTCTTCCATGGCCGGATCAATGTTGGCCAGCGCGGCGACCGCGTTGAGATACAGGATGGGATAGAGCGACAGCGTTTGCAGCAGCACCACGCCGGCATATTGGCCGCCGCCCAGCCAGTCGCGCGCCCCCAGCCCGAACAACGTGTTCACCATGCCGTACGCGCCGAAAATCTGCTGGAAGCCGATCGCGCCCACGAACGGCGGCAGGATCATCGGCACCAGCACCAGCGCCGAGAAAATCGCCTTGCCGCGGAACTCGAACTGGTTGGCCAGCCACGCCAGCGGCAAGGCCACCACCATCGCGAAACTGGTCGTGCCCAGCGCAATTTTCAGGCTGTTGAACAAGCCTTCCACATAGATGGGGTTACTGAATACCCCGCGCAAATAACGCCACGTGAAGTGGCCATCCACCCAGAAGCCGCCCGACACCACACGCCCCAGCGGCCAGAAAAATAACACCGACAACGCCAGCGTGGTCAGCCCGAAAATCAGCCATGCCGTGCTCTTTTTCATGGCCGGCCCTCCTCTTTGGCCAACCGGGCGGCGGCGGCATATTGGGCCCGGAAATGGAGTGTCCAATCGCGCAGCAAGTCCAGCCGGTCATATTTGCGGCCCATGCTCAGGCCGGAAGCCCACGTCAACGGCTCCGGCTCCTGCGGCAGGCGTTCCAGCGCGGCCATGGCGCGCGGACATTTTTCAGGACCGCCGGCGGCGATGATCGCCCCCCACGCCGCATGCAGCTCCCGTCCGGAGTCCATGCACATGGCGCGAATCAAATCGCGGAACAAGCCGAAGTAGCCGCCGGTCCAGCGCGCCTGATACGGGAAGTCGTGCGCCAGCCGGTACATGTCGGTGTGCGGCTGCCCGAGGTCATCGGTGGTGAACTCGCGGTGCCGTTCATAGTTCGCCTGAAATTGCGGATTGGCGGCAGGATAAAAATCGCGGCGGATGGGAAAGCGTTGCAGCGAATACTGCTGCGGGCCGCCGGGTGCACCGCGCCGGTAGCACCACAACTGCTGGCCCGCTTCGCTCAACGTAAACTCGATGAAACGCAGTGCAAGCTCCCGATGCGGCGCGCCACGCAGCAGTGAAACCGGATCGGCGCTGACTCCTGATTCACCCACGGGGGTCACATAGGCCATCGCGCCATCGGGCCGGCCACCGTTGCTGACATCCGCCTCGAAGCGGCCATAAAAATCAATGCACAGCCCCGCCGCGGCATTGCCCATGCCCACATCCAGCGGCACCTTGCTGGCGCTGTCGGTGAAGTACCGCGCGTTGGCGCCGAACTTTTGAATCAGGCGCACGCCGTTTTCCCAGCCCGCCGCCACGGCCTCCTGATAGGCCGCTGGCACGCCGGGCGGCATTTCGCCATCCGGCAATTTGGCCGTGGCAATTTGCTGTTCGAAATCATCAATCTGTTCGCCGTAGCCGGCCGCGATGACCGCGCGGCGGCATTGCACCTGCACCACGGTTTCAAATGCCTTGGCAATGCTGCCGCTCTTGGTGGGGTCCGCCAAGCCCAGCGTGCCGAACCACTGCGGGTTGGCCAAATCTTCCCACTGGCGCGGCTCGGCCGCGATGTGCTGCGCGCGCATTCGGTCGCGGTTATAACAAATGCCGAAGGTACTCAACGTGGTGCCGAAATAAGTCGGCGTGCGCCAGGTATCGCCGCTCAAACCAGTGGGGATCAGCTCCGCGCCATCGGCCGTGGCAATCAGGCCGGGCGGGATTTCGCCCTGAGCCCACGGTGGCACAAGCAGGCCTTGCCGCGTGGCGTTGTCGCCATCAAAGGAACCGCCGCCGAACATCAAATCAATTTGGCTGGTGAACTTGTGCGGATCATCCGTTTGCCGGAAGGCATTGAACAGCGCGCATTGCGCGGCCCAGTCGGCATCGCTGATGTCCGCCGGGCGCCGCTCCGGCGAAAACGTGCGGCTGAGAATGATGGATTGCGCATCGGGCCGCCAGGCGCCCCCCTGCCCCGTCCACCACGCGCGGAAGCTGGCGGTGAACTCGCTGGCGAGGTAGCGCATGATTTCCGTCGAGCCGCCGATATTGCGCCAGTCCACCTTGACCGGCTGGCCATAGCGGGCCGTGTGCCACCGTGAAAACCCCTGCGCGAATTCGTAGCGGATGGCCTCGTTCATCGGAGTAATGATGACCAGCACCGGGTCGCCCGGCTGCCATTCGCGCGCGCCCAAGTCCTGCCGGAAAGCAAACGGCAAAGCCAGAATGACGGCCAACACCGCCAGAATGATGATATTTCGCAACATACCGAACCCTTCTATTTTCGGACCGGGTCAGTTGGCCAGCGCCTGCACGTCTTCGGGCGCGAGGTAGAGGCGGGTTTCCAGACTGGTGTTGTCGCGCGCCACTTGCTTCGGGCGGGTTTCCAGCGCCTTGAGCGTGACGCCGCCGGCCAGCTCCACCTGATGCTGCGCCACTTCGCCCAGATAGATGGTGCTGTGCATGCGCGCGGCAAACACGTTCGGCCCCGCGGCGCGGTCGGTGTGCATTTGGACGGCCTCGGGCCGCACGGAAAGCCAGACGCGCTGCCCCACCGCCATGCCGGGCGCGCCATGCGCCTGCCACGGGCCTGCGGCGGTTTCCACGGTCAGCAGCTCGCCCTGCGCCGCGCGCACGTGACCTTCAATGAAGGTGGTTTCGCCGATGAACTGCGCAACAAAGCGGTTGCTGGGCCGCGTATACACCTCCTGCGGCGCGCCCACCTGCAGGAGATTGCCCTGATCCAAAACAGCGAGGCGGTCGGCGATGGACAGCGCCTCCTTTTGGTCGTGCGTCACATAGATCGCGGTGAGACCGGCCTCCTTGCAAATGCGCCGGATTTCCGAGCGCATTTCAAGGCGCAGTTTGGCATCAAGATTCGAGAGTGGCTCATCCAGCAGCAGGCATTGCGGTTCAATCACCAGCGCCCGCGCCAAGGCGACGCGCTGTTGCTGGCCGCCGGAAAGTTCGTTGGGCTTGGATTCAGCGCGGTCGGCCAGCTTGACCAGCGCGAGAGCGCGCATGGCGCGCTCTCGGATTTCCGCGCGCTTCACGCGACGCATTTCGAGGCCGAAGGACACATTCTCGCGCAGCGTCATGTGCGGCCAAAGCGCGTAGCTTTGGAACACCATGCCCATGTCGCGCTCGTGCGCGGGCAGCGTGGTGATGTCGCGGTCGCCGGCGAGGATGCGGCCTTCGTCCGGCTCGTGCAACCCGGCGATGGCGCGCAGTAGCGTGGTTTTGCCGCAGCCCGACGGCCCCAGCAGAAAGAACAGTTCCCCCGCCGCAATCCGTACATCAATGCCTTTGAGCACCGTGTTGTCGCCAAACCGCTTCGTCAATTTTTCGATCGTAATGGGCACCGACATGGCGGGACCTCCTTTCGACTGCCGATTGTTATATCACACCGCCCCCCGGCGGAGGATAGAGATATCTGCCCTTTCTGTTCTTCCCGCTTGAGTTTTAAGTTGCGGCAGCGTGGGTTTTCCACACTGTGGAAAAATCCACAGCCGCGCGCCCCATTTTTTCCACGCTGTGGAAAAAAGTTTTCCACACTGTGGAAAAATTCGGGGCCGAACGCCCACTTTTTTCCACGCAATGGAAAAACTTTCAGCGATTTTTCCACACAATGGAACAACTTTGGGCCAAAAGTTCCACAGATAGGATGAGAAGGCAAAAGAGGATCGGTTTCCTTTGGGCGTTGATTTAAACACCTATCTCAAACGCACTCATCAGGTGCAGAAAGGAAACCGATCGTGAAGATACGTAACACAGTTGGAATGGATATGGGAGACAAAGTTCACTCGATTTGCATACTGGATGCTTCGGGCACCGTGCGGGAGTGCGCCGAGGTGAGCAATACCCGAGCGGGGATTTACAAGTTCTTTGCCAAGATGGAGCCCAGTTTGATTGCTCTGGAGACGGGTACGCACTCCAGTTGGGTGAGCCGGATTCTGGAGGAATTGGGCCACGAGGTCTTGGTGGGCCATGCGCGGAAATTGCGGATGATTTGGAACAACCCTCAAAAGAATGATATGCGCGATGCCGAGATGCTGGCCCGTATTGCCCGTTTTGATCGGAAGTTGCTCCATCCGATTCAGCCTCGGAGCATGAAAGCCCAGTGCGATTTGGCGGCGATCAAGGCCCGCGATCAACTCGTGAAAGTACGCAGCTCGTTAATTGCCCATGTCCGCGGTTTGGTTAAATCCGTCGGGGCGCGATTGCCCACTTGCAGTCCGGAGTGCTTCGCCAAGCGTGCGGCGGAGGCGGTGCCAGAAGAATTGGCTTTGGCGTTGGAACCGGTGATCGCCAGTATTGCGGAGCTAACGGTTCGTATTCGCCACTGTGACCACCTTATCCAAAAGCTGGCGGACGAGGAGTACCCAGCAACCAAGCGATTGCAGGAGATTCCCGGTGTGGGTCCGATTACATCTTTGGCCTTTGTTTTGACGCTGGAAGATCCCAAGCGCTTTGCCAGAAGCAGGGATGTCGGACCATTCTTGGGAATGACCCCGCGCCGGAACCAATCCGGACAAGTGGATCAACAGTTGCCCATCACCAAGGCTGGCAATGCATATATGAGACGATTACTGGTGCAATGCGCCCAATACATCCTGGGCCACTACGGGCCGGACTGTGATCTCAGACGATTTGGCTTAAAACTGGCTGAACGAGGAGGAAAAAATGCCAAGCGCCGGGCAACGGTGGCCGTGGCACGCAAACTAGCGGTGTTGCTGCACAGCCTTTGGAAAACCGGTGAAGAATATGAGCCGAACCGTTGCCGGCGCCAGAACAGGAAAACAGCTTAAAATGAACAAGAGAGGGACTGCCTCTGCTTGAGGTGCGTTTGTCCAAACCAGGGAGACTAAAAGACAGACAACCCCGCTGAAGAGTTCTTTGACGGCCCGTCTGGGTGACTGCGGTTACACACTTGGACTGATGGAATGCTTGCCATCGCAAAAAGTCCGGTCCACAGATAGCAGCACCCTCTAGCGGACCCTACCAAGCACCGGGGCAAAAGCGGCTCCAACAAGAGTGCGAATAAGAGCGCGACCCAAAGAACTCGCCAACGCGGTGTCCGTCAAAACGGACCTCTTGACATGCCTTCTCATAAGAGTGTGGAAAAGTGCGATGGGAGGGGCCGGTCAGGGCGCGAGGCGCAGGTGGAAGTAGGTGGTGTTCGTGGGCGCGGGGTTCGTCCACGGCGAAGTCTGCACTCCCAGATTAGTCCACGGAACCGGCTCACTGGTCAGGCTGTGGGAACGCCAGACGGTGACTCCGCCCACGTCGTTATAGTTGGTCCAGGTCAGCACCAGGTTGCCATTGGTGGCGCGGATGGCGGTGATGCGCGGCGGCGTGGCGCCCAGGATGGCGAGGTCGAACTCACGATCGGCAATGCCATATTGGTTGCTGGCCAAGATGGTGAAGTTGTAGGTGCCGGCGGTGGTGGGGATGCCACTCAGTTCGCCGGCGAGGCTCAACGTGAGGCCGCCGGGCAAGGCGCCGGAAAGCAAGGTGTAGTCCGGGTTGCCGCTGGCGACGATCCAGACGG
>Ga0255340_1003477_pt1 | contig 16569 bp, 16 predicted proteins | sample wastewater_treat_7_FD_192417 | JGI IMG/M metagenome (GOLD analysis project Ga0255340, IMG submission 192417) | Wastewater microbial communities from Lulu Island WWTP, Vancouver, Canada - plant10 | ecosystem: Engineered > WWTP > Wastewater > Unclassified | place: Canada: Vancouver, British... | reverse complement strand
GGGGCTGATACGTTTTTTCCGTCAATAATCATATTTACCATGATTTATTCCACCTCTACTTCACATAAATTGCATCGAACTTGCAGCTCTGGATACAGGCGCCGCAGCGAGTGCATTTGTCATTGTCGATTGTATGAACTTTTTTGAGTTCGCCGGTAATGGCCCCTGTGGCGCAGACTTTCACGCACACGCCGCAGCCGGTGCATTTTTCCTCGTCGATGTTGTAGCTGATCAGGCCCTTACACACACCGGCCGGACAACGGTGGTCGCGGATATGCGCTTCATACTCCTCACGGAAATACCTGATCGTGCTCAAAACAGGGTTCGGCGCCGAGCCGCCCAGAGCGCAAAGAGAGCCGTCAGCAATGGCCGCGGACATGGTCTCCAAAAGCTCGATATCTCCTTCTCTGCCGCGGCCGGCGCAGATGTCCTCCAGAATTTCGCTCATCCGGCGCACACCTTCACGACAGGGCACACACTTGCCGCAGGACTCCTCTTTTAGAAACTCCAGAAAATAACGCGCCACATCGACCATGCAGGACGTGTCATCCATGACGATCATGCCGCCGGAGCCCATCATGGAACCGACCTCGTAGAGCCTGTCGAAATCAACCGGCAGGTCAAGCAGGCTCTCCGGAATACAGCCGCCGGACGGGCCGCCGGTCTGCACCGCCTTGAACTTGCGGCCGCCCGTGATGCCGCCACCCATGTCATAGATGATCTCGTAAAGAGTTGTGCCCATCGGCACTTCAATGAGGCCGGTGTTGTTTATTTTACCGACCAGCGAGAAAATTTTTGTTCCCTTGGAGCCTTCCGTGCCGATGGAGGCAAACCAGTCCGCTCCCTTATTGATGATGAGCGGCACATTGGCCCATGTTTCCACATTGTTGAGCACGGTCGGCTTGTCATAGAGCCCCTTGTCCACTGCGTGCACATACTTGGCGCGGGGCTCACCGGCACGGCCCTCGATCGAGGCGAAAAGGGCGGAAGATTCACCGCAGACGAACGCGCCTGCTCCCTTGTTGATCTGGATGTCAAACGAAAAGCCGGTGCCTAAAATGTTTTCACCCAAAAGCCCGTTGGCTTTTGCCGCTTGAATGGCCTTGGAGAGATTTTCGACGGCCAGCGGATATTCGTTGCGGACATAAATATAGCCGTGATTTGATCCGACGGCGTAGGCGCCGATGATCATTCCTTCGATCACGCTGTGCGGGTTGCCTTCCATGAGACTGCGATCCATATACGCGCCGGGGTCTCCCTCGTCGCCGTTGGCAATCACGTATTTGGGCTCTCCCGCCGCCTTGCGGACTCCCTCCCATTTAACGGCAGCCGGGAAACCTCCGCCGCCGCGGCCCCGCAGGCCGGCTTTTTTCACTTCACTGATCACCTGCTCGGGCGTCATCTCGGAGAGGACTTTGGCCAGCGCCTGATAGCCGTCGATGGCAAAATAATCTTCGATGCGCGAGGGGTCGATCATGCCGTTTTTCCCGAAGACCGCACGCAGCTGTTTTTTGTAGAAAGGCAGATCCTCCTCGCGGAAAAGGGTCTTTTGTGTTTCCGGATGCCGGTACAACAGGCGGCTGATGACTTCGCCCTTGCCGATGGTTTTTTCGACTATTTCCGGAATGTCGCTTTCTTTAACCGAATGGTAGAAATATTTGTCGGGATGAATGATCATCATCGGCCCTTTTTCACAAAACCCCAGGCAGCCGGTGGCCAGTACATCCACATCCGTCATGTTTTGTTTTTTCAGCTCCGCTTGCAGGGCGTCCTTCACTTTCAGGCTTCCGTAGGCACGGCAGCCCGTGCCGGCGCAAATCGCGACGAACTTTTTTTTCGGACCGTAATACAGGCTTAGATTGTCCAGTATCGCGTGGCTTCGTTTATCCGTGTTTCCGCTCATTACTGCGCCCCCTCTTCCTTATTGATCTTTTTGATGATTTTATCGACTTTACTGATGGTGACCTGTCCGTGATACTCGGTATTGATCACTACGACCGGCCCGAGTGCGCAGGCGCCTACACAGTTGACGGTTTCCAGTGAAAACCGGCCGTCTTTTGTCGTGCCGCCCGGTTTAATCCCCAAAGTGGTTTCGAAACGGTCCTGTAAAATGGCCGCGCCGCGCACGTGGCAGGCGGTTCCCTTACAGACCTTCACGACATGTCTTCCACGCGGCTCCAGGCTGAAAGCGGTATAGAATGTGGCCGCCTCATAGACTCGGCTCATCGGCACGTTCATCGCCCTGGCCGCAGTCTTCAGCGCTTCTTTGGGAAGGTAGTTGAAAGTTTCCTGAATATCCTGCAATACGGCAATCACCGCGCTTTTTGTATTCCCGTGTTTTTTGACAATCTGCCTTGTTTTGGCTGTTACGCTTATCGGTTTTGTCATTTTTTCCCTCACCTCGATATTCTTTTCACCGTTTATTCAATGCCGGCTTTGAGGAATTTTTCCTTTTCCTTGAGTTTATTAAACTCGTTGTTCACTCTTTGCTGAATCATGGCGATTTCGTCGGACGTCAAATGGCGGAAACGCCCCTGCGGCTTGAAATAATCCGTAATCGGCCGCAGCTTTTTGGGCATATCCGGAGAAATGCGGTAGTGACCGTTCTCGATTTCATACAGGGGAAACACGCCCGCTTCCACGGCAAGGCGCCCCATGGACACGGCCGTATGGGTGGGTGTGCGCCAGCCCGTCGGACACACGGAAAAACAGTGGATATAGGAAGGCCCCTCGATGCTTCTGGCTTTTTCAAATTTACGAACGAAATCCAGGGGATAGCTCGGACAAACAGTTGCAACATAAGGAATGTTATGTGCGGCCATGATTTCGGGCATGTTCTTCTTCCATGTTTTTTGCCCCATGCTGACTTTGCCGGCCGGCGCGGTTGTGGTGGATGCGCCCATCGGTGTCCCGCTGGAGCGTTGAATGCCTGTGTTCATGTAGGCTTCATTGTCAAAACAGACATAAATCATGTCATGGCCGCGCTCCATCGCACCGGAAAGAGCCTGAAAGCCGATATCCATCGTGCCTCCGTCGCCGGCCATGCCGACCACTTTGACGTAACGCTGGTCGATTTTACCTTTTTTCTTTAAAGCCTTGAGGCCAGCCTCCACGCCGGAGGCGACCGCCGCCGCATTTTCAAAGGCCACGTGAATCCAGGGCACCTGCCAGGCGGTGGTGGGGAACATACTGGAAATAATTTCCATGCAGCCGGTCGCAGAAGCAATGACCGTGTCCTCGCCCAGCGCTTTGGCCATGAGCCTGACGGCGAGCACTTCGGCGCAGCCGGAGCAGGCGCGGTGTCCTGATGAGAGCAGCTCCCTTTTATTGATCAGACGCGGGGCATATAAATCAAAATTTTCAACAATGTTCATTATTCTCTCACCCCCCAGAATTCATATGTATCGGCCATCTTATTATCCACGTCCGAAATGACCTTGTCGAACATGGCGACGAATTCTTTCACCTGGACGTCACGTCCGCCCAGGCCGAAAATGTAGTTATAAATTATCGGGCGTTGCTTTTGTGCATACAGTGCGGACTTGACTTCCGAAAAGACAGGCCCGCCGGGACCGCCGAAGGAAATGGCGCGATCCGTCACAATCAGTTTTTTCGCGCCGCCGATGGCCGCTTTCAGTTCCTCAAACGGGAACGGCCGCCACAGACGCAATTTGAGCAGGCCCGCCCTGACTCCTCTTTCACGCAGCTCATCAACAGCCAGCCTCGCGGTTTCTCCCATCGAGCCCATGGTCAGCATCAGAATGTCCGCATCTTCCGACCGGTAGGTCTCGACCGGTTTGTAGCTGCGGCCGAACATTCTTTCCCATTCCGTCCATATATCCAGGATGACCGGTTTGCTGTTTTTGATCGCCTCATCCTTGGCTTTCATGATTTCGGCAAAGTAATCAGACATCGCAAACGCGCCCATGGTGACCGGCCTTGCCGGATGCAGCGTTGCATGCGGGGTGAAAGGAGGCAGAAATCGGTCCACCTCTTCCTGTGTGGGCAGCTCCACCGGCTCAACCATGTGAGTGAGCTGAAAACCGTCGATATTGACGCAGACCGGCAGCATGACGTCTTTGTGCTCCGCAATTTTAAAGGCCTGAATCGACAAATCAACCGCCTCCTGACCGTTTTCGGCAAAGACCGCGATCCAGCCCGTATCACGCTGGGGCATGATGTCGGTATGGTCATTCAGAATATTAAGGGGGCCGGAAACAGCCCGGTTGGCAATCGCCATGCAAATAGGCAGACGCATCGCCGAAGCGATGGGTAAAAGCTCGTTCATCAACAAAAGCCCCTGCGAAGCAGTTGCTGTGTAGGAGCGGGCGCCGGCCGCCGATGCGCCGATTACCGCGCTCATCGCCGAATGTTCCGATTCGACCGTGACAAACTCCGCATCCAGAACGCCATCGGCCACCAGGTTGGACAGGTGCTCCGCGATGTGCGACTGAGGGGTAATGGGGTAAACGCCCGCCATATCGATACGGCACAGTGCCACGGCTTCCGCCACGGCCACCGTCACTTCCAAACCTACGCGTTTACCCATGTCAGTCCTCCTCTACCATCTTGATTGCACGGGGCCAGCATTCATGAGCGCAAATGCCGCATCCCTTGCAGTAATCCAAATTAGCCGCGTAAAAACCGTCTTCACTTTGCTGAACGCACCCCTCCGGACAAAAGATATAACAGATGCCGCATTTGATGCATTTTGCGTTGTCCCAGATAGGTCTTTGCGAACGCCAGCTTCCTGTGTGGTACTCACTGGCGCTGCCCGGCTCGGAGACAACACAGCCGATGGGAAGTTCCCGCCATGTTTTCAAAGTCATATCTACCTCATTAATTTGATATTTGTATTTCGTCGTAGGCCCGTTTCATCGCATTTAAGTTCTTCTGGGCGATTCTGCCGAACCGGTGTTCAATCGCATCTTTTGTCGCTTCGAGTTCCATCACGCCGGTTACTTTAAGCAAAGCGCCGATCATGGTCGTATTGGCGATCGGCACGCCCATTTCCTGGCGCGCGATGGCGGTGCCGTCCACGGTGGCTACAGTGCCGCTGAAGTTCAGCTCTTTACGGATTTCTTCGGGGGTTTTGTGGGTGTTGACAATGAGCTTGCCATCCGGTTTAAGCCCGTCGGTTACATTGACCAGACCAATCAGGCTGGCGTCGAGGACTAAAACAACATCAGGTTCGTAAATTCCTGAACGTACATCGATTTTCTTGTCATCGATGCGCGTAAACGCCGCAACCGGCGCCCCTCTTCTCTCCGGGCCGAAACTGGGAAACCCCTGGGCATATTTCCCGGCGGCAATTGCCGAAACCGCCAGCAATTCCACCGATGTTACCGCTCCCTGACCGCCACGGCCATGCCATCTGACTTCAATCATGTGTCTTGCTCTCCTTTGTATACTTTACCCAAAATGACCGTCTTCCATAATATAGAAGCTTTTTTGAGTCAATGTTTTTTGCAGATTCCAATTCTTGTCGACATTACACAAGGATACGCCACTTATGCTGTGCCCGGGCGTATAAATCGCCCCCCCGGGTGTCGTTTGCGACAACCAGCGGCATATCCGAAACCGTTAATTTCCTTATCGCTTCCGGTCCCAGCTCCTTGTAGGCAACAAGCTCCATCTTTTTCACGGTCCGTGCGGTAAGAGCTGCAATTCCACCTATGGCGGCAAAATAAACCGCCCGGTATTGTTTAATCGCTTCAATGACTTCGGGTGAGCGATTACCTTTCCCGATCATGCCTTTCAGACCATACTCCAGAAGCACCGGTGTGAAAGCATCCATCCGGTAGCTCGTCGTCGGACCGATCGATCCGATTACCTTGCCAACCGGCGTTGGTGCGGGAGCCGCGTAAAAAATAGTGGCTCCTTTTAAATCGACAGGCAGGGGAAGACCTTTTCTGACAGTGTCGTACATCCGGCGATGGGCTGCGTCTCTGGCCGTGTAAATATCGCCGCTCAAAAGCACCATGTCACCGGCCCGAAGCGATGTGCAAACCCCATCGGTGAGGGGAGTTTCAACTCGAATGAGATTTTCTTCGTGCGCCGGTAACATATCGTTCATAGAACCACTTCCGCATGACGGGCGGCATGGCACTGAAGATTCACCGCCACCGGCAAAGAGGCGATGTGGCAGGGCATCATCTCCGTATGAACCGCCAGGGCCGTCACCCTCCCTCCCATGCCCGCGGGACCGATGCCCAAATCATTAATGTCTTCAAGCAGTTTTGCCTCCATTTCAGCCAGGCGCCTGTCTTTTTTGTTTTTTCTGCCCACCGGCCGCAAGAGTGCCTTCTTTGCCAGGAGGCAGGCGGCCTCGAGTGATCCGCCGATACCCACCCCGACAATGACGGGCGGGCAGGGGTTGGCGCCTGCCTGCTCGACCGTCTGTAAAATGAAATCTCTGATACCGTCCATCCCCGCTGCGGGGGTGAGCATGACGGCACGGCTCATATTCTCACTGCCGCCGCCTTTGGGAAGGGCGATTATTTTTATCTGATTGCCGGGAACAATGTCGATGTGCATGATAGCAGGTGTATTGTCACCGGTATTCATCCTGGTGAGCGGGTCGCACAGGGATTTTCGCAGGCAACCGTCATCGTAGGCCTGCCTGACTCCCTCCTCGACGGCACGACTGAAATCACCTCCGGTGACCCGTACATCTTGCCCTAGTTCAATGAACAAAACCGCCAGTCCCGTATCCTGGCACAGGGGCATGGAGGCCTTGGATGCGATTGCTGCATTTTCAATGATCTTTTCAAGCACCTGCCGCCCCAGCTGGGATTGTTCATTCTTGAGTCCCGCGCGCAGAGCGGCCACGACATCCCGTCCCAGACGGGTGTTCGCGTCGATAAAGAGCTTTTTTACGGCTTTAGTGATGTTTTCCGCGCGGATACGGCGCAGCGGGAGGGAGGTCTTTTCTTTCACGGGACCCTCACATGTTTCTACGAAACTCCAGTGACTTGGAGATGGTCATCTTATCTACATATTTCAAATCACCGCCCATGGGCACCCCCATGGCGATGCGGGTGATCACTATATCAGTGTCTTTGAGCATCCGGGTGATCAGAAGCGCCGTAGCCTCTCCGTTAACGTTGGGGTTTGTTGCTAAAATCAATTCCTTTATCGAATTTTCCTGTAGCCTTTTTTGCAGCTCGGCAAGCCTTAAGTTTTCCGGGCCGATACCGTCAAGAGGCGCCAGCGCCCCGTGCAGGACATGGTAAGTACCCAGAAACGAGCCACTCTCCTCGATGGCGGCCACCGCATCCGGCTCTTCCACCACACAGATCACCTGCCGGTCGCGGGCGGAATCAGAACAGATATGACAGACTTCTTCTTCCGACGGGTTGAGGCAGATCCGGCACAGGCGGATTTTCCTTTTCACTTCCACAAGGCTCTCTGCGAGCTTCTCCACATCGGCGGGGGTCGCCCTTAATATATAGTTGGCAAGCCTCGCTGCTGTTTTTTCACCGATACCCGGCAGCTTGGCCAGCTCATTTATCAGACGCTTGATTGGTTGTGCGTAAGCTTTCATGGGGCTGCCTAAAAACTCCCCAGACCCGGGATGGAAAGGCCGCCGGTTATCTTGGCCATCTCGGTAGAGGCCATTTCCTGGGCCTTGCGGATCCCCTCGTTGACTGCCGCCGCCACCAGATCCTGCAGCATCTCAATGTCGTCGGGATTGACGACTTCTTTTTCTATTTTAATCGAGACAAGCTCGAACCTGCCGTTGACGACCACCTGCACCATACCGCCGCCGGCCTGCGCCTCAACGGTTTTTGTTTCCAATTCCTGCTGAATGCGGGCCATCCTTTCCTGCATCTTTTTTGCCTGCTTCATGATGTTACCGATATTCTGCACTTTCACACCCCCTGCTTTTTATCCGTAATTGGTTTTATATCTATTAACTCTGCTCCCTCAAATTCAGAAAGCACTTTCTTGAAATGAGGAGAATTCATGGCTTCGCGCTTTATTTCGTTGAAGGAATTTGTCCTGCCGGCGGATGCACCGTTTGCGGCATCGGGCTTGGAGGCTTCGCTGGTGGTGAACTTGAGCGAAACTTTGCAATTGTAGTAGCGACCGGCGATTCTTTCGAGCTCCTCCTTTTGCTGTTTTTCCATGAGCGAATCAAGAAAAACATAATTGCAGGGGAAGCACATGGTGAGGCAGTCGTTTGCCATTTCAATGCTTTCCGCCCGATCGATTTTGGCGCCCAGCGGCGGGTTTTCCTTTTTGACAAAGGCCTTCAGATCCGCCGCAGGCTGTATGGCAGGCGCCTGAATATACGGGCCCGGTGTCCGGGGCGACCTTTGTCCCTCCCGTCCGCCGGAGGCATCTTCCACCTTCGGCTCAGCCTCGTCCTGCACTTTGGCGGCTGTGCCCGCGTTATGAAGCCTTTTTTCCATCGCCTCCAGCGCCGAGAGAATCTCCCCCACCGGCAACACCGGCCTGAGGTAGGCAAGCCGGACAAGCAGCGTTTCGATCTTCATACGCGTCTCCTGACTGCGGCGCAGGCTGTCCGCCTCCCCCAGCAGGATATCCAGATAGCGCTGCAGCGTTTCGCGCGAGACATTTTGAATCTGAGCTTTTATTTTTTCCACCTGGTCCGGTGCGATATCGAAAGATGAGCCGCCGTCATCGGCGATTTTGACCAACAACAGATTGCGGAAGTGCCGAAGCAGCATAGAGTAAAAATGAGTCATGTCCACACCGGCCAGATACGCTTCTTCAATGATCATCAGGCACGCGCCTGCGTCCCTTCCGATCACTGCTTCGGAGAGGCGGTACAGATACTTGCGATCGGCCCTGCCCAGAATGTCTTCCACGTCTTCATCGGAAATGGACAGCCCCGAGTAGGAGATGATCTGGTCAAAGATGCTTTGCGCATCGCGCATCGAACCGTCGCCCGCTTCGGCGATCCAGGACAAGGCGGTCTCGCTGATGGCGATGCCCTCGGCCGCGGCTAACCCGCCGAGGTTGGCGGCAATTTGCGCAAGTGAGATACGTCGGAAATCATAGCATTGGCAACGAGACAAAATCGTGGCAGGGACCTTGCTGTTTTCGGTGGTGGCAAAAATGAAAATGACGTGCCGCGGCGGCTCCTCCAGCGTCTTCAAAAGGGCGTTGAAGGCCTCACGCGTCAGCATGTGAACTTCGTCGATAATATAGACTTTGTACTTGGAGGTGACCGGTGCGAACTTGACGTTTTCCCGTAACTCCCTGATCTCATCAATACCCCGGTTGGAGGCCCCGTCGATTTCCCTCACATCCATCGAGATGCCGTCGGTAATTTCACGACAGTTAGGGCATTCGTTGCATGGTATGGCCGTCGGCCCTTTTTCACAATTTAGCGATTTGGCCAAAATTCTGGCCACGGATGTTTTGCCCACGCCCCGCGGGCCGGAAAACAAAAACGCCTGGCCGATACGACCCTGGGCAATGGCGTTGGCCAGCGTGCGCACGACGTGTTCCTGTCCCGCCACCTGGTCAAATCTCTGCGGTCGAAATTTTCTGGCTAAAACCTGATATTCCAAAAGAACCTCATTTTGCCTGACTGTAGCGTCTATTTTTGAAAAGGCGACCGGGTTGACCGCAACACACGAAGGGATTTGCTGCCGCTGCTTCCTTCCGGACCTGACGGGGTTCACAAGCCTTCGTTGTACGGGACCCGGCCATATATTAAACGTAGTGCCTGAATCAGACCCTTTGCTCTTAATGGATTAACGTGAAGGAATCAACCAAATTTTAACCGGCCTGGCAAACAGCGATCGTAATGACCAAAGGAGACGTTACATAGTGAATTGTTTTGATGGACAAAACTGGCGGAGAGTGGGGGATTCGAACCCCCGTAGGAGCTTGTGGCCCCTAAATCGATTTCGAGTCGATCCCGTTACGACCACTTCGGTAACTCTCCGGCCTGGAAACAGCCGCCCGGCGGCAAAAAAATGGTCACCGCTTCAGGCCCGGGCCAGTCCTTGACTTCTTTTAAAAATGGCGGAGAGAGCGGGATTCGAACCCGCGGTACACCTTTGGGGGCGTACACACGATTTCCAGTCGTGCTCCTTCAGCCTCTCAGACATCTCTCCGCTTTTATTTCAAGCAAAAACCGGCTGCTTATTTTGTAAAGAACGGCAGGCCCTTAGCCTGAAAAGCCCGAAAACCGCAAATGTTAAAACTGATGGCGGCGGACAGGAAACCCGCCTTCTTGTGTTTTTCTGGACGTCCCGGTGCGGCCTATCCGTTTATCGAGGTGTTTTTATCCTCTTTTCCTTGAAAAATCCACTTAAAATTTGTGCGCATTCTTCTTGCAGGATACCTTCGGTAACTTCCACCCGATGATTGAGGCGGCTGTCGTGTAAAATTTGATAAAGAGAAACCACCGCCCCCGCTTTCGGATCGCGGGCGCCGAATATCACCTTTGCCAACCTGGCCTGCAGGATCACCCCGGCACACATTACACACGGCTCAAGCGTGACATAGAGCCGGGCGCCGGTCAGACGGTAGTTGCCGGCTTCGGCACAGGCCCGGCGGATGACAAGCATTTCCGCGTGTGCTGACGGGTCCGACCCTGCGATGGGGTTGTTGTGGGCTTTTGCCAATATGTGTCCATCGGCGACCAGTACCGCGCCCACCGGCACCTCGTACCCGGCCAGGGCCTTGCGGGCCTCGTCGAGGGCCATTTTCATATAATCTTCATCCTTCATCATCGGCGAATCCAAATAGTGTTTATTGTCACATGTCGGTTATCATAGTGTTGATTTTGAAGCAAATGCCGTATATGATCTGGATAAAGCGAGAACACATGAATTCGAAAAAAATATTTCTTCTGCCTGTCATCATTTCTTTTATCGGCCATGCCGTGCTGATCAGCGCAAGCAGCGTCATCGATCTGCGCTCAGACGTGAGATCGCCGGAACCTTTCATGGTAAAAATCGCCGAGCCGCATCAGCCCGACGAGCAAAAAAAAGTGGAAGAAAAACCGCAGACCAAAAACAAGGAGCAAAAAAAGGAACAGCTTAAGCCCCCGCCCTCCGACGGGCGGGAAGACACGGTAGAGATAGGATCTTCCGATATTAAATACGCGGCCTATCTGGCCGGCGTAAAAAAGAAGATCATGCGTCTGTGGAGCTACCCGGCGGGTGCTTATCAAAACAACGAGGAAGGGGAGGTGGTCTTACGGATGTCCGTGGACGCGGACGGTTCTCTCGCCGCGATAGAACTTGTGGCTTCCTCCGGTTCCGAGCATCTTGATTCAGGAACTATCGGCACGGTACAGGCCGCCGCTCCGTTTGAGCCGCTGCCGTCATTGTACAATCTGTCGCGTCTGCATATTGTCGCCTCCTTTCAATACCGCATGAGGGACTGATCTGGAAGCACCTCCAGAGAGCCTGAATCCCCGACAAAAAAATCGTGCAATTTTCTCTGCCCTTTTCTCCACCGCTTGCTAAAAACTGCGGTATTTTCATTTCAAATATGCTACAAGCGGTTGCCCGCATCGTTTAAAACATTGCGGTATTTCCCGTCTTTATGAAAACACGTGGTTTTCAAATCGATAATCACCGGCGGACGGGGAATCTGGCGGCACCGGCCGCAGGGGAGGAGAAGTTATGACAGAAGAAAAGACTTTTGATTTTTCCAAAATGAGCAAAAACGAATTCCAGAAGGTCTGCCGGGACAATGGCTGGGGACTGACGCTTGATGAATTCCGCCTGGTGCAAAAAAGGGTCGGAAGGCAGCTTAGCATCACGGAGGCTTTCATCATGGACAGCCTGTGGTCCGATCATTGTTCATATAAAAACTCGAAACATAAGCTCCGGAGCCTTATCAGAACCAACCGGCACGTTTTGAGTTCCGAAAAAAGCGATGCGGGAGCCGTCAAAATCGGCGACAGCGGCTTCAGCGCGGTTTTTAAAATAGAGTCGCACAATCACCCGACGCTGCTCAACCCGTTTGACGGGGCGGCAACCGGTGTCGGAGGCGTACTGCGCGACATTTTCGGCATGGGAGCCAAAAACATCGGCGTGGGCGCTTCCCTGCGCTACGGGCCCAAAGCGGAGGAGGATTCCAAAGACATCCTTTCCGGCGCGATGACCGGGGCGGCAAAATACTGCCGTGCGATGGAGTTGCCGCTGATTGCGCTGGATGTGTACTACGAGGATTCCTTCCGCTACAACTGCCTGATGAATGTGGCGGCGCTGGGCGTGGTGAAAAACAGCGAGCTGATACCCAACATAGTACCTGAAGATGCAGTCGGCTATAATCTTATCTATATAGGAAAAGCAACAGCCGGTGCTGCCGTGGGCGGGGCGTCATTTGCCTCACAGGCATTCGAGGACGGCCGTAAAAAAGAAATAGAGTTCGGCTCCAACCCCCGCCTGGAAAAAGCCACTTTCGACGTTTTTGAAAAAGTCAAAAACGCCCTGCAGAAAAAGAAACTCATCTCGCAGATGTCTCTCAAAGACATGGGGGCCGCCGGCCTTACCTGCTCGACTGCGGAGCAGGTTGCGGAAAGAGGTTTCGGTATTGAAATCTTCACCAACCGCGTTCCAGTACCGCGGGGGATGAAGGTGCATCCACTGGCGCTGGCCGTGGCAGAAGATCAGGAAAGGAACATGATTATCGCCTCCGACCGGGCCACGGAGGTCATATTGCCGATTTTTCAAAATGACAGGGACTTTAAAAAATACGGCGGCAGAGTCGCGGTAATCGGAAAAGTGATCAGGGAAGACCGGTTTATCATGACGGACGGCAAACATATTTACTGCGATATCCCGGTAAGCCTAATTACCGGCGCTCCGGTCTATAAGCCTGCCGTGAAAAAGCCCTCATTGAAAACAAAGCAGCCAAAATTCAATGTGCCTGCGCCCGCCTCTTTGGAAAAAGAGATATTAAAAGTGATTTCTTCGCGCAATGTGTATTCCAAAAAAGACGTGTTCGGCTTCTTTAAAGGCGGCAGCCAGCGTCATGTAATCACTGCGCCCGGTGAAACGGACGTGTGTGTGCTGGCGCCTTTGCAAGACGAAAAAACATCCGCCGCCAACAAGCTAATCGGCCTGGGGCTGGCCTTCGGAGGAAAATCTCTGTACGGCAGATATGGCGATGCTAAGGAGCAGGCCTACCTGGCCACAGTCGAGGCAAGGCTCAAACTTGCGGCGGCGGGCCTGAAGCCGGTGGCGGTTGCCGACGGGTGCAACTACGGCAATCCGGCCGACCCCGAACATTATTTCTGCTTTGACCGGGGCATCGATGGACTGAACAAGGCCTGTAAAATACCCCTTTATGAGGAAGAAGAACCTCTGGCGGTGGTGGCCGGGAACGTTTCACTCAGAAATACCTTCATCAGCAAGGGAAAGGAAATCCCGCTCGACCCGTCGCTCATTCCGGTGGTTCTGGGCTACATTAAAGACTATCGCCAAACTGTCAGCAACGGGCTCAAAAGCGCCAACAGTCTTCTTTTCCTGGCAGGAAAACGCAAGATGGAGTTCAAAGGTTCCGAGTACGCACTTTTGTCCGGTAAAGAGGGGAAAAACCTTCCCGCCATTTCGCCCGCTGATGCACGGCAACTGGAGCATGCCATACTGGATGCGACACAAAAAAAACTCGTTCGCTCCTCCGCGGTTATCGGAAACGGCGGGCTGGTCGCGGCGCTGGCCAGAATGATAATGGCAGGCGGCAAATTCGGGGCTGAAGTCGATCTGGATGCCATGGGCAAGCTGCGCGCCGATTACAACCTGTTTAGTGAGTCAGTGGGTTATGTCCTGGAGGTGTCGGCCCGAAGCGCGGCCGGGCTGGGCGAGCTTTATAAACAATACGGCATCACTTTGCAACCGATCGGAAAAACATCGGCAGGAAGATCATTTACTGGGTTGTCAGGAAATAAAACACTGTTCGATATATCGCTTGCCGAAATTAAAAGACACTGGCACGCAGGTAAATAATCTATATTGTCGGGTCTTAACTCGAAAATAAAAGGCGGTTATGCCCGGGCAAATTTGCCCGGGCAGTTTTTTTATTGATTGTTTCTTGTCGAAGGCCGCGGATCAGTTTGTCCAATCGTCACCGCGTTGCCATGTGCCGAGTCTGTAGTCAAAATTCCCCACCGGCCGGATAAAGGTGAACTCCACCGGATCGAGAACGAGGCGCTGCCCCACATTGCGGAAACTGCCGGACGGCAGTGAGACGGGAAGGGCAACGACAAACAAAACAGCTCCAGCCGCAATCATGGCAAGTCCCAGGGGACGTGCAAGCAGAACATCACCGATTATGGTGGCGTCATTGGGCTCGTTGGCCCTGGCCGGGGCCGCAAAGGCGACCATGCAAAACAAAACCAGAAACACCGCAATTATTTTTTTCATCGGCCACTCCTTGGTGCCAGGCTGCTTAAGTGATAGGCAATACTAGAAAAGGTTTTCATCCGTGTCAAGCCAATTCATGCTAAGCCATTTTAAAGAACGCCTCCCGTCACAAGAAACGGTAAATAATCGCGACGCTTCCTTAAGCGATGATCCTCGTTAACAACTATTTATGCAATCTTCGCCTCGCCGCCGCCACGGCCACAATACCCAGTCCCAGAAGCATTAGCGTGGCTGGTTCGGGAACGGAGCTGATAGTCAGAGTTGCGCCGCGGCCCCAATCGGTTACATACACGCCCGGAGCATCGAAAGACTGCCCTTCAAAAAACCAGTCGACACGGCTCCACCACATACCGCCGGGAGAGCTGGGTGCGCCGGATAGGTCAAAAGCCATACGCACATGAGATCTATTTGCTTCCAGGTCAGTATTAAATATCAGTTCTGTGAAAGGATATTTTGAATCAGAAACACCCCAGAGTAGATCGCCGGGTTCGATCACGGCCCAGTTGCCGAGCCCCAGCAGATCCTCCGACATAAACGACAAAGATCCTGTTCTGAGTCCCGTGTCGTCGGCAAGCCCGTCAAACTGATAATCAAATTGATACATGTACGCAGCCTGAAGTGGCGCCGCCCAGAAAAACAATAAAATAAGCGCGATAAGGAAACGTTTCATAACCCCTCCTTTTTACAAGATAACTGTTTTACCTTCATTTCTGCGAATCGGGCTGACACAGCAGAAATCCGACCAATTATTTTAAAGCGCCGTGGACAAGTACAGGGAAGGAAGTTGAGAGAAATTAAAAGAAAAGGAGCAATGGCAAAAAATTCTCCACTGGCTATAAATTAAAAAGCAAATTTTATTCCGCTTGCCCTGTCATAATATAATGCATTGTTATCATTGGAATTACCGACAGAACTAAAAGGTGACTATCTGGAAATATGTAAAAAATCCCGACTCCATCCCGATGGCAGCTAAATACGTTGACGTGTCAACCACTTAAATTATTTAAGAAAAGTGGTCTTTGCCAATCGTAAAGTTTCTTTACAATCTAATATGTTAAACGCAGTTATCGAAAAATCACTGACAATTTGACGAAAATCCATCGTCAAAAATCACAATTTAATAAGATAAAGGAGGAGATTTCGAGCGAATTTTTTATTATTCACAAGACGGGTGTTTAAAATTGATCCACAAGGAAAATGGAATTTCGATATCATCTCGTTTTTTTAAATAATTACTTATAGTTAACAGGGTGCCTCGCCTTAAGGGCGAGGTACCCTGTTATTCCGGAGGTTGCCACTTAAGGCGTAAACAACGGGAAATCCCGGTAAATGAACTCGTCATATATTGGCGTCATGCTGAAGAAATAGGTGTCGAAAACTGGTCCTTCTAAAACGGCACCCGATTCCCCAAGAGGAAACATACTCTTTATCTTAATTGGCCCGGTACTGTCATATTCGACGACGTGGGCATAGGTGGACCGTGAAGAGAAGGGCATCTCATGGACCGGTCCCAACATAGCATGATTATATTCGATAACACCGCGAGGCCGATCCCATGGCCTTGGTCCCAGTGTTGCCAGTACATTGTCCAGAGCCTTGACGATAATGGCCTCAGGAGTCTGGGGTGCTGCGGGATCCAGGTTCTGAAACCAGTTATAGTAATTTCCGATTTCACCTGCTCTGATCCCGTGCAGAAACACATTAAAAAGCACCCGGGCGTTTCTTGCCTGCGACGGCTGTGTGTCAAGCTCCTCAAATGTCAACTTCAGTACTTCCTTGATCCATTCGTCCATGAGCACCCAGGCATCCGGACGTTTATCTCCCGTGGCCCAAGACGAAGCACCACCTTCCACGAAGTGCCCATCCCAGGAGGCCATCATATTGAGGGCATCCGTACGGGCCGGCACGGGGGCATCGGGGGCATTGTTCACGGCGTCAGTGAAATAAGCAGCAACAAATTTCCATGGATTTCCACCCGCACCCAGGGAATCAGTCGTGGCGATATTGAGGGCAAGTTTTCTGACATCGTCAAAAGTCAAATTATTATTTTGGGACAGGTACTCATCAACCACGTGAGCTCGGTGAAATACACCGAATGAGTATCCGAGATTGTTCCATGAATTAACATAGTCAGACCTTGACTTGTTGTTCCACCCGCAATAAAATCCTTTACTGGCGTTACGATGCGTTGAACGGGGGATAA
>Ga0255340_1003463_pt1 | contig 16617 bp, 8 predicted proteins | sample wastewater_treat_7_FD_192417 | JGI IMG/M metagenome (GOLD analysis project Ga0255340, IMG submission 192417) | Wastewater microbial communities from Lulu Island WWTP, Vancouver, Canada - plant10 | ecosystem: Engineered > WWTP > Wastewater > Unclassified | place: Canada: Vancouver, British... | reverse complement strand
AGTATGAAGAAATGCTTGGTGTGGAGTGCTGTTTTTTTGGCCGGGATCGCAAGTGCGGCCGGTATCGTTGAGGGAGAGAAGTCGCTGCCGCTCGTCCAGGATGTGGATGTGGTGGTGATCGGCGGTTCGTCCGGTGCCGTGGCGGCGGCGCTCAAAGCGGCGGAGGCCGGTGCCAAGGTTTTTGTGGCCGCGCCGCGGCCCTATCTCGGTGAGGATATGGCGGGCAAGCTCAGGTTGCGGCTCGCCAGTGACGATGACACCCGTTGTGGGCTGATCACGAAGATGTTCATGCCGGAAAAGCGCCGTCCTGAGTCGTTGCCCTTCACGTACAAGGCCGACAAGGTATCGGCCGCAGCGCACAAGGATATCGACGGCAAGATGTTGGCGGACGGCAAGTGGACTGACGCGCCTATCCACAGTGTGCAGTTTGAGGAGGATGTCTCGTTCGAACTGGATCTAGGGGCTGTGGTTGAACTGGGTTCATTTGTCGCTGCGGTTTTTCATCGCGAGTGGGGGTCGGGCTTTGCAACCGCCAAAATCCGCGTGTCTGGTAGTCAGGATAAACAAAGCTGGAAGGTGCTGGGCGAGACAACGGAGCGCGTGAGAGAATTGGAGCCGGAGTGTGCGACTTTCACCCTGCCGCTGGTCGGCAAACACCGCTACCTTAAGGTCGATGCGATACTCGACGCCAGCATGAAGCGGCAGTTGCTCGGTGAGTTCTACGTGTATCCGGCCAAGGAATCGGCGGCCGGCCAAGGAATCGCCGATCAGACGTCGCCGTTGAAAGTCAAGAAGACGTTGGATACGGCGCTGCTGAAGGCTGGTGTGCCCTTTCTTACCGGTACGCACGCGACCGAACCGCTGATCGACAGCGCCGGCAAGTTGTCGGGAGTGGTGATCGCGAACCGCAGCGGACGCCAAGCGATCAAAGCCAAAGTGGTGATTGATGCCACGGAGCGCGGTCTAATGGCGCGGGCGGCGGGTGGTCAGGCAACGCCTTTTCCAGCCGGTACCTACACCTTCAAGCGCGTTGTGGTGGCTGGCGAGGCCCCGCGTGCCGAGGGTCTGCGCGTCAAAGAGCTGTTCGGTCTCTACGATGCGCGCATTACCGGCATTAAGCCGCCCAAAGGCTCGCCTGAGTCAATTGCGGGCCGGATGTTCGAGTGCGAGATTGATCTGCCGATGAAGGATGGTTCTGCTCGTTCGTTTGCCGAGGCGGAGCAGAAGGCGCGTGACCTGACCTTCGTGCCAAGCCAGTTGGAGTCGGCCGATACGCTGTCGCTGGTGCACCCCGACCGCATCCAGGGTCAGGCGTCATCGCAGGCGCCTTGGCCTGGTGCCGATGCGATTGACCTGAAGGCCTTTCAGCCGGCGGGTACGGAGTTCCTGTTTGTGCTGAGTGCCATGGCCGATCTGTCGCGGCAGGCGGCCGAGCAACTGATGAAGCCCGGCAACCTGATGGCCGTGGGTGAGCGTCTGGGAACGGAAGCCGCCAAGCTGGCGGCGCGCCGTCCGGTTCTGGGCAACGTGCGTGTGGCTGGCGGGAAGCTGTCCGCGCCGCGTACCGCCGTGAAAGTTGGCGAACACTCTAGAACCCTGCCGCCCTACCTGTCGAACACCTCCGGTTCTGTCACGGCGGAAGCGCGCGAGCTGCCGGTGCTGGCCGAGTGCGATGTTATGGTGGCCGGTGCCGGCACCGGCGGAGGGCCGGCGGGTATCGCCGCCGCGCGCCACGGTGCACGTACGATCGTGTGCGAATACATCTACCAGATGGGTGGCGTGCAGACCGATGGTCTGATCGGCATCTACTACTGGGGCAACCGCGTGGGCTTCACCAGCGTGATTGATCAGGGCGTGAAGGAGACAGGTCTTGTTTTTTCGCAGAGCAAGTCCGAGTGGTACCGCAGTCAGAACCGCAAGTCCGGCGCCGAAATCTGGTACGGCACGATGGTGACCGGCGTGGTGGTCGAGAACGGCGCGGTGACCGGTGTGGTGGTGGTGACGCCGGACGGCGAGCGCGGCGTGATCCGCTGCAAGGTGGCGATCGACGGTACCGGCAACGCCGAGTTGGCTGCGCTGGCGGGCGAGGAGACGGAGTTTATCACGGCCGACGAACTCGTGCTGCAAGGGGTGGGGCAGACGCCGCGCCTGATGGGCGCCAGCTACACGAATACCGACATCGGCTTCTTAGACGACACTGACGCCGCCGACCTCTGCTTCTTTGCGTTGCGCTCCCGTTACAGCATGCGTGAGGGGATCTGGGACCAGGCGCAGGTCATCAACAGCCGCGAGCGCCGCCGCCTGATCGGCGCGTTCTACATGACGCCGCTTGATGTCGTGAACGAGCGCACCTACCCCGATGTGATCGTGCAGCCGTACAGTAACTTTGACTCGCACGGCCACACCGTGCACGAGCAGTTTTTCATTGAAGATCCGGGGCATCACGGTATGCGGGTCAATCTGCCCTACCGCTGTCTGCTACCAAAGAAACTGGAGGGCCTGTTGGTGACGGGGCTTGGCATCAGCGCTCATCGCGATGCCATGCCGATCCTGCGTATGCAGCCGGACGTGCAGAATCAGGGGTACGCGGCTGGTACCGCCGCCGCGATGGCCATCAAGGCCGGCGTCACGGTGCGTAAGGTGGATATGAAGGCGCTGCAGCGGCATCTGGTCGAGATGAAGATCGTGCCGGCGGAAGTGCTGACCATGAAGGACTCATACCCGCTGCCGGACTCACGTTTCGCGGAAGCGGTGAAGAGCCTGCCCGACGCCTATCAGGGGCTCAGCGTGGCGATGACCGATGCCGCGCGTAGCGTGCCGCTGATGAAGGCGGCCTTCAAACAGGCGAGCAAGCCCGAGGAGCGTTTCGTCTATGCCCACGTTTTGGCCATGATGGGACATGCGGATGGCGAGCGTGACCTGATCGAAAAGGTGGAGGCGCTTGAGTGGGACAAGGGCTGGAACTTCCGCGGTATGGGACAGTACAACCGCAGCGTGAGTTGGGTGGACAGCTACATCATCGCGCTGGGTCGCGCCCGTTCCAAGCAGGCGGTTGCCGCGATCATTCGGAAGGCGAACGCGCTCGACGCTTCCCACGAGTTTTCTCACTTCCGTGCCGTGGCCATGGCGCTGGAGGCGATCGGTGACCGTTCGGCGGCGCCTGTGCTGGGTGCGCTGCTCGCCAAAGAGGACGTGGGCGGCTACTCATTTACGATGCAGGCCGACCCGCCGGTGATCAAGAACTACTCGAACCGTGAAGGCGACATCGAGCGCTCCAATTGTCTGCGTGAACTCTCGGTGGCGCGCGCCTTGTACCGTTTGGGTGATCATCAGGGGCTAGGCGAAAAGACGCTGCGCGCCTATGCGCATGATCCGCGTGGCGCGTACGCGACGCACGCGACGCTTGTGTTGGAAGAGGGGAGAAAATAGTGGCGAAACCCTATTCGGACTCGACCAGCACGCGGAACCCGACATCGTAGATCCGTTGCCACGGAGCATACGGCACGCGCGCCGCGAAGGTGGCGTAGCGCGGACGTTTCCACCATGAACCGCCGCGGGCGATTGCGCGCCCATCCGGCAACCGGTCTGTGGTCCACTCCCAGACGTTGCCGTGTACGTCGTGCAGGCCCCAGGCGTTGGGGACGAAGCGGCCGACCGGCGACGAGACGCGGAAGCCGTCCGATACGTTGGTGATAGCCGGTCGCCATGCCGGGATGGCTGCACCGGGCATGTTGTCGCGCAGCCGTTCCATCTTGTGGAACACGGCGTCAGCCAAGTTGGCGTGTGCGCTGAAGTCTGCGTCAACCGCGCCGTATGACATCGGTGTGGCGGCGCCCGCGCGCGCGGCCCACTCCCATTCGTCGCCGCTCGGCAAGCGCACGCGCAAGCCGCTGCGCTGCGCGGCGAAACGACAGAAGGCGGAGGCGGCGTCGAACGACACGCGGCAAACAGGTTGCGTCGGTGTGTTGAGCGGATAGCCGCGCTCTTCCCGCGTGAACTGCATGTATTCGCCCCGCTCCATGAAGCTGTCGTGATGCGGGTCAAAGCGCGCGTACTGTTCGTTGGTCACTTCGTCTACACTGATCCAGAACGGTTGCTTGATCGTGACATGGCGTCCGTCGGCGGCGGCGTAGGCACCGGCCGGGATGCGCGTCAGCGTGAGTGAGACGCCGTCGCCCAAATCGAGCGTGCGCGTGACCGCGCCAAGCGCCTGTTGCTTGGCGCGAGCGGCGGCCGCATCGAAGGGCCACCCCGGCACGGCAGGTGCAGGCGGAGGCGGGGGCGGCGGATCTCCAGGCGGCAACGCCGGAGCGGCCAATTTAGCGACGCCGTACGTGACTTCGTGTGCCTCGTCCAAGTTGGCGTAGCGGCGCTGCATCTCTGCGCGGCGTTCGGCGACCCGTCCCATGCGCTTGGCACCGACGTTCTCGCTCCATGTGCCGTGGTTGGGACGGTTCATGTCGATCCAGGTGGTCAGCCGGTCCCACGATTCTGCGTCTAGGCGCACGCCGTGGTGATTGGCCTCAAGGATCTGAAACAGTTCGGTCGTTGACACATGGAAGTTGCAGGGCGTCTGCAAGTGGTTGTCGCCTTCCTGAGTCTGACTGCGGATGTAGGCGCAGAGCGCTAGGTAAGCCGGCGGGAAAAGATTGTTCGCGTTGATGTAGTAGACCTCCTTGGTCTTGATGGAGACGCCGGGACGCAACGTGAAATCGGGGCGGCCAGCACGACCGTCGTGGCAACGCACGCAATAGCGGTCCAGCACGGGTTGCACCTCGCGGTTGAAGGCGACGCCGCGTTCGGGGCCGTACCACGGCTGGATCTGCGAGGGCGGCCGCTCCATGGCCTGCATGCGACGCGTCGAGCCGATGCTGCTGTTTTGCGGCTCGTGGCAGCCGGAGCAGGATTGCAGTTCGCCGGGCATGACCGTCAGCCAACTCCGCATCAGTTGCAGGGCGCGTCCCTGTTCGTCGAGCGGTTGGAGTGAGATCGGCGTGTTTGCCGGCACCTCGAAATAGGCCGATCCGTCTGACTCGACCGGCACGGTGCCCATGATGCGCACTACATCCCACGGACCGTCGAAGCCGACGCGGTCGGTCTCGGAGCCCATGCCGCGGTAGGCGTAGGAGTAGGTCATCAACCGCAGTGATTTGACGGTGCCGCGCGGCACACCGGCAAGGCCGGGGCCTTCGTAGATGTCCACGACTTTGACCCGCCCGTGTTTTTCCGCAAGATTCACATGGTCTTGCAGCACGACTGGTCGCGGAATCGGCTGGACTGGAATCGGCTCGAAGAGGGCTTGCCCCGGCTCCTCATGGATGAGCGTGATGTTGTCGAAGGTATCAACGAGATACAAGCCCCACAGCGCATCGGGCTCCGGTTTGCAAGCGGTGAGGATGTACCCGCCGCCTAACGGCCAAGGGTGCAGAAACTTGGGCCATGAGTCATCGACCAGTTCGTCCTTGACTCGGTTTTCGACCGGCTGACCGCGACCGGGGATGCGCTGAATCACGCCTTGTGTTTCGCGCCTTCCCAGCGCGGGGTCGAACATCACCAGTTCGCCCATGCGTGGCACGCCATGGTGACCCGAAACGATGGCGGTGAAGCGACGAGGGGCTCCGGGAACAGGGCGCGCGTAGAAGAGCGCGTTGGGCCAGTAGCAGTTACTGCCGTACAGTTCGCGCTGGCCGGTGCCGTCGGGATTTAGGGTAAAGAGTAGACGCGAGACATAATGCACGATGCCGCTGTACTCCCAGCGCAGGTACATGATGCGCCCGTCCGGCATCTGCGTGGGATACCAGTTGTGGTCTTGGTCGAAGGTCAGCCGACGGATCGAGCCGTCAGCAGGCATCCAGCGGTAGAGCGCAGCAACGTACGAGGAGCCGACTACACACGGCACACCGATAAACGTGGCGTTGGAGAGAAAGATCACCGAGTCGTCGGCCAGCCAGCAACCGGCGTAGTTGTCGACATCATCGTCCGGAATGAAGGGGAACATCTTGGGCTGTGCTGGCGCGGCGAGGTCCAACTCATAGACGCGGTGCAGGCGCTTTTCATTTTCGCCGGTGAACATCAAGCGGTGCGCGTCCCAGTGGAGTTGCAGATCGCCGATGTAGGTACCGGGCTCGGCACGATGCAGCGAGGTCACCGTTGGTGTGTCGCGCAGACCGGTAAGAAATGCGATTTCGTTGGTGAGTCCTCTGCGGTTGACATCGCGTTGCTGCTGCCAATTCTGCGGCAGAGCCAGATTGTTGGCCCCGCGACGTATCAGCAAGAACCGGTCGGCATCCAGCAACGGATTGGCCAGCAGTGCGGAGCGGACCTGCCGCACCAGTGCGTCGGCTTCTGCAACTGCGGCGGGGTCCTGCTTGTCAAGGCGCTCCATAAGCGCATCGCGGCGCGTGCCGAGAGTTGCGCACCATGCGCGGTCCGTCTGACCGCAGCGTTGCGGCCAGCGCGTAGCCATGTCCTCCAGCGCCAGCCGTACTGCTTCCGGTTGGATGCGGGCGAGACGGCGACGCACCTCTGCCGGTTGGATGACGGGTTCAGCCGCATGGCACGCGAATGCGGTCAGCATGACCAAAAGTGGCGGGATGCGTTTCACGAGAGTCCCCTTTTTAAGTGTAGTGTCCATGCTCGTTGAAAGTTAATTATTTAAGCAGGTAAGCCGCCGAAAAATCCGTCCTCGATCCAGATTGGTTTGTAACCGCGGTCCAGCAGGAAGCGGAACGCGGTAGCGTAGCGCTCATAGATGTCCGGGACGAAATTCTTGTAGAACGGCCACCAGTACTGCTCGTGTCCGGCGATGTTGACAAGATGGCTCTTGGCGGGGATCTCGATGCGTTTCAAGATGTTGGGTACGATCTTGTCCACCGGCGTCCAATCGCAGCCGCCGACAGAGGCACTGTAAAAGATGAGGCCGCTTTCAAAATGCATCCAGCCTTGGTAATCGTGCAGATATGCGAGAATCTCGTCCGGCAGATGGAAGTCGCAGATCTTCTTGTCTTTGGCGTCAGGCTTGCGCCCGCGCGTCGGCAGCATTTTGACGCCGCGCTCAGCCAGAACCTTATAGCAGTCCGGCGGCACGTCGGCCCAGTGTATCTGCAAACCGGCGGTGTAGGCGCGGCCGGCGATCCTCTTCAGTTCACCGGCGACCAGATCGAAATCGGCGGCAAGCTGTTCAGGCGTGGCGTTCAGATACGGGATGTCAGGAAACTCATTCTCGGAGTGAAACGCGAGACGGAGCCAGTCTGCATTGTCCTCGAACTCGGACTTGTAGGTGTCGGGGAACATCGACAGACTGAAGTCGCGCTCGGGCGTGGTATTGAAGCAGTTGAGGTTGATCTTGACCCCGAAGTTCCGGTGCAGCTCGCGGAGCTTGGCAAGGTAGAAACAGTCGAACAGGCTTTTGTATTTGTTGCGGGCGATGTCCCTGAAGAAAAAGCTGTGGTCGTCGATATAGCAGCGGAATCGCGGAAATGAGTTTTGAGCCCAGACCGGGCGGGTACGTATTTCTCGGCGTACACCGTTGATGGTCGCACGGCATCGGATCTCGGTGACGCGGTCACGCAATAGAGCGACGCCCTGAAACGTATTGTTGCCTTGCCGCACCTGAATGTTTCTGCCGTCGGCAGTGAACAGTTTGAGTTTCGCAGAATCGGGCGCGACGCCGGAGACTTTAACCTTCAGCATGTGTCCGCCGCCGGTGTTGTTCGGCACGGTTCCGAGTACCGGGAAGCCGCTTTGCTCGTGGATGATGCCGCCGTCAAAGGGCTCTATGAAGCGGAAGTCCTCCGAAGCTCCCAGCACCCCTGCTTCCGCGCATGCAGGGGCATTTGTGCGCGACGAGCAGCATCCGCCTGCGAACGCCCCAACCGCCAAACCGCAACACGCCGTTTCAAGAAACTCTCTTCTGGATGTTTTTCGTTTCATAGTTGTTCCTTTTATTCCTTGTGATTCCTCAACTGGAATTTCAACCATCACCCCGCCAGTATAGCATTCCCTGCGGATTAAACAGCCATGAAATTTGTCTGATGCGTTTGACTATAAATGACCCGTTATTTATTATCTCAAAAAGACGAACAAACGGTGGGTGGTTTTGCGATTTTTCCTGATGGAGGCGTGAAGTTCTTATGGCTCTTAAGGTCGAAGCAGAAATTGTTGCGGTGTACGATTTGGCAAGTATTCCTGCCGGAATTGATGACACCGATGACATTCGGCTAAGGTTGGAAATAGTGCGCAATGTAGCGGCTAGTAGTAGGCCGCTGTCGGCAAGGGTATGGAGGAAGGAGCATTATCGCATTAAGCCAAGTTTTCAGCGTCCTATAGAAGATATGGATGATGGTTACGCCGATGAAATAATCTTGGTGAGAGATGATTTTTTGGAAGGCGTGCTTGAGAATGTCTGCGGGGACACGATATGTGAAGTGCTGGATCGTTCTATTATAGCTATCAACAAAGCATTAGGGCTCTCGGAATGATAACGTCCATGAGAAAAGACTCGGTTAACATTGAGGGCAATACGCCCCTTTTTCAGAAGACTAGATGGGCTCTCAAACAAGGGAATATGATCGTAAAAATCGCCTTGTTTGTCGGCTCGGAACGACGTGATGCGCCCTTGGCGTGCCTTTCACAGTGCACACTGATGAAGCGAGAAGTGTATGGCTTCCAAGTGTCTTCTGCTGGAACCGATCTCAGGTTCTTCATAAATCCGGTCCAAGACAATCAAGATCATGACATACTGGGGCTCTTGTGTATGACAATTTGTGTTCATCAGGTGGTTGTTGACGATAACCTATTTGTTCGACGTCGGTAGGGAGAGCATGTTATCGTAGCACCATCATGAAAAACCTAATCACGCTATTATGCTGGCTGCTCATTTTGCCGTTCTGTGTCGTTGTCGCGCAATCGTCGCCCCAGAGGGTCACGCTCACGAACATCGCCTATTACAGTGAGCAGGCGTTGGCTAATGCGGACGATTACTGCCGCGAGCAATGTCGGCTTGATCTGCGCTATCCCGCTGATCGCAAAGGATTCGCCACGGTGGTGTGGTTCCACGGCGGTGGTTTGCAGCACGGACGCCGCCATTTCATCGAACTGAAGGATCCCTCGATTGCGGTTGCAGCCGTGGGTTACCGTCTTTCGCCCAAGGTCAAGCATCCCGGTTATCTGGAGGACGCGGCCGCAGCTACCGCTTGGGTTTTGTCCAACATCGCGCAGTATGGCGGCGACAGCAACAAGGTTTTTGTCTCGGGCCATTCGGCCGGCGGTTACCTCTCGGCGATGATCGGCATGGATGCGCGTTGGCTCAAGCCGCATGGTTTCTCAAACCTGCGACTCGCCGGTATCGCCCCGATCAGCGGCCAGGTCACTACACACTTCCATGTCAAAAAACTGTTGGGCGACAGCGGCCCTGAACTGCGTCCATTGATCGATGAGTTTGCCCCGCTCTACCACAGTGCTGGCAATCTGCCGCCGATCTGTCTGATTCTCGGCGACCGTGCGCTGGAGTATAAAAATCGCGTGGAGGAAAACGCCTTGCTGGCTGTCAGTCTCAAAAACCTTGGTCATCCCCATGTCGAATTTTACGAAATGGGTGGCCTTGATCACGGCACGGTCGGCGAGGGTGGCTTGATCCCGCTCCGGAATTTTATCCGGCGCTGCTGCGCACCGAAACAACGCTGACCGACCGCCGACGATTTCCCATGAACCCCTCTGTCACAGGCCGTATCCATTCGATTGAATCGTTCGGGACCTTGGATGGTCCCGGCATCCGGTATGTGCTTTTCTTGCAGGGCTGTCCGCTGCGTTGTCTCTATTGTCATAATCCCGACGCACGCAGCGAATCGGGCGGCACCATCATGAGTGCTGGCGAGGTGATGGACGACATCCTTACTTACCGCGCCTTTATCGCGCGTGGCGGCGTCACGCTCTCCGGCGGCGAACCGCTGTTGCAGCCTGCGTTCGTCTGCGAGGTGCTCGACGGTTGCCGTGAGCAACGGTTGCATAGCGCGGTGGACACCTCTGGTGCCGTGCCTCTGGCGCGCGCCGCCCCGGCGATTGATCGTGCGGATCTGGTGTTGCTGGACATCAAGGCACTTGAGGATGACCTCTGTGAGCGGCTGACCGGCCGCAGTTCCGCCAACACGTTGGCGACGTTGGAGTATTGCGAGACCACGCGCAAGGCGGTCTGGATTCGGCATGTGCTGGTGCCCGGATACACGTTGGACAGCGCACGGTTGGAACGGCTCGCCGACTATTTGCTGCGCTTCGGTTGTATCCGCAAGACCGAACTGCTGCCATTTCACAAGATGGGCGAGTACAAGTGGAAGGCGCTCGGCTGCCCCTACACCTTGACCGATGTCCAACCGCCGACGGACGAACAGATGGACGCTGCCCGCACCATCTTCCGCCAGCGCGGGCTCATTGAATAACTAATAACGAACAACGAATAAGTAATAAATAAGTGGACGCCGATTCCGCACTAACGCACTGATTAACCAATGCACTAATTAACTAACGCACTAATGAACTACGTCTTGCGTCACGCCGCAGGGCGATCGAGCAGCACTTGATCGTTCTCTTCGACGCCGCCTGTCACCTCGACGTAATCCGTTGAGAAGCGTCCGGTCTTGACCTCCCGCTCGACCTGCACGTCGCCCGCCAGCACCTTGCAGAAGCTCTTGCCGTCGCGGTTGTAGATACCCTCGACCGGCACATAGAGTACATTTTCAACCTTCTCGACAACGATCTCGACCTGTACCGTCATGCCCGGCGTGAGCCGTTCATCAGCCTCGTTCGTGGAGATGTCCGACGCATAGACTTTGGGGCTGCTTTGATCCCACGGAATAATCGGCGTCGAGGCACCCGAGATGCGTACGATCTCGCCGGTCAATGTCAAGTCCGGTACAGCCTTGGCGCGGATCACCACCGGCAGGCCGATCTTAACATGCGAGCGATACTCCTCTGGAATATTGACTTGAACCTTGAATTTGCTGACATCCGGAATAAGACCGATCGCCTCGCCGATACTCACATCTGCACCAACCTTGATCTCCTTCGGCGTGTCCCAGCGGTTACGCCGATTCTCGCCGTGGATCAGCATGCCATCGGCCTGCGCACGGATCACCAGTTTTTCCATATCTTCCCGCACATCCCGCAACTCAGTGCGGTAATCGTTAATCAGCGTATCACGGTTAGCGATTTCGATGCGCTTCTTGCTGACTTTGGCATTGTTGCTCACGATCGTACGTTGCACGGCCAACTGGCTCTTTGCCACCGTCTCTTCCAACTTCGAGATCTGCTGCGGATATTCGTAACGCTTGAAGATACGCAGTGTGTAAAAGGCTTTGTCCATCGCCTGCTCCGCCGTAGACAGTGCTTTTTCGGCGTCGGCCACTTTTTTCTCTGCGGCCGCGACCGCCTCGGGCTCCTGAGAAATCGCATCCGTCAGCGTTTTCTTGGCATCGTCCAGCGCAAGTTTGGCGCTGTCGTATGCGGTCGAGGCGTCCTGCGTGGACTGTACCAGATCCTTCTTCTTACGCGGCGCGTCCTCGTCCTTGTATTTTTCGTATTGCTCCTGCGCATCGCGCAACGCATCTACTGCCGATTTCAACTCGGTCAGGTTATCCGCTCGGATCATCTCCAAGTCTTGCAGCGCCAGCTTGTAATCCTCCTCGGCCAGTTGCAACTTGCGGGTGAGGTCTTTCTCCTGCTCGACAAACCATTCGTCCGACAACTTGAAGATCACGTCATTCGAAGCAACCATCGAGCGGTCCGACACCAAATCCACCAGCTTAAGCTGTCCGTGACCGCGCTTGCCGTCAAACCGCAGTTGCTGACTTCTGATGGCGTCAAGCTGGCCTTCGAGCCGGAACGCGACATTAAAGCCGCCACGCCGCACCGTGTAGAAACGGTCCATGCTCTCGCCCGACGGCTTTTTCGTGCGCTCCGTACATCCGGACAACAGCATCATTGCCGCCAACACCACACACATTTGGACACGATGGACCACGGATCGCTTCTGCCTTTTCATCTGTCGCGCCGCACACGCGGCGCTCACTTCTTCATGCTGTCCCAGATCGCCTGATTTTCGCGGGTGATCTCATCCTCGATCACTTGGACACGCGTGCGGAGTTCCTCCGTCACACCGGTCGCCTGCGCACCGCTCACTTGGTCAAACGCACCCGGTTCGACCAAACGCATCGTCATGAAAATCACGATCTGTGACGTGAACGCCTTGGTCTTCTTATACTGAAACAGCAATCCCAAGTAGGGGATATCCGCCAAGTAGGGGATGCGTTTTTCGGTCTCGCGCTGCTCCTGGCGCATCAGCCCGCCGATGGTGATCAGCTCGCCGTCGTTCGCCTCCAGTTCCGTGCTGGCGCTGCGCACCACGATGACCGGGGTCTCGAAACCGCCGGTATCGACAGTACGCGACGAACTCGACACCTCGGGATTGACCTTCACGTGGATACGGTTGCCGGAGATCATCAGCGGCCGCACGATCAACTTGACGCCGACATTCTCAAAACGCGTCGAAATGCTTTCGCTGCTGCCAGTGATCGTGCGCGACAGCACCGGCACCTTTTCACCGGTCATGATGTTACCATCGGCGCCTCGTCGGATCACGAGATTCGGCGAGGAGAGAATGCGTGCGCGTCCCCGTTCTTCCAGAAAATTGATCATCGCCCAAATCTTGACCTGATCGAAACCGACGAATGACCAGAGCCGCCCATCCGAGCCTTTCCCTGCGGAGAAAGAGTGTTGAAGATCCTCAACACCCGCCCCGGCGGAATTGGGAATCAGCAGCTCCTGAAAGATTTTACGCACCGAATCCGATTCGCCCATCTTCGCGATGCCCATGTGGATGTCACGCACCAGATCGTCACTGATCTCCAGTTCGACGATGCGCGCCTCGACCAGCACTTGGCCCACCGGATGGTCGGCCTGCTCCAGAATCTGCTTGAGTTGGGGCAGGCGCGACGGCACATCGGAGACGACCACGACGTCATCTTCGTCGCTGCGGCCCACCGTTCCGGCCGGTGTGAGGAAGTTCTCAAGCAGCCGCCGCATGGTCTCCGCGCTGACATATTTGCAGCGGTAGAAGACCACCTCCAACCGCTCATCATCGCGCTGCAAAAACTGTTCGAGCAGGCGCGTGTAGTCAGTGGTCTCGACGGCGGCAGCGCGCTCGGCGGAGGGCGGTGGTGTAGGCGCGTCACCCGCGTGCGCTTCAACGGGCATGTCACCGGTTAAGGCTGCGGGGGCCCGGTCACCCATACCTGCTTCGCGTGGTGCGCGTGTACCGACACGCCGACCTTCGCGCGGTCCTTGTTGTGCGTACGCCGCACCGACGAGCACGGCGCACAACATCCCCCTCGCCATGGTCCGGATCTTTCGCATACACCTTCTCTCTCGCCGCGCGTGCGGCGGACCGTTCTGCCGTTATTTGATCGAGTAACGTGTCGCTTTGGTCAGCGCTTTCCAGAGTTGTTCGGGCGTCTCGGCCGCCAGAATCGCTTCGCGGTTCTGCTCCTTCAGGAACGTTTCGGTGAGGCCCGACATAAGGCGCAGATAAAACGCGCTGACCGCCGTGGGAATCGTGATGAAGAAGATGATGTTACAGACATTGCCCGCCTCATCAAATTTCACGCCCTTCTTCGAGACACCGAGCGCGAGCGTCAGGCCGCCCCCCTCTACGCCGCGCACGTGGGGGAAGGCCAGGCCGTTCTCCATCGCCGTGCTCAACACCGCTTCACGCTCCAGGGCTGACTTGACCAGCTTTTCCGCGCCGGAAACAAAGTTTTTCTGTTCCATCAGCGTTGCCAACTCGGCGATCACCTCGGCGCAGTCGGTTCCTTTGAGATCCGGTGCCATCAGCGATTCGGCCGAAAAGCGCGAGATGCCCGACTTACGGGGCGCTGTGCGGCTGGGCGTCTCACCGACCCAGCGCGGCGCGTCACTCTCCTCGAACAGGATACGTGCGCAGCTCGGACAGTTCTGGATCTGCTTGCAGAGACGTACCGCCTGCACCTGACTGATCGGCATGCGCATACCGCAAATCGCGCAGCACCCGTTATACATTGGCGCCATCACGATGTGGTCTTTTTTGTAGAGGCGCTGGTAGAGTGACTTAATATCTGGCGGCAGCTTGTCGGTCAATTGGTCGATCGAGGTGTTTAGGCTTTCCATGTGCCGTCCGTCACTGGTGGTCCGATGCTCATCACGTATCAAGACCAATTCCTGGAGCTGGTTCAAATGGTTGATCAGGCTTTGCATACTGTCCTTTCAAACGGCAAGAAACTCGGGGGAAGGCACCTGCCAACGCCCGTCCTGCGATTATCCCAATTTGCGAGTGTATTGTGACTGAATTGTTTGTAGGTGTCAACGATGCGACACCTACAAACAATGCCTTGCCTACTTGTAGTAGCGTCCGATTTCTTCTTTGGCGATCTTGCACCACGCCACCGCGCGCGACGGATCGTTGTGGATCGTGTCGTGATCCTTCATGATGATCTCGAGACAGCACCCACGCGCTTTCTCGAGGATGTCCCGGATATCCTTGCGGGCGGCGTCCTCGTCAAAAGTGCTGGCCGTGAGGATCTCAGGATTCGGGCGGCAGGAGTAGACATACTTGTCTTGAAGCGCATCCACCATTTTGGCGCGGTCACACGTCGGCGACACGCTGACGCGGCGGATGTTCGGGATGTCTTTGAGCAAATGCCAGCGCTCGCTGATCGGCTCGCAGCAGCCATAGCAAACCAGCCCGAAACGCTCCATCACCGGTTTCTGATACTGCAACACAAACTCGTCGAACAACTCGGGCGCTAACGCCTTGGTGTCCTGGCTCTCAAAGAGTGCCCACAGGTCTTTGGCGCGCGCCGTGCCTTGATAATCCTTGGCCGGCAACTGCGTGGTCCAGCCGAACCCGCCGGAGCCGATGTAATCACCTTCATTGTTCAAACTGTAAAGTCCCGCGTTTTCCAAAAAGGTGATCAGGTCCAGCGTGCCGTCCCGCAGAAACGCCATCAGGTTGTGCACGCCCTGGGGATTCTCTTTGATGTCCTGCATGTACCGGTCGAAACCGCGCAGCTTGATCAATTCGCGCGTCAGGCCCAACGACCAATACCATTGTTCACGCAGCTTGACCGGCAGCACCCTGTCGAAAATCTCGCGCGCCAAATGCACGACCTCGGTTGTCGCCTCGCGATCCACCGTGATCGTCTGAAATTGAAGGCCGCTCAAATCATCCAGGTCGGTCAGCATCGGCTGAGGCGTGATCGACGACGTGTCCGGGCCCCAATACGTCCGCTTGTAGGTCCATCCTACCTTGAAACGGCTTTCGACCACCCGGTCGTCTCCCATTTTTTCGCCCCAGAAAATCTCTTTACGCAGCCGGCGTTCCCAATGCCGCGCCAGGCTATGTGTGCATTCCAGCGAGGAGTCCGGAATGATTTCACGCCAACTGAACTCCGGGTCACACAAAATCAACGGCCGCGCGGGTTGCAACATGTTGGTGCGCGTCCACAGCACTTTCTTTTCCGCCTCGATTTGGCGCGTGGATAACTCCATGACACGCTCTCCCAAACGCCGCAGGACATCCCGCTCTGTCGGCGTGATGGAGAGATCTGTGACATGAGTATCCAGCGCCACTTTGCCCGGTTGATCATGGTCTTTCATAGCCGAACGCTCCTTTCCTTTAGTTGTGAAAATCTGTTTTCAATCAACGCCACCGGCCATCAATGCCGATAACCGTGGCAAAACCCGCACAAGGCGCGGTTTCGCTTTCACACCCGCATTGTATCGGTCGCTTGTCGTTTTGTCTACCGGGAACGCGGAAAAACGCAAAAAAAGATGAAACAACCGAGGTCAACTTCACGGTTGTTTTCAGCGCGGATTGCGTTAAACTGGAAGCCTCTCTTTCGAAAGGAGTACCATGAAGGTTTTGGTTACGGGCGGAGCCGGGTACATCGGCAGCCACACGGTCGTTGAATTGTTGAATGCCGGACATGAGGTCGCGGTGATCGACAATCTTTGCAACAGCAGCGAAGAAAGCCTGCGTCGCGTCGCAGAGATCACTGGCAAGACGGTGTCGTTTCATAAGGCCGACATCCGGGATCGAGAGGCGCTCGACCAGGTGTTTCAGGCAGAAGGCCCGGTTGACGCCGTGATTCATTTCGCCGCGCTCAAGGCGGTCGGCGAGTCGGTTCGCATTCCGCTGACCTATTACGGCAACAACATTACCGGTACGATTACCCTGTGCGAGGCGATGACCGCCGCAGGTTGTCGCAATCTCGTGTTCAGCTCTTCTGCCACGGTTTATGGTGATCCCGCGTCAGTCCCGATTCGCGAGGATTTCCCCACGCCTGGCGCGACCAATCCGTACGGCTGGTCGAAGCTGATGATGGAGCAGATTTTCCGCGATGTGCAGAAGGCCGATCCCACATGGAATATCACGTTGCTGCGTTATTTCAATCCGATCGGTGCGCACCCCAGCGGCCGGATCGGCGAAGACCCTGCCGGCATTCCCAATAACCTTCTGCCCTTTGTGGCGCAGGTGGCGGTCGGGCGTCGCCCGAGTCTGGCGGTTTTCGGCAACGATTACCCGACGCCGGA
>Ga0255340_1003461_pt1 | contig 16622 bp, 15 predicted proteins | sample wastewater_treat_7_FD_192417 | JGI IMG/M metagenome (GOLD analysis project Ga0255340, IMG submission 192417) | Wastewater microbial communities from Lulu Island WWTP, Vancouver, Canada - plant10 | ecosystem: Engineered > WWTP > Wastewater > Unclassified | place: Canada: Vancouver, British... | reverse complement strand
GTGAGATGACCGCCAACCAGAAGGTCCATCCCCAAAATCGCATCTCCGGGTTGGGTCAGCGCGGTGTAGACGGCTGTGTTGGCGGGGGCGCCTGAGAGTGGTTGGACGTTTACCCAGAGATCGTCAGCGTTGAGGTCATTGGCAGCGAAGAGTTCCGCCGCACGCCTGCGGGCGAGGGCTTCGAGCATGTCCACGTATTCAACGCCTTTATAGTAGCGCGGATCACTGTGACGGCGATAGCGTCCGAGCTGGTAGGCGTAATCCATGATGGTGTCTTCGTCCTGGTAGCGTGTCTCCGGGCGAGGGTAGCCTTCGGCGTAGACATTCGTGAACGGAGAAGCCAGCAGGTCGCGTACTGCCTTGGGGGCGATGCTCTCACTGGGGATCATGATCAGACGGCGAGCCTGGCGTTCAGCTTCGAATTCCACCAGTCCATTGACGTTAGGATCATAGATTTCAACATCTTTCTTGAACAGAAAATCACTCATGGTTTGTTTCCTTTAGATTGGAGGATAAAAATCGTAGACGCAGCCTGACTCCGGGCTGCGTCTGAATTGGAAAAAGGGGTGCATTAATATAGCAGGGAACAGGAATCACAACAAAACTGGCGCAAATTCTTCCAATTGGTTTGCCGAAATGTCCCATTGTGAGTATTGTACCTCAAAGCGGACGCTTAAGCGCCTGAATCGAGAAAGGTTCCTTGGTTTATAATCAAGTTTTAGAAGGTCATTTTGACAGAAGAACTTGATGAAGTAAGCCTTATCAATCTCGCCCGAACGGATCCTGAAGCCTTCGGCGTTTTATACGAACGCTACGTAGAGCGGATCTATAACTACGTCTATTTTCGGGTCGGCAATCCCAATGACGCGGAAGACCTCACTTCGAAGGTTTTTTTCAAGGCGCTGAAAAGCATCGGTGGATACAAACACATGGGGCTGCCCTTTTCTGCCTGGCTCTACCGCATCGCGCATAACCTGGTCGCCAATTATCACCGCGACAGGCTGCGGGCGAAGGAGATTTCCATTGAAAATCTTACCATCCCGGATACGGGCAGGCACCCCGCTCCGGAACAAGCAATCCAACAGAGCGAGGAAATGGATTTCCTGCTGCGCATTATCAACGATCTCAGTCCGCAAAAGCGGGAGCTGGTATTGCTTAAGTTTGTGCAAAATTTGACCAACGAAGAAATCAGTTACATTTTTGGCAAAACAGAGGGAGCGATAAAGAGCCTTTACCACCGGACCCTGCTTGAGCTTCGCGACCGCGTGAAGGAATTGGAGAACCCTCGTATCTAAAGCAAAGAAAAGGCGTTAATATAAGCGAAATGACAGAACAAAGCAGCACCATACTATTCAATGACTTCCAAAGCCTGGAGGAGCGGTTTTCGCGGTTCTTACGCAAGCAAAGACCTCGGGCGGCTTATGTGAAAAGGTTAAAAGAGGAACTAAAAAACTCGCGGATTTTTGAACTGCGCCGCTCTGTGGGCGCGATTCTTGTCGCGAGTTTTGGTGTTTTGTTTGCCGGCACGCTTTCCGTGAGCATTGCTGTTCTGGTTCAAAAAGCGCGCCGTCGATTGAAAGTTTAGGAAGGGCAGTCGGTTTTGAAAGCCTCTAAAACTTTGCGCAGTTGAGCAGAATCCGGTTCCACCAGCATGGAACCATCCGGAAACACAATGGTCGGCACGCTGCGGTTTCCGCGGTTCGCCGCCAAGACGAATTTCTCTCCCAGCTTGTTCGCGTCGATATCAATCCAGATGTACGGCACGTTTGTCTCCGCGAAGACCGCGCGGCTGCGCCGGCAGTCCGGGCACCACTTGACGCCATAGACTGTTATCGCGCCGCGCGGGGTGGAGTTTGAAGCGGGAGGCAAGGATTTTTTCTTTTGGAACAGTCGCTTTATCATCCTTCGTAGGTCTTGCGAAGCCACTGCCCAATCAGCCAATACTGGAAGTCACGTCCGTGGTAGGTGTCTACCGCAGCTACAATGCCGTAAATCAGCGCGCCGATCGGAACCAGGGCAAGTAGAATCGCCAAAAGTATCCCAAAAAGTCCAACACAAACCAGCACCAGCGGGGCTGAGATCAGGGCGACAATGCCTGCCAGAAGAGCCGCGCCAAAAAAGAATACCAGTTGGAAGACGATTGCCTGCAGGCTCTGATACGCTACGTAGCGTGAGCGGTCCTTATACGCAAAATAAATGACCGCTGCAGGAACCAAGCCCAGAAAACCGGTCACCAGGTTGAGCAGGATGGACAGGTGCGCGAATAATGCCAGCGTGTTTTCTTCGCTGGTAGAAAGCGGCACTTGCCCAGCTCTGGGGTTCGGCTCCACATCTATATTGTTTGAATCAACATTTACGTAATCTTGTGAATCAGTCACATTTCACCTCATTTCAAGTTTGCTTAAGCTTAACACAGAGTAGAAATATCGTCGCATTCTTGTAGAATTTTATCAGGACAGAAATTCAGCCTATGTTAGAATATCCGCCATGAGCGTACGCATTGTCTTTATGGGGTCACCCGATTTTGCTATTCCCAGCATGGAAGCCTTGCACGAAAAATACGGATTGACGGCTGTCGTCACCCAGCCCGATCGCCCAGCCGGCAGAGGGCGAGCGTTGACGCCCTGCGCGGTAAAAAAACGCGCCCTGGAGCTCGGATTGCCCGTCCTCCAACCGTTTTCCTTGCGCAAGCTCTCCGCTGTGACTGAGTTGGCAGAGTTTAAGCCGGATCTGATTGTGGTGGCTGCTTTTGGACAAATTTTGCCGAAAATGGTACTCGAAATGCCCGCAAAAGGTTGCGTGAATGTGCACGCATCGCTGCTGCCCCGATGGCGTGGGGCTTCGCCCATTCAGGCGGCGATCGCCGCCGGCGATGCTGAGACCGGCGTTACCCTCATGCTGATGAACGAAGGGCTGGATACCGGTCCCATCCTTGCGCAGCGCAGGGTGCCCATTCGCCCTCGAACCAACGCGGAAGAGCTTTCGCACCAACTGGCTTTCCTCGGGGCGCAAACTTTGATCGAAATTCTGCCCTCTTTTCTGAGCGGAATGCTCGCGCCGCTCCCACAGGATAACAGCAGCTCGACCTACGCGCCGATGATCCGTAAAGGCGAAGGTGAACTCGACTTTTCCATGTCCGCAGTGGAGTTGGACCGCAAAGTGAGGGCTTTTCACCCCTGGCCCGGCACTTTCTTTATACTGGACGGCAAGCGGGTGAAGGTGCTCGAGGCGCACGTTCACGACAGTTTTGCCAGTGAACCCGGAGAGCGTTTTGTGGTCAACGGACTGCCAGCGGTCGGCACGGGCGAGAGTTTTCTCGTTTTCGACTGCCTTCAGCCGGAAGGCAAAAAGCCAATGAGCGGACAGGCTTTCCTGAACGGTCAGCCCGGGTGGCTGCATTAACCTGCCTGGATGTCAATTGATTTTCGCTAAGCTTTTGGTATCAGGATTCTTCGTCTGAGAAGTATTTCCGTTTCCACTCGTAAAGCAAATTGAGCGCCTGAATTGGAGAAAGGCTTTCGAGGTCGAGCTTCTTGAAGGCTTCGATCATCGGATTGTTCTCAGGGAAGAGGCGCAGTTGATCCTGCGTGGCGGATGCCGCGGGCAGGGTGGTGCCAGAAGATTGCTCAAGCTGTTTGAGGATCTCGTTGGCGCGCGTGATGACCGAGGGTGGCAGACCCGCCATTTGCGCGACGTGAATGCCGTAGGAGCGGTCTGCCGCGCCTGGGACGATTTTGTGCAGGAAGACAACCGAACCGTCCGCTTCTGAGACCGCCACATTGTAATTACGCACGCCCGGGTAAAGGTCTGCCAGTTCGGTCAACTCGTGGTAGTGGGTGGCGAAAAGCGTGAGCGGTTTGAGCTTGGGGTGGCTGTGGAGGTGCTCGATAATCGCCCAGGCGATCGAGATGCCATCGTAGGTACTGGTGCCGCGACCGATTTCATCCAGGATCAAGAGGCTGCGCGGGGAGGCATTGTTGAGAATGTTGGCAGTCTCGAGCATTTCCACCATGAAAGTCGATTGCCCCTGGTGGATGGCGTCCTGCGCGCCGATGCGCGTGAAAACCCGGTCCACCAAACCAATTTCGGCATGTTCAGCCGGCACGAAGCTGCCGATTTGCGCCATCAGCACGGTCAGCACCACCTGGCGCAGATAGGTCGATTTACCGCTCATGTTCGGACCAGTAATCAGGCGCACGATTTCCCCTTCTTCAAAAACAACGTCGTTGGGGATATAGCGCGTTTCGCTGCGCATGCGTTCCACCACCGGGTGGCGACCGGCGTTGATCCGCAAACCTTTTTCAGCGCTTAGTTGGGGACGGGTGTACTTATTGAGCGCCGCGACGCTGCCGAAAGAAAGCAGACAGTCCAGGCTGGCGATGGCGCGGGCGGTTTGCGTGAGTTCTGCGGAGGCGGATGCAAGTTGAGCGCAAATTTGCTTGTAGACCCGCAATTCCACTTCGTGGATCTGCGTTTCAGCGTTGAGCACGAGCGACTCGTATTCTTTTAATTCAGGGGTAATGAAGCGTTCATTATTGACCAGCGTCTGCTTGCGGATGTAATCTTCGGGCGCCTGGTCAGCCATTCCGCGGGAAATCTCGATGTAATACCCGAAGACTTTGTTGAAGCCAACCTTGAGGGTCTTGATGCCGGTGCGCTGACGTTCGGTGGCTTCGAGCCCGGCGATCCACTCGCGGGCGTGTTTGGAGCTGGAGAGAATATCGTCGAGCTCCTGGGAAAACCCGGGCTGGATGATGCCAATATTTGCGGTTGTGGCTGGCGGGTCTTCCGTGATGGCGCGTTCGAGCAGGTCAAGCTGGCTCTCAAAACTCCCGATTTCGTCAAGCAGGGGCTGGAGAGCTGGCGAGCTGGCAGGCAGCAATGCCTTGAGGCGCGGGATCGCGCGCAGGTCTTCGCGTAGCGCCACGAGGTCCCCCGGGCGGGCGCTATTGTTTTGCAGCCGTCCGACAATGCGTTCAATGTCGTGCAGTTCTGCCAGCAGAGGCTCCAGGTTTTGCCGCAAGACGCCGTTTTCGTAAAAGAAAGCGACCGCGTCAAGACGGACGTTGATCTGATCAAGGTCGAGCAGGGGTTTGTTGACCCAAGCACGCAGCAGGCGCTTGCCCATTGGGGTTTTGGTGCGGTCGAGCACGCCCAAAAGCGAGCCTTCAGGCTTGTTATCGCGCAGGGTTTCGGTCAGCTCCAGGTTGCGGCGGGTTTCCGCGTCCAAAACCATGAAGTCGTTCAGGCTGTAGGTGCTGAAACTGAACTGCACCTCAGAGAGTCCTTTTTGGGTCTCCTGGAGGTATTTCAGCAGAGCGCCAATTGCCCGCACCGTCAGGGGCATGGACTTCAGCCCCAATCCATCCAAGCTGCTGACCTTGAAACGGCTCTTGATGAGTTCCTGAGCTCGACCGGGTTCAAAATACCAGTTGGGGATGACTGTCTGGCTGCCTTGAATGTCGTCCGGGAGGGTTACCGCGTCGGAAATAAGCACTTCGGCGGGAGAAAGGCGCTTGAGCTCTGCTCTGAGCTGCACGAAAACGTCCTGATCGGTCAGTTCGGTGGCGGAAAACTCGCCGGTGGAAACGTCCACATACGCCAGACCGGCGCTGTTTTGCTGGGTGAAGATGCAGGCGAGGTAGTTATTTCGCCCGGATGGAAGCAGGTTGGGTTCCACCACCGTGCCGGGGGTGACCACGCGTACTACTTCCCGCGGGAAGAGCCCCTTATCGGGCTGGTCGCCGACCTGTTCGCAGATGGCGACGTGGTAGCCTTTCTCGATCAGCCTTCCGATGTAATTATCGACAGCGTGGAAAGGAATGCCCGCCATCGGCACGCGCACGCCTTTTGCCACCGGGCGGGAAGTCAGGACGATGTCCAGCGCCTCAGAGGTGGCTTTGGCATCGTCATCAAAGGTCTCATAAAAATCACCCAACCGGAAGAATACAATCGTCTCCGGATACTGCTTTTTGATATCCAGGTATTGCTGACGAAGCGGGGTGATATCCTGAGCCATGGCTTACTTCAGATTCTCCCGAATATAGACGGAGACCTGGTCGAGGGCTTCGGGGAGCTTGCTGGCGTCTTTCCCGCCGGCTTGCGCCATGTCGGGACGACCGCCTCCGCCGCCGCCAACGACTGCAGCGACGCGTTTGATCAGGTCGCCGGCTTTGATGCCGCGGGCGATGAGGTCGGGCGTAACTGCCGCGATCAGCATGGGCTTGTCGTGGATGACTGAACCCAAGACGACCACTCCGGAAGGATATTGCTGGCGGAATTGGTCTGTCAGACCGCGCAGGGCGTCGGCGTCCGCGTTGGGGATGATTGCGCTGAGCACCGGCACGCCTTCCACTTGCTGGACCTTTTGCAACTTCTTGCTGAATTCTGCCTGGGCGCCCTGGACGCGCAGGTGTTCGAGCTCCTTGTCCAGTTCCTTGATTTTGTTTTCGAGCAATTCCGCCTTCTGACGCAGTTCGAAGGGACTGGTCTCGAGGAATGCCGCGGTCTCATTGAGCAGGTTCAGACGTTCTCGAGCCCAGGCGTAGGCTCTTTCTCCGGTCACCGCTTCGATCCGGCGGATGCCGGCAGCCACGCTTGACTCACTGGTGATATAGAAAGAACCAATTTCAGCGGTATTATCCAGGTGCGTGCCTCCGCAGAGTTCGTAGGAAACCCTTCCGCGTTGATCCGCAATTTCAATGGTGCGAACTTCACTGCCGTATTTCTCGCCAAACAGCGCGATGGCGCCTTCAGCTTTTGCTTCTTCAAGCGTCTTCACCTGCTTATGGACGGGATATTCGCTGGCAATATAGCGGTTGACCAAAGCTTCGATTTGCAGCAATTCATCGCTGCGGAGAGCGCGAGGGAAGTTGAAGTCGAACCGCAAACGTTCCGGGTCCACCGCGGAACCGGATTGGTGTACTTTTTCGCCCAGGACATTTCGCAGAGCGGCATGCAGCAGGTGCGTGCTGGTGTGGTTGCGCATGGTTGCCCGGCGCGCGGTTTCATCCAAGCGCGCCAAAGCCTTGTCATCCGCGCGCGGTGTTCCATGCCGGACGATGCCGCGAAGCACGATCAATCCCGTAACAGGCTGGCGGGCGGAACTGATCTCCACTTCCCATCCGGGCTGTTCGGTTGAAATGACCGTGCCGCTATCCCCAACCTGCCCGCCGGATTCAAGATAGAAGGGGCTCTTTGTGAGGATGAGCTCAACTTCATCGCCGGCTTCAGCGGAGGTTACCAATTCTCCATCCCGCAGGATCGCCGCCAACCGGGCTTCGGCAGAGAAAGAGCTGTAAGGGTCATAGAGGACGCCTTCGGCGGGGAGTTTGCCTTGCGATTGCAGGTCGCTCAGAATGCCGCCATAAAACTCGGCATCGTTGCTGCCCATCTCCGTGAACGCCTGCCCCTTACCGGAAGCGAGCCGGTGGGCTTCCATCGCCGCGTAAAAACCTTCTTCATCGACGGTGAGACCATCCTCTTCGAGGATGTCGCGGGTGATTTCGAGCGGGAAACCGAGCGTGGAATATAAATTGAAGGCGGTTTTACCGTCAAGCTGCGTTTCGCCTTTGGATTGGAGCCGCGCTACCTGACTCTGCAGCTCGGCAAAGCCGGCGTCCAGCGTTTCCGCGAAGCGGTTCTCTTCGGATGTAAGTGTGTCGGTAATCAACTCCGCGTTGGCTTTCAATTCAGGATAGGCTGTCTGGTAGTTTTCGATCACCAGCCGCGCTACCTGCGCCATGAATGGTTCGGTCAGGTTCAACTTGCGGGCGAAGCGGGCTGCCCGGCGGATGATCATGCGGCAGACATAGTTGCGACCGATGTTGCCGGGGATAACGCCGTCAGCAATGAGGAAGGCGCTGGCGCGCACGTGGTCGGCAATCACGCGGTAAGGCGTCAGGTTGGCGGTGCGTTCCGCATCGGTTTGTCCGGCAAGGCGCTGGGTCTCATCCAGCAGCGGTTTAAGCAGGTCGGTTTCGTAGTTGCCGCGCACTCCCTGGATGATGGAGACAATGCGTTCAAAGCCCATGCCGGTGTCCACATGCCGCTTGGGCAGGGGCTGGAAATCCTTCTGGGAGGTGCGGTTGTATTGGATGAAGACGTTGTTCCAGATTTCAACGATGCGGGCGCAGTCGCCATTGACCTTGCAGACATGCCCTGGAACGTCCTTCATGTTGCAAAAATCCGGTCCGAAATCATAATGAATTTCGGTACAGGGACCGCAGGGACCGGTTTCCGCCATCTCCCAAAAATTGTCTTTGCGACCGCCGGGAAAGAGCTGGGAAGCCACAAAGCCGGGTTGCGCCAGCCAGACATCGCGGGCTTCTTCGTCGGTAGGCAGTTCGCCCTGTTCGTCGGCGAAATAAGTTGCGTATAGTCGTTTCGGATCGAGACCCCAGACCTTGGTAAGCAGTTCCCAGCTCCAGCTTATGGCTTCCTTTTTGTAATAATCCCCGAAAGACCAGTTGCCAAGCATCTCGAAGAAAGTATGGTGGGTGTCGTCGCGACCGACTGTGTCGAGGTCGTTGTGTTTGCCCGAAACGCGCAGGCATTTCTGTGAGTTGACCGCGCGGGTAAAGGGAGGCGTGGCAATACCGAGGAAAACGTCTTTGAATTGCACCATACCGGCGTTGGTGAAGAGCAGGGTACTGTCCCCGCCCGGCACCAGCGAGGCGCTGGAGACGACCTTGTGCCCGCGTTGGGCGAAAAAGTCGAGAAAAGATTGACGAACCTGGTTGCCTGTCAGAACCATAATAACTCCAAATCTTAGTGATAACTTGTAAATTATACTTTATTTGGATGCTCGTCTGATTAAAAAAATCCCGATCAGTGATTTGCGCGTATAAAGTAATGACTAAACCACAATTTTTTTGTATGGCTTGGTCTTGCTCAGATGCGACAGCGATGATTACTGCTGAATCACCGTGCGCTTTTTAGTTCTTCCTGTTTACTTATTTTTTGTCGGCGGCAGAAATAAATCCCAGCTTCTGTAAACGATTAATAAGTGGCTTAGGAAAGCGTTGCAATATTATGTTTACAGATGTAAACTATACGTAAAGATAAAGAAGGATGCCCTTATGAACGAAAATCTGAATATCAGTGATGCGGAATGGGAAGTGATGCGGGTAGTGTGGGCAAGCGGGAAATCCACCAGCCAAGAAATCACTGCTATCCTGGCAGGAAAACGCGGTTGGAGCGCTTCGACCGTTAAAACATTGATCGGCAGGCTCATGCGAAAAGGCTGCCTGCGGGCACAAAAGGTCTCCCGGCGGTTTGTCTACACCACATGCCTCGAGGAACCCGAAAGCCTGAGACAAGCCGTTGAGAGTTTGCTCACGCGTATTTGCAGCAAGAAGATCCCGAACTTGCTGGCTTATCTGATCGAGAAAACTCCGATGATTGCAGAAGACCACGAAATGCTTATGGACGTATTGAGAGGCAAGCGTCCTGCCGCGCAAGTACCATGCGATTGTTACCCGGGGCAGTGCACATGCCATTTGCACGCGGAGGGCACGATCCTCTCGCCACATCCCCACAAGGAGAAATCGCATGAAAACTAAAACGGTGCCTATCGAAGGAATGACCTGCGCGGCATGTTCAGCTGCCGTGGAGCGGGCTGTACGCAAGCTACCGGGTGTGACGGAGGCAAACGTGAACCTGACCGCTGAAAATCTGCGCCTGAGTTACGATGAATCGCAGGTCTCACTCGAAAATGTTGCCCAGGCGGTGAATGATGCTGGTTACAAGGCGCGAATTCCCTCCCAACACGCAAGGCTTGACGTGAGGGGTATGACCTGCGCGGCTTGTTCGGCTGCGGTTGAACGGGCGGTCAGCAAATTACCCGGCGCGCAATCTGTCAGCGTCAGCCTTCCCGCTGAAATCCTCGCGCTCGACTATGACCCTTCCGAGCTTAGCCTGCAGCAGGTCGTTGCAGCAGTGGCAGAGGCAGGTTACGAAGCCCTGCTGCCCTTGGAGCAACCAGTTGAGGATGAGTTCGAAAAGAAAAAGGGTAGACAAGCCAGACGGCTGAGAAACCTGCGCGGGCGTTTTAACTTCAGCGTTGTTCTAACTCTGCCGCTGCTTATTATTTCGATGGGTCCGATGCTTGGTCTGCGCTTACCGGCTTTTTTGGATGCGCAGATCAATCCGCTAAATAACGCACTGGCGCAATGGCTCCTGACCACGCCGGTCGTCATCATGGGCTGGTCCTACTATCGCAACGGCTTCCGAAACCTGAGCAGGCTGCATCCGAACATGGACTCGCTGATTGCTATCGGCACCGGTTCGGCTTACCTCTATAGCCTTTACGCGCTTTTGCAGATTGCCCGCGGACATACCCATTTCGCGCATTCGCTTTACTTTGAATCCGCCGCGGTTGTTCTGACGCTCATCACGCTTGGAAAATACTTGGAATCCCGTGCCACTGGCAAGACCTCCGAAGCGATTCAAAAGCTTATGGCACTCTCACCCAAAAAAGCGCGCGTGATTCGCGCCGGGACAGAGGTGGAGATCGATGCCAGACATGTTATGCTGGGGGATGAGGTGGTGGTGCGTCCGGGCGAGAGCTTTCCGGTAGACGGCGTTTTACTGCAGGGTGCTACAAGTGTGGATGAATCTATGCTGACCGGTGAAAGCCTGCCGATAGAGAAGATGGTTGGCGATCAGGTCACCGGCGCCTCGATGAATATCAACGGAGCGGTACGCTTCAGGGCGACACGTGTGGGCAAAGATACCGCCCTGGCGCAGATCATTCGGCTGGTTGAGGATGCCCAGGGCTCTAAAGCCCCTATCGCCAAAATGGCAGATAAAATCTCGGGCATTTTCGTCCCAATCGTAATGGGATTGGGCGTTTTGGCGGCGCTTGGTTGGGCGCTCATCGGAAAAGAGAGCGTCGAATTTTCCCTGACGATCTTCGTGGCGGTGATGGTGATAGCCTGTCCATGTGCGCTTGGGCTTGCCACACCCATGGCTCTGACCGTCGGAATGGGCAAGGGTGCGGAAAATGGTGTCTTGATCAAGAATGGCGACGCCCTCGAGAAGACGCAACGGGTGGACACCATCTTATTGGATAAGACTGGAACCATCACGGAAGGCAAACCGGCTGTAACGGACATCCTGCCGTTGGCAGGGCGGAGCGAACGGGAACTGCTCCTTGTGGCGGGCAGCGCTGAACAAGGGTCTGAGCATCCGCTCGGCAAGGCTATTTTGAGGGCAGCGGAAGAACAAGGCTTGGACCTGGTGGAAGTGAGCGGCTTCAGGGCGCTGCCCGGCTTGGGCTTGGAGGCGCATTTGGAAGGTCAATTGGTGCGCGTAGGCAATCAAAAAATGATGAGCAAAAGCATCGTCCTAAGCGAGGACGACCAGACAGTGGCGCAGGTTCTGGCAAACGATGGAAAAACACCGATGTTCGTTGCCTTAGGGGAGAGTCTTCTGGGGATCATCGCTGTGGCAGATACGGTTAAACCTGACAGCCGGGCGGCGATTGATGAGCTGCATAAAATGGGCATTCGGGTTGCAATGGTGACCGGCGATAACCGCCGTACTGCCGAAGCGATTGGTTGCGCGATGGGTTTGGACGAGGTGTTCAGCGAGGTGCTGCCCGATCAAAAAGCAGGTATTGTCAGCCTTTTGAAGGATCAGGGGCGTTTCGTGGCGATGGTCGGAGATGGCATCAACGACGCGCCTGCCCTGGCAAGTGCGGATGTCGGGGTCGCTATCGGTACTGGCACGGACGTCGCAATCGCTTCAGCAGATATCGTCCTGATGCGATCAACGCTCATGGACGTGCCTGCGGCAGTGGATCTAAGCAAAAAGACCATGCGCAACATCCGCCAAAATCTCTTTTGGGCATTTGCCTACAACGTGATTGGGATCCCGATCGCGATGGGACTTTTGCATCTGTTTGGCGGTCCGCTTCTCAACCCGATGATTGCCGGAGCGGCGATGAGTATGAGCTCTGTTTCTGTTGTGACCAATGCTCTGAGGCTGAGAGGGTACCGATTTGAGCATGGATGAATCCCCGGCAAATGATTCAATAGAACGCTGAAGTTGTTCAACCGATCCAGATTAAATGATTAGCAATCCTCGAGAGCTGAATCATGTTCTTTTCCAACAAGGATTGCAGGTTATGCGAGTTGTTAACCAATAGGGAGATACCCATTTGAGAAGCATTGAAACCCATAAAAAGCATATCCTGGGGTAGGGGCACGACATGCTGAACCCCTGCCATACGCTTCTTTGAGAATATAGCTCGTCTCAACAAAACCAACTTTGCTGATTGAACAAATGATGTGATCAGACTTTCGGATTTTGCCAGTCGAAACACGTATCTATTGAAAAACAAAAATCAGACCGAGAAACCCTTATCCACCGCAGGCGATCCCCCTTTCCCGCGGGGAAAGCTTTAAGGCAACGGGTGCGGGAGTTGAGCATGGATGGAGGATGATAGATGCGCAGATCCATCCTAAAAATCGATCGATCCAATGCTATGCATTCCCAAGACTTCTTTTTTGATCATTCAGATAGTTCCAAGCGAATGCTGAACAAATCTCAGACTCTTTTCATCGCCTCCCGTTTTTTCTCTGCGGGCATCTTCTCTATGGCGTACCTCAGCGCAGTCCTTGGCATCACTGCGCGCCGCTCGAGGATGAACTGATACACCTCTTCTTCATAAGCCTCCGCCAGCTCTTTGAGCATCCATCCGTAGCCCTTTTGCACCAGATCATCCCCGTCCAGAAGGAGGCGGTCAGCGATATCAAACAAGTTTTCCTTGAAGAGCCCCTTTCTGGCTGGAAGAATAAACGAAACGGCAGACGCTCGCCGCACCCAGCGGTTTTCCGATAAACACCAGGTTTTCAACGTTTCCATAAACTCCGGAAAGCGCTCCAGGAAAGTACCAATCGTGTGATTGCACAATGTATCGCAGGTCGCCCAGTTGCTGACGTACCGGTTCACCCAGCCCTCAAAGGTCGCGAAATCCTCGGGGGCATACTGCTTGCGGAGCGCGTAAGACCAATGGCAGGCAATCATTGCCTCTTCCATGATTTGTGATTGCCAGAGCTGCTCACAGAAGTCAAAGATTTCGTGTTTAGAAAGCCTGGCGATCTGCTTGAAGGTGCTGCTGGCGATCTTACGCACGTCAACAGCCCGGACTCCATAAAGCCTTACGGTTTCTTTAAAAAACCTTTCCCCGCTTACTTTCGTTTTTTCGTCTGACTTTTCAGACAACAACTGTCTGACAAGCTCAACATTGTCAGCCATTGCATCCTCCAAAAACTCGAATCCTGCAGGACATCTGTTGTTTGAAACCTAAATGGGAGTAGAACGGCTCTTGTGCCGGACGGAGACGAACGCGAAGGCGACCCCAAGCGCAGCGATCAGGACGTTGACCGAGAGCATAGCCCTCACACCGCGCAACTCAAGGATCCAGCCTCCGATCAAGCTGCCGATGACCGACCCCGCGGTCATCATGCTTGTCATAAAAGCCTGACCGGTCGTTTGGTCCTCTTCGGCTATGACCTCAGCGGTGTAAAAAACCGAGGCGGAGGCAAAAATCGCGAAGCTGATCATTTGAGTGAATTGGATCATGTAAACCATCAAAACACTCACCGAAAGGGCGTACAACAGGGCTTTCAGCGCGAAGCCAAACGCGGCGACGAGCATTAACGACCGCGCCCGGAAGCGCTTCAGCAGCTTCGAGAAACTAAACAGCACCGGCACCTCAACAATTGCCTGAATAGCCAGGGCAATCCCAAGTTGGCTGCTGCTGCCGCCGAAAGACTGGATGATTTGCAGCAGGTAGGTGTTCAGGATGTTGTGTGCCGTCAGCATCAGCATGGATGCCACCAGCATTATCGAAAACTCCGGATAGCGCTGCAGAAAGCCCTTTTGCACCACGGAATCTTCGCGCGTTCTGTGGACAGGTTCTGCTGTTGAGGGCATACGGAAGACGACCAGAATGAAAAACAGGCAAATCACGATGCCGGTGATCGGCACCATCTCAATCCCAAATTTCTCCGCCAGCGTGCCGATCAGGATGGCGAGAAGCGCGTAAGATCCGGAGCCGATCCCTCTGGCAACGCCAAAATTGATGTTTACCCCCGCCAGGCTGTAGTAATAATGGGCACTGTTGAGGAAGGGCATGATGAGGTTTAACAGCAGGATTACCAAGCCCATAAAAATGGACCCTGCCCAGACCCCTGGAGTTAGGGGCAGGATGACACAGATCAGCAGGCATGGCACCGTGAGCATCAGGATCATTCTGCGCCAGTCCCAGCCTTTGTTTTGGTCGCTAAGCCTGCCGAGGATGGGTTGGAACAGAGTTGAAAGGATGCCAAACAGGGCTGTAACCATGCCGATGCCGGCGTTACTCGATCCCCGCCCCTGGAGGTAGAGAGAAACAAAGCCCGGAGAGACGCAATATAGCATCCAAAACAAACCCTGCATCATCTTATAGCGGCTATCGACAGATATTTTCACGTTATCTCACATTGATTCAAAGTGGTTGCGAAACTCAACAAACATTCTCCATTCGCGGCAAGCCGGAATTATACCGGTAGAATACGCGGATGGGTAAGGTATGCTGCAAAAATTGTCAGTAATTGTTTTTTCTATATTGGGGAAAATGTATTTGACTGATCCGGACATTGCGAACATCTGCTTTTGAAATCCGGTATCGAGGGCGGATGAGACAATTCAGGATCAGATGAAACCATATTGCAGAAGGCGGACCCAAAAGCCAGAAATTTTAAAAACATATAAAAAAATCCAAATAAATCCAATCCAATTTTCCTTAGCTCGGCTTATTCAGCCGCATTTATTCCGCTTGACAACCGTCAAAAATGGGTTTAGGATAAACACCAGTACTCTATATAAGTAGATAACTTTAGAGGTCAAAAGGATGTTTTGCGGGTTTGCGAAGCACACGGCTTCCAAAAATTGGGTCCGTCTTCGCGCAAACCGTAAAGCAAAGGAGCAAAAATGGAATTGTTTCCAGAAAGCCAAATAAATGATGGGAGTCTGAAGACGGAAATCCTGGAGGAACGGCTGATGATCGAAGCTCGCGGGATCGAAAAGTCCTTCGGATCGAAGCAAGTCCTCGAAAACCTGGATTTCACTCTGCCGGAAGGGAAAATTTACGCTGTCTGCGGGAATAATGGCGCCGGCAAGAGCGTATTTTTGCGTATCATTACAGGTTTGGTTTATCCCGATAAAGGCACCATCAGGGTCAATGGGATTCAAGTTGGGAAAGAGGTGGAATTCCCGCCATCTGTGGGCAGTCTGATCGATCAACCGGGTTTTCTGCTATCGGAAAGCGGTTTTCGGAACCTGGAGCTGCTCGCAATGATCACCGGGAAAGTGGGCAGGGAAGCCATCCGAGCCACGATGGATTTTGTTGGGCTGGATCCGGATGAACGCAAGCCCGTCCGCACCTACTCGGTCGGCATGCGGCAGCGGCTCGGGCTGGCTCAGGCGATCATGGAGGACCCGGCTTTGCTGATCCTGGATGAGCCGACTGCTGGTTTGGACTTTGACGCTCAGCTCGAGATATACGAATACCTGATCCAACTGCGGCGACAGGGAAAAACCATCCTCATAACCAGCCATAGCCTCAACGAAGTTAAATTACTTTGCGACAAAGCTTTCCAGATTCGTGATAAGCGTTTGGAAGTGATGAAGCAAATCGATTCCACAAAATCCTACAGGTGAGCCATGATGGACTACGGAAACAATGAACCAGTTTATTTGCAAATCATGCGTCAGCTCTGCTATCGGATCTTGCGCGGTGAATTTCAGCCAGGCGATAAATTGCCCACCTGGGCGGAAGCTGGTCTGGACTTCGGTGTTAATCACAACACCATCGCGCGCACATATTTCGAAATGAGCCGGGCTGGTATTGTGGAGACCCGTCGCGGCGCCGGCACTTACGTTACGACAAACCTGGCTCTTTTGGAGCAGCTCCATGAGAAGATGAAAAAAGACCTGCTCCAGGATTTTGTACGCGAGATGACCAGCCTCGGTTACACCCTGGACGAGATCGACCGGGCTTTTCAGGATTATCTCAACGAGTTGAGCGAAGCCATCCTGCCATAGGAGTTCCTGTGAAAAAGAAAATTCTTCTGTTATTCATGCTTTTCGCGCTGTTGCTTGCCGGCTGCGGACATACAGAATTTACCTCCGAAGCGTTTCAGGCTGAGACATCAGTTCCCTCAAACCTAAATTCTGATCCAATTGTCCCTACACAATCCTCCCCGGAATTAGGAGAGGAGACGGTTGAGCCTTCACAAAACTTTTGGGAGGATTTCAAAAACGCGGGCTACACAAAAGAAAATCCGCTAACAGACCCCAAGAGTTTGACCGCATTGCTGACTGCCCTGGAAGAACTCCAATATAGCAATTTTGACCAGCCGGGTTGGTATCACATGACCTGCGGGGAAGAGGAAATCATCTGGCTGCATTTTTCGGAGCCGGAAACCCACATCTTTGATCAATCCTTGTGGCTGAGGGATTTTCCAATTTATCCAAATATACATGTATCAAGCATATTGCTCAAAGACGGGACCTATGGAACGACGCGCTTCACAGATGAATCAATGAGCGATTACGTTTTCGTGCCGCCT
>Ga0255340_1003455_pt1 | contig 16627 bp, 15 predicted proteins | sample wastewater_treat_7_FD_192417 | JGI IMG/M metagenome (GOLD analysis project Ga0255340, IMG submission 192417) | Wastewater microbial communities from Lulu Island WWTP, Vancouver, Canada - plant10 | ecosystem: Engineered > WWTP > Wastewater > Unclassified | place: Canada: Vancouver, British... | reverse complement strand
TGCACGACCCCTGCCCGGCGCCGCGTGATTTAAGAGCCCTGAAAAATGACGACATTTTAATCTCGAGCCTGAATGAAGCGCGCCGGGGGCAAGCAGTCGACCTGGTTAAACGCACGCTTGACCTGGCAGTTTCGCTGGGGTCGCGCTCCATGGTGCTGCACACGGGCTCGTTGCAGTGTGATCGTGCGCGCGACCGCCGGCTGCGCCAGATGTATGAGGAGGGGCTGCGCGGTTCTGAGGAGTTCTGCCAGCTAAGAGAAGAGATGATCGCCCACAGGGCGCAATACGCGCCGGCCCATTTAGACGCGGTCAAGAGGAGTATCGCTGAGATTATCACCTTCGCGAAAGGCAGCGGCGTGAACATCGGCGTTGAGAACCGCTATCGTTATTATGACCTGCCGCTTCCAAGTGAAATGCAGGAGATCTTAGATTTATGCCAGGAATCCTGGTTCGGTTTTCAGCTGGATACTGGGCACGCTCACGCGCTCGAAACCTTGGGTTTATGCGAAAAAGGAGTGTGGCTGCAGCGATTCCACCACCGTATCATCGGAGTTCACCTGCACGATGTGGCTGGGTTAACCGACCACCAGGTGCCCGGCAAAGGAGAGGTCGATTTTACCGCTGTCGGCAGGTTTATTCCGGCAAATTGCCAGCGATCGTTTGAAATCAGCGCTTTAGCGACAGTGCAGGAGATAAGCGCCTGCCTGGAGCATCTGGAAAAATGCGCCTGCATCACCAGTTTTTAACTTTGCGGTAAGAGAGGATACGTTCTTTTTGAACACGAACATCAAAGCGGTCTTTTTTGACATCGGCGGTACGCTGGTGGAAAAGACAACAAATCACGAACGCAACACCGCTGATCTCATGGAAATGATCCAGCTGCTTGAACTTGACTGTACCAAAGAAGAATTTTTAGCCATGGTCAGCCGGGGAGAAGCGCGTTACAAGGATTGGCGCGGTCTGAGTCTTCAGGCGCTACCAGTTACAGAAAAATGGGCGAGATTCTTGCTCGCCGAACTGGATTATGAATTTGTGTTGCAGCGAGGTGAACGGCTGCAGCAGTTGTGGAGCGCGTCTAAGGGCAGTAAATCTATCCGCGCTTACGCTCCTCTGGTGCTGCACGAACTTAAAAACCGCGGATACCTGCTCGGCACCATCAGCCATTCCACACCCAGGTATCTGGATAATTCCTCCCTGGCGGACCTGTTCAAGGTCAAGGTACACGCCCCGCAATTTGGCATGAAAAAACCGCATCCCTCGCTTTTTGTGGATGCCGCCCGGCAGTGCGGGCTTTCGCCGCGTCAATGCGCCTACGTGGGAGATAATTCATGGCGCGATGTGGTCGGGCCGCGCGAAGCAGGATACGAAATGGTGATCTTCTTACGCAATGGTGGCGGAGATCCGGGTCCTGCTGCGGAAATGATGCAGCCTGACCTGGTCATTTCTGACCTGCGAGAAATTCTGGATTATCTACCTCAGCGGGTGGGAACTGAGCCCCTGCAACCACTTACTGAACCGCAGGAGGTGTTGTACGACGCAGCGTTATCAACTATGTGGTGGAAGAAGGAAGAGCTTTCCGCTGAAGCGTTCTTTACTCGTGGACGGAGGATCGGTTTTGCCCGCTTTGAGCTGAATCACCAAATCCCGCCTGCTTTGCTGGAAAAAATCGATCACCAGCGCTTTTCCATTGGCTCACTGCACGACCCATGCCCCGCCCTGGTCCCGGCAAAAACGCTGGAACAAACCGACGTTCAAATCACTTCACTGGACGAGAATTTACGCCAAAAAGGAGTGGATGTGCTGAAGCGCACCATTGAACAGGCTTGCCGCATGCGCGCCAGGCTGGTGGTGGTGCACCCGGGCAGGATCACAGGCGATCATTCATTGGATGACCAGTTGCGCAGCCTGTTCAGGCAGGGGAAAAAGGGCAGCCTGGAATACGAGCAATTGAAACAAAGCGTCATCGCCAACCGGGCAGAGAGGGCAGCGCCGCATTTGCAACAATGCCTGGAAAGCCTGCGTGAAATCACCCGTTTCGCTGACGGCAGCGGAGTGATGATCGGGCTGGAGAACCGTTTTCATTATTACGAATTGCCTGTTTTCGAAGAGATGGGTAAAATCATGGACGAATTTACGCAGCCGTGGCTTGGCTGGCAATTCGATGTAGGGCACCTGCAGGTTCACCACCAGTTGGGGTTAATGTCTTTCACTGGCTGGCTCGAAAGGTTCAGCAATCGAATTGTGGGCGTTCATTTTCACGATGTCATTGGCATCAAAGACCACCAGGCGCCTGGTTGTGGAGAAGTGGATTATGAACTGGTGGCCAGGTACCTGCCCGCAGGTTGTTACCGCACGCTTGAGGTAGATCCATCCGTGCCTGAAGAGGAGCTGGTCAGAGGTTTAAGGTTATTATCTCAATCTGGTTGCATCTATGAAATCTGAATTACTCCAGGAGGATCTGTGTTAAAAATCTTTAAGAAACGCCGCAACGTTTTTATTCACCTGATGCACGAACAGGCCACCCTCACGCTGCAGGGGATGGACCTGCTGAAGGATTACCTCTCTTACCCGGCCAAACAACTGGCGGACGAGCTGACAATGAAAGAAAAAGAGGCGGATGAATGCCGGCGTATTCTTATTGATGAATTGAACCGCACATTTATCACCCCATTTGATCGGGAAGATATTTTTTCGCTTTCGCGCGCCATTGATGACATCATCGACTATGCATACAGTACCATGACAGAGATTGTCATCCTTAAGGTTGACCCCACGGAGTTCATGGTGCGCATTTGCTCCTTGCTGCGTGATGCCGCGTACGAGTTAATGATGGCTGTGGAGCAATTACAGGATCACCCGGCAGTGGCTGCTGAGCACGCGCAGCGCGCTAAAGCGCTCGAAAACCGTGTCGAAACGGTGTACCGTGAAGCGTTAGCTGATATGTTCCAGAAGGCGGACGATGTTAAAGGGCTGGTAAGGATAATGAAGCTTCGCGAAGTTTACCGCCACCTCAGCAACGCGGCTGACCGCGGTGACGAAGCCGCAAATGTAATCGCAGACATCATCGTTAAGACGACATAAAAAGCATGTCCTTCACCCTTATACTCTTGGTTGGCTTAGCCGTAATTTTTAATTTTCTTAATGGAGTTCACGACTCTGCAAACATAGTGGCGACAGCCATCTCATCGCGAGCCATGGCTCCACGGACGGCGCTTATTGTGGTGGCGATCGCAGAATTCTGCGGTCCTTTCATTTTCGGCGTCGCGGTTGCCAATACGATCGGGAACGGTGTTGTCGCATCCGAACAGATCAATCCGCAGGTGATCATTGCGGCACTAATCAGCGCGATTGTGTGGAATATCTTAACCTGGATCCTGGGTATCCCCAGCAGTTCCATGCACGCTTTAATTGGCGGCTTAATTGGCGCTGTGGTGGCGGGCGCAGGCTTTATGGCGATCAAACTGGATGGTGTGATCAAGGTATTGATCTCGCTATTCGCTTCTCCGATCATTGGTTTTTTTGCTGGGATTTTAATCGCCAACCTGATTTTTCTCCTTTCGTGGAAGAGCTCCCCAAAAATCAATGGGGTTTTCAAAAAGCTGCAAATCATCACCTCGTTGGGGTTGGCGTTGAGCCATGGCACCAATGACGCGCAGAAAACCATGGGCATCATCACTTTAGGCTTGCTTATCAGTGGCATGATCTCAAGTTTTCACGTGCCGTTTTGGGTGATTTTTGTTTGCGCCCTCTCGATGGCAATAGGCATCTCCGTGGGAGGATGGCAATTGATTCGAACCCTGGGGTCCAGGTTCTATAAGATACGCCCTGTGCACGGGTTCGCCTCTCAGTTTGCTTCTACCGCGGTCATCCTCTCCGCCTCTCTATTAGGCGCCCCGGTGAGCACCACCCAGGTGGTCAGCACAGCCATTATGGGGGTAGGCGCCGCGGAACGGGTGAGCAAGGTGCGTTGGGGAGTGGCCATCAATATCGGTTTTGCCTGGTTATATACCATCCCTTTGACCGCGCTCCTGGCGGCTGGTATTTATGCTTTCATGAAATTTATCCTTCCCATGATTACCCAATTTATTTAAGAGGTACAGATGACAGAAACAAGCACACAGTACGATGCGATTTTTGTGGGCAACTACACGAAAGATACCATTATCACGCCTGAAGGCACGCGTTACGCGGATGGCGGCGGGATGAACTATGCCGCGCACGCTGCCAGCGCCCTGGGGCTGAAGGCTGCGGTGGTAACCCGCCTAGCAAAAGAAGATGAGCATGTGGTCAACGAGATACGCGCTCACGGTATTGATTGTTACCCGGTCTATTCTCCATCTTCCACCCTGATGACGCTGGAGTACAAGACCAGCGATGTGGATAAACGCAGCCTTTATGTAAAGGCAACTGCGGGGACGATCCGCGCGGCTGATCTGGCAGGGTTGGCAGCCCGCGCCATCGTGGTGAGCCCCAGCCTGCGCGGCGAGGTGGAAGCGGACTTTTTTGAAACACAGCGGAAACAGCAGGGGGTGTTGCTGTCAGCGGATGTGCAGGGGTTTGTGCGGGTATTGCGCGGTGAGTCGCTGGTGTACGAACCCTGGCCGGATATGGAACGCGTACTGCGCCAGCTGGATGTTCTCAAGACCGACGCGGTTGAAGCAGCCTACCTCACCGGCGAGCAGGATATCGAAAAGGCGGCGCGCCGTTTCGCATCGCTGGGCGCGAAAGAAATCTTGCTTTCTCACAGCGAAGGTATTCTCGTGCACGCCGAGGGTAAATTCTATCATTACCTCTTTCACGCAAACTCGATGAGCGGGCGCAGCGGCAGGGGCGACACCTGCGTGGGTTCATACGTCGCGAAACGGCTCACGCTACCCCCGTATGAAGCCGGTAAATGGTCAGCCGCGACCACCAGCCTTAAGATCGAACGGTTGGGAGTGTTCAACCGCAGCGTGGCTGAGGTAGAGGAGTTTATTTCACGCCATTATGCTGATTGACCCGCAGCAGCGCCGCGAAAAGATTCAGGCGGACCTGCATAAAGCCAGGTCGGGGTATGAGGTTTTATGGCAGCAGGTGGTCGATGATTGGCGCAGCGCAGAAAAAGGCTGCTATGGCTGGTTGACGTACTCAGCCAACTACCTTTTTTCTTTCAACGGTTTAAAGTGGGGTTTGGATACATACGCAATGCCCTCGCGTGTTCGGGGGATGCGTTCACCAGAGTACCAGGCAGATCTGGCGCCCCTTTCGCTGATGGTGCTGACGCACGCTCATCGTGACCATCTGGACATGAACCTCATCCAGGCGCTCATCCATTCCGAGGTCCAGTGGGTCATCCCCGAGCATGTACAGGAGGTGCTGCGCGGGATGGAGGCACTGCCTGAAAAAAACGTCATCACCCCTGTGCCCGGACAGCCCATTCAAAAGGGAGCGCTGCGTTTACTGCCCTTTGCATCACTCCACCTGCATGGAGTTTATGGTGTGCCCGAGACCGGCTACCTGGTGGAATACCAAAACCAGCGCTGGCTGTTTCCTGGGGATGTGCGCGTTTACGATAACAGCAGGTTACCTGATTTCGGCAGGCTGGATGGCGTGGTCGCGCACCTGTGGTTGGGGAAAGCCTGCGCGATGGATGAAGAACCCCCTTTCCTCGACGCGTTTTGTCAATTTTTCTCGAAGTTAGGCGCTGAACAATTGTTCATTACCCATCTGAATGAATTTGGCAGAGATGAAACTGAGCTTTGGTGTGAAGAGCATTTTAACCTGGTAAAAACCAATTTGCAAAAGCGTGCGTCAGGTTTGAAAGTACAAAAATTTTTAATGGGAGACAGGATGGTATTTAACCCACCTGCCCACAGAATGGAGCAGAGAACCCATGAAAGAGACCAAAGTGATAGACAATAAGGATGTTTTTTGCCATGAGCTGCAGTTAAAGATGAACCAGCTGGCGCCAGTTTGCGCCAAAATGGAACCTTACGAGTTCCGCTACTCTCTTAACAACATCACGCCAGAAGAAGGAAATTGGGCATCCGTTCTGCTGGAAACGCCTGAGACCATCGAGGGGTGGATCAACTCGGCGGATTTTTTTGAAGGTATACAGATCAAACCACGGGTCGAAGGCGCGATTGTACTGGACGAGACTATCACGCGTTTGACCCAAATGCTGTTCGTTGGGTTAGTGACCGGTGAATACGCAACCGATTGGGTGCATAAATGGTTTTATTTTGATCCACGCAGTTTTAATTTTTACGTTCGTTCGTTCTATCTTACCGATGAAATACGCCATCACATTGGCGGTGCTCCTTACCGCGCCTTCGAGCAGAAGCAGGCCGCCTTTGAACTGGCACACGAGGTTGGCTACCAGGAGTTTAAGGCAGCTAACGAAGAGATAGACCGGGCTTACATCGAAACCATACTGACATTGGTAGAAAAAAAAGGCACGCCAATCATGCTGGCAATTGCTGGTCCGACCGCGGCGGGAAAAACGGAAATTGTTGAGCGCCTGAGCGCGCGATTCGCGGAGCGATCGCAAAAGATCGCCGCCATTGAGCTGGATAACTTCCTGCTGGATCGTGATTATCGCGAAGAGCACAATATCGGCTCTTTTGGGGCCCGCGCGCTGCACTTTGATTTATTGAGGAGTTGCGTCAGAGATATTCTGAATAAAAAAACCATTTACACCCCGCGCTACAACTTTATCGATGGCACATCCAGTCACGATCTGGATGGACAACGGAAGCCGCATGGCAAACCAGTGCAGGTTGACCCCGCCGACATTGTGTTTATCGAAGGAAACTCGCCTTTCTTACTTCCTGGCATGGCTGAACTGGTGGGAATTAAATGCGTATATCTGACGGATGACCCCGTGCGCCTCAAGCGTAAATGGCGCCGCGACATTGATTACCGCAAGAAATACGACCCGTATTATCTGCGCAACCGGTTTTTCAAGGAACAGCCCCCCATGGCGGCTAAAAATTATCAGCCCCAACTGGCGCTGTGCGATATCTTTGTGGATACAACCCACGCTGCTCTGTGGGTGACCCCTGAAACCAGGGCGTTGTTATCGCGCAGCTGAAGACCAGCCATTCCCCGAGTGTGAGGTTGTGATAATGAATTGCGTCTTTCGAGGGGACATCGAAAAACGCCTGTTTGAGCTACACCCGCTCGATGTATCGGTTCGGTGAGGATTGCTACCTACACCAGGCACTTGAACCGCCAGGTTGGCTTGAAAAGACAGTAACGATTGGGCGCAGATAAATAAAGGAGCTTATTGAAGGCAAAACCCAGTCCCACCGAAGAAACCAGGCTTTGATTCCAGCCAGCCTGCACAATGGGAGCAGCCTGAGCCTGCGCGGTCTGCCAGTTCTTCGGGGATTCATTGACTATTGTGCCCATAAGGGTACAATAAAAGGCGAGCCGGGCAGGCGCGCTGAACAGGCCTTCAGGCGCCTGTTCACTGTGAACGCTAATATTAACTGGTCTAAGCGGGTCAAAATCGCTTCTTTGAGAGGAGAAAATGAACATTCAAGCGGAGATCAAGCAACGGGTTGCAGCCAGGCGGCAGGACATCATTCAATTTATGCGCGATATTTGTGCCATCCCTTCAATGGAGTCAATGATCGGCCCGGTCGGCGAGCGCATTCAGCAAGAGATGCGTACGCTGGGGTACGACGAGGCGCGGTTTGACCTGATGGGCAACACAATTGGGCGCATCGGCAATGGTCCCAAAGTGCTGGTGTATGATTCGCACATCGACACCGTGGGTGTTGGCGACAAGGAAACCTGGCCCTGGGACCCCTTTGTCGGCAAGGTGGAAGACGGCGTGCTTTACGCGCGGGGCGCCTGTGATGAGAAGGGCAGCACCCCCGGCATGATCTATGGTTTGTCCATTGCCCGCGACCTGGGCCTGTTAAAGGATTACACGGTCTATTATTTTGGCAACATGGAAGAGTGGTGCGATGGAATCGCCCCCAACGCCTTTGTTGAAGTCGACCCAAAGGTACGCCCTGACTTTGTGGTTATCGGAGAACCCACGCGGATGAACGTGTATCGCGGGCATAAAGGGCGCATTGAACTCAAAGTGACCGCTTCAGGCCGCTCAGCGCACGCCGCCGTGCACTACCTCGGCGATAATGCGGTTTACAAAATGATCTCCATCATTAATTCAATCAGAGAGCTCGACCGGCGTTTTCGCTTTGGCATGGGGTCACACCCGGTTTTGGGTCACGCGTCCGTCGTCGTCACAGACGCGGCGGTGCGCACGAATTCGTTGAACGCGGTGCCCGATCAATTCACGATTTTCCTTGACCGCCGCATCACATTGAACGAGTCGCATGATGAGGTGATCGACCTGATCAAAGGATTGATCCCAGATTATTTACGGGATGAGATCAAAGTGGAAGAGCTGTGCTACGACACGCCATCTTATACCGGATTTGTGTTTCCGCTGCCCAAGTATTTCCCGGCATGGCTCGAGGAAGAAAAGCATCCGCTGGTGCGGGCGGGTCAGGAAACGATAGAGGACCTGTGGGGCGAACCCCGGCCGCTTGGCACCTGGGAATTTTCGACCAACGGGACTTACTGGGCAGGAAAAGCCGGGATTCCCTCCATTGGTTTCGGCCCCGGTGATGAAAAAGATGCGCATTCTCCCACGGAACACGTATCGCTGGACGATGTGGTAGCCGCCACCGAGTTCTACGCCTACCTGCCGCATAAACTTCAACAACGTTCCTGAACCACCCTTCTCAACGGATAATCAAGCACGATTCTCACCTGCCCGGGTACCCTTTCCGGGCAGTGTCTTTTCTGACAGGCTCACCTTGCTATTCTACTGAGGGGATGTTTCAATCTGTAGTATAGTAAAAGAAAGTCAACCGTTTGCCAGGTCACAGCCGCAAGGCGCGCTGTGGTAGGAAGGAGATTCACATGCCCAGAAAACCATCCCTGAAGCAAAGAATCCAATACTATACAGATAACCTGATGGCGCGCGGACCGCAAGCCATGATCGGTTTGTTGGGAGTGTTCTCCCTCATCATCATTCTCTTGTCCGCGTTCGTCGTTACCATTGGCGGGAGAATCTTCTTTCCGGAGGGAGTTGAAGATCTATCATTCATCGAAGCCTTCTGGTTGAGCCTGGTGCGAACCCTTGACCCGGGCACCATGGGAGCAGACGAAGGGTGGGGATTCCGGCTGATCATGCTGCTCCTCCCTACCCTTGGCGGGGTGTTCATCATCAGCACCTTGATCGGCGTCCTCAGTAACGTGATCCAGAACAAGATTGAGGATTTGCGCAAAGGTCGCTCGCTGGTGTTGGAAGAAAACCACACCATCATCCTGGGCTGGTCTTCCCAGGTGTTTACGATTCTGTCAGAGCTTGTTGAGGCGAATCTGAACCAGGTCAACTCTTCTATCGCCATTCTGGCCATGAAAGAGAAAGTGGAGATGGAAGATGAAATTCGTTCTCGCCTGCGAGACACCAAAAACACGCGCATCATTTGTCGCAGCGGCTCGCCCATCGACCCCGCGGCGCTGGAGCTGGTTCGACCGCAGCACGCGCGTTCGATTATCGTGATCCCCCCTGAAGACCATGACCCCGATAATTTTGTAATCAAAACGGTTCTGGCAATCACCAATAACCCCCATCGTCGCGCAGAAGCCTACAATATTGTCACCCAGATACGGGATGAAAAAAACCTGCAGGTGGTTCAAATGCTCGGGAAAAAAGACCGGGTATGCGCGCTGTTGGCGCGGGACATTATCGCCAGGGTGACCGCGCAGACCTCCCGCCAATCAGGTCTATCCATCGTCTATACCGAGCTGTTCAATTTTTCGGGCGATGAGATTTACTTCAAGGAGGAAAAAGCGCTTACAGGTAAACGTTACCGCGATGCGCTGAGCAGTTACGCGACCTCATCGGTGATCGGGTTATTCAAAGCAGACGGGTTAACCGCCCAGTTGAACCCGCCGATGGACTCGCTTATCCAGCCGGGCGACCAATTAATTTGTATCTCCGCTGATGACGACACCATCATTTTCAGCGCGAGCCCTGATTCTCCTGCAATTGAGAGCATACAGTCAGCGCCTCAACCGATATCGGTGAAAAAGGAACGTCTTTTGCTGCTGGGCTGGAACGAATATGGAGCCACCATCCTGCGGGAACTGGATAATTATGTTGAGCATGGGTCGCGCATAACCATCGTGGCGGATGAGACCTTTCAAGAAAAGGTGAGTACTTGCACGCGCCTGAAGAATCAGACGATCGAATTTCACGCGGGAGATACCACGAACCGCAGCCTGCTGGATGAACTGAAGGTCGAAGACTATGACCATGTGATCGTGCTCGCTGATACCTCTTTAGATTTCCAGGAGGCTGATGCGCGGACACTGGTGACACTTCTCCATCTGCGGGATATTTCTTTGCAAGACGAAACCCCATTTTCGATTGTCAGTGAAATGCTGGATCTACGCAACCGTGAACTTGCCACAGTTACCAAGGTAGACGACTTCATTGTGAGCACCCACTTGATTTCGTTGATGATCGCTCAGCTCTCTGAAAACATCCATCTGATGCCGGTGTTCACTGATATGCTCAATGAAGAGGGGGCTGAGATTTACTTAAAGCCGGTTGAAGAGTACATCAAAACCGGGGTAGAGGTGAACTTTTACACGGTGATGGAAGCCGCGGCGCGAAGGAATGAAACCGCCATCGGCTACCGCAGTGCTTCAGCCGATGACAAATCCGATTCGTATGGCGTGCATATCAACCCGGATAAATCGGCGGTCATTACCTTTAACCCTGGGGACAAGGTGATTGTCTTCGCCGAGTAGAAAGCGATTTCTCAGTTTCGGCTTTATTGCGTGATGGATTACCTGGCGTGATAGGAGCTGCTGCTCGCGGTTAAACAGCGTGAACCCGCGAACCGTCCCCCAGCCAGCGATGACGATTATTTCGCGCAGACCCTTGAGTTGAAGTGGATACAGGCGGTAGTGACTTTGACAGCGCAACTCCGCGTGGGCACACAGAATGCCGGAGCTCAAACGCTTGAATACCATCGGAGCAACGAAAGCAAACTGCGTTTAGCCAGGCGGGTTCCACCTGGCGCGTCATTGCGCTTGCTGTACTGGTAATAACCTCACTTTATGAGAACAACACACGAATTCGGCTTTACATTCTCAGCGCTGTTCCTTATACTGGGCTTATTGCGGGTTAATGGAGGCGTTAATGACTGATTTTTTTGAGTATCGACAATTGATTGTGAAGACCGCCGTGGAGCTGGTCAACAAGGGGTATTTGAGCGCCACTGGCGGAAATATTTCAGTGCGCATCCCGTCACACCCGGCGCTGGCGGTCACACCCTCCAACCTGGATTACCTGCATATGGAGGTCGGCGATGTATGCGTGCTCGATCTCGATCTGAAACCGCTTGTAGGTGAGCGCAAGCCCTCCATTGAAAGCGCCATGCACGCCGCGATCTATAAAACTCGACCGGATGTGAACGCCATCTTGCACACGCACCAGGCTTATCCCAGCGCGCTGGCGCTGATCGGAAAACCAATCCCCGCACTGTTTGATGAACAGGTACGCTTTCTTGGGCGCGAAGTCAACATCATCCCTTACCAGCCATCGGGCACCGGGTTGTTGGTGGAGGCGGTGGTGAAACACGTGAACGACCATCACAACGCTTACCTCATGGCTAACCATGGAGCGTTGGTTTTCGGTGAGGATATGGTCCGCGCAGTGGGAAATGTGGCAGTGCTGGATAAGTGCGCGCTGGCGTATCTATTGACCCTGTGCGCCGGCGAAAAGGCCAGCCGCATTCCCGCTGACGTGAGAGGCACCCTTTTTGCCCAGTTACGTAAGGACCAGGAAAAATACGGGTTGGATTGAGCACGGTGAGTAAAGACAATCATTAAGCGGAAGCCGGCTATGTTTTTTGCCTTTGATCAAGCGGATCAAAAAAACCTCCCAGAGGGAGGTTTTTTTGATGTTTTTCAAGTCAACCTAGGCGAGCTCGACCACGCCACCAGCGGCTTCGATCTTGGCTTTAGCGTCAGTTGCGGCTTCTTTGCCCACTCCACTGAGCACCTTGGAACCAGCGGTCTCAGCCATATTTTTGGCTTCCACCAGGCCCAGGTTGGTGAGGGCGCGGATGACTTTGATGACCTCGATTTTCTTCGGGCCAGCGTCCTTGAGGACAACGTCAAACTCGGTCTTTTCCTCTTCAGGTTCAGCGGCGGCGGCCACAGCGGGTCCGGCGGCAACAGCCACAGGCGCGGCGGCGGAAACGCCCCACTTCTCTTCCAGCATTTTTACCAGCTCGGCAGCTTCCAAAACGGTCAGACCGCTCAACTGCTCAACAAGTTTTTCCATATCAGCCATTTCTATTACTCCTTCGTTTGATTGTTTCGTGTTTATCGGGCAATTCGTTTACCCGGAGGTTAAGCCACTCGATCAGGCAGCGACAGGCGCTTTTTCTGAGTAGGCTTTGACGACAGCCGCCATTGAACGGGCGGGCTCTGCCAGCGTGCGTACAAGCTTGGTTGCGGGGGCGGAAATCACACCCAACAGTGTCGCCTGCATCACAGGCAGCGGCGGGAGATCTGCCAGGGCTTTCACCTGGGTTTCCGAAATAATGACTTTCCCCAGGAAACCGCCTTTCACTTTGCGGGTCTCATTTCCTTTGATAAAGTCAGCGAATACTTTCGCCAGCGCCGGGGGGTCATTGAAAGCAAAACCAACGAGAGAAGTGCCTTCGAAAAATTCCGGAACGGTGTAACCACCAGATTGCAGCGCGCGCACAAAGAGCGTGTTCTTCACCAGGTGGACTTCACTTCCTGCTTCGCGGGCTTTGGCGCGCAGCACATCCACTTCCTTCATTTTTAGGCCAACATACTCCAGCACGAACATCGCCTTGCTTTCTTCCAGCCATTTTTCATATTGGGCGGTCATTTCGCCCTTCTGCTTCTTTGTAAAGGCCAATGAAAAATACCTCCTTCCTCTAAAAATAAATCAGTCTTTGTCCGGTTCTGCCGCACAAAGACTGATTCCATTCCCCCTCAGGGGAGGGTTATCGGGATTCAATCTTCACCTCGGCAGGATATTGAGTCTTTGCAGACACCGGCTATCTCTGGTGAACGCTGGAACGCCTTCCAGCGGAGGATATTATAACACTATTTTTCGAGTGCGATGTTCATCGCCTGCAACGGGTCCACCTTAACTCCAGGACCCATAGTAGCGGCGACAGTCACTTTCTTTACATATGAACCCTTGGCGCCGGCTGGTTTTGCCTTTTTGATGGCTTCCATCAGCGCGGCGAAGTTTTCATAGAGCTTCGTGGTCTCAAATGAGGCCTTCCCAATGGGCACGTGGATATTGGCGGTTTTGTCAAGTCGGAATTCAACGCGACCGGCTTTGGCTTCATTGATCACGCGCGGCAGGTCATCCACTAAACAGACTGTACCCGCCTTGGGGTTCGGCATCAATGAACGCGGGCCGAGCACGCGCCCCAAACGACCCACCTTACCCATCATGTCAGGTGTGGCAATGGCCACATCAAAATCAGTCCAACCAGCGGCGATCTTATTGATCATCTCGTCGCTGTCTGCTACATAATCCGCCCCGGCTTCCTGGGCTTTGGTGGCGGCTTCGCCCTGAGCAAAGACCAGTACGCGAACGGTTTTCCCCAGCCCATGTGGCAGGACACAGACATCGCGAACCTGCTGGTCAGCCTGGCGCGGGTCTAACCCCATACGTAAATGAACTTCAATGGTGGAATCGAACTTGGTATAAGCTGTTTCTTTTGCCAAGGCAACTGCTTCAAGTGGAGCGTAAGTCTGCTCTTTATTAACCCTGGTAAGTGCCTCCAGGTATTTCTTACCGTGTTTCGCCATTTCTTCTCCTTCGTGGTGCAAACGGGTGTTTCAACACCCTCCCACCTAGTTAATTCTCTACAATGGTGATGCCCATGTTGCGGGCGGTGCCTTCAATCTGCCGCATGGCTCCTTCGACGTCCAGCGCGTTCATATCTTTCATCTTAATTTCAGCGATCTCGCGTAACTGGGCGCGGGTGATCTTGCCTACCTTCTCGCGGTTGGGCGCCTTTGAGCCGATGGGTACGCCTGCCGCTTTTTTCAGCAGCTCCGAAGCCGGGGGTGATTTTAAGATGAATGTGAATGAGCCGTCTGTGAAAACGGTGATTTCTGCAGGGATGATTTCGCCCACCTGGTTCTGCGTGCGGGCGTTATATTCCTTGCAGAATGCCATAATATTAATCCCGTGCCCGGCGAGGGCGGGACCAATAGGGGGTGCAGGGTTGGCTTTGCCAGCCTGAATCTGCAAACGTACGATTGCTTTTAATTTCTTCGACACTTTTTTTCTCCTTGGTGGTTATAACGGGTGATATTTGGGACACCCTCCCACAAACAGGTCAGCAGACCTGGTTATGCCTTCTCCACCTGCAAAAAATCCAGCTCCACAGGGGTTTCGCGGCCAAAAAAGTTCACCATCACGCGAACCTTGGTCTTTTCCATATCGATCTCTGAAACGATACCGCGGAAATCATTGAACGGTCCGTCCACAATGCGCACGCGTTCACCAATCTTGAAGGTTACCTTCACCATTGGCGCTTCGGCTTCCATGCGGCGTAGAATCTGCTGCACTTCTTCGGGGCGCAGCGGGGTGGGATCATTGCCCATCCCCACGAAGCCAGTGACGCCAGGCGTGTTGCGCACCACATACCATGATTCTTCGGTCAAGATCATATTGACAAGCACATAACCCGGGAAAACATGGCGTTCTACCGTACGGCGTTTACCTTCCCTTACTTCAATTTCTTCCTGGGTGGGGATGACCACATCGAAGATCTTATCCTTCATCCCCATCGACTCGATGCGCTGTTCCAGGTTATAGCGTACTTTATTTTCATAACCTGAATAGCAGTGCACCACAAACCAGGCGCGTTCCTGCGAACCATCCGTTGTGAGGTCGCCCTGTCGTTCTTCGTCTTTGACCTGGCTGGAAGGGGGTAGTTCTTCAGGGACGGCAGGTTGAGATGCGTCTAATTCACCCGAAGGGCTTGATTCTTCAGGCAGGTTTTCGTCCAGCTCATCCTGGTTGAAATCGTCCTGCGTGTCCATAAACACCAAACCTTAATGTGCCCAGGATAGGGTTATCCCAGCACCAAACCGACAAGTTTTGTAAACATAAAATCCAAACCGCCCAGGACAGCGCCCATGATGACCATTACCAGAAGCACGATCTTGGTCAGGCGCCAGGCTTCACGCGGGGTAGGCCAGGTCACTTTGCGCAGTTCACCAACCGTCTCGCGCCACCAGCGCTTGAAACGATTTTCTTTCTTGACCTTCTGATTCTTATCCGCCATGACCAACTCCTTCTTTTCAGGGTAAAACGCCGCCATCACGACGGCGGTTACGTCTCACTTTTTGGCAGGCCAGGCAGGAATCGAACCCGCAACCTCCTGTTTTGGAGACAGGCACTCTGCCAATTGAGCTACTGGCCTGTACAGGCAGGGCGGAAATCCGCCCTGCCGAATTACAGCGCTATTTCGTCTCGCGGTGCAGCGTGTGTTTTTTACACCGCGGGCAGTACTTCTTTAGTTCCATCCGGGTCGGATCGTTACGGCGATTCTTTTCGGATGTGTAGTTGCGTTCTTTACAATCATCGCACGCGAACGTGATTACCGGTCTGATATCTTTCTTTTTTGAAGCCATATTTCACTCTTGCAGCCGACTTTGACCGGCTGACGCTCCTTCTATTTCGATTAAGCGATGATTTTTGTGATCCTGCCGGCGCCAACCGTCAGGCCACCTTCACGAATCGCGAACGTTGACCCCTGCTCCAGCGCCACCGGGATGATCAACTCGCATTCCATCGTAACGTTGTCTCCCGGCATCACCATCTCTACCCCTTCCGGCAGCTTGATCGACCCCGTCACATCCATCGTCCGGATGTAGAACTGCGGCCGATACCCACTGAAGAATGGCTTGTGACGTCCACCTTCTTCTCGCTTCAATATGTACACCTCTGCCATAAACTTGGTGTGCGGCGTGATGCTCCCCGGTTTGGCGATCACCATCCCTCGCTCTACATCCGTGCGCTCAATCCCTCTCAACAGCAGCCCCAAGTTGTCCCCAGCCTGTCCTTCATCCAACAGCTTGTGGAACATCTCCACCCCCGTGCACACCGAGCTCATGCTCTTCTCTCTCAACCCCACGATCTCCACCGGGTCCCCTACCTTGATCCTGCCCCGTTCTACGCGTCCGGTCACCACCGTCCCGCGCCCCTTGATCGAAAACACGTCTTCCACCGGCATCATGAACGGCTTGTCCACATCCCTCACTGGCTCAGGGATATACTCATCCACTACCCGCAACAGCTCCTTGATGCACGCGTATTCCGGCGCATCCGGATCCGTGCTGCTGCTCTCCAAAGCTTTCAACGCGCTCCCACGTACGATCGGCGTCGTATCCCCAGGATACTTGTACTCCGTCAGCATCTCCCGCAGTTCCATCTCCACCAGTTCCAATAACTCCGGGTCGTCCATCTGATCCGTCTTGTTCAAAAAGACCACGATGCTCGGCACTTCCACCTGACGCGCCAATAACACGTGCT
>Ga0255340_1003453_pt1 | contig 16640 bp, 17 predicted proteins | sample wastewater_treat_7_FD_192417 | JGI IMG/M metagenome (GOLD analysis project Ga0255340, IMG submission 192417) | Wastewater microbial communities from Lulu Island WWTP, Vancouver, Canada - plant10 | ecosystem: Engineered > WWTP > Wastewater > Unclassified | place: Canada: Vancouver, British... | reverse complement strand
TTTAATTAAACTATTGTTCAAGGGGGGGGGTTAAAAATGATGGGAAGGTACATAGGTTTGGTATTAGTCACTTTTTTAACTTTAGTATTAAGCGGGTGTTCTGCATCTACACTAACTTCAACAACATCACCACAAGAATGGATAACTCCGGGGGGTTTGGCATATTCATGGTATTCTTGGCCTGTAGTGTCAGGTAATGGTTTTTATAATTTCGATATACTTTTGACTATTGACGTAGACCCGGGCATACAAAGCTATTATTACTGGGCGCACCAATTCAGTTTTAAGAATGGAGATATTGGTTATATGGGTTTACAAACCAATGGTATTATACAAGGTAACTGGGTGGGGAAGATGGCTATTTTTTCTATTTGGAATGTCTTAGGAGCAGAACCAGGCCCAGGAGCATCGTGTGAATATTTTACTGGAGAGGGAGAAGGTTGGAGTTGTCGCATAAAATATAACTGGGTGGAAGGTCGAACCTATGGCTTAAGAATTTGGGAATTTCCTTCAAAAAACTCTGAAAGAGATAAATGGTGGGGAGCCTGGGTTATAGATACATTTACAGCCCAAGAAACGTTTATTGGAAAGATAAAAGTTCCAGATTCCTGGCAAGGATTAGATAGTAGCTCGGGTGTTTGGGTAGAGTATTATGGACAAGTAAGTGATTGTAATTCCATCCCTTATGCTGAAGCACGATTTGAAAAACCTACTGCAAACAATGGTAGTATCTCACCACAAGGGCTTGATACCGAAATAGGAACAGCCTGTAGTAATGCTCAAGTTACAACTTTGAGAAACCGGGGAGTAACTTTTAAAACTGGATATTCCCAATTTAAATAGAAGATGCTTTCTCTTTTCAATAAAAATTTTTGACGGGAGGTGTTAGGTGTGTAAACGTGGCTAAAAACTAAATAAAGTAGTAGAAGTAGGCGACGAGCGATGTCTTACTTAACAAAAAAGAAAGAGAGAAAACTCTTGATTAAGACAAGAAGGTTAAGGAACGAGAAAAGTGTTCAAGTTTTTCCTATATTTTGTGCTTTGGTGTGGATTACGATTCTTCTACATGGTTGTGGAGGTAATATTCCAACAACTCCTTCTCTCACAGCTGAGGAGAAAGCGTTATTGCGTAGATATGGTTTGGTAGAGTTTGGCTTGAGTTTTTAAGAGGGTGAAAATGTAAAAATTTATCAGCAAAAAATCTTAAAAAAGGAGTAATGGCAAATGTTTTGTCGGAAAAGCTTTCTGGTAGTTGTTTTTGTAGTTTTGGGTGTATTCTTACTTACTGGCTGTGGCTCTACACCTACAACGCCAACTTCTTCAACACTGACTCTGGAAGAAAAGGCCTTAATTCGGGAATATGGTCTTGGTGGTGACTATGTGGTTAGATGGTCTGATGGGGATATAGGAGTATATGATGCAACAGGTAATACAACGATTAGAACAACCATTCAACGAGCTTTGAATGAGTGGAATGCGGTAATTAAATCTGGAGGAGGAAAAACTCGCTTCTACTTAAGCAACGATCCCAATAGCCCAGTGAAGATTTTTTATGATCCAAACTATGATGTATGCGCTTATAATGAAGACACTGAAAACGGTTATGAAATTACTTCGTTTGAAATAGGAATCTCAACAAATGATGAGTGGTGCGGTTTCCCAGATAACTACTATGCTATGTTCTTAGAAGATTTTGGGAATATGGTAGGTATAAAGGGGGAAAAGATGTGCCCCGCTTCACCCCAGGAAGAGGGTTGCCCCTATGAAGCATGGACGCAGTATACTTCTATTTTTGACATTCACAAGAAGGTAGCTCGTGCTCTCTACAAAGTTTCTCCCGGTTATTATGTAGGAATAGAATAAGAACACCAAATTACACCGCAGGGAATAAAGATGAATCTAGATTAAAAGAGAGGCTGGATGGGAAGCCAGCCTCTCTTTAAGAATAGTAGTGTAAGGAGTTTTTTTAATTTCTTAGCGACTACTGGAGAGAGAGGGAGTGGGAGAAAAGGAAAAAATATTAAAAAATGAGAACCTCACGCCCTCAGCCCTGAATGAATTTTCCAGGGCTATTTTTGAACATTTAAATTATTCTTTCTTACGCCGTAGGCAGTTTAGGCTCAAGATAACAACATTTTTTACTCATCACCGTTCACTCATCACCCCCTTACTGTGTTTACAGGATAGTAATATTGATCGATGAGTCCATTGCTTATAAATAGCAAAAAACGAATATAAAGCACCTTTAAAAACATGAAGAATCAATAAATGGCGCGCCTGGGGGGAATCGAACCCACAACCTACGGATTAGAAGTCCGTTGCTCTATCCTATTGAGCTACAGGCGCGCAGATGAATTGCGAAAATATTCTAAAGCCTTATGGGCTGTGCGTCAAGTTTCATATAATACAAAACTCATCAACTGAATAAGAAATAGTATAATAGAACGAAGATATCATTGAATAAGGAGGATAAAGGTTTGGACAGAAGACTTTACCGTTCAAGGACCGATAGAATATTAGGTGGAGTATGTTCGGGAATTGCTAAATATTTTGATGTCGATCCTACTATCATTCGGCTGATTGCCGTTGCTCTTATTTTTGCTGGTGGATCAGGAATATTAGCATATATTATTGCCTGGATTATTATTCCTGAAGAACCGGAAGCCAAGACCGAACAGGAAGATAAAACTATCGAGGTCACTCCGGAAAAAAAAGAGGAGAATGAGAAGAAACGAACTAAAAATCTTGAACTTCTTGCCTGGGTTTTAATTGTAATTGGAATTATCTGGATTGCCCGATATGCTTTTTCTTGGTGGTTTCCCTTTTTTCCTTGGTTTGGGAAGGTAGCCTTTCCCATCATTTTAATATTTTTGGGGATTTTACTGGTGGTTACTTTGAGAAAAAATCATAAAGGATAGACCACCATACTGCTTAGTAATACTAGAAGATGATGAAAAAACAGTTTCACTAGTCCGTCATTCTGAGGAGTCCGTTGTCTTTTATCGGACGACGTGAGAATCTCATTTTTTCCATTCCATAGTTCTAAGATTCTTTAAATTATAAAAAGATGAGATCCTCACGGCTTCGCAAAACGAAGCCTCAGGATGACGCATCATTTAAATGCCTTCTCCCTTGATGGGAGAAGGGAAAGATGAGGGTAAAAACCTAAGATTTGACAGACATGGCATGTCGCTACATTAAATAAAAAACGGGTGTAATAAATTGGGCCTTACAATAAATCTAATAAAGAGGGTTGATTTATCAAGCCCACAAAAGGCTTATAGGTTAGGCCTTCATTTGATGAATTTGAGAATGCCGAAGAATGATGGTGCGTGAAAGGTTCCTGGTGTTGGCGACCACCCACTAAATTCTCCCTGGATGACATCGGTTCGATTGAAGTTAATCCCCCATTGATCTCCAGGCTGAGGGGTTTGGATTCCCAGTTCGGAAAAGGGAATAGCAATTTCAGCTGTCCATTCATTGGTTTCTTCATGGGTTGCGACTTCCCAGCTAGCGTTCCAAGAAGGTCCAAATTTGGAAAAACTATCATATTGAGTTCCAATCGAATTCAAGGATAAATGATAATAAAAGCTGTGGCTAAGCCAAGGATCGATGAAAACTTCGACCGAGTCATCATAGAAAACTGGTCCATCTTTCTGATAAATGGTGATTTTGCGATTTTGAAATGGTGAATCATCTACTTGGAAAGCAACGAAAAGTTTAGTAGTTGAAAAAAGACAAGATACGGTGGTTTGGCTATTGGCCAGGCCTTCTCCGGTAATCAGAGAAAATTCATTTTGAAAATCAGCCTTTTTCCAGGACTCTTCATTAAGAAGCCCATCGACTTGGATTTCTTCTCGAACGTATCGAGCTTTGATAACTCGGGGTTCAGGGTGAGAGTATTGAACAACTTGGATTTTTTCGGTGGGAACGAGAGAATTGAGGTATTCTCGGGAAGGAGCTTCGATTTTTTCTTGAAAGGGTCCTTGTTTTAAAGAATCAAGCATTTCATTGTTCAGGTAAGGATAAGCAAAAATAACTGAACCTTGGAAATGAGTCAGACGAGAAAGTTCTACCATTTGGGAGAGGTATTCAGGATCGGGAAGGTTGAAAGCTTGCAGACCAGCAAAAGCCGGAATGTTACCCAATAAAAAGTTATTAACCCAAACCGCTAGCCCTTTCATTTCGTTAACTCGCGAGCTGTAGGTCATGGGAATTAAAACGTCCAAAAGCTGTCTTTCTGCCCAGAAAGGCCAATTTTGGAGAAAGCCAGGATTAAGTTCAATAGACATCCCCCGCGGTTGAACGGCTACTGAGAGGATTACTTCTGGTTTTAATTGGTGAATTTTGGTATTGATTTCTGAAAGGAGATCAGTAACCGATTGAGCCCGGTATTCATTCCAGAGCTTGTATATATCCGGTTGAATCAAAGGATCGATTTCAATAGGATCAACTCCATATAATGCCAGAAATTGTTTGCGGTGTTCATAGGCATAACAAGTATCCGCAACCATTGTATCGGGAAAACGCATATAGTCAAGATGAACCCCGTCAAGGTTGTAATTTTGTAAAACTTCGCTAAGAAGTCCGATATAAAATTCCTTTACTCCCTGGTGAAGAGGGCATACCCAATAAAAATGATTTTTCCCTTGGATATAACCGACTATCCCATTGCGTTGAATAGATCGCCAGGAGGGAAATTTTTCTAAGATTTCACCTGGTTGATTGAGACCAACGTAAAACATATCATACCAGGCATGTACCTGCATATTGTAACGATGAGCTACTTCGATAAAGACGACAAGAGGATCAAGGTTAGATTGCTCAAATGACTCCATTTGGCGGGTGAGACCCTGTTGAGCCAAAAAATCTGAAGGATAGATAGTTTTTCCCAGATAAAAAGATTCAACCAAAATGGCATTGAAATGAGCCGAAGCTAATTTTTTGACCATGGTTTCAATTCCATCCCGCGTATTGGGAATACTTTTTATATCAATCCATACCCCACGAAATTCAGGGAGAGCATGACTTAGGGTTGAAGAAGCCAAGATGGTAAAAAGGATTAATAAAATATAAAATAGAAGGCATTTTTTTGGCATGGGAGCTTTCTCCTTTAGTTTGAATTGGAATTTTATTCATTATTCCAAAGCCAGATCTGAAATGCAATAGTTGGAGAAAATAGAGTAAGGGGACGAGAAAAGACTAAGGGGGAGATGGGGAGAAAAATGAATGAAAGAATAAAGAGTTCCTTCTCTCTTATTGGTCTTGTAATTATGCTATCTTTAATAATACCTGTATCCCTGATGCCAAGACAGTTGCTTGATGGGAGAAGGTGAGGATGAGGGTGAAATTTAAACTCATCACTGATTACTTGTCACTCGTTAAGTTGTTTTCAGGGTAGACATGCATGCCACTTTGGTGGCACCAGATGAGGATGAAAACCCAAGATTCGACATGCCATGGCATGTCGCTACATTATATGAAGATCAGGCGCAATACATTACGCCCCTACATTTTATAATCTTTTGTGGAGGCTTGATTTATCAGGTCCGTGGGTTTTCAGGTTAGATATTGACATATTTTGTATTTTTTAGTTAAAATGATAACGGTTACGTATTCGTTTACAATTAATGATTTATGAAAAAGAAAAGAGGGTGAATGATGGATATTTTTGTGGTAATAGGTGTAGATACCGAAACCGATATTGGGAGTTTTACGCCTTTTTATAAAGGGGTTGAAAAAGGGACACCGCTTTTGCTGGATTTGTTTGAAAAAAAAGAAGTTCCCGCTACTTTTTTTATGGTTGCTGAGGCAGCACAAAAGTTTCCCAAACTTACTCGAGAAATAAAACAGAGAGGATTTGAAGTAGGCTGTCATACCATTCATCATGAGACTATCGGTGATCCACTTTTTGAGATCCCCCTGGTCAAGCCGGTTCTGCCGGAAGAAGTTCCCCACCGTTTAGAAGTAGCCACTGCAATGATCACTGAAATTATTGGGGAACCTCCTCAGTCCTTTCGAGCTCCTCGGCTATGGGGAAGTACAATTATGGTTAATACTCTGGAAAAATTGGGATACTTAGTTGATGCTTCTTATCCGCTTTATTTTTATCAAGAAAGAGTTGTTCCTTATTATCCCTCTTCGAAAAATTGGACTCAGGAGGGAGACCTCCACATTCTTGAAATACCGATCTTTGCCGATCTAACTATGGAAAGTCATGATCAATATGGGCGAGATCGAGACCAATGGCCTCTTTTCCGAACCGAAGGTGCCGAATCATTGATGAAACATGTCGACAACATGATTGCTTATTATGCCGAAAAGAACCTGCCGGCGGTATTCTGTTTTTATATTCATCCTTGGGAATTTATTGAAATGCCCTCTCGCCTTTCATATGGGGAGGCTGTAGTTGAGCCTCTTCCTTTTATTATTCAAAATTGCGGACCTCGAGCCTTAGCCGAACTTTCTAAGGTGATTGACGCTTTCAAGGATAAAAACGCTGGTTTTTATTCAGCGCTAGAATTTGCCCAGCAGTGGAAAAATCGGGCAAAGTAAAAATTGTGAAAACGGTTATAGGATTCAAGATTTAATGGAGGAAAAATGTCACCGACTATTAAGGATGTGGCTCGAGAAGCTGGTGTAAGTGTGGCAACGGTTTCCCGGGTAATTAATGGCTCTGAAGCCGTAAGCGATGAAATTAAAAACCGAGTATTAAAAGCAATCAGCCAATTGAATTACCAACCTAATCTTACTGCTCGGTTCCTAAGCCAGAAAAAGCCTCTCTTTTCCGATAATACCAAATATGTAGGCGTACTTTTTGGTAAATATGTACGTTCTGATCATTATTTTTTCTCTAGTGTCATTTCCGGAATTGAAAAAACCATGTTCGAAAACCGGATCAATGTAGTAATTTCATCAGTTTCCCATCGTGACAGCTATTTTCCCATCGACCTTCCGTTATTTATTGCTGAAAAAAGTCTGAAATATTTGATCGTTATTGGAGAAACCGATCCAAAATTTCTTTTTTATCTTAAAGAAAATGGTTTTATAGTGGTTATGGTAGATGATATCGGTCCGATTGGCTTCGACTGCGTTCTTTGTGATTATAAAAGAGGAGCGCTTCAAGCAGTAGAATATCTTATCAATTTAGGTCATAACCATATAGGTTTGATTGCCGGAGCAGAACACCATTATTTTTCCCGAGCCTTAGAGAACAGCTACTTAAAAGTACTACAAGTTCATGGCATTCCAATCCGTCGTGAATATATTATTTATAATGAAGATTTTAATTTAGAAGGAGGAGCACGGAGCATGGAAAAGCTTTACTCACTTTCTCAGCCGCCCACAGCTATTTTTACCAATGATGAAATGGCCATTGGAGTTCTGCAGAAGGCAAGCGAGATGAACATTCCGATCCCCGAAAAACTATCAGTGATAGGCTTTGATGATATTGAAATGGCAAGGTTTTTTCATCCTCCGCTAACCACCATGAAAATTCCTGGGTCAGAAATGGGGCGTCTGGCAGCAAAATTAGTTCTCGATAAAATGCATGAAGAAGAACACCTTCCCGCTCAGCGGATCGAGCTATCTCCTATTCTGATTGAGAGAAAATCATGTATTTCCCTTAAAAAAAACATTACCTAAAAGGAGAGAAAAGAATATGCTATTACCAGAATACGAAACGAAGTCGCGTTTAAAAAAAGTTCAAGACCTTCTTATCTCAAAAGATCTCCCCGGTACTTTGGTATATTATGATGAGCTCAACATTGCCAATGGGTGGTATTTATCCGGCTGGTGTCCGCAATTTGAAAGTGGCTGTCTGTTCGTTCCTCGTCAAGGTGAACCGATGATTTTGGGAGGACCAGAATCCGAACCTTTTGCCAAAACCGACTCAGCGATTAAAAAGACGAAAAATATACCGGTTTTTATGGTTCCTGAAGAAGAATATCCTAATGCCACCATATCATCTTTTGCCGAAGTATTTGATGAAATTGGCATTAAAGGAAAAAACCAAAAGCTTGGTGTGGTTGGACTGGATAAGATGCCCTTCGGAGTCTATCAGCTACTCAAAAAGGATTTGCAAGGGATTGACCTCATTGATATTACTGCTGAGTATGAACAGTTTCGAAAGATTAAATCACCCTGGGAACAAGAACAGATCAGAAAAGCTTTTGCTATTGCTGACCAGGCTTTCCAAATGATGAAACCCTTAGTAAGAGAGGGAGTATCAGAAATCGAAATAGCCGGAGCTGGAGAGGGGAAAGCTCGTTCTTTGGGTGCCAGTTGGTTTGCTTTTAAAGCAATTGTTGCTAGCGGTGAACGAACTAGTGGAGTGGTTCCGACGGCATCCGATAAAAAACTGCAGGTTGGAGAAACTGTGATGATGGGGTTGAGCCCCCGTTTTAACGGGTATGCAGGAGTATTTGGTTATACTATGGTGGTTGGCGGAAAACCGAGCGAAGCCCAGCGCCGCTGTATTAACGATATGATTGAAGCTTATCGTATTACCAAATCCAATTTGAAGCCGGGAATGGTTGGAAAAGATATCAATGCTGCAACTCATGAGTTTGTGACCAAACAGGGTTATGGGAAAAATATTGTCTGTCCCTTTGCCCATACCATTGGGCTTATGGAAGCTGAAGCTCCCTTTTTTGGACCCAACAGCAATGATGTCTTGCAGCCTGGTATGACAGTATGTGTGGATGTCAGTGTCTTTTCGGTTCCAGAGGTGAATGGGGTTCGATTTGAAAGCGGTTTTCTCATTACCAATCAGGGTCCAGAGCCTCTTTCTCCCTATATGGATCAGCTCATATTGAATACTAAAGTATAGCTTTTAGTATTACCCAGTTTTTCTTTAATGAGGAGGTGATGTTGAAACTGATAAAACTGGGTTTTTAAGGGAAAAAACTATAAGGGAGGAGTGAGTTATGAAAAAAATATTGGTGTTTTCAATTTTGGTGATAGTATTTGTTCTATTAGTTGGATGCTATGCAGGAGCTCAGGAAAAACTAGTAATCGGCCAAGTATTTTGGGGTTTGCACGATTCTTACCAGCAAGCTCATCAGATCGCAGCAAAAGCCTATTGTGAATCTCTGGGAATTGAATATATTCCAATGGATGGGCAGATGAAGCCGGAAGTACAAGCGGCAGCCATGGAGGATCTTATCGCTCGACAGGTTGATGGGATCATCTGTCAGGCTTATGACCAAGCAGCCATGGAAGTTTCTATCGATGCTGCCCAACAGGCGGGGATTCCGGTAGTTTCTTTCGTAAACGTCAGTTCGGGAAACGTGAAGTATCCCACTATGCAAATTGATGAAAAACAAGGGGCTATTGCTATGGGTGAAATAGCAGCAAAAAAAATCATGGAATATTTCCCAGGTAAAAAGATTAAAGTGGCCACAATCAGTGATCCATCCATCGAATGGGCTCATGAACAGAGAACGAAAGCTTTCATCCAAGGTATTCAAAATATTGCTCCCGATGCCGAATGGGTATTTAATGGAGGCAAGAGTAACCGTGAAGTTGCCTATAGCACAGCTGAAGACATTTTGCAGAGCTTCCCCGATGTTAATATCATGTTTGGATATGATGCTGAAAATGTCTTGGGATCGTTAGCAGCTTTTGAAGCAGCAGGGCGGGGAATGGCTAAAGATAAGGTACCAGTTTCGGAAATTTTTGCTGGAGTGGATGGTTCGGTTCCCGAGTTGGTGAAAGTTGCCGATCCAAACTCTTCTTTTAAACTTACCCTAGCCTTACAACCCAAGAGTAATGCGAAAAAATGCATCGATATGCTCCTCAAAATTATCAACGGGGAATTAGATAGGTATGCAACCGATAAAAATGAAGCCGTGGTTTCTTTTGTCGTCAATGGATGGGACATGAGTAAAGATGAAATTGAAAAATTTGTGAAGGATGAATGGGCAATCGAAGTAGATTTGGCTAAGGAAATTGGGGATTAGGGATCGAGGAAGTGGGAGAGTTAAAACCTCCCACTTCCTAAATGGAGAGCTAGTCTTATGGAAGAAAATATACTCGAGGTTCGTCAACTTTCAAAGAATTATCCTGGGGTTACAGCTTTAAAAAATATTAATTTAGATATTCGTAGAAATACCGTTCATTGTATCGTTGGGGAAAATGGAGCGGGGAAATCAACTTTTATTAAAATATTGACCTGTGCTGAAACCAGAAGTTCAGGAGAAATCTTTTTTAATGGAAAAGAATTTAAACCTCGCTCAATTCGAGAAGCAATGGATTTGGGTATCAGTACTTTATTTCAAGAACTAAACGTTGTAAACCAACTTACTGTTGAAGAAAATTTAATTTTAGGAAGAGAACCAAACCGTTACGGTGTTATTCAAAAAAGTGACCCCAATGAACGGGTGTTTCAACTTATGAAGGAGTTTGCTCCGGATATTCCTCTGAACAAAAAAGTTAGGTTGCTTAGTTTTGCTGAAAAACAGATCATTGAAATTGTAAAAGCCATTGCCGTGGATGCTAGTCTTTTAATAATGGATGAACCCACCGCAGCTGTATCGGAAAATGAAACAAAACGGTTGTTTGCTATTATTCATTCCTTGAAGAAGAAAAATATTACCGTGATTTATATCAGTCACATTTTAGATGATATTTTTACCATTGGAGATGTGGTTACTGTGTTTCGAGATGGTGAGGTGGTTGGGACAAAAAATGTGGCGGATATTGACCGAGATAAATTAATCCAAATGATGATTGGTAAAGTCACTGTAGATAAATATGTGCCACGGCCGGTTGATTATCAAGAAAAAGTATTAGAAGTAAACAATCTAACTACTAATAAGCTGAAAAAGGTTGGCTTTAGTTTGTATAAAGGTGAAATTTTGGGGTTTTATGGTTTGAGAGGAGCGGGAAAAACGGAAATTGCCCTGGCGCTTTTTGGGTTGGATCGAATACTGAACGGAGATATCCAAATTGAAGGGAAAAGAGTTCTTTTTGACCTTCCCCAAGATGCAATGTTGAATGGTATTTCTATGATACCGGAAGAACGTTTAACCGAAGGATTAATCATGAAACTTCCAGTACGACCCAATATTTCGATCACCAATTTAAAAGTTCTTTCTCATTTAGGAGTAATTCATAGCCAAGAAGAACGGAAAGTAGTAAAAAGTTATGTTGAAGCCATGAATATCAAGGTTAAACATATCGAACAAAAAGTAGCAACTCTCAGTGGTGGAAATCAACAAAAAGTGGTGGTTTCGAAGTATCTGCATGCTGGTTCAAATATCTTATTGATGGACGAACCAACCCGGGGAGTAGACATTGGAGCTAAAGAAGAAATTCATCGGATTATCCGGAATTTAGCTGAGAAGGGAAAGTCAATTATTATTTTTTCCTCAGAATATCCAGAGATTTTTAACCTCTGTGATCGTATTTATTTGCTTAGAGATGGTCAAATTATCAAGGAAGTAATGAACCAAGAGGCGAATCCTGAGGAAATTTTACACATTATTACCCGTGGAAAGAGGATTAATTATGAAAATCAAGCTGAGTAGCAGCTTTTTACAAAAAATGGTAATTGTTGGGGTTTTGTTACTGATTGTTATTGTCCTTTCTTTTTTATCCAAATCATTTCTAACCTTAACGAATTTTAACAACGTTATACGGCAAGTAGCTTTTGTGGTAATTACTGGTTGTGCAGTCACTCCTTTGATGATTTCTGGTAACTTTGATTTATCAATTGGAAGTGTTTTGGGTCTCACCGGGATGCTATCAGCCCTCTTCGTTACTCTATCAATTCCCCTCTGGTTTTCTATTATTCTTTCAACTGTGGTAGGAAGTGCAATCGGACTTTTAAACGGACTTATGGTGGTCAAACTAAGAATTCCTTCTATTATAGCTACCTTAGGAACTATGTATGCAGCTCGGGGATTAGCATTAGTTATCAGCGGTGGTAACAGCATACATATGGGATTGGGGAAAAATTTTACTCTCTTAGGTCGTGGATATTTAGGAAGGATACCCATTATCTTCATCATCATGTTTTTAACCATTTTTATTTTCTATTTCATCGAAAGCAAAACCATTTTGGGCCGCTATACTTATGCTATTGGCGGTAATAAAAGAACAGCATTACTTTCCGGAATCAACGTTGGTTCTATTATTATATTACTTTATTTTCTGGTTGGAACATTAACCGGTTTTTCCGGAACTTTGATGGCTTCCCGCTTAGGAGTTGGCCAAGCCATGGTAGGATCCGGTTTTGAGTTTGATGTTATCGTCGCTGTAGTGTTGGGTGGAACCAGCATCGAAGGTGGAGAAGGGTCGATATTTGGTATGTTAATAGGAGCTTTTATCGTTGGTTTTATTGCTAACGGTCTAAATTTAATGGGCATACACTCTTTTTATCAAAGTATCGTAAAAGGTATAGTTTTAGTTGGAGCGGTTCTTTTAGATCAAAAACTGAAAGGAAGAATTGCTGACTAAAAATATTGAATGGTTTTATAAAAAATTAGGATTGTTGATGGGGTAAAGACATGAATAAAAAAACATTTCAGCATCGGATTGCTTTTGGAGTTTGGTTAAACGATTTTCGAAGTGTACCAATTGTAGATGAAGCCTGGCCTAGTGTGTTGATCGATCAACAAACCATAAGCGATTTTCAAAATACTATGAAATTTTTAAATATAGCAGGATATACCCATATTGATTTATTCGGTCTTATTGCCAATCGAGATTGGCCAATGAATATCGAGAGCGTTTTAACTTCTGAAAGAAAGGGTCAGGTTGAACAACTCAATCATATTATTCATTCCAATAATTTAGAGCTTATATATGGTCTGGGAGTCTATAGCTGGGGTTTTGATACGATTATTCGAGAAGATCCCGAGGTTCGAGGAACTAACCCTTCAGCTTTATGCGGATCAAGTGAAAAGTCTCGTGAACTGATGGAAAGAGTAATCAATTTTGTTGGGAATAACTTTGCAGTAGATGGATATCATCTTGAAGCGGCTGACCAGGGAAGATGTCGTTGTAAAAAATGTGGTCAGGAAGATGATGTTAGTTATTATAACCGCTTGAATGCTCAAACGGCTGCCTATATTAGAAAACAGTGGCCTCAGAAGAAATTGTTGGTTAATACTTCCGGATATCTTCCCTGGGGAGATTGGATGAACGAACAAGAACGTCAATCGGTGTTAGATTTGGGTGAAACCATCGATATATTTATTGATGGCGGAAATCATGGGCAGTATATTCATGAAAACGATCGTACGGTTTTTATTGATAGATTGTCTTGTGACTATGGCACTTCGGGTGGATTTTGGATTTATCCACCCCAGCGCTTTGATCGAAACCGATGGTTTCTTCCCTATATTAACCGATCGGTCAATCATCTTCATGATCTCTATCGAGACGGAGGTCGATCTTGTGAATTGTATTTAGGTCCTTTGAACAATCCCAGTACTGAGATGAACCTATTCTGTTTGGGACATTTTCTTCAGGATGTTGATCAAAATCCTTCGGATCTCATTGAGGAAGGAATCGAGGTGTTATACCACATCGATAACCCAGTGCAAAGACGTAACTTAGTTGAGCTTTTTCAAAGTGCCGAAGCGGCTTTTTTTAACAACTGGTCACCACACCGCTTGACAGGCGTTCCAGAGATTTATTCCGATGGAATCGATTCACTTTTTCAGTGGTCAAAATTACATCGGGATCGAGCGATTCCGGGAGAACTCTTTCTTGATTCTCTAACCGGACAATATTCTCCTTTTCCAGTTTATCTTACCGTGCATATAGACCGAGATAAAAGAGACCACTACCGAAAGGAATTAATAGATCTACTTCCTTTAGTGGAGGATTTATTAAAAGCTAATAAAGAAGGCCAAAACCGGATAAAAATGATAAAGATGTGCATACTAAATACCATTCAGGATATTGAGATGGTCCAGAGTATTCAAGAACTTAATGAATAAGAAAGAGTATTTCAAGGCGAAGGAGGAAATTCCATGGCAATCGGGAAAAAAGTTTGGGTTATTCCAGATGGCGAACTTCCCCGCAAAGAATTAGGAAAGTGGGATTCTCACGAAGCGATCATGATCCTCAATACCAATCCTTTTGAAGTCAAAATTCGAGTCACGGTCTATTTTAAAGATCAGGATCCAGTTGAGGGGATCATACTCACATTGGGTGCTAAAAGGATGTATGACTTCCGAGTTGATCGGCCTGAGGAATTTGGCGGATATGCCATGCCCGCCGGGGAAGCTTACTCTTTGGTGCTTACCTGTGACCACCCAATAGTGGTGGAATATTCCCGTTTACTCTCTCTCGGTGAATGTTTCGGGATGTTTACTACTATTCCCTACTTTGAAGAAGAGTTAAATAAATTATAAAGAATTTAAAGGAGGTGATAATTGAGTACTATTGAAGTTATGATTAGCTCGAGCAAATAATATTGATTAGTAAAAATTTTTGGGAGGGTCTATATGAAAAGAAAATCGAATTTTATAATAAGTTGTTTGGTAATGTTATTTATGATCGCTCTCTTAATAGGGACGGTAACTGCCCAGGAACAAGTATTAACGGAAACCAAGGGTCCCCAGGGTGAAGAACCAACCTGGTATAGTGAGGTTAAATTAACTCCAGAAGAGATACAAAAAGTCAAAGAGGGGAATTACAAAGCTGCTTATTTGATGCATACCTCGTCTGATTTTACTAATGCCCTCATGGCCGGTGCTAAGGATGTGTTTAACGAATTAGGAATTGAATTGGTGGTTACTACTGATGCTGCTATGGATCCCACCAAGCAAAAAACCGATGTGGAAACCGCTTTGGCTCTAAAGCCAGATATTATTTTAACTTTGGTTATCGACCCAGTTGCTGGTGCTGAAGCCTTCCGGCCAGCAGTAGAAGCTGGTGTAAAGCTGGTATTTATGAGTAACCTTCCTGATGGATATGTTCATGGAAAGGATTATGTTGGTATTGTGACTGACGATCTTTTTGGCATGGGGAAAGCTGCTGCTGAGATGCTGGCTGATGCTTTAGGTGGAAAGGGAAAAATTGCTTGGTTATTTCATGATGCCAGTTACTATGTTACCAATCAACGGGATAACGCTTTCAAAACTGTGATTCAGCAAAATTATCCTGATATAGAAATTGTTGCCGAACAAGGAATAGCTAACCCGGCTGATGCTGAAACCATTGCTTCGGCGCTTATTACCCAGCATCCAGAAATTAACGGTTTTTATGTTCCTTGGGATACCCCAGCCGAAGGAGTAGTTGCTGCTTGCCGAGCAGCTAAAAGACCAGATATTAAGATAGTAACCCTGGATCTGGGTGCCAATAATTGTCTTGATATGGCTCAGGGTGGGAACGTGGTTGGTGTTGCTGCCGATTTAGCTTATATGCTCGGTTATACCAAAGCAATGATGGGTGCCTATGGAGTGTTGGGAAAACCAGCACCACCTTTTGTCATCGTACCGGCTATCAAAGTAACTAAAGAAAACTTAGTAGAAGGCTGGAGAGAATCGCTTCATCAAGATCCTCCCCCGGAGATCATGGATTTGTATGATTAAAAATTGAGGGAATTAGCTGAAGTGGAGGAGAAAAAGAAACACTTCCACTTCAGCAAGAAAGGATTTTTTATGTCATTGCCGGTTTTAGAATGTCGTCAGATCTGTAAATCTTTTGGTGGAGTTACTGTTTTAAATAATGTTGACTTTATGCTCGAAAAAGGTGAAATACATGCTTTAGTCGGTCAGAATGGCGCGGGAAAATCAACCTTAATGAAAATTATTAATGGGGTCTATACCCAGGATAGTGGGACTATTCTGATTGAAGGGAAAGAACAGATTTATAAATCAGCGCAGGAAGCGCGCAGAGCTGGAATTAGCATGGTATTTCAAGACTTTAGCTTGGTGCCCACCCTTTCTGTTTCGCAAAATATTTTTTTAGCACGAGAATTATCAGGTGGACACTTGGGGTTAGATGATCGAAGAATGGAGGAAATAACTCAAAAGCTCCTTGATTCCATCGGAATCGATATTTCAATTCATCCCCGGGATTATGTTGAAAATTTGAGCGTAGGTTCTAAACAATTAGTTGAAATTGCTAAAGCTCTTTCAACTGATTCAAAAATATTAATCTTCGATGAACCCACGGCATCTCTTTCTCAAGCTGAAATTTCTTTATTATTTAATGTTATTCAAAATTTAAAAAAGAAAGGGATTTCGATCATTTACATTTCCCATTATTTAAGAGATATTTTTAAGCTATGTGACTCGGTTACCGTTTTGCGGGATGGATTCAATGTTTTATCTCGACCAATTTCCTCAACTTCTTTAGAAGAAGTTATTGATGCCATGGTTGGAAAAAAGGTTGGAAATCGGGTAAGTTGGCAAAAAGGTCAGCGAAGTGGTGAAGATAAACCACTCTTATCAGTTCGAAACCTTTCTACTGATTCAATTCATCAAATCAGTTTCGACCTTTGGCCTGGTGAGATAGTTGGATTGGCCGGTTTATTAGGAAGTGGTCGTACCGAAATTTTCAAAGCTCTTTTTGGCTTAGATCCTATCAAAAGCGGAGAAATATTTATTCGTAGTGAAAAATCGGCAATTCATTCAGTTCCTGATGCCTTGAGTTATGGACTTGGCTTGGTTCCAGAG